>Ga0099827_10000116_pt1 | contig 27826 bp, 30 predicted proteins | sample CZO8metaG_FD_79339 | JGI IMG/M metagenome (GOLD analysis project Ga0099827, IMG submission 79339) | Vadose zone soil microbial communities from the Eel River Critical Zone Observatory, Northern California, USA - CZOApr15con1.8 metaG | ecosystem: Environmental > Terrestrial > Soil > Vadose zone ...
CACGGGGGAAACCATGTTTCCCCCGTGTGCCCCCTTCTTCGAATCGCTTCGGACGGCGACAGGTGTGCGCCGCGCGAGAGCGCGGTCTCGCGCGGCGCTCGAGGCTGCCGCTCTAAGCCGCCCTTTGCTCTTGCGACTGTTGCGCCTCCTTCAGTTTCGCCCGCGCAAGCTTGCGCGTCGCGAGCGTCGCGCCTGAGATCACGAGCGCGCCTGCGAGGACGCCGACGCCCCACCACAGGCCGCTGACGTTGTCGTCCCAGCCGAGCAGGCGGTCGATCGAGAAGCGACCCGGGCCAGTCGCCACGCCAGTCACCTCCTTGACATTCGCGAAAAGGAAGGTTGTGGGGGCAACTATTCCGCCCGAGCGGCGTGCGAACCTGAGCTCAGGCCTGGGGCGCGGGCTGCACCGCGGCTGTCTTCGTACGGCCGAGCGTGAGGGTCAGGAACGAGACGACGGCCGCCGCGCCGAGCGCGAGAACGCCCCACCAGAGACCGGAGATGTTGTCGTCCCAGCCGATCGCGCGGTCGAGGGAGAACCTTCCCGGTCCGATCGCCGCCAGCGAGACGGCCGTCACGAGATAGGCGAGCTCCAGCTCGGAGCCGGCCATGAACGCGCGCTTCAACGTGACTGAGAAGATCGCGTTCAACATCACGACGGCGATCATTCCGCAGGCGAGCGGCGTCGCCAGCCCGAGCGCGAGCAGCGTGCCGCCGCCGGCCTCCGTCAGGCCTGCGACAACGGCCATCAGCACGCCCGCGCGGTAACCCTGCTGCGCGAAGAAGCCGCCGGTGCCCTGAGGGCCGTAGCCGCCCCACCAGCCGAAGAGTTTCTGCGTTCCGTGCCCGAAGAACGCGATGCCGACGAAGACGCGAAGGAGAAGCAGGCCGTACGACATCTCTTCCTCCCTTGATTTAGCTGCGGAGCTCCAACCGGTGGACGACCGCGGTGCAGAGATCCTCGACGTAGTCGAGCCCTGCGTCAATGCAGATCCGCCGCGCCTCGGGCGAGCGCAGGCCGAGCTGCAGCCAGAACGCCCCCGCGCCGGTCGCCACGGCCTCGCGGGCGTGCCGGGGTGCGTACTCCTCGCGGCGGAAGACGTCGACGAGATCGATCGGCTCGTCGATCTCCTCCAGCGACTCGACGCACGGAACACCCAGCACCTCGTCGCAGTCCCGCGGCCGGACGGGGATCACGCGGTAACCGCGCTCGAGCAGGTAGCGCATGACGCCATGGCTCGGGCGATCCGGCTTCGGCGATGCCCCCACGAGCGCGATCGTCCGCGCCTCGCGGAGGATCTCCGCGGGAGAGCGGTTCAGTCGACCGCTCGCAGCCACGGTCTCGTCAGCACGATCGCGATCAGCACCACGTTGGTCAACGCGCCGGTGGCGATGATCGTTCCGGGCGAGGCGAGCCCCGCGATGGCCGCCGCGAAGGCGAGTCCGACGGGCATCAGCCCGAACGAGCCGAAGAAGTCGAGGCTGACGACGCGCGAGAGCAGGTGATTCGGGACGAGCTCCTGCAGCATCGTCTCCCAGATCGCGACGCCGAAGCCGAGGCAGAAGCCGCGGACGACGGCGGATGCCGCCGCGAGCTCGTACCAGGGGGAGAGCGCGAGCACTGCGATCGCGAGGCTGTTGACGAGCCAGAACCAGTAGGAGATGAGGCCGCGGCGGCGCCTCGGCTGCAGCTGGCCGAACGAGAGCGTGCCGATGACGGTCCCCGCTCCGACGAGTGTCGTCAACAGTCCATAGGCGCCGACGCCGCGGTGAAAGTGCTGCTTGATCAGGGCGGGCATCAGGACCTGCTGCGGCGCGAGCTGCAGCATCAGCACGACGGAGAAGAGGACGATCGTGACCCAGAGCCACGGAAACTTTGCGACGTAGCGGACGCCCGCCGCGATCTCGCGGAACGTCCCCAGCTTCGCTTCCGGATCGACGGCGCGCGGCCGCACCTTCCACAGAAGCGCGGCAGAAACGAGGAACGACGCCGCGTCGAGCGCGAACACCGTCGCCGATCCCGTGACGCCGTAGAGACCGGCCGCGAGGGACGGGCCGATCAGCAGCGAGCCCCAGCGCGCGAGGCCGATCAGGCTGTTCGCGGACGGCAGCGCGGGCTGTTCGACGACGAGCGGGATGATCCCGCCGACAGCCGGAAAGAAAAATCCGTCGCCGAGGCCGTTCAGCGTCGCAAGCACGAGCAGGAGGGTGAAGCTCAGGTGCCCCGTCGCGTCGATGGTCGCCAGCGTGCCGACGACCACAAGGCGCGCGAGATCGGAAGCGATCATCTGCGTGCGTCGGGGAATCCGGTCCGCGAGCGCGCCGCCGATCAGCAGCGTGGTCAGCAACCCGACTCCCTGGCAGACAAAGACGATGCCGAGCCGCGAGGAGCCGACGAGCGTGAACGCGCGCCAGCCGAGCGTGGTGAAGAACGCCGCGTCGCCGATCAGCGATACGAATTGCCCGCTCCAGAGCAGCCGGAAGTCGCGATGGTGGAAGGCGTCGAAGACGCGAACGCGTTGCAGCGGGGCGGATTCGACGTCCACGGGGCAAAGCTATCGTGGCGCCTGTGATGGACTTGCAGGCTGCTACGGAGCGTTGGTCACTGACGCTCGGCGAGCCGTACGTCCAGGGAGCCGCGGGGTACACGACCCGCGCCGCACTCGCCGATGGGACGCCCGTCGTCTTGAAGCTCGTCCATCCGCACCATGAGAGCGAGCACGAGGCGGACGCGCTCGAGGCGTGGGGCGGGGACGGCGCCGTTCGGCTGCTCGCGCGCGACGAGACCGGTTACGTGCTTCTGCTCGAGCGTTGCGAGCCCGGGACGCACCTCTCGACGCTCGACCCCGATGCCGCGTTGGACGTGTTGATCGGGCTGCTACCGCGCCTGTGGATGCCGGCGGAGAAGCCGTTCCACACGCTCGCCGACGAGGCGGCATGGTGGGCCTCGTACGTTCCCGACCAGCGGCACGATCCTCGTCTGCGCGATGCTGCGCTCGCCGCGATCCGCGAGTTGACGCCGACGCAAGGAGAGCAGGTGCTCCTACACCAAGACCTGCACGCGGAGAACGTGCTCGCCGCGCAACGCGAGCCGTGGCTCGTCATCGATCCTAAGCCCCTGGTCGGCGAGCGGGAATTCGCGGTCGCGCCGATCGTCCGCTCCTTCGAGCTCGGGCACAGCAAGCGCGACGTCCTGCACCGATTCGATCGCCTCACCGGCGAGCTCGGTCTCGACCGCGACCGTGCGCGCGGCTGGGCGATCGCCCACACTGTCGCCTGGACGTTTGACAGCTACCACCCGCGGCATGTCGAGACGGCGAGGTGGTTGCTCGAATGACGTTGGAGGCCGTCGTCTTCGACGTCGACTTCACGATCGCGAAGCCGGGGCCCGACCTCGGTCCCGAGGGCTACCAGCGCCTCGGCGCTCGCTTCGGGCTCGACCTCGATCCCACGCGCTACGACGAGGCGCGTCGCGCGGCGATCGCGACGCTGAAGCGCCATCCGGAGCTCGACCACGACGAAGAGATCTGGATCCTCTTCACCGAGCGGATCATCCAGGGGATGGGCGGCACCGGCGGGACGTACGAGTGCGCGCTGGAGATGACGCGCGCCTGGGAGCATGCGGAGCACTTCGAGCTGTTCGAGGACGCGCTGCCGGTGCTCGACCAGCTGCGCGCGCGCGGTCTCAGGCTGGGGCTGCTCTCGAATACGTCACGCGACCTCGATGCCTTCGTCGCGCACCACCTGCTCGACGTCGACGTCACGCTGACCTCGCGCGTGCACGGCAAGACGAAGCCGCACGGGACGATCTTCCACGCAGTGCTTGAGCGGCTCGGCGTCGAGCCCGCGCGCGCCGCGATGGTGGGCGACGATCCGCACGACGACGTCGAAGGCGCGCGCGCCGTCGGGATGCAGGCGTGGCTCGTCGACCGCGACGACCGCTTCCCTGACTTCCCGGACCGGCTGCCGGACCTGCGCGCGCTCCCGGCGGCACTCGGTCTAGTGCGAGAATCTGATTGATGCCTGGTTGGCTGATCTGGGCGATCGTCGCCGTCGCGCTCGCGGTCGGCGAGTTGCTGACTCCGGGGATGTTCTTCCTGGGCCCGGTCGCGCTCGCTGCGGTCGCGGCGGGGGTCGTGGCGCTGCTCGGCGTCGCTGCCTGGCTTCAGCTCCTCGTCTTCATCGGCGTCTCGATCGCGTCGCTGGGCGTGCTGCGGCCGATCGCGCGGGCGCACATTCGCATGCCGGCGCTCATGCGAACCGGTACGGCCGCGCTCGTCGGCTCGAAAGCCGTCGTCCTGCAGCGTGTCGACGCAAACGGCGGGCGCGTGCGCATCGGCGGCGAGGAGTGGTCGGCGCGCGCGTACCTCGACGATCAGGTGCTCGAGGCGGGCACACGCGTTGAAGTCGTCAAGATCGAGGGCGCGACCGCGCTCGTCTACGAATAGGAGGAATCGTGGCCGGTCTCATCGTTCTGCTCGTCGCCGCCGTTCTCGTGCTGATCGTCCTCGCTCGAACGGTGCGGATCGTGCCGCAGGCGCGCGCGGGCGTGATCGAGCGGCTCGGGCGCTACTCGCGCACGCTCAATCCCGGCCTCGCGCTCGTCGTCCCGTTCATCGACCGGCTGCGGCCGCTGATCGACCTGCGGGAGCAGGTCGTCTCGTTCCAGCCGCAACCGGTGATTACCGAGGACAACCTCGTCGTGAACATCGACACGGTCCTCTACTTCCAGGTGACCGATCCGAAGGCGGCGACCTACGAGATCGCGAACTACATCCAGGGGATCGAGCAGCTCACCGTCACGACGCTGCGCAACGTGATCGGCGGGCTGGCGCTCGAGAAGACGCTCACCTCGCGCGACGAGATCAACAACCAGCTGCGCGGCGTCCTCGACGAGGCCACGGGCAAATGGGGGATCCGCGTCAACCGCGTCGAGCTCAAGGCGATCGACCCGCCGGCGTCGATCAAGGACACGATGGAGAAGCAGATGCGCGCCGACCGGGAGAAGCGCGCCGCGATCCTCACGGCCGAGGGCGTCAAGCAGTCGCAGATCCTCACCGCCGAGGGCGAGAAGCAGGCGGCGATCCTGAAGGCGGAGGGGGCGCGCCAGGCGATGATCCTCCAGGCCGAGGGCCAGTCGAAGGCGATCGGCACCGTCTTCCAGGCGATCCACGACGGCAAGCCCGATGCCGAGCTGCTTGCCTACCAGTATCTCCAGATGCTGCCGCAGATCGCGCAGGGCGAGTCGAACAAGGTCTGGATCATCCCCAGCGAGCTCTCCCAGGCCCTCGGGCGGCTCGGCCGGGGGCCTGGCCAGGAGTAGAGAGCGCGGTTAGGCTTTTCTCGGCTTCCGCGCATACGTGCTACAACGAACTAACTATCGCCGGTTTGTCCTTTAGCTCCCGGCGCCGGCGGCCGATGAGCTCTGAGATGGGGTTCCTCCGGATTCTCGGGTCGCGGCGCGCACGCATCGCCTTCAACGTGGTCTCAGCCGTCGTCGCGGTCGGCGTCGGTCTCGTGACCGCGCGCCATTTCGTGAACCACGGCTGGCCGCTCGGGCACGCGAACGTCTTCGGCGTCGTGGCGGCGGGCGGCTTGTTCCTCGCGGCGTTCGGGTTCAAGGCCTGGGGCTGGCAGCTGCTGTTCCACGGCGAGGACCGGCCGAAGACTTACGCGCTCGCCGCAGCCGGCGGCGCGGCGTCGGTGACCGGACTTGCGCTGCCAGGGCGCTGCGACGAGGTCGTGCGCATCGCCGTCGTCCGCAAGTTCCCCGGGCACGGGTGCGGCTTCGGAAGCGTGTGCCTGTCGCTCTTCCTGCTCGGCCTGGTCGACAACGCGGCGCTCGCGCCGTTCGCCTCGGTGGCGGCGGGAATCTCGGCGCATTCGAGCCTCGTCCGCGCGGCTCTGATCGTCGTCGGCGTCTCGGGCGTCGGCGCCGCGCTCGTCGTCGCGTTCCTGCCTCGGCTCGGCCGCGTCCGCCACGTCGTCAAGTACCGCTTCGGCCGCTGGATCACCCAGCACGCGGCATCACCGCGCGCGGCGACAAAGTCCTGGGCGCTCGTGCTCGTCTCGTGGGCCCTTCGCGCACTTGCTGTCTTCGTCCTTCTGGACGCGCTGACCCTCCATACGTCGATCTCGCTGGCACTCGGTTTCCTCGTCGCGTCGGCCTCGGCCGCCGCGCTGCCGATCGCGCCCGCGGGAGGCGCGGCTCAGGCCGGTGCGGGAGCGGCGATTCTCACAGCCGCGGGCGTCGGTACGTCGAAGGCGATCGCCTTCGCTGTCGCGGCGCAGGGACTGATCGTGCTCACCGGCGCAGTGATCCTCGTCCTCACGGTCTCGCTGCACCTGGCGCACCGGCTGCGCGCCGTCCCAGTCGCGATCTAGTGGTCTGACCGGCAATGTTCGCCGGGTCCCTGGCCCGCGATCACGCTGCGCCAGCGTCTGCCCTCGCCCTTGTCAAGGCCGCCGGCCTTGCCTGCGGACGATGACAGCCTCTGGCTTGGTGCTCGCGACCCAGGAACCGGGCAACATTACCGGCCAAACCACCAGCGACAGCGCTCCGAACCGGAACAGCGCTTCAACACGCGCACCGAGCCGCCGCGCAGCTCGATCAGCACCGACGCCGCGTCGTTCGTGTAGCTCCGCTCGCGTAGTGCGAACGCCGGGTCGACCCGGTGTACGAGCACGTAACGGCCGGCCGTGAGGCCGGTCACGTCGATCCACTGGCCGTGGAACTCGGGCGGGTAGATGTCGACGTAGCCGACCGACGTGCCCTCCGTCACCGAGAGCAGCCACGGCTTGAGGAGGCCGCAGTCGCCGGGAGGGAAGTGGAACGGTTGCGCGCCGGGCAGGGGATGGCGGTCGCCGAAGCAGAAGCCCTGCTTGTGGTCACGGCGAAGCATGTGGGTGCCATACGGGCGCCAGAGCTCGTAGCGCTCGAACGGGTGGAAGTGCCAGTGCGAATGCGTGCGTGAGACGTCGTACTTCATGTAGCCGGCGCTCGCCAGCCGGTGGATCGTGCCGTCGGTGCGCCGGACGAGCTGCCGCACGCTCATGATTCGCTCCTTGCGCGTGCGGCGGCCTTCGATCCACAACGGCCCCTGGCCGCGGTTTGCGACCGCCGACTGGAACGCGAGCAGGCGCCGGCGGTTGCGCGAGGTGATGTAGATGTTCGTCGGCGCGAACTGGTCGAGGTCCGGCAGGAGCTCTCGCGCGACGGGCACGTTCGCCCAGTCGGGCGAATGTTCATCGGCGGCGGTGGCGGCGATCGGATGAAGGTCTGACCCGTCGAGGTTCACGACGTAGACGTCGCCTTCCTCGGCGGCGGGGACCTCGCGCGTGAATGCGAGGCGAATCTCGAGCGGTGACCAGGCAGGCTCACCCGCCTCGTCCGCGTCCTCGAGCACGCGCCGCTGCTCTGAGCCGTCGGGGCGCATCAGGTACAGCTGAGGGAGGCCGTCTCGCGAGCTCACGAAGGCGATCAGGTTCCCGCGCGGCGACCACGCCGGGTCTTCGTCAAAGCCGGGCGTCGTCGTCAGCTGTTGCGGGTCGCCCCCGCGTGCAGCTACGACGTAGAGATCGCTGTCCACAGCACTCGAGCGAGCGAACGCGATCGACTTTCCGTCCGGCGACCACGTGGGGTGTTCGTCGGTCAGCGTGTGGAACTCCGGATCCGGGTCGGTCGTGATTGCACGGCCGAGGCCGGTCCGCACGTCGACGACCCCGACGCGGCCGCGCTTCGTCGCATAGGCGATCGTCGTGCCGTCAGGCGACCACGCGGGAGACGTTGCCCCGTCGCGCACGAGTCGGCGAACGCCGCTTCCGTCCGCGTTCGCAACCAATAACGCGTCGTCCACTCCCAAGAACGCGATCTGCGAGCCGTCGGGCGACCAGTCGGGATCCTCTCCGGCGATGATCCGGTGCGTCCCGTCAACGATTACGCCGTCCTTGACATAGAGAAGCGACGGCCTGAGTGCGGTCGCGGGCGCAGTTGCGGTCGCGGGCACCGCCAGGGCGAGCGCCGCGATCAGAATCCCAGCTCGGCTCGCCATTCGTGCGTGTGCTCACCGAGCAGCGGCGCGCTGTCCACGGTCTCCTCTCCGAAGTCCCGTGCCGCCTCTTCGAGCGTCGCGACCGGCCCGACACAGACGTCCTCGCCGTCGAACAGCTCGAGCCACGTCGCGAGCGGATGCGCGGCGAACACCTCCGCGAGCTCGTCGGCGAGTGCCTCCTGGTCCGCGTCGTATTGCCGTTCCGCGAGCTCGGCGCGGCCGATCAGCTCGCACAAGCCTTGGAAGAACACCGCCTCGAGCGCCGCGACGGTCAACCACTGCTCGTCCGCCGTGGCGTAGATGCGGTAACAGGCGAGACCGCCGGTGAGCAGGCGCGGCAGGGGCTCGCCGCCGAGCCGGTGCGCCGCGAGGCGGTGCGCGCCGTGCGTCATCGAGACGACGAGGCGCGCGCCGCGACCGGTGCGCTCGCGCTCGAGCAGTGCGGCCAGGATCTCGTTCACGGCCGTGAGCGCGCCCGCGGCGAGGTCAGCGACCTGCACGGGGGGCGGCGACGGCGCGGTGTCCGCCAGCACGCCCGCCCAGCCGAGGTAGTTGAGGTCGTGCCCAGCGCGCGCTGCGTGCGGCCCATCCAGACCGAAGCCCGTGATCGAGCAGTAGACCGTGGACTCGGGAACGTCGTCGGGCCCGACGCCGAGCCGTGCGGCAACGCCGGGGCGAAAGCCTTCGAGCACGACGTCGGCGCGCGCGACGAGCGCTCTGCCGAATCCCGGTTCCTCCTTCAGGTCGGAGATCACCGACTCCTTCCCGGCGTTCAGTGCGTCATCCCACGCCGGCGCGGCGGAGCGCATCGGGTCTCCGCCGGGCGGCTCGAGCCGGACGACGCGCGCGCCGAGCCGCAGCAGCTCCCTACCTGCGAACGCACCCGGCAGATAGCGGGTCAGATCGACGACCAGGAGCCCGTCCAATGGCCTCACGCGGGGCGGAACCTATAGAAGTCAGGGAAGTGTCGTCCCTGTCAGCCAGGATCATCCCGCTGCCCATTCAGCGCCGCGGCCTGTCGTGGATCCTCGGGCTGGGCGCATTCGGGCTCGCGTTCTCGCTGACGACGACGTCGGCCTATCTGCCGCCGCTGCTCGGCCGCTTCACCGACTCGCGCACGCTGATCGCGCTCGTGCTCGGGTCGGAAGGTCTGTTCGCTCTGTCTCTTCCCCTCGTGATCGGCCCGTGGAGCGACACCTTCCAGACGCCGATGGGACGGCGGCGGCCGTTCATGCTCGTCGCGCTCGGCCCGATCGCGTTCTGCCTCGCCGTCGTGGCGTTCATGCCGCGGCTGTGGCTGATGACGCTGCTGCTGCTCGCCTTCTTCTTCGCGTACTACGTCTACGAGACGCCGTACCGCGGGCTCTATCCCGATCTCTTGCCGGAGAAGGAGTACGGACGCTCGCAGGGCGTGCAGCACCTGCTCCGCGGGCTGGCGATCGGCTGCGGCCTCGTCGGCGGCGGCTTCCTGTTCGACCGCTGGCATCCGGCGCCGTTCTTGATCGCGTCGGTCGTCGTCACCGCGGCGTGCGCGGCGCCGATCGTGTTCGTGCGCGAGGAGCGCGGCTCGAACCGCGTGTTCGAAGGCGTGCGCGCCTACCTGCGCCACAGCTGGGACATCTTTCGCAGCGAGCCCGAGGTGCGCCGCTTCCTCGTCTGCAACTCGGCGTGGGAGGGGACCTTCGCGGGCGCGCGGACCTTTGTCGTCCTCTACATCACGAAGGGTTTGCACCAGCCGGTCTCGGTGAGCACCGCGGTGCTCGGGACGGTCGCAGGCGGCTACGTGATCGCCGCGATTTGGGCCGGCAGAATCGGCGACCGGTTCGGGCTCGCACCGGTGATCTTCTTCTGCTCGTTCGTGTACGGCGGCGGGCTCGTGCTCGGCGGGCTCGCGCGGCAATGGCACGACTGGTACCTCGGGCTGATGTTTCCGGTCGCGATCGCGGGCGGAGCGGTGATGACGCTCGCGTGGGGACTGCTGTTCAAGCTGATGCCGCCCGAGCACCGCGGCGCGATCGCGGGCCTCGCGACGACGACGAAGGGCGTCGGTCTGATCATCGGGCCGATTGCAGCCGGGGCGGCGATTGACCTGACGTCGCCGTACCTCCGCTCGACGGACGGCTACCAGGTGCTGTGGCCGATCCTCGGGATCCCGATCCTCGGCGTGATCCCGCTCGTCGCGCACATGATGCGGAACGAGCGGCGGACTCTCAAAAGCACGGTGTCGATCCAGGCCGAGTGAGCCCGAAGCCCCAGAGCTTCTGGCCGTAGACGTAGAAGACCGTCATCACGCGGCCCGTCGTCCGGATCAGCGCGCGGTACGAGCCGCACGGGATCGAGACGAGCGCGCCGTAGCGGACGTTCACCTCGAGCGCGTTCTGGCCGAGCCGCAGCCCGCCCGGCGTGTGCCACCCGGGCGGGAGCCACAGCGACCACGCGGCGTCGACGCGGCCGCGGCGGAAGCGCACAGCTGCGCCCTCGGGACGAAAGCGGCGGTAGTTGTAGTACCACGTCGTCTGTCTGCAGCCGCGGCAGCGGCCGTAGCGCGTGCCCCACAGCGTTTGCACCTCCGCCGGCGTCATCCCCAGGCGCACGCCGCCGAGGCTCTTCCCGGGCACGAGGATTCCGTGCGCCGGGAGCAGGAGCGACAGGGCGAGCGTCAACGCACGCACGGGGCGGACGATAGAGAATCGCGGGCGTGGAGCCAGGGGACGGCAAGTGACGACCGAGCCGGAGGCGGCGCTGCAGCACCTCGTCGAGACGTGGCGCGCGCGAATGGCAGAGGGCCGGATCGAGGAGACGCGTCGGCTGTTCGCCGATGCGCTCGCCGCGGCGCCCGCGCCGAGCCATACTCGTATCCAGGCGCTGTACGCCGACGGGTTGCTCGCGTTCCGGCAGGGCGACCAGGCCGCGACACGTGCGCGGAACGAGGAGGCGCTCGCGCTCGCACGGCAGCTCGGCGACGACGTCGGCGTCTCACTTGCGCTCGTCGGACTCAGTCGCGTCGCCTTCCGCGACGGCGACTACGAGCGCGTGTGCGCGCTCGCGTCCGAAGCGCGAGAGCTCGCGCGCGCGGCGGGCGAGCTTCGGGACCAGACAGGGCCGCTGCACTTGCTCGCCGCGGGCACGCGGCTTTCCGGTGACTACAACCGCGCGCGTGAGCTGTATTTGGAGAGCATCGAGCTGAACCGTGGGCTCGGCAACGAGCACATGGTCGCGAACGAGCTGCACAACCTCGGCCACGTCGAGCTTCATCGAGGCGACCTCGAGGCCGCGGAGCGCAACTTCGCCGCGTGCACGGAGCTGCGGGCGGGCACCGGGAACCCGTACGACCTAGCGATGGAACGGATCAATGCCGCGGCGCTCGCGTTCGCACGTGGAGACCACGACCGCGCCTCACGGCTGCTCGACGAGGGAGAAGGGACGTTGGCCGAGGCAGGCATCGCTCTCGACCCGGACGACCGCTTCGAGGTCGATCTGCTTCGCAGCCGTCTCTAGGTCTGGATATTCATCGGAAACCGTTCTATCGTCTGTAAATCCACTCCCTCTGGAAAGAGGACGCATGGCGATGGCGAAGGGCCCCGGCGCTGGGGCCCTTCGTCGTTCTAGTTCCGCGCGGTGGCGTGCACCGGCGACAGAGCCGGCGCCCAGGAGCAGAGCGGCGAGACGTCTCCGTCGCGGCCGTTCAGCTGCCGGTAGCCGAGGGCGTGCTCGGCCTGCATCAGCTTGTGGATCTGGGTCGTCCCCTCGTAGATGATCGGCGCGCGCGCGTTGCGGAAGTAGCGCTCGATGCCGTATTCCGCGCTGTAACCGTAGGAGCCGTGCACCTGAATCGCGAGATGCGCGGCGCGGAACGCGGACTCTGTCGCGTGCCACTTGGCCAAGGACGTCTCGCGCGTGTTGCGCCGGCCCTCGTTCTTCATCCACGCCGCTTGCATCACGAGCAGCTTCGACGTCTCGTAGCCGAGCACCATCTCCGCGATCATGTCCTGCACGAACTGGTAGTGCCCGATCGCCTGGCCGAACGTCTCGCGCTCGCGCGCGTACGCGACCGAGCGCTCGAGGCACGCACGGATCACGCCGCACGCTCCCGCGGCGACGGTGAAGCGGCCCTGGTCGAGCCCGAACATCGCGATCTCGAAGCCCTGGCCTTCATCACCGATCAGGTTCTCGGCCGGCACCTCGACGTTCTCGAAGAACAGCTCGCCCGTCGAGCCCGCCCAGATGCCGAGCTTGTTCTCCGTCTCGGCGGACGTGAATCCCTTCGTGCCTTTCTCGAGCACGAACGCGGAGATGCCCTTGTGCTGCGCGGCCGGATCGGTTTTCGCGAACACGAGCGCGTGGTCGGCGACGGTCGCGTACGAGATCCAGTTCTTCTGGCCGTTCAACACATAGACGTCGCCATCGCGCCGCGCGGTCGAGCGCATCGAAGCGACGTCCGAGCCCGCGCCGGGCTCGGTCAGGCCGAAGCACGCGAGCTTCTCGCCCTTCGCCTGCGGGACGAGCCAGCGCTGCTTCTGCTCCTCGCCCGCGTACTTCAAGAGCGAAAGCGAGTTGAGCCCGACGTGGACGGAGATGAGCGTGCGGAACGCCGCCTCGCCCCGCTCGATCTCCTCGCACGAGAGCGCCTCGGCGACGAAGTCGAGGCCGGCGCCGCCGTACTCTTCCGGCACGACGATGCCGAGGATCCCGAGCTCCGCCATGCGCTCGATCAGCCGCAGGTCGAGCCTGTGCTCGATGTCGTTCTCGACCGCAACCGGCAGAACCTCGTTGTCGACGAAGTCGCGGACCGTGTCCTGGATGAGCCGCTGTTCGGCGGTGAGCTCGAAGTCCATCGGCGCGGAGCCTATCTACGCCGACCCTTAAATCGCGCACAACCTGTGCTTAACCGCGCTGATCCACACTCCGGCTGTGAGCAGGGAGCGGGGCGTCGTCGTCGGGCAGGCGCCGAAGGCCGCGAGCGTCGCGCTTGCCCTCGCGCTCTTCCTCACCGTCGGCGGCGTCGGCGTCGACCGCTACCTGCGCAACTTCTGGCTCTACCGCGGCTTCACGCCGCCGGTAGATCCGGCGTTCGTCGTCGACACCGGAACCCCGCAGACGATCGGCGTCGCGAGTCCCGCGCTCGGCGGGCGGACGCAGCAGGTGCTCGTCTACCTGCCACCGGGCTACGCGACGCATCCACACCGTCGCTACCCCGTCTTCTACCTCCTGCACGGATCCCCGGGCCGGCCCGCGGCGTTTCTCTTGACGGTGCGGATGGGCGTCGTCGAGGACGTGCTCGCCGCGCGGAACCAAGCGCAGCCGCTCATCCTCGTAATGCCGTTCGGCTCTACCGGAACGTTCACGGACAAGGAGTGGGCCAACGGCTATCGCGCGCACGAGGGTTGGGAAACGTTCGTCGCCCGCGACGTCGTGCGCACAATCGATGCGCGCTACCGGACGATCCCGACCGCCGCCGGCCGCGCGCTGGGCGGCCTGTCCGAGGGTGGCTACGGCGCGCTGAACATCGGGCTGCACCATCCACGCGAGTTTCGCGTGCTCGAGAGCTGGTCGGGGTACGAGCGCGCGGACGCTCTCAGAGCGATCTTCGACGGTGACCGGCGCCGGCTCGCGTTGAACAGCCCGCTGACGCGGCTTCCGTTCGTGTCGGGGAGCCTGCGGCGCACGCATACGTTCATCTGGTTCTACTCGGGAACGACCGACCGGCTGGGCCGGCAGAACGCACGGTTCGCACGTCGGCTCGCCGCGGCGGGAATCGCGCACCGGTACTTCCTCGTGCGCGGCGGCCACAACTGGGCGGTGTGGCGCAACAATGCGGCGCGCGCGTATCTCGCGGCGGCAAAGCACCTCGCACATGGCTAGGGCGCTCTCGATCGCGCGCGCAGTCGCCGCCGCGACTGCGGGGCTCGCCGTGCTGCTCGCCGCAACGGGCTGGCTCTACCTCGTACGGCCGCAGGCGGGGCTCGGCGGACACCGCGTCGGCGACGCGCTGCCGCTCGACGAGCTCTCGCATCACTCGGCGGTCGCGCTGCCCGTCTTCGTCGCCGTCTGGGGCAGCGGTGCTTTGCTGCTCGCGCTGCTCGCGCGCTGGGCGCGCACGGAGCGGTTGACGGCGGCCCTGCTGCTCGCGCTCGCCGTCGGCCTGTGGGGGTACCTCTCGACGGGAGTCTCGCTCCTCATCGTGCGTCAGGTGCCTGCGCACGATGCGCTGCATGCCGCGAGCGCGATTCGCGCAGTCTGGCTACCTGCGGCCCTCGCGGGGCTCGCCGGAGCCCTGCTGGGACGCACGCACACGTCCGCACGCCCGCGTGCGCCGATCGTGATCTCGGCGTTCGTCGCCGCGACCGGACTGCTGGGAATGCTCGACACGATCCTGCCCGAGCATCACGAGACGCTTCTTGCTCGACTCGCGCTCGAGCGTGTGCACCCGATCACGCATGCGCTCGTCGCGCCGGTGGGACTCGCGCTCGTCGTCGTCGCACGCGGGCTCGCACGACGCAAACGCCGCGCCTGTTTGCTCGCGCTTGCGCTCCTTTCGCCGCTCGCCGTACTCCAGCTTCTGCACGGCTTCGGAACGGGAGCCGCCGCCTCGGCGCTGATCGCGCTCGCGCTGCTCGCGCGGCGGCGCGACTTCGACGCCCCGGGCGATCCCAGCGCGCGGCCCCGTCTGTTGGCGGCAGGAGCTCTCTGGCTGGCGGCGATCTACGGGTACGGCGCCGCCGCAATCTGGACGAACCGCCTGATGGCCGACCGGCCGTTCACGCTCGGGCTCGCCGCGCGCGAGACGTCGGCCGCTCTGGCGGGATTGACCCTGCGCGGGTCCGCACATCTGACCGGCTCATTCGGGGCGTGGTTCCCGCTCTCCGTCTTGCTGATGAGCGTCGCCGCCGCTGTATCGCTGCTGCACGGCTCGCTCGCGCCGTGGCGCTTCCGTCACCGGCAGGAGACGCGCGAGCACGACCTCGCCCGCGCGCTCGTCGCCGTTTGGGGCGTCGACACCCTCGCGCCGTTCGTCCTGCGCGCCGACAAGTCGTACTTCTTCAGCGAGGACGAGTCCGCGTTCCTCGCGTACCGCGTCGTCGGCGGCGTTGCGATCGTCTCGGGCGATCCGATCGGGCCGCCGCGCGCGTTCGACGAGCTCGTCGCGCGCTTCATCCATCACGCGCGCGAGCGAGACTGGAGGATCGCGATCCTCGGCGCATCCGAAGCGTGGCTCGAGCTGTACCGCCGCCACGGGCTGCATGCTCTGTACCACGGCGACGAAGCGGTGGTCGAGACCGCCTCTTTCTCCTTGGAGGGCCGGCCGATCCGCAAGGTGCGCCAATCGATTCATCGTTTGCAGCGCGCGGGCTTCCGTTGCGAAGTCCGCGATCCGCGCGCCGTCGATTCGCGGCTGCGCGCCGAGCTGCAGGCGGTCGCGCGCGAGTGGCGCGGCCGCGAGCCGGAGCGCGGCTTCGTGATGGCCCTCGACGCGCTCTTCCGGCTCGACGACGCGGTCTTCGTGATCGGCTTCGGCGCTGACGAGCGGCCGAAGGGCTTTCTCCACTTCGCCGTCTCGAGGCCGGGCGCGGCGCTGTCGCTCTCGTCGATGCCGCGGCTCCGCGACACACCGAACGGCTTCAACGAATGGCTCGTCTGCGAGACGGTCGAGTGGGCGCGGGCACAAGGCTTCGAGCGCGTGTCGCTGAATTTCTCGCCGTTCGCCGCGCTCCTGGCGCCGGAAGCGGACCTCAACGCGTTGCAGCGCGTCGAGCGTCGCGCACTGCTCTCGCTCAAGGGTCACTTCCAGCTCGACAACCTGTTGCTCTTCAACCGGAAGTTCTTTCCGAGCTGGGAGCGGCGCTTCGTCGTCTACGAACGGCGGCGCGATCTGCCACGCGTCGGGATCGCGGCGCTCGCGGCCGAGGCGTACCTGCCGTTCTCCGGGCGGCGGCCGTGAGCCTCGCGCTCGGCCTCGTGCTTGCGCTTGCTTCCACGGCGGCGCTGAGCACGAGCTTCTTCGTCCAGCACCAGGCGGCGTCGAAGCTGCCGCCGCTCTCGTTGCGCAGGCCGCTCTGGTCGCTCGCCGCGCTCTTTCGCCACCCGCGCTGGCTTGCGGGCTTCCTCGTCGGCCTCGGCGGCTGGGCGCTGTACGTCGGCGCGCTCGCCCTCGCGCCGCTGTCGCTCGTGCAGGCGTCGTCCGCGGGCGGGATCGGCCTGCTCGCGCTGCTCGCCCGGACGCGGGTGCCGCGCGAGCGGCTCGGCGTCGGGCTCTCGATCCTCGGCCTCGCGCTGCTCGGCGCATCCCTCGCGGGCGGAGCGAACTCCGGACGCGCCGGATCGATCGCCGCGACCGCTCTCTGGCTCGCCGCGTCCACGCTCGCGGCGGCGCTCAGTGCGCTTCCAGGCGCAAGGTGGCTCGCGCCGGGGGCAGGCCTCGGCGCCGCCGCGGGAATCCTCTACGCCGCCGGAGACGTGGGAACGAAAGCCGCGGTGCACGGCGGGCCCCGCCTTGCCTTCGTCCCTGCCCTGCTCGCGTGTCACGGCCTTGCGTTCGCCGCGTTGCAGCTCGGCTTCCAGCGCGGGGGGCCGCTCGCAACCGCCGGCGTCGCGACGCTGTTGACGAATTCGCTGCCGATCGTCGCCGGGCTCGCGGTGTTCGGCGAGTCGCTGCCCGGAGGTGCGCTCGGCGCCTTGCGCATCGCCGCATTCGTGCTCGTCGTCCTCGGTGCCTCGGCGCTCGGCACCCGCTCCGCGCCTGCAGCGGATGCTCGTCCTGCCGAAGCCCTCGGATGATTCGTCGGCTGTCGTCCCTCCTTCTGGCCGGCGTGCTGGGCGGCTGCGCGGTCGCCGGAGCCGCCGTCTTGCCTCGCGCGGTGCTGCGCACGACTCGACAGATCAGGATCGAGTACGTCGCCCACGACGGCGTTCTCCGCGCCGCGTACAGTCCTGCTGCCGAAGTGGTACTCGCGGACAAAGGATCCGCCGCTTCCGCTCGTCATCTCACCGCACGGCCGTGGCGTCGACGCGCGCGCGAACGCACGGGTGTGGGGTGACCTGCCCGGCCGCGACGGCTTCGCCGTCGTCAATCCGGAAGGCCAGGGACGGCGGCTCGAGCTCTACTCGTGGGGCGACCCCGGACAGATCGGCGACCTGGCGCGGATGCCCGAGATCGTCGAGCGTGCGCTGCCGTGGGTGCATGTCGATCCGCATCGGATCTACGCCGTGGGCGGATCCATGGGAGGTCAGGAGACGCTCCTACTCGTCGCTCACCGTCCGCACCTGCTCGCCGGCGCGATTTCGTTCGACGCCGCGACCGATCTCTCCGAGCGTTACCGCGAGTTCGACGACATTCCGTACGGCCACCGGCTGCAGCTGCTGGCCCGCTACGAGGTGGGAGGGACGCCCGCGGCAGACCCGCGCGCATGGTCGAGCCGCAGCCCGCTCGACTTCGCCCGCGCGATCGCCCGCGCGGGCGTCCCGCTCGAGATCTGGTGGAGCCACGCCGACCGGGTCGTCGTCGACCAGGCTCGGCAGTCGGGGCTCCTCTACCGGCAGATCATGCGGCTCGACCCGACCGCGCCCGTCCGGGAGGTCGTCGGCTGGTGGCACCACTGCGCCGAGATCCGCTCGCGGCTGCCGCGGGCGCTGGCCCTGATCGGCCTCGGTTAGAATTTGACTGACCAGTCAGTCAACCTTCCAGCGAGGCGGGCCCGTGGCGACGATCGAGCAGGCGACAAGCGGCATCTCCTTCCGGCTGAGCGAGGAGCAGAAGGCTCTGCGCGAGCTGGCGCGGGAGTTCGCCGCGAACGAGATCCGGCCGGTGGCGGCCGAGTACGACGAGCACCAGACGCATCCGGCCGGGGTGATCGTCAAGGCGCACGAGCTCGGCCTGATGAACGCGCACATCCCCGAGGACTACGGCGGCCCGGGCCTCACGTGCTTCGACGGGATGCTGATCGGCGAGCAGCTCTACTGGGGCTGCGCCGGCATCGGGACGTCTCTCGTCGTCAACGGCCTAGGCGCGGGGCCCGTGATCCTCGCCGGCACGGAGGAGCAGAAGCGCGAGTGGCTGCCGCCGCTCCTCGAGGCGCCGATCCTCTGCTCGTTCGGACTCACCGAGCCGGGCGCGGGCTCGGACGTCGCGTCGATGAAGACGACCGCCGTGCGCATGGGCGACGAGTACGTCCTCAACGGCTCGAAGACGTTCATCACGAACGCCGGCCACGCGGCGTGGACCGTCGTCTTCGCCAAGACGGACCCGTCGAAGGGACACCGCGGCATGTCCGCGTTCATCGTCCCGATGGACACGCCGGGCGTTGTGATCGAGAAGCACCTCGACAAGATGGGGCAGCGCGCGACCGACACGTCGGCGTTCGCGCTGACCGACGTCGTGATCCCAGCCGCAAGCCGGCTCGGCGAGGAAGGCGACGGCTTCAAGATCGCGATGCGAACGCTCGACTTTACGCGGCCGGGTACGGCCGCGGGCGCGGTCGGCGTCGCACAGGCCGCGTATGAGTACGCGGTCGAGTACGCGAAGGAGCGCGTCACCTTCGAGATGCCGATCGCGATGCACCAGGGCGTGAACTTCCTGATCGCCGACATGGCGACCGAGATCGAGGCGGCGCGCCTACTGACGTGGCAGGCCGCGTGGATGATCGACCAGGGCCAGCGGGCGACGCTTTATTCCTCGTTCGCGAAGCGCTTCTCGGCCGATACAGCGATGAAGGTGACGACCGATGCTGTGCAGGTCTTCGGCGGCTACGGCTACATCAAGGAGTACCCGGTCGAGAAGCTGATGCGCGACGCGAAGCTGTTCCAGATCTACGAAGGGACGTCGCAGATCCAGCGGCTCGTTATCGCCAAGGAGATCTTCCTGCCGCGCGATTAGTCCCTCGCCCGCTTCGCTTTCCGCTCCGGCGCCCGCGCCTTCGGCGCTCGCGATTGGTCGGCGGTCTGGAGGACTCTGCTTCGGCGAGGCGCTCGTGGGCGGTGCGGCAGAGCCGCACCGCATTAGTCCCTCGCCCGCTTCGCTTTCCGCTCGGGCGCTCGCGCCTTCGGCGCTCGCGATTGGTTGGCGGTCTGGAGGACTCTGCTTCGGCGAGGCGCTCGTGGGCGGTGCGGCAGAGCCGCGCCGCTGGCGAGATGGATCTGAGAGGGTCCGCGAATGGCGATTGAGATTGACCTTTCGGGACGGGTTGCGCTCGTCACCGGAGGCTCGCGGGGACTCGGGCGCACCGACGCGCTGACGCTCGCGCGCGCGGGTGCGGACGTCGCGATCGCAGACATCCAGCTCGAGTCGGACGACTCCGGCGTCGAGGAGTACGGACCGCTGGCGCAGGCGGCGCGGGCTCAGGGAATCGTCTACACAGAGTCCACAGTCGACGAGATCCGCGCGTTGGGTCGACGCGCGCTCGCGCTGAAGTGCGACGTCACGGACCGCGCGCAGGTCGACGCCGCGGTGGCGCGCGTGGTCGACGAGCTCGGCTCGGTCGACATCCTGGTCAACAACGCGGGCACGCTCGACCACGTCGCGCAGTTCCACAACCAGAGCCCGGACCTCTGGGAGCGCGACCTGCGCGTCAACCTCACCGGCGGCTTCAACTGCGCGCAGGCCGTCTGGCCGCACATGAAGGAGCGCGGCTGGGGCCGCATCGTGAACATGGCGTCGGTCGCGGGGACGCTCGGCGGCTTCGGCCAGGCGTCCTACTCCACGACGAAGGCGGGCATCCTGGGGCTGACGAAGACGCTCGCGATGGAGGGCGGCCGGCACGGGATCACCTGCAACGCGATCGTTCCCGGCGTGATCGGCACCGAGGCGTTCAATTTCGGCAACCCGCAGATGAACCAGCGGATCGTCAACCGCACGGTCTTCAAGCGCGCCGGCGAGCCGCAGGAGGTCGCGAACGCGATCGCGTTCCTCTGCTCCGACCTCGCCTCGTACATCACCGGAGTCGAGCTCTACGTCTCGGGCGGTGTCGAGCTCTTCGTCTTCTAAAGCGACAACGCTGAGAAGGCGTTTCGCCGGCGGTGCGGCTCTGCCGCGCCGCCCGCAACCGCCAACCGTAGGAGGCTCCCCGGGCCGCCAACCAGTGCGAGCGCGCAAAGTGCGCGAGCCCCGAGCGTGAGCGAAGCGAAGCGAGGGACAAGACACCGCTGCGGCTACAATCCGCGCCTTGGCCCGCAGGCGGTCACCTTCGCATACCCGGAGACGGCGCAGTCCCCGGCAGCTCCTGTGGCGCCGCGTGGCCGTCGCCGTCGGCGCGATCGCTCTCGTCGCGATCGCCCTCGGACTCGCGTTCTCGGGCTCCCCGGCGACCCTGCCGGAGGGTGTGCGCGTCGCCGGCGTCGACGTCGGCGGGCTGACTCCGGCGGCTGCCAAAGCGGACCTCGAGCGGCGCTCGCGCGCGCTCGCCGACACGCCCGTCACCTTCACGGCCGACGGCCACGCGTGGCGCCTGCGGCCGAGCCAGCTCGGCATTTCCGTCAACTGGGGCGCCGCAGTCGTCACGGCGCTGCGGGAGGGCAACGGGCCGGTGCCGGTGCGCGGCTTCCTCCGCCTCGGGGTCCGCATCTTCGGTGCCGACGTCTCGCCGGCGGCGGAGGCCTACGACGCGGCACTGAATTACGAGCTCGACCGGTTCGCGCGCGCGGTCGACCGGCCTCACCGCGAAGCCGGCCTCACGCTCAAGGGGCTGACACCGGTCGTGCTCCCGGGACAGTCCGGGCAGATTCTCGACCGGGATGGGACTGCGCGTGTCGTCGTGCAGGCACTTGCATCGCTGACGCGGACCCCGCACGTCGCACTCCCGGTGGGCGTGGATCCACCGCGCGTGACTGTCGCCGATCTGCAGCCCGTCGCGGTGCAGGTGCGCACCGCGCTCTCGAAGCCGGTCCGGCTCGCAATCGGCCCGACGCGCTTCCGGCTGCCGCGCTATCGGGTCGCGCAGTTGCTCGACCTTCCCCGGGACGGCCGGCGCGAGCTCCGGATCGGCGGGAACGGCGCCAACGCCTTCTTCATCCGGCTCCAGAAGAACCTCGGCCGGGACCCGCGCGACGCCGACTTCGCGGTGACTGCGCACGGCATCCGTGTTGTCCCGAGTGAGGACGGGCGAGCGGTGGACGTGCCGGCGACCGCGGAGCGGATCCTGCGCGCGGCGCTGTCGCCGCTCAACCGCGTCGCGCCGGTCGTCGTCGAGCGCACCTCGCCGAAGCTGACGACGGCCGAGGCGAAGACGATGGGGATCAGCGAGCTCGTCGGCTCGTACACGACGATCTACGGCGGGGATCCGAACCGCATCCACAACGTTCAGCTCGTCGCGCACCTGCTCGACCATCACCTGATCGCGCCGGATGAGGAGTTCTCGTTCAACAAGACGACCGGCGACCGCAACGCGGCGAAGGGCTTCCTCGAAGCGCCGGTGATCATCAACGGCGAGCTGGGAACCGGGCTCGGCGGCGGCGTCTGCCAGGTCTCGACCACGACGTTCAACGCCGCGTACGAAGCAGGGCTGAAGATCACGGCGCGGACGAACCACGCGCTCTACATCTCACACTACCCGCTCGGCCGCGACGCGACGGTCAACTACCCCGACACGGATCTCCGCTTCGTGAACGACACCGGCCACTGGCTGCTGCTGCGCACGTTCGTCGGCTCGTACTCGTTGACGGTGAACCTCTACGGAACGAGCCCACACCGGAAGGTCGAGAGCATCGGCGCGCCGCTCGTCACGACCGGGCCTGCACCTGTGAAGAAGGTCGATGACCCGACGCTGTTCGTCGGCGAGAAGGCGCTCGAGGACTCGGGCTCGCCGTCGCTCGCGACGCACGTCGAGCGGAAGGTCTACGACGCGAGCGGCAAGCTCCTCTACGACAACACGTGGTACTCGAGCTACCGCGGCAACTACAAGATCGTCCGCGTCGGGACGAGGCCGAAGCCGGTGGAGAACAAGAAGCCGAAGCCGACCGACACCGGCACGGTCACGACGCCGACGACGCCGACGAACGCGAACCCGACTCTGCCCTAGCGACCGCCTCGGCGAGCCAGTCGGGCAGCCGCGTCGGCCGGAGCGTCTTCGCGTCGACGCAGGCGTGCGATGTCCAGCCCTCCGCGATCCGCGCCTTGTCCCCGAGTCGCTCGAGCAGATACTCGTAGCGGAAGCGCGCGCCGCGGACGTCGACGCAGCGCGTCCAGATCCGGATCCGATCGTCGAAGCGCGCCGGCGCGAGGTAGCGCACGTGCGACTCGACGACGGTCGCCTCGAGTCCCCCGAGGCGGAACTCGTTGTAGCCGCCGGCGAACTCCTCCAAGTACGCGACGCGCGCGACCTCGAACCAGACGAGGTAGTTCGCGTTGTGCGCGATCCCCTGCGCGTCCGTCTCCGCAAAGCGGACGAGGATCTCGGTTGAGAAACTGAACCCGTGCACGAGGTGCAGATGCTCGCAGACCTGATCCGCTCGGCGCAGCCGTGTGTCGCGCTCACCGGCGCAGGGATTTCGACCGAGAGCGGCATTCCCGACTTCCGCTCGCCGACCGGGATCTGGGCGCAGTTCGACCCGATGGAGTACGCGACGATCACCGCCTTTCGGCGCGATCCCGAGAAGGTTTGGAGCTTCTACGCGCCGCGGTTCTCGATGCTGACCACCGCCGAGCCGAACGACGCCCACCTCGCGCTGGCCGAGCTCGAGCGGCGCGGACACGTTCGCGCGGTCGTGACCCAGAACATCGACCTGCTGCACGAGCGTGCGGGGACGCAGGAGCTCGTGGAGGTCCACGGGTCGATCCGGGAGTGCGAGTGTCTCGACTGCGGTGCGGCGTACCCGCTCGCGGAGGTGCGCCGAATGCTCGACGGCGCGGCCGTGCCGCGCTGCGTCTCCTGCGAATCGGTGCTCAAGCCGGGCGTCGTGATGTTCGGCGAGCTGCTGCCGCAGGCAGCGATCGACCGCGCTTTCGAGCTCGCACGCGAGGCCGGGCTGCTGCTCGTCGTCGGCTCGACACTCGAGGTGACGCCGGTCGGCTCGCTACCGTGGGAGACCGTTCAGGCCGGCGGCGCCGTAGCGATCGTCAACTTCGGCCCGACGGCGTTCGACCGCCAGGCGACGCTGAAGATCGAAGGCAAGGCGGGGGAGGTGCTGCGCGCTGTCGTCGAACAGCTCGTCTGAGCTTGTGGCTCAGAGCCACAAACTTTCAAATGGCGTCCGGTCAACGCCTCCGTTCGACATTACGGCCGAGGCGACCGTCACGACAGCGGTACGGAACGCGCAAGGAATGAGGTAGTGGCTCAGAGCCACAAAGTCAAAGGCGTGACTCGTTACGACGTGCTCGTCGTCGGCTCCGGCTTTGGCGGCTCCGTCGCGGCCCTACGCTTGAGCGAGAAGGGCTACCACGTCGGCGTTCTCGAGGCCGGCAGGCGTTGGAACGCCGAGGACTTCCCGACCACGAACTGGCACGTGCGCAAGTTCCTCTGGGCGCCGCGGCTCGGCTGCCGCGGCATCCAGCGGATCACGCTGCTGCGCGACGTGCTCGTCCTCTCCGGCGCAGGCGTCGGCGGCGGCTCGCTCAATTACGCGAACGTCCTCTACGAGCCGCCCACCGATGTCTGGGACGATCCCCGCTGGGCCGACGAGCTCGCGCCTCACTACGACACGGCGCGCCGCATGCTCGGCGCTACTCTCACCCCGTTCGATACGCCGGCGGACGACGTCATGCAGGAGGTCGCCGCGCATTTCGGCGCGGCCGACACGTTCGAGCGTACACCGGTCGGCGTCTGGTTCGGCGAGGACGGTGCCGACCCGTACTTCGACGGCGCCGGCCCGCTGCGTAACGGCTGCGTTCGCTGCGGCGGCTGCATGGTCGGCTGCCGTTACCGTGCGAAGAACACACTCGACCTCAACTACCTCTACCTCGCCGAGCGGCTCGGCGTAGAGATCCACGCGGAGCGCGAGGTGACAACGCTGCGCCGCAGCGGCGACGGCTGGGAGGTCGACACGGTGCGGCCGGGTGCGTGGCTGCGCAAGCGCCGCGAGACGTTCCGCGGCCGCGAGGTCGTGCTCGCCGCAGGAGTCCTCGGCACGCTGCGGCTGCTGCTCCGCAACGGGCTCGGCGGCCCGCGCGTCGGCGAGGGGCTGCGGACGAACTCCGAGGTGATTCTCGGCGCGAGCACGCGCCGCACGGATGTCGACTACTCCCGGGGAATCGCGATCGGCTCGTCGATCAAGGTCGGCGACACGCACCTGCAGCCCGTGCGCTACCCGCGCGGATCGAACCTGATGGGTCTCTTCGGCACGATCCTCGTCGACGGCGGCGGCCGCTTGCCGCGCCCGGTGCGATTCGTCGCGGCAGCAGTGCGCCGGCCGCTTCGGTTCCTGCAGAGCCTCTCGGTGCGCCGCTGGTCTGAACGCTCGATCGTCCTGCTCGCGATGCAGGCGCGGCCGAACGAGCTGCGCGCGCGCCTGCGCCGAGGTCGGTTGACCACGGAGAGGGGCGCCCGGCCGATCCCGACCTACATCCCTGAGGCGAACGAGGCGGCTCGCGTCGCAGCGGCGGCGATCGGCGGCGTCCCCGGCAACGCGATCAACGAGGTGCTGCTCGGCGTGCCGATGACCGCGCACGTGCTCGGCGGTGCATGCGTCGGCACCGTCCTCGACGAGTACCATCGCGTGCTCGCGGACCGGGGCCTGCACGTCGTCGACGGCTCGGCCGTCAACGCCAACCTCGGCGTCAATCCATCACTGACGATAGCGGCGCAGGCGGAGCGGGCGCTCTCGTTCTGGCCCCGGAAGGGGGAGCCAGACCCTAGGCCGCGGCGCGCTTGACGGGCCGCTCGTCGAGGACGCGGGAGCAGGCCGAGCAGACCTTCCGCTCGACCTCGTAGGGAACTCCGGCGCGCTGGCGCAGCTCGTGCTTCACGACTGCCGTGTGCTTGTGTGGGTGACCGGATCGCTTCGTAGCCATTTCTCGTTCTCAGAGTAGTGACGAATATGCCGGATGGAAGTTAAAAAGCGGTGAAATCCCCCATCGGAGTGGTGGCAATTCTCGCCGCCGGCCTTCTGGCGGCCGGCTGCGGCTCGAAGCGGCCGACGGGCGGGGTGCTCGGCGCCGAGGTGCAGCACTGCCACGGCGCTGAGGTGCGGCCGCTCGGCTCGGCGCGCGTCTCGTACGCAGCGGTGGCCGAGCGGCGGCTGAACGCATTCCGGCGTCCGGGCCGCGGGCGCTTCGCGACGTTCGGCACGGAGAACGTCAACGGCGTCCCGACCGTCTTCGGCGTGCTCGCGGTGAAGCTTTCGCAGGCGTGCGCGCCACAATGGTTCCGCGTGGAGCTGCCGCAGCGCCCGAACGGCGTCGCGGGGTGGGTGCGCGCGCGTGACGTCGAGGTGGCGCGAGTGCACACGCGAATCGTCGTGGAGGTTTCGGCACGGCGGCTGACGCTCTTCCGCGACGGGAAGCGCGAGCTGACGACGCGTGTCGCCGTGGGCTCGCCGGCAACGCCGACGCCGACCGGGCGCTATTACGTCAACCAACGGCTCGTCCCGGCGGACACATCGGGCCCGTTCGGGCCGGGCGCGATCGGGATCTCCGCGTTCTCGAACGTCCTCACCGGTTGGGCGCAGGGCGGGCCGATCGCGATCCACGGGACGAACGCACCGTGGTCGATCGGTCACGCGGTCTCGAACGGCTGCATCCGCGTGCAGAACGACATGCTTCGCCGCATCTTCCAGGAGACGCTTGCGGGAACCCCTGTCATCATCTATGCGTGAAGACTCGGGTCGTGGTCGTCGCAGCGACCGTCGCGCTCGTCGCCGCGGTCGGCGTGCTTGCGCGCACGCAGGCGCCGCCCGACCCGCTGCTGCAGGCGCAGGCGGACGGCTGCGAACGGAACGACACGACGCTGCTCACGCTCCAGTCGCCCAACTGGGTGCGCGTGAACGACAAGGACTTCCCGGCGAGCGGCCCACCGCCGCCGTTCCAGACGGCGACCGGAACTGTCGAACCTGCGCTCGACGACGTCCACGTCAGCGGCGGCGACATCGGCGTCAGTCACCAGTCTTATGATCTGAACTTCGACTTGAAGGTCGACGGCGCGGACGCCGACTTGGTCGCGCGCACGAACACGAGCGGCGGCCTGCACAGTGAGCGCGAGTCGGCGAAGACGCCGCCGTTCGTCTGGCCGGAGCCTGGCGATCGCGTGACGGAGCGCGGTTATTGGGTCTGGGACTGCGACCATTTCAAGACAGCGGGCGAGGTGACGGGTGAGGAGACGGAGATGCACCCGTTCCAGGTGCTGTTCGTGCAGCGCAGGACGTCCCCGCGGAGCCGCACCGGCGAGCGCGAGGCCGACCTCTTTCTGACGACCGACCGCACGACCGCCGGCACGATCGCCGACTGTGCGCACGCGCCGAAGCACGACCAGACGGCATTCAAGGCGTGCCAGTTCGCGGCGCCCGGCTACGTCGACATGAGAGGGAATTACAAGTTCGTCCTGAAGCTGCCGCCGAACGGTCGCGGGAGGCAAGTCGTCCGGATCGTCGATGCGGGCAGCACGAACGCTCCGCTGATCCGAGTCGCACGAGGAGGCAACGGCATCGGCATCGCCTTCAGGATTCCAGCAGACGGCGAGCGCCACGTCGTCGCAAAGGAGATCTTCGCCGGCTGGACGCTCCGGCAGCCGAGAGTCGACGATCTGCGCGTGACGTTCGACAAGGTGTTGATCCGGCGCGCGATGGACCCAGGTTGCGTCCCGGCCGCGCCGCCGGGCTGCGGCACGCCGGAGACGACCCGCGACGACCAGGTCACGCACGGGCCGACGGGCGAGTGGAACTTCTATTCCGACGTCAACGGCGTGTGGAGCCTGTGGAAGCCGCTCGTCTGGAACGTGCGCGACCGTCAGACGATCCGGCCTCGGCAGGCGTTCGACGTCCGGGTGCCGCGCGGCGCGCCTCTTCGCATCTTCGTGTGGCCGAGGGAGTGCGATTGGGGCACGCTCGAGCGCGGCGGGGGCGGCGCGTTGTTTCCATGCCCGAAGCAATCGGAGGTCGGCAACCGCGGGGGCGACGACGTGCCCGGCGCCGCGACGATGACGTTCCGCTCCGCCGCGGCGAGCCTCGGCACGCACACGGTGAACTCGAGCAACGCCGGCTCCACCTGCCCGGCCGTGAACACGCACGGCTGCTACAGGGTGACGTTCACGGTGCGGAGAGTCGGGGGATAGAGTACGGCCGATGGCGAAGCGCAAAGACTTGCTCAGCAGACTCGCCGATGCGGGCGAGGAAGCTCTCAACCGCCTGGGCGACGCGCCCGGGATGGATCGCGTGACGGCGTTCGCGAACTCGACCCGCGACCGGCTCGACGAGTTGACGAAGCGCGTGCGGGGAATCGAAGCGCTCGAATCGCGGGTCGCAAAGCTCGAGAAGCAGGTCGCGGCGCTGTCGGGCGCGAAGGCCCCGGCGCGCAAGCGAACGACCGCGGCGCGCAAGCGCTCCTCGACCGCCAAGACCGGCGGCTCGAGCCCCAAAACCGGCGGCTCCTCTCCCGGCTAAACACGGGGAACCCATGGTTCCCCCGCGTTAGGGAACGCGGATCCGCAGGGCGCGGGGGACGATTTGCCAGCGCGCGGGCGTCGTTCCCACCTGTTCGCCGTCGAGCTCGATCGGCAGCGGCTCGGGTGCGTCGACGGACACGGCGGTCGAACGAAGCGCTTCGACCTTCGGGTGGGCAAGGTACGCACCGCTGTAGAGCTTCGGCGCGGTGCGCACGAAGTCGACTCTGTTGATATCGCCGATCAGCACCACGTCGAACAGTC
>Ga0099827_10000121_pt1 | contig 27528 bp, 27 predicted proteins | sample CZO8metaG_FD_79339 | JGI IMG/M metagenome (GOLD analysis project Ga0099827, IMG submission 79339) | Vadose zone soil microbial communities from the Eel River Critical Zone Observatory, Northern California, USA - CZOApr15con1.8 metaG | ecosystem: Environmental > Terrestrial > Soil > Vadose zone ...
CCGCGGATCGCCGGGCAGCGAGCGGACCACGATGCCGCGCTCGCGGTCGGCGGCGAGCAGCTCGCGCTCGGCGACCGCGTAGCCGCGATTCGCGGCTTCGATCAACGGATCGGCCGCGCGCTCCACGGACGGATCGAATCCGGCGCGCGCCAGCTGGAGGTAGTCCTCCTCGTCCATCACCGCCTGCAGCGCCTTCCAGAACTCGTCGCGCTGGGTGAGCAGGCCCCGCACCAGCTCGTCCTGCTCGGGAGAGCGCCGCTTGCCGCGGTCGGCGAGACGCGCCGCGCTGGCGGGGTTCTGCCGCTTCCACTGCTCGATCGCGGCCCGGCCTTGGGCGAACGCGGAGGCGATCCGCTGGCGCAGCACGTCCCCGGCGCTCAGGTCGAAGTCGTAGACCGCCCACACCGAGCGCGCCGCCTCCTCGCGTTTCTGCGCGGTGGCCTCGCGGTCGCGCACGTCGAAGTCGCGCGGCGCCCGGATGGTCGCGGCGGCGATCTGCCCCAGTGAATCGTCGCCCGGGATGGCCGGCGTCAGCCGCGAAGGCGTGAGCAGGAAGGTGGCGCTCGCGGCCACCGCCGCCAGCACGGCGAGCTGCAGGAGCGCTCGGAAACGCCGCCGGCGCATCAAGCGGCGCCAGACGCCGCCAGTGGAGGTGGTCACGGGCTGGCGATGTTAGCAGCTTCAGCGCTTTTGCGCCTCGGCCAGCTTCTTCTGCAGTTGCGCGTCCAACTCGGGGCTGCGCTGGGTCCGGGGCAGCTCGCCGAGCACCTCGAGCTGCTCCTGCACCACCGCCGCGGTGGGCTTCCCTTCCGACTCCAAGATTCGCGCCTTGAGGCCCAGCACGCCGATCCGCCGCTGTCCGCGGCTCATCTTCGAAAGGGCGCGATCCACCGCCGCCTCGGCCTCGGGCAGCTTGCCCTGCTCGAGCAGCACGCGCGCGAGGCGGGCCGGCGGATTGTAGTCGTCGGGCATCTGCTTCTCGCGCCCGGCCAGGAGCTGCTCGGCCTTCCCGGATTGCTTGAGATACAGGTACGTGTCGGTCCGGTGGGCGTCGAAGGTGGACGCCATCGTCGCGTCGGGCGCGCCCGCGGCGGCTTCCTCGAGCAGCTTCGCTCGGGCCTGCGCCACCTGCACCGCCTGCTCGTGCCGGCGCGACTCGTCGAGCAGCTCCATGAGATTCGCTTGCGCGTCGCTGCGGTCGTCGACGGAGAGCGGCGCGTCGGCGCGGGCGATCAGCCGCTCCAGGCGCGCGATGCTCTTCTCGCGGAGCTCCGCCGCCTGGGGGTCACCCGCGGGCAGCCGGGCCGCTCACGCGTCGGCCGCGCTGAGGAAGTCGGTGGCGATGGAGGTGTCGCTGGTGTGGTCCATCTCGCGCACTCCCAGCTGCGCGCACTCGCGCGCCGACTCGGGCGACTTCGAGCGCGCCAGCGCCATCGAGAGCAGGACGAGCCGCTCGGGCCGGGCCGGGTCGTCCTTCCTGGTCAGCTCCAAGGCCTTGCGGTAGGCGGCCGCCGCCGCGGCGAAGTCGCCCCTGGCGCGCGCCTCGTACCCCTTGTGCAGCTCGGCGGTGGCCGCATCGGGCTTCTCCTTGCCCGCCGCCGCTCGCGCGCCCTCCTGCACGAAGGCCCGGAAGTCGTTGACGCTCGCGGCGCCGATCCAGCGGCCCACCACGCGCTCTCCGCGCGGCTCGATCACCAGGAAGGTCGGCCACGCATCCAACGGAAACCGATCGAGGAAAGCGTTGTTCTTCGGGTTCTCGCTGTCGATGGACAGCCACACCACCGCGTCCTTCACCGGCCGCAGCCCCGGATCCGGGAACACGAACCGCTGCATCGACAGGCAGGTGTGGCACCACAGCGCCCAGGTGTCGACCAGGACCGGCTTGTGCTCCTTGCGCGCCTGCGCGAGCGCTCGGGGGTAGTCGTCCTCGATGAACCGGATCCCCGACGCATTCGCCGCCAGCGCCGCCGCCACGATCGTCGCGAGCATGTTCTCTTCTCCAGAGGTCGCCGCTACTTCTTCGCCGCCGCCTCGTAGGCGCGCACCACTTCCTGCACCAGCGGGTGCCGCACCACGTCGCGGTCGCTGAACTCGACGAACCGGATGCCTTCCACGTCGCGCAGGATCTCGCGCGCCTCGTTCATCCCCGAGGGCTTGCCGGCGGGCAGGTCGATCTGCGTGGCGTCCCCGGTGACCACGGCCTTCGATCCGAAGCCGAGCCGGGTGAGGAACATCTTCATCTGCTCGGTGGTCGTGTTCTGCGCCTCGTCCAGGATGACGAAGGAGTCGTTGAGGGTCCGCCCGCGCATGAACGCCAGCGGGGCGACCTCGACGGTGCCGCGCTCGAGCAGGTCCTGCGCGCGGTCCATGTCCATCAGGTCGTGCAGGGCGTCATAGAGCGGACGCAGGTACGGGCTCACCTTCTCCGCCAGGTCGCCCGGGAGGAAGCCGAGCTTCTCGCCCGCCTCGACCGCCGGCCGGCAGAGCACGATCCGCTTCACCCGCCGCTCCACCAGGGCGGCCACCGCCATGGCCATCGCCAGGTAGGTCTTCCCCGTGCCCGCCGGACCGACGCCGAAGACGATGTCATACCGGCGGATCGCGTCGATGTACGCCTTCTGGGCGAAGCCCTTCGGCGTCACCGGCCGGTTGCGGCTGGTGACGTAGACGGTGTCGAGGAAGATTTCCCGCAGGTCCGCGCCCGGGTCGTTCAGCAGCACCTTGCACGCCTGCTCCACGTCTTCCAGGCCCAGCGGGTACTTCTTCTCGATCAGCGCGTTGAGCTGCGCGAGCAGGCGCTCGGCGAGCTGCACCCGGTCGGGCTCGCCCGAGATGAGGAACACGTTGCCGCGCTGTCCGATGTGGACCCCGAGACGCTTCTCCACCAGCCTCAGGTTCTCGCTGCGGCCCCCTGCGAGGGCCCTTGCTCCGTCGTTGTCGATCAGCTCCAGGCGAGCGGAAGGTTCTGCCATCAGCCTCTCTTTAATCGAGCGGTGGGAGCAAGACAAACCCCTGCGGCGTCCGCCGGTAATGATAGGGCCGGCGGAACGGGTAGCGCAGGTCCTCCTCACCCACCATCCGCCCCTCGACGAGCTGGCGCAGCTCGCGGGGGTACTCGCCGTGCTCCAGCCGGTACAGCTCCAGCGCGCTCTCCAGCCGGAGCAGCTGGCCGTGCGAGAGCAGCCGCGCCACCGCCCCGCGCCGGGCGGGATTCTCCGTCCGGGTCGCCCCCAGGGCGGGAACCATCAGGTGCACGAGGAACAAGGTCGCGGCGAAGAAGGCCCCGGAGAAGGCCAGCCGGAGGAGCGCTCCGCTCCTCGCCAGGCGCCGCCCGCCCTCGGCGAGCCCCTTCACCGCCGCGCGCGTGCCGCGCTCCGGCGGCAGCACCTTGAGATAACCCCATTCCTGCAGCTCGACCAGCGCCTTGAGCGCCTCGAACTCGCCCAGGAGCGACACGTCCGCGCACTTCTCGGCCGTCCGGCCCTCCACTGCCAGGCGATACACCAGCCGGTGGTTCTCGGTCGGCGTGCCGCCGCCGCCGTCGCCGTCCGGCGGGCTATCCACGCCCTTCATCCGGTCGAAGGTGGCGTCGTTCCAAGGGATTTTCTTGCGGACCACCGGCCACTCGTCCATGCGCCGGAAGCCTTCCAGGAGGATCGACTCCGCCCGGATGGGCTCGAACCCGCTCTTGCCGGCGTCGACGTCCTCCTGGGTGAACTCGTACGTGCCGGTCTTCCAGCGGAACAGCCGGTAGAGCGTCTCGGTGGTCTGCAGGCGCATCACCTGGGAGAGCGTCGCCGCGTCCACGAAGTTTTGCTGTACGAGGACGTCGCCGAGGCGCTTGAGGCTCCGCTTCTGCTCGGTGAGCGCCTCCTGCAGCTTCTCCTCCGTGAGCAGCTCCGCCCGCTGGAGCAGCGAGCCCAGCAGGTCCGCCTTGTTGCGCGCCTTCTGCGTGGCGAACACCACCGTGCCGTCCACGAAGAGGACGTCCACCTCGTCGTTGCCGCTCTTGAGCACCAGCGTGCCGGTCTTCGTCTGGTGCCCGATGAGCTGCAGGATGTCCGCGATGCCGAAGTCCTTGAGCGTGCCGGAGAGCGCCATCTACGCGCCCTCCGCGCGCTGCTTGGACACCAGGTCGCGCAAGCACACCGCCCAGACGAGGAGGAAGCCGGCCACGGTCGCGCCGACGCGGAGCATCGAGACGTTGGACCGCACCGCCACGGGGTCGCGCGCCAGGCCGTGCCAGAGCAGGACGCTGGAGGCGATGAGGCCGGTGAGGAGCAGGAAGACGACGCCCGAGACGGGATAACCGAGCAGGACGTGCCCGGCGCCCGAGAGCAGGTTGAAGGCGCGGGCGAGGAGCGTACGGCGCCGCTGGTAGGCGTGGACGGCGACCTCCTTGCGGATGCGCTCGGTCGGGTCGACGCCGGTGCGCCGCACGAAGACGTTCACGCACTGCGCGCAGAGCGCCTCGGAGGGGCGGGCGTCTCCGTCGCAGCGCTTGCAGACCTCGCGCCCGCAGCGCTCGCAGCGGCCGCTCGGGCGGATCCGGTGCCGCAGCGCGTGCAGCCCGACGAACCCGAGCGCCGCCAGCAACGGCAGCGCGGTCGCGGCGCCCGCCGGCAGCGGACCGGCCAGGATCGCGCGCACCTCGTCGGCCACGGGCGCGGCCACCCGCGCCTCGGTGTCCAGGAGCGGCCCCAGCATCGATTCGTCGAGCGGGACGTCGAGCAGGAACTTGTTCGATCGGCGGTTCACCCCCAGCTGACCGCCGGTGAAGGCGTCGATGCCGGCGCGGTCCAGCTCCAGCGCGCGCGCCTGCTCGGCCTGCACCCTCTCCAGGGAGTCGACTCCGCCCAGCGCGTACGCCCGGCTCAGGTTGAAATGCGGCGCAGCCAGGTCGTCCTGCAGGTCCATCGCCTTCTGGTAGTGGGGCACGGCGCGCTGCTCGTCGCCCTGCAGCAGGTAGACGTTGGCGAGGTTGTTGTGCGCGGCGGCCAGGGCCCGGTAGGAAGCGCCCTGCCCCGCGTCCAGCGCCTTGCGGTAGAGCTGCTCCGCCTGGGCCAGCTCGCCTTCCCGCTTGGCCTTGTGCGCCAGGGCGAAGGCGACCGCCATCTCCGGCTTGTCCGAGCGCAGCCTCTCTTGTAGCCGCCGCAGCTCGCGGGGCGTGCCCTCGCCGCGCTCCAGCATCCACACGTCAGCGGCCGGCCCGCCGAACGCGGCCACCCGCGCCAGCCCCTCGGACGCGAACGGAAGCGACGCGAGCAGCACCAAGGCGACGCAGCCCAGCGCGACCTCGGCGGCGCTGGCGTACAGCGCCACGGCGAAGAGCTGCGTGAAGAGGAGCGGGACGAACCCGGCCTGCAGGAGGAGCGGCGAGAGGATCAGCGCCGCGGCGAGGAGGTTGGTCTGCCAGCGCCGCGCTCCCGCCGGGAACAGGTGGTGCACGTCGTGGACGTAGAGCTGCGCGTAGCGCACGAAGAGCAGCAGCACGAAGGCGAGCGCCGCGCCCAGCACGCCCGTCAGCGCGACCCCTCCGGCGTTGACCGCCAGGGCGCGACCGGTGCGCGGGTCGGACAGCGCCGCTCGGACGCCGGCCAGGGCCGAGGCACCCGCGGCCGAGAGCGCGCTCGGGTCCTCGGCCAGCGTGGCACGCGCCAGGCAGGCGTGGGCCGCGGGAAGCGCGGGGGCCAGCTCGACGGCCAGCTTGCAGGCCCTTCGCGCCAGGGCGGGCGACTCGGCGGCGAGCTTGTCGTGGCTCTCGCGCACCAGCGCGGCGGCGACGCCGAACAGGTTCTCCAGCGCCAGCTCGTCCTTGAGCTGGAGGATGCGCTGCTCCTCGTCCTCGGCGCGGCGCTGATCGCGCTCGCGCAGGTACTCGCGGCGCTGGGCCCAGTGCGCCATGAGATCCGCGCTCTTCTCCGTGGGCAGGATCGAGACCTGGCCCGGTGGAGGCGGTGCCGGCGGCGCGACGACCGGAGGCGGGGCCTCGACGTCCTCGGCGCGTACGGCGCTCGCCGCGGCGCAGGCGAACAGCGCCGCGATCGCGACCGCGCGCCGCGTCGTCGTCGAGGAAACCACGCGGTCATCCTAGCGGCCGGCTCGAAGGCCCAGCAAGGAATCGGCTTTGGCGGAGGGGCGCATGTGGTAGACCGCCCGCCATGGAGAATGCCACCCCGGCGCAGGCCGCGATCGACCGCCTGCTGCGCATCATGGACAAGCTGCGCGACCCGGGCGGCTGCCCCTGGGATCGCGAGCAGAGCCTGCGCACGCTGACGCCGTATCTCCTGGAGGAGGCGCACGAGGTCATCGAGGCGATCGAGGCGGGCGACGCGCAGCACCACAAGGAGGAGCTGGGCGATCTGCTCTTCCAGGTCGTGTTCCAGGCGCGCATCGCGCGCGAGGAGGGCAAGTTCGACTTCGCCCAGGTGTGCGACAGCATCTCCGACAAGCTTACCCGCAGGCATCCGCACGTGTTCGGCGACGTGAGCGTCTCCGGGTCCCGCGAGGTGGTGAAGAACTGGGAGCGGATCAAGGCCGACGAGCGGACGGCCGCGGGGGACGCGCCGCGCAGCGCGATCGGCGGCGTGCCGGTAGGGCTGCCTGGCCTGGTCCGGGCGGAGCGGATCACCGAGAAGGCGGCGGCGGCAGGCTTCGACTGGCCGGAAATCGAAGGCGTGCTGGCCAAGGTGCGCGAGGAGCTCGGGGAGCTGGAAGGAGCGATCGCGGAGCACGGTGGGGCCTCGTCCGAATCCGCCGCCGCGCACCAGCTGCACGGCCGCGTGGAGCACGAGCTGGGCGATCTGCTCTTCGCTCTCGCCAACCTGGGCCGCTTCCTCAAGGTGCATCCGGAGGAGGCCCTGCGCGGCGCGGTGCGCCGCTTCGAGTCGCGCTTCCACCACATCGAGGAACAGTTGCGCGAGCAGGGCCGCACGCCGCGCGAGGCGACGCTCGCGGAGATGGACCGGCTCTGGGACGAGGCCAAGCGGCTCGAAAAAAGCCCGGCGTGACGCACATCGACGCCTTTTTTCACAGCCCCGGTTCCCCCTGTGGAGCGGCTGTGGATTGTGGGTGTCGTGTAAATTTTCAAGGACCGCTAGCGCGGCGATTTCTCCCTCGGAACGGAGGCTGCCCGGGCTGGAGAAGGTACGCAGTTCCGCGCGCTTGCCTCGGGGCGTCCGCGGGGGGCCCTCTCGGCGCAGGGGTGGCCGAGATGCCCAGGAATCGCGGATTTCCGGCGCGTGGACAACGTGTGGACGGTTTCAGCCCGAACTTCCGCTCGGCGCGATTGACACTGCACACCCGCGGTGCTATCGGAACCCCTCTTTTTCGAGCAGATCGGAGCACCGGAACGTGGCGAACACCAAGTCCGCAGAGAAGCAGAATCGCCAGGCGATCCGGCACCGCGCGCGCAACCAGGCCATCACCTCGGCGCTGCGCACCCAGGTGCGCAAGTTGCGCGAGGCGCTCACGGCCGGCGACGCCGCGCGGACCAAGGCGGAGCTGACCGAGGCGGTGCGCGCGATCTCCAAGGCGGCCTCCAAGGGCGTGATCCACAAGGCGCAGGCCTCCCGCCGCATCGCCCGCCTCAGCAAGGCCGCCTCGCGCACCGCTCAGCCTGCGAAGTAGCCCGGGGCCGCACCGGGAGCTCAGAACCGGGCCGCCACGCTCATCCGCTGCAGCAGCTCGCGGGACAGGTCCCGCGCCAGGCGGCGGAGCGCGGCCCGCCGGTTCGCCTCGGTGCCCAGAACGTCCACGCCGGCCAGGTAGTCCTCGCCCAGTCCGGCCTGATCCTCGTACACCACGCCCGACGCGTCCCGCAGCCGGACCCGCACGGTGGCGGAGAGGCTGAAGGCGAACGCGCCCTGCGCCCCGAGCGCGCTGGGCGTGCTCGCCAGGGAGAGCAGCTCCCCGGTCAGCTCCGGTCCCGAGGCGCCCTCCGGCGCGAGCCTCCCCCGCGCCGCCAGCTCCTCCCGGATCGCCGCCGCGAACACTCCTCCCGCCTCCACCTGCGCCGTGTAGTTCTGGAACACCGCCACCCGGATGTCCTGCCCCTTCGGCACATCCCCCGGCCTCGCCACCCGATACCCACACCCCCCCGCCGCAGTCGCGGTCGCCAAAGCGATTGCACCACGGAGTGCACGGAGGGCACGGAGATTCGTTGTTCCAACCAGCGAACCTCCGTGCCCTCCGTGGGCTCCGTGGTGCAATTGTTTCGTCAAGTGACGACGAAGTTCACGAGGCGTTTGGGGATGACGACGACCTTCTTGACGGTCTTGCCGTCGATCCAGTTGCGGATCTTGGGATCCAGCGCGGCGGCGGCGCGGATCTCGTCCTCGGCGGCGGCGGCGGGGACCAGCACCTCGCCGCGCAGCTTGCCGTTGACCTGGACGGCGATGTGGACCGTCTCCTCGGCGATGAGCTGCAGGTCCGCCACGGGCCAGGGGCGCAGCGACAGCTCCTCGTCGTGTTGCTTCGCCGTGTGCCCCAGAGCGGCCCACAGCTCCTCGGCCATGTGGGGCGCGAACGGCGCGAGCAACTGCGCGAGAGTCTCCAGCGCCTCCGAGAGCGCCCCTTCCCCGCCCGCGTCCTGCGGCTCGAACGCGCTGGCCGCGTTGGACAGCTCCATCAGGCTGGAGATGGCCGTGTTGAACTGCAGCCGCTCGAGCTGCTGGGTGGCCCGGGCGATGGTCCTGTGCGTCTTGCGGCGCAGCTCCAGCGCGTCGCCCTGCGCCTGCGAGACGTGCACCATCTTTCCCGCCACGCGCGGCGCCTGCGCGGCGAACAGGCGGTGCAGCCGGCCCAGGAAGCGGAACTGGCCCTCGACCTGCTCGTCGGACCAGTCCATGTCCTTCTCGGTCGGGGCGGCGAAGAGGATGAACAGCCGGGCCGTGTCCGCGCCGTAGGTGGCGATGATCTCGCGCGGCGAGACCACGTTGCCGCGGCTCTTGGACATCTTCTCGCCGTCGCGCCCCTTCACGATCCCCTGCGTCACCAGCTTGTGGGCGGGCTCGATGTTGGCGCAGAGCCCCATCTCCTGCATGACCTTGGTCCAGAACCGGAAATAGAGCAGGTGCAGGACCGCGTGCTCGGGGCCGCCGACGTACACGTCCACGGGGAGCCAGCGGTCGGCGTCGTGGCGCAGGAACGGCGCGCGGTCCTCGTGGGGCGAGAGGTACCGCTGCATGTACCAGCTCGAGTCGACGAAGGTGTCCATCGTGTCGACCTCGCGCCGCGCCTTGCCGCCGCACCGCGGGCACTTCGTGTTCACGAACGACGGGACCTTCGCCAGCGGGGGCTCGCCCTTGCCGGTCAGGACCTCCTTGACGTCGATGTCCGGCAGCAGGACGGGCAGGTCCTCGTCGGGCACCGGGATGCCCTTCCCCTCCGGATCGCAACGCTTGCAGTAGACGATCGGGATCGGCGTGCCCCAATACCGCTGCCGCGAGATGCCCCAGTCGCGCAGGTGGTAGCTCACCGTCGGCCGGCCGATGCCCCGCCGCTGCGCCTCGGCAGCGATGGCGAGGCGCGCCTGCTCCGACGGCAGGCCGGTGAAGTCGCCCGAGTCGACCAGGGCGCCGTACTCCACGAACGCCTTGTCGGCCGAGGGCATCTCCGGCTTCTGGGGATCGTCGGGCTGGATCACCCAGCGGATCGGCAGGCCGTACTTCTTGGCGAACTCGAAGTCGCGCTGGTCGTGCGCCGGCACGCTCATGACCGCGCCGGTGCCGTACCCGGCCAGCACGAAGTTCGCGACCCACACCGGGACGTGCTCGCCGGTGAAGGGGTTCCGGGCGCGCAACCCGGTGTCGATGCCTTCCTTCTCGGCGGCCGCCGCTCCTTCCCCCACCTGCCGCGCCGCCGCCCGGACGCGCCCGGCGAACGCATCGATCTCCTTGCGCTTGGCGCCCTTCACCAACTTCTGGATCAGCGGGTGGTCGGGCGCCGCCGCGACGTAGGTCGCCCCGAAGATGGTGTCCGCGCGGGTGGTGAAGACGCGGAAGGCGTCGTCCTCGCCCGCGCCGACCACCGGGAACTCGATCTCCAGGCCGTCGGACCGCCCGATCCAGTTCCGCTGCATGGTGGTGACCCGCTCCGGCCAGTCCAGGCCGTCCAGGCCCTCCAGCAGCCGATCGGCGTACTGGGTGGTGCGGAAGGCCCACTCCGGGATCTCGCGCTCCTCCACCACGCTGCCGCACCGCCAGCAGCGCCCGTCCTCGACCTGCTCGTTGGCCAGGACCGTGTTGCAGCTCGGGCAGAAGTTGACGCGCGAGCGGCGCCGGTACACCAAGCCCCGCTCCATCATCCGGAGGAAGAACCACTGGTTCCACTTGTAGAACTCGGGATCGCTGGTGGCGAGCTCGCGCGACCAATCGATGGAGATGCCCAGCGCGTTCACGTCCTCCTTGAACGAGGCGATGTTCTTCGGCGTGCGGACCGCCGGGTGCAGGCCCTCCTTGATGGCGGCGTTCTCGGCGGGCAACCCGAACGAGTCCCAGCCGAGCGGGTGCAGCACGTCGAACCCGCGCTTGCGCGCGTAGCGGGCGAGCACGTCGGTGATGCAGTACACGCGGACGTGGCCCATGTGCATCTCCCCGGACGGATAGGGGAGCATGGCCAGCACGTACCGCTTGGGCGCCCCGGAGCGGACGCCGGCCCGGAACAGGTCCTTCGCCGCCCATTCCTTCTGCCAGCGCGGCTCGAGCGACTTCGGGTCGTACCGGTCCTGCACGTTTCCTCCGCTGCGCCCATTCTAACGCTTTGCGGCGCGGGGAAGCCGGGTCAGGTACCAGAAGCCTCCCGAGCCGACAAGTCGGGTCTGCTATACAGCGCTGGATGGAATCCCACGTCTACGTGCGCGACATCGCCCGGCATGAAGGGCAGGAGGTCCTGCTGCGGGGTTGGCTGTACGGAAAGCGGTCCAGCGGCAAGCTCCATTTCGTCCAGCTGCGCGACGGCACCGGAGTCATCCAGTGCGTCGTCTCCAAGAAGGACGTCCCCGAGGCGGCCTTCGCGGCGGCCGAGCAGGCGCCCCAGGAGGCGGCCATCGAGGTCCGCGGCGCGGTGGCGAAGGACCCGCGCTCGCCGATCGGGTTCGAGATCCACGTCAAGGACTTCCACCTGCGCCAGGGTCAGCCCGGGTACCCGATCCAGCCCAAGGAGCACGGCGTCGGCTTCCTGCAAGAGCAGCGGCACCTCTGGCTGCGCAGCTCGCGGCAGCGGGCCATCCTGGCGGTGCGGCACACGCTCATCAAGGCCATCCGCGACTACTTCGACGAGCGCGGGTTCACGCTGGTCGACTCGCCGATCCTCACGCCGGCCGCCTGTGAGGGGACGTCGACCCTGTTCGAGGTGCCCTATTTCGACCTGGGCAAGGCCTTCCTCACCCAGAGCGGCCAGCTCTACGGCGAGGCGGCGGCGATGGCGGTCGGCAAGGCGTACGTGTTCGGCCCCACCTTCCGGGCGGAGAAGAGCAAGACCCGGCGGCACCTGACCGAGTTCTGGATGGTCGAGCCCGAGGTCGCCTGGCTGGACCTCGCGGGCAACATGGACCTCGCCGAGGATTTCCTGGTGGAGATCGTCGGGCGCGTGCTGGAGAAGCACGAGAGGGAGCTGACCGGCGTGCTCGAGCGGGACCTCACCGCGCTCCGCAAGGTGAAGAAGCCGTTCCCGCGCATCACCTATACGGAGGCGGTGGAGGCCATCCGCAAGGCCGGCCGCCCGGTGGAATGGGGGGCGGATTTCGGCGCCGACGAGGAGACGGTGCTGGGCAGTCAGTTCGACCGGCCGGTGATGGTGCACCGGTACCCCGCCTCGCTGAAGGCCTTCTATTTCAAGAAGGACCCGCAGGATCCGAAGCTGGCGCTGGGAGTGGACGTGCTCGCGCCCGAGGGGTACGGCGAGATCGTCGGAGGCGGCCAGCGCGAGGACGACTACGAGACGCTGCTGCGCGCCATCGACGAGCACGAGCTGCCCCGCGAGGCGTTCTCCTGGTACCTCGACCTGCGCAAGTTCGGGTCGGTTCCCCACTCCGGATTCGGGCTCGGCCTGGAGCGGACCCTGGCCTGGATCTGCGGCCTGCACCACGTGCGCGAGACCATCCCCTTCCCGCGCATGATGGAGAGGCTCAGTCCCTAAACCGACGGCTTGCTCGAGTCGACGGCTGTACCTTCGATGGCACGCTCTTCGATCCGGCGCCTTCGGCGCCTCTACAAGGGGGGAGCTCGCTCCCCCCTCGACCCCCCAACTGATCGCGGTCGACGAAATCGAGCGCTGGAGTAGGGCACGGCGCTACTGGTCGGCCTTCTCGCCCATCGGCTTGGGCTGCTTCGGGGCCTTGCCCTTCCCGCCCTGGCTAGCGGTGCTTCTTCTTCGGGCCGGGGTCTTTCGGAGGAGGAGGGACGTAGCGCTGGGGCTTGGGTGGCGAAGGACGCGGAGCGGGAGGCGCCTCCTCCGGTTCCGGTGCGGCGGACGCCGGTGGCGGCACGGCGGGGGAGCCGGCGGGCGGGGTGGGCCGGTGCTTCATGCGCGGCGCGGGCGAAGCTTTGGGAGGAGAAGGCACCTTCACCACGCGGCGCTCCACCTGCGGTGCCCCGGACGACTGCGACAGCGAGGTGACCAGCTTCGCGGGCTCGAGGGTGAAGACGAGCGCGCGCGACAGCGTGCCATCGCCGTCCTTCAGCGTCCGCACGCCGAGCTCGGGAGCCAGGCGCGCCGGGAGCTGCAGCGCGGCGTCCTTCACGCCCGCCTGGGCGAGCCGGCGCAGCGCATCGGCGAGCCGCGCCGCCAGCTCCTCGTCGCCGCGCGCGGTGCCGAGGCCGAAGACGAACAGCTTCTTGAAGGCGAGCCGCATCCCCGGAGGCGTCAGCAGCGCCTCCCCCGCCGCCCCGATCACCAGGCCGGCGCGGATCATGCGCGAGAGGCGTCCGGACAGGCGCCAGTCCACCAGCCCGGCGAGCCCGGTCAACGGGCGCTCGTCCTCCGAGACGAACAGGCAGAGCGCTTCCGCATCCGCCTGGTCGAGCGCCTCCATCGTGAGCGGGTAGTAGGACAGCTCCATCAGCGCTCCTGCTTGGGGACCTGCCCGGGCAGGCCGGCCGAGTTGGCGATGCGATCGAGGATCCCGTTCACGAACGCCGACGAGTCCTCGGACCCATACTTCTTCGACAGCTCGATGGCCTCGTTGAGCGTGACCTTCACCGGCACGTCGGCGCGTTTGAGGATCTCGTACACGGCGAGCCGCAGGATGTTGCGGTCCACCCGCGCCATGCGCTCCAGCTTCCAGTTCGTCGAGGTGCGTTGGATGAGCTGATCGATGGCCGCCTGCTCGCGCTGCGCGCCGCGCACCAGCGCCTCGGCGAACGCCTTGGTGTCCTCGTCCACCGGCTCGAAATGCGCCCACAGGCCCGCCAGCACGTCGGCGGGCGCGCCGCCGCTGGTATCGAGCTGGTAGAGCGCCTGGAGAGCGCACTCGCGCGCCTTGGTCCTGGATCCCATCTACCGCCCTCCCCGCCGCCCGGCAGGCAGGGGCGACTCGGCCCCCCGCAGCGCGTGGATCTGCTCGAGGCAAGCCAGCGCCGCCTCTCCGCCCTTGTCCATCCCCCGCGGGTCGGCGCGCTCCAGCGCCTGGACCATGTTCTCGCAGGTCAGCACGCCGAAAGCGACCGCCAGGGCGCTCGGAGAGGTGGCGGCCTCCATCGCCAGCGTTCCGAGCGCGCGGGTCACCTCGGAGGCGAGCACGGTGTAGTGATCCGTCGCGCCCCGGACCAGGCAGCCCAGCGCGACGATGCCGTCCACCTCGCCGGCCCGGGCCACCCGCGCGGCGAGCGGCCCCAGCTCGAACACGCCGGCGCAGCGGAGCACGCGGATCTCCTCCGCTCCGCGCTCCTCGAGGGCCGCGCGCGCGCCGGCCAGCAGCTGCTCCACGACCTCCGGGTTCCAGCGGGTCGCGCAGAGGGCGAAGCGCATCCCCTTCGCGCTGAGGGCGGCTTCCGGTCTGGGCGCGTGGGTCGACATGCGTTTCAAGCGAGCTTGCGGCCCGGCTACTTCTTCGGCTCGCCGACGAGCGAGAGGAGGTGCCCCATCTTGTCGCGCTTCGACTGCAGGTAGTCGGCGTTGTGCTCCGAGTGGCCCACCTCGATGGGCACCCGCTCGACCACCTCGAGGTCGTAGAGCTGCTTGAGCCCGTCGATCTTCTTCGGATTGTTGGTCATCAGGCGCATCTTGCGCACGCCGCAGTCCCAGAGGATCTGCGCGCCGATCCCGTAGTCGCGCAAATCGGCCTTGAAGCCGAGCTTGTGGTTGGCTTCCACGGTGTCGTGCCCGTCGTCCTGCAGGTTGTACGCGCGCAGCTTGTTGACCAGCCCGATCCCGCGCCCCTCCTGGTCGAGGTACACCAGCACGCCCTTCCCTGCCTGGTCGATCATCTCCAGCGCGCGGTGGAGCTGGGGACCGCAGTCGCAGCGCCGGGAGCCGAACACGTCCCCGGTCAGGCACTTGGAGTGGACGCGCACCAGCACCGGCTCGCCGGGCTCCCAGGTGCCCTTCACGAAGGCGACGTGGTTCAGCTGGTCGACGTCGTTCTCGTAGGCGATGCAGCGCATCTCGCCGCCGAACTCGGTGGGGACCCGGGCCTCGACGGCGCGGCGCACCAGGCGCTCGCGCTGCATGCGGTAGTGGATCACGTCGCCGACGCTCAAGATGGACAGACCATGCTTCGCCGCGAACTTCTCCAGATCCGGCATGCGCGCCATCGTGCCGTCGTCGTTCATCACCTCGCAGATGACGCCGGCGGGGTTGAGGCCGGCGAGGCGCGCCAGATCGACCGAGCCTTCCGTCTGGCCGGCGCGGACCAGCACGCCTCCCTTGCGCGCCTTGAGCGGGAAAACGTGCCCGGGGCGCACCACGTCGCTCGGCTTCGCTTCCGGGTCGATGGCCGCCTTGATCGTGGTCGCGCGGTCGGCCGCGCTGATCCCCGTGGTCACCCCGCGCGCCGCCTCGATGCTCACCGTGAACGCGGTCGCGTAGGTGCTCTCGTTCTCCTGCACCATCATGGGCAGGCCGAGCCGCTTCACCTGCTCCTCGGTGAGGCTCAAGCAGATGAGGCCGCGCGCGTTCCGGGCCATGAAGTTGATCGCTTCCGGCGTGACGTGCTGCGCGGCCAGGACCAGGTCGCCTTCGTTCTCCCGGTCCGCATCGTCGACCAGGATCACCATCCGCCCTTGCCGGATCTCCCCCAGGGCGTGCTCCACCCGCTCGATCTCGGTCACGTTCGGCTCCGTTGCGCGGCCAGCAGGCGCGCCACGTGCTTGGCGAGGATGTCGGCCTCGACGTTCACGCGGTCGCCCGCGCGCTTCTGTCCCCAGGAGGTCGCGCGCAAGGTCTCCGGGATGAGCATCAGCGAGATGGCGTCCGCACCGACCAGCTCGTTCACGGTGAGGCTGATCCCGTCGAGCGCGACCGACCCCTTTTCCACCACCAGCGGCAGGAGGTCGGCCGGGACTTCCACCACCACCCGGACGGCCTCGCCGGCCTGCTCGCGGCTGCGGATGCGGCCCACCCCGTCGACGTGGCCGAGAACCACGTGACCGCCGAGCCGATCGCCCACCGCGAGCGGGCGCTCCACGTTCACCGCGTCTCCGGGCCGCCGGTCGCCGAGCGTGGTGCGCCGCAGCGTCTCGACGGACACGTCGGCGAGGAAGCCTTTGTCCTTGCGCTCCACCACCGTCAAGCAGGCGCCGTCCACCGCCACGCTCGCGCCGCGCGCGAGGTCGCCTCCGGGCAGGCGAGTGCGCACCGCGATCCGCGCGCCACCGCCAGGAACGGGCGCGACCTCGGCGATCGTCCCGACGTCCTCGACCAGCCCGGTGAACACCCCCTGGTTCTATCGCACGGGACGGGCGGTGACGAGGAGATCGTCGCCCACCCGGCTGCTGTCCACGATGCGCACCCCGGGGGCCTGGTCCATGCGGCGGGGCCCTTCGAATCCGGCCCAGGAGAGCGCGCCGCCGCCCGCCACCTTGGGTGCGATGAAGAGGTACAGCTCGTCCCAGAGGCCTTGCGAGAGGAAGCTGCCGTGGATCCCGGCGCCGCCCTCGACCAGCACGCTGGTCAATCCACGGCCGGCGAGGCGCCTGAGCAGGTCCTTCAGATCGACCCGGCCGGCGCGGTCGGCGCGGCAGCGGACGATCTCGGCACCCGCCCGCTGCAGCGCCTCCACCCGCGCGGCGGGAGCCCGGAGCGTGCAGGCGACCAGGGTGGGCGCGGCGGAGCGCTGGCGGAGGATGCGGGCGTCCGGCGGGAGTCGCGCGCTGGAATCCACCACCAGGCGCACGGGGTCGCGCTGGCCGGGCCCGCGCGCCGTGAGCCGCGGGTCGTCGGCGAGCGCGGTGCCGATCCCGACCAGGACTGCGTCCAGCTCGTCGCGCAGCCCGTGCACCATCGCGCGCGCCCGCGGGCCGGTCACCCAGCGGGAATCGCCCGAGGCCGCGGCGAGCTTTCCGTCCAGCGTGACGGCGGCCTTGAGCACCACCCAGGGGAGCTTGCGGGTGATGAACTTGAACCACGTCTCGTTGGCCGCGTCGCACGCCTCGCGCAAGACGCCGGTGCGCACCTCGACTCCCGCCGAGCGGAGCCGGCGCACTCCCCGGCCGTGCACCAGCGGATTCGGGTCGATGCTCCCGACGAACACGCGCGCGATGCCGGCCTCCAGGATGGCGCCGGTGCACGGCGGCGTGCGGCCCTGGTGGTTGCAGGGCTCCAGCGTGACGTAGAGATCCGCCCCGCGCGCCTTCTCGCCCGCCTCGCGCAGCGCGGCGACCTCGGCGTGCGGCCCTCCCGCCTTCCGGTGGTGTCCCACGCCCAGCACGCGGCCGCCTCGCGCGACCACGGCCCCGACTACAGGATTGGGATGCGTGCGGCCGAGCCCCTTCGCCGCCTCCTGCAGGGCGAGGGCCATGAAGCGCTCCGGGAGGCTACTTCTGCTTGCCCTTGCGCTCGTGGATCAGCTCCTTCAGCTCGCTCATGAACTCGCCCAGGTCCTTGAACGAGCGGTACACCGAGGCGAAGCGCACGTAGGCCACCTCGTCGAGGCGCGACAGCTCGCGCATCACCGACTCGCCGATGAAGCTGCTCGGCACCTCCTTCTCGCCCAGCTCTTGCAGCCGCCGCTCGATGCCGTCGACGACGGCCTCGATCTGCTCGGAGGAGACCGGCCGCTTCTGGCAGGCGAGCTGGATGCCGGCCACCACCTTGTGCCGGTCGAAGCTCTCCCGGCGTCCGTCCTTCTTCACCACCATCGGGAGGATCTCCTCGACGCGCTCGTAGGTGGTGAAGCGCCGCTCGCAGCCCAGGCATTCGCGCCGCCGCCGGATCACCGCGCCCTGGTTGGAGAGGCGCGAGTCGATGACCTTGTTCTCCAGCTCGGCGCAGAACGGGCACTTCATGCGCGCTGTCCGAGCCTCTTCGCGTAGAGGGGAAAGTGGCGGCAGAGCTCGCGCACCTCGCCGCGCACGCGCTCGTGCACCCCGGCGTCCTCGGGCGCGTCGAGGACGCGCACGATCAGCTTCGCCACCGTCCGCATCTCCGCAGGGCCCATGCCCCGCGTGGTGAGCGCGGGAGTGCCGAGGCGAAGGCCGCTGGTGACGAAGGGCTTCTCCGGATCGCCGGGGATCATGTTCTTGTTGGTGGTGATGCCCGCCTTGCCCAGGACGGTCTCGGCGACCTTGCCGGTCAGCTTCTTCGGGCGCAGATCGCACAACATTAGATGCGTGTCGGTCCCGCCCGCCACCAGGCGGAGCCTGCCCTCGATCAGCCCCTGCGCGAGCGCTTGCGCGTTGTCGAGGATGCGCTGCTGGTACTCCTTGAACTCCGGCCGCAGCGCCTCGCCGAAAGCGACGGCCTTGGCGGCGATGATGTGCTCGAGCGGCCCGCCCTGGATGCCCGGGAAGACGTTCGAGTCCACCGCCTTGGCGTGCTGCTGCTTGCAGAGGATCAGCCCCGAGCGGGGCCCGCGCAGCGTCTTGTGGGTGGTGGTGGTGACCGCGTCCGCGAGCGGCACCGGGCTTGGGTGGAGGCCGACGGCCACCAGGCCGGCGATGTGCGCGATGTCGCAGATCATCAGTGCGCCCACTTCCTCGGAGATCTCGCGCAGCCGCACGAAGTCGAGCGTGCGCGGGTATGCCGAGGCGCCGCAGAGGACGGCCCGGGGCCGGACCTCCTGCGCCAGCTTGCGCGTGGCGGCGAAATCGATGGTCTCGGTCTTGGGGTCCAGCCCGTAGTGGTGGATCTCGAAGAGCTTGCCGGAGAAGTTCACCGGGGAGCCGTGCGTGAGGTGGCCGCCCTGGGCGAGCGAGAGCGAGAGGATGCGGTCCCCGGGCCGGAGCAGGGCGAAGTAGGTGGCCATGTTCGCCTGCGATCCGGCGTGCGGCTGGACGTTGGCGTGCTCGGCGCCGAAGAGGGCCTTGGCGCGGTCGATGGCGAGCTGCTCGACCTTGTCGACCACCTCGCACCCGCCGTAGTACCGCTTCCCCGGGAGGCCTTCGGCGTACTTGTTGGTCAGCGGCGATCCGGCCGCCTCGAGCACCGCCTCGGAGACGAAGTTCTCGCTGGCGATCAGCTCGAGCCCGTCGGCCTGCCGCGCCGTTTCCTCGCGGATCAGCTTCGCGACTTCGGGGTCGACGGCGGCCAGCGGCTTGTCGAACGAATCCATCTCGTCTCCCTGAAGTGGAATCGCCTCATACCATACAAAACGATTACACCACGGAGCACACAGAGGACACGGAGTCGATGTTCGAAAACACCGATTCTCCCTGAGCTCCGTGCTCTCCGTGGTGCAATTTTTCTGGGCGGAACGGCGATCGTCTAGTCGCGCATGCGCTGGAGGGCGAGGACGGCGTTGGTCCCGCCGAAACCGAAGGAGTTGGACAGGGCGGATTCGATGCGGACCTCGCGCGCGTGGTTGGGCACGTAGTCGAGGTCGCACTCGGGATCGGGATTGTCCAGGTTGATCGTCGGCGGGACGATCCCGTGGTACAGCGCCAGCGCGGTGAGCCCGGCCTCGACCCCGCCGGCCGCGCCGAGCAGGTGCCCGGTCATGCTCTTGGTGGAGCTGACCATGAGCCCCTTCTTCGCCCAGTCGCCGAACACCGTCTTCACCGCCTTGGTCTCGGCGATGTCGCCGACGGGCGTGGAGGTCCCGTGGGCGTTGACGTACTGCACCTGCTCCGGCCGCAGCCCCGCGTCCTCGAGGACGAGGCGCATGGCGCGCTCGGCGCCCACGCCGGATGGCTGGGTGATGTGGAACGCGTCCGCGGTCGCCGAGTAGCCGGTCAGCTCGCAGTAGATGCGCGCGCCGCGCTTCCGCGCGTGCTCGAGCTCCTCGACGATCAGGATGCCGGCGCCTTCCCCGGCCACGAATCCGTCGCGGTCCTTGTCGAACGGGCGCGAGGCCTTCTCGGGCGCGTCGTTTCGCTCGCTGAGCGCGCGCGCCGCGGTGAAGCCGGAGATGCCCAGCAGGGTGATGGTGGCTTCCGCGCCTCCGGTGATGACCACGTCCACGTCGCCGTGCTGGATGTGGCGCATCGACTCTCCGATGGCGTGGTTGCCGGTGGCGCAGGCCGAAACGGGCGCGTAGTTCACGCCGGCCGCGCCGTATCGGATGGAGATCTGGCCGCCGACGAGATTGACGATGATCGACGGGATGAAGAACGGGTTCACGCGGCGGTGGCCCTTGTTCACCGCGGTGAGGTGGGTGTCCTCCAGGGTGGCCAGGCCGCCCATTCCGCTGCCCACGATCACCCCGCAGCGGTCGCCGAGCGGCTTGTCGGTGCGGAGTCCCGAGTCCTGCAGCGCCAGCTGGGTGGCCGCCAGCCCGAACTGGATGAACAGGTCGTTGCGGCGCGCCTCCTTCTTGTCCATGAAGGCGGCCGGATCGAACCCCTTGACTTCGCCGGCGATGCGGGCAGGCAGCTGCGTGGCGTCGAAACGGGTGATGGGCCCCACGCCGCTCTTGCCAGCGATCGCCGCCTCCCACGTCTGCTGGGTGCCGATCCCCAGCGGAGTGACCAGGCCGATCCCGGTGACGACGACTCTGCGTTCCACGCGCGCCATGCATCCCTGAGGGTAGCCGCGACCGGCATCAGCCGCCAGCCGCCAGCCGGCCGCCTACTTCTTGTGCTCGTTGATGAAGTTGACCGCGTCCTGGACGGTCTTGATGTGCTCGGCCTCCTCGTCCGGGATCTCCACCTCGAACTCCTCCTCCATGGCCATCACCAGCTCGACGATGTCGAGGGAGTCGGCGCCGAGGTCCTCGATGAACGCGGACTCGGGCTTGATCTCGTCCTCGCCGACGCCGAGCTGCTCCGCGATGATGCTCTTGACCTTCGCCTCGACGGACATTGCTCGTTCCTTTCGCTTGTGGCCGAGCCGGGCTGGCGCGGCCTTGTAGCACAGGCGGACCGACTGGCAAGGGGCTGGGCGAATCACCTCACTGGCAGCCGCCGTTGATGCAGCGGAACCCGGTATGGCAGTCCAGATCCGATTGGCAGCGCACGCCTTCGGTGCGGGTCACGCACTGGCCGTAGTAGCAGGTCTCCGGCCAGGGGCAGTCGCGGTTGTCGAAGCACTGCGCGAGCTGGCCTCCCGACTGGCGCTGGCAGATGCCGATCTTGCAGGTCTCCCCCTCGCGGCAGTCCTTGTTGCCGGCGCACATCACCGTACATTTCCCGTCGCGGCACTTGTAGCCGGCCAGACACTGCTGCCCGCCCTGGGCGGCCGCGGGCGTCGTGCCCCCGTCCGCCGAGTCGGCGACGTCGCAGTCGCCGAACGATTTCCACTGGCAGGTCCGTGCCTTGGCACGTCCCGCATCTTCTCCCGCCGCGGCCACCGGGGTGCCGGATTCGTCCACGCACTCCAGGCCGTACGCGCAGTCCAGGTTGCGCGTGCACGAGTCCTTGATCCCCTTGCGGCTGTTGCCGGCTCCCGCGCAGGCGAGGCCCACGGCCAGCCCGGCGGCTGAGGAGATCAGCACTGCGGCGAGCGATCGACTCACTTGAACACCTCGTTCAGGACCACCCGCAGGCTCTGCGGGTCCTCGACGTTGAACGCGCGAAGCTTCTTGTCGATGCGCCGCGAGAGGCCGGTCAACACCTTGCCCGGCCCCAGCTCGATGAGCGTGTCCACCCCGGACATCGCCATGCGCTGCACCGACTCCACCCAGCGGACCGGCGCGGTGACCTGGCTGAGCAAGAGCTCGAGGATCCGCGCCGGATCGGTGTTCGGCTCGGCGGTCACGTTGGCCACGATCGGCGCGGACGGCTGCTTGAGCGGGATGGTCGCCAGCACCTCGGCGAGGCGGGGCTGTACCGGCGCCATCAGCGAGCAGTGGAAGGGAGCGGAGACGGGCAGCGGCAACGCGCGCTTGGCGCCCCGTTCCTTCGACTTGGAGATGGCGCGGTCGACCGCGGGCGCGTGGCCGGCGATCACGGTCTGCTCGGGCGAGTTGTAGTTGGCCGGCTCCACCACCCGGCCGGGCTCCTCGGCCTGGGCGTCCTTGCAGGCCTGAGCGACCTGGTGCGGCTCGAGGCCCAGGATCGCGGCCATCGCCCCTTCGCCGGCGGGCACCGCTTCCTGCATGAAGGTGCCGCGGGCGCGCAGCGCGCGGACGGCATCCTTGAGCTGCATGGAGCCGGCCGCGACCAACGCCGAGTACTCGCCCAGCGAATGGCCGGCGTAGAACAGCGGCTGCTGCAGCCGGCCGCCCGCCTCCTTCACCAGCACACGGTGGGCGGCGATGGAGACGGCGAGGATCGCCGGCTGGGTGTTGGCCGTTTTGCGCAGCTCCTCTTCGGGGCCCTCGAACAGGAGCCGCAGGAGCCCCCCGCCGAGGGCCGCGTCGGCCTCGTCGAGGACCGCGCGCGCCTCCGGATAGGCCTGCGCCAGGGCCTGGCCCATCCCCACCGCCTGCGAACCCTGCCCAGGAAAGACGAACGCGACCGGCATGTTCCCTCCGGCGCTACCACTTGACCAGGGCGCTGCCCCAGGCCATGCCGCCGCCGATGGCCATCATCAGCACCAGGTCGCCGTCCTTGAGCCTTCCGGCCCGGTTCGCCTGATCGAGCGTGAGCGGGACGGAGGCCGAGGAGGTGTTCCCCACCTGCTCGATGTTCTGCTCGCACTTCTCCAGCGGGATCTCGAGCCTCTTCATCACGTGCTCGAGGATGCGCAGGTTGGCCTGGTGGGCGATCACCCGGTCGACGTCCTGCGGCCGGTATCCGTTGCGCTCCAGCGCCTCGCGCGAGCACCCCTCCAGCGCGCGCACCGCGGTCTTGTAGACCTCGCGGCCGTTCATCTTGATGAACTGCTCGCGGCGATCGAGGACGTCCTGGTTCATCGGCTTGAGAGAGCCGCCCCCGGGGATGTTGAGGATGCCGGTCTGCGTGCCGTCGGTGTGGAGATGGGCGGACAGGAGCCCTCGGTCGCTCCGCGTCTCGGGGACCAGCACCATCGCGCCCGCCGCGTCGCCGAAGAGGACGCAGGTGGAGCGGTCCGACCAGTCGGTGATGCGCGTGAGCAGGTCGGCGCCGAGCACCAGCACCTTCCGGGCCGTGCCGCCGCGAATGTACTGGTCGGCGATGGAGAGGGCGAAGAGCGATCCGGCGCACGCCGCCGACACGTCGAAGGCAGCGGCCTTGGTGGCGCCGAGCTTCGACTGGACGAAGCAGGACGCCGCGGGAAAGGGCATGTCCGCGGTGACGGTGCCGCAGATGATCAGGTCCAGCTCCTCGGGCCGGATACCCGCCATCTCCAGCGCCTTCCTGGAGGCGGCGGTGGCCATGTCGCTGGTCGCCTCGTTCGGAGCGGCGATGCGGCGGGCGCCGATGCCGGTCCGCTCCCGGATCCAGGAGTCGCTGGTCTCGATGCCCATCTCCTGCGAGAGGTCGTCGTTCGTGACCACCCGCTCGGGCAGGTAGGTGCCGGTGCCGACGATCCGGGAACGCTGCATCGTTTTGCTCCGCGAAAGCTTGCAGAAAGCCCTTAGACAACCGCCGCGTCAAGTCTTGAAGAGCAGGGCTCCCCGCAGCGCGGCCGCGGTGAGGTCCTCCTCGAGACGCTGCGCGGCGAACGCTTCGGCCCCGGAGAGCGCGTTGAGGATGGCTCGCGGGCTCGATCGTCCGTGCGCGATGACAGAAGCGCCGTGGATGCCGAGCAGCGGAGCGCCTCCCACCTCTTCGTAATCGACGCGCTTCTTCACCTGATCGAGCTGGCTGCGCAAGAGCAGCGCGCCCGCGCTCGCCACCGCGCTGGCCTGGATCTGGCGCTTGAGGAGCTGGCCGAAGGCCCACACCGCGCCCTCGGCGGTCTTGAGGAGGACGTTGCCGGTGAAGCCGTCGGTCGCGATCACGTCGAAGTCGCCGGCGAAAACGTCCTTGCCCTCGACGTACCCGCGGAACGAGACGCCGCTCGCGGGGTTGCGCAACGCCGCCGCCGCGGCGCGGGTCAGGTCGGTTCCTTTCCCTTCCTCTTCCCCGTTGGCGACGATGCCCACCCGCGGGTGCGCGATGCCCAGCACGCGGCGCGCGTAGACTTCCCCGAGCAGCGCGAACTGCACTAGCTGCAGCGGGGTGACCTCCACGTTGGCCCCCATGTCGACCAGGACCGAGCGGCCGACCGCGCCCAGCGAGGGAAGGAAGCCGCCGATGCAGGGCCGGTCGACGTGATCCAGCCGCCCCAGCACGAACAGGCCGCCGGCCAGGATGGCGCCCGAGTTCCCCGCCGAGACCATCGCGCTCGCCTGGCCCGCCTTGCACAGCTCGAAGGCCACCCGGATCGAGCTGTCCTTCTTCTTGCGCAGCGCCTGCCCCGGGTGCTCGTCCATCTCCACCACCTGGGAGGCGTGGTGCACCTGGACCTCCTGCGCGCCCGCTCCGTGACGGCGCAGCTCCTCCCGGACGCGCGGTTCGTCGCCGACCAGCACGACCTGGAGCCCCCGCTCCCGGTGCGCGCGCAGGGCTCCCTCGACCGTCGCCGCCGGAGCGAGGTCACCGCCCATTGCGTCGAGAGCGATCGTATCAGTCTTCCTTGCCCTTCATGACCGCCCGCCCCTGGTACTCGCCGCACTTCGGGCAGGCGCGGTGGGGCAGCACGGGCTCGCCGCACTTCGGGCACGCGCCCACGTTCGGCGCGGTCGCCTTCCAGTGGGCCCGGCGCTGGTCGCGCTTCTGCCGGCTGGTGCGCTTCTTCGGGACTCCCATCTCACTTCTCCTTCTTCTCGAGCTGGATGGACTTGAGCGCCGCCCAGCGTGGGTCGATCGTCGTCTTCTCGCAGCCGCAGCCGCCCGCGTTGAGGTCCTTGCCGCACGTCGGGCACAGGCCCTTGCACGCCTCGTCGCACACCGGGGGCGGCGGGACCGCGAGGAGGATCTGCTCGCGCAGCGCGGGAGCCAGGTCGATGGTCTTCCCGCTGTAGGGCTCCTCGTCGACCGTCTGCGGGTCGAAGGAGGCGGCCTGCTCCGGCTCGCCGCGACCGTGGGCGGGGCGGCGTTGCTGCTCGGGCGGGCCCTCCCGCGGCACGTAGGTGAGCGTCAGGTCGATCGGCTCGTCGAGGCGCACCTTCTTCAGGCACCGCTTGCACTGTCCCTCGAGAGGCATCGTGAACCGCGACTGGAGGAGGACGCTGCGCCCCAGCTTGGTCAACCGGCCGCGCACGTGCGCGGCGCCCGCTGCGTGGAACTCCGTCGGGGGCTCACCGCGCAGCACGGCGTCGATGAGCTCGCGGGGCAGGTCGGCCTGCCATTCCTGACCCGACTCGTCGATCTCGTCGACGTCGATGGTGAGCGGTTCCAAGGTCCTAGCCTGCCTGCGGAAAGCGGCGCACCATAGGGGCCGCCCGGGGGGAAGTCAAGGCGCGGCGCTTCGCCGCTCGCCCGCTTGCCGGCGCTCGGTGCGCGACGGTCGGCGCAGGCGGTGGTTGACCGTCGTGCGGCCGCCCTCTAGGTTGCGGGTGTGGCACGGATCCTCGCCTGGATGTGCGCCGGGGCCCTGCTGGCGGTCATCCTGACCACCTGGCTGGCGCCCTCGGTCTTCGTCTGGTGGTTCACGCCGCCGGCCGGCCTCACCATGACCTTCGACGCGCCCAAGGCCATCCAGTGGGGGATGAACCGCCTGGTGCACGCGCAGATGATCTCGATCATCGTCGGCGCGGTCCTCGGCATCGTCGTCGGGATGCTGTTCCGGCGCAGGAGCGCGACCCCTCCGCCCCGCGAATCCGTTCCGGCGACCCCACAGAAAACGACGACCTGAGCCGTGGCAAGGTGCTGGACGCCGTGCACGCACAGTGAAATGATGCGTCCGCCGCGCCTCGGGGGGAGCGGGCGGGCGGCGGAGAGATCGCGCAGGTTGCGCGATCCCTTCGCCGCCCTCGTACTTCGCGTTGGTGAATCGTGGCCGCCCATCGGCGGGCCAAACCAATTGCACCACGGAGGGCACGGAGCACACTGAACAGAACAGGAAACCTCCGTGCTCTCCGTGTGCTCCGTGGTGAATCGCTCTTTGGCTGCTGTTGCGCCGTCGATGCGGATGGCTAGCGGTCGCGGCCCTTGCGGCCGCCCAGCTTCTCGCCGAACACCTCGCCGAGTGAGGCGCGGCCCGTGCCTTGGTTGCGCATGTACTCGCGGTAGTCGTCGCCCTCGTGGAGCGCCGCCTTCACGCTGAGCGCGACCTTGCGCTCGTGCGGGTCCATGTCGATGACCTTCACGTCGAGCTCGTCGCCCTCCTTCACCACGTCGCGCGGGTTCTCCACCCGCTCGTCGCGCAGCTCGGAGACGTGCACGAGGCCCTCGATGCCGGGCTCGATCTCCACGAAGGCGCCGAAGTCGGCGACCTTGGTGACCTTGCCCTTCACGCGGCTGCCGATGGGGTACTTGTTGGGCAGCTCGGTCCATGGATCCGGGTGGAGCTGCTTGATGCCGAGCGAGAACCGCTCGTTCTCGACGTCGATGTTGAGCACCACCGCCTCGACCTCGTCGCCCTTCTTGAACAGGTCGCCGGGGTGCTTGATGCGCTGGGTCCAGCTGATGTCGGAGACGTGCACCAGGCCGTCGATGCCCTCCTGCACGCCGACGAAGATGCCGAAGTCGGTGACGTTGCGCACCTGGCCGCGGATGACCGATCCGATCGGGTACTGCTCCTCGAGCAGCGTCCACGGGTTCGGCTCGATCTGCTTCATTCCCAGGCTGATGCGCTTCGCCTTGCCGTCGACGTCCAGCACCACCGCCTGCACCTGGTCGCCGATGGCCATGACCTTGGACGGGTGCTTCACCCGCTTGGTCCAGCTCATCTCGCTGATGTGGACCAGGCCCTCGACGCCCGGCTCCATCTCGATGAAGGCGCCGTAATCGGTGAGGCTGACCACCTTGCCGCCCACGCGCGTGCCCGGCGGGTACTTCTCCGCGGCGTGCGCCCAGGGGTCCTCCTGGATCTGCTTGAGGCCCAGGCTGACGCGCTCGGTGGCGGGGTCGAACTTGAGCACGGTGACGCGCAGCTCGTCGCCGACGTTGAGCATCTCGCTGGGGTGCCCGACGCGGCCCCACGACATGTCGGTGATGTGGAGCAAGCCGTCGATGCCGCCCAGGTCGATGAACGCGCCGTAGTCGGTGAGGTTCTTGACGATGCCGGTGAGGACCGCGCCTTCCTTGAGCTTCTGGAGGGTGTCCTTCTTCAGCTCCTCGCGCTCCTTCTCCAGGAGCACGCGCCGGCTGAGCACGATGTTGCCGCGCTTCTTGTTGAACTTGATGACCTTGAACTTGTACTTCTCGCCGATCAGCTTGTCGAGATTGCGGATCGGCCGGAGATCCACCTGCGAGCCCGGCAGGAAGGCCTTCACCCCGATGTCGACGGAGAGGCCGCCCTTCACCCGGCCGACGATGGTGCCCTCGACGAGCTCGTCGCGCTCGCACGCGGCCGAGATCTCGTCCCAGATGCGCATCTTGTCGGCCTTCTCCTTCGAGAGGACGACCATCCCGGTGTCGTTCTCACGGGACTCGAGGAGCACGTCGACCTTGTCGCCGACCTTGACGTTGGGCTTGCCCTCGACCAGGCCGAACTCCTGGATGGGGACCTGGCCCTCGCTCTTGTAGCCGATGTCGACGACGGCGTAGTCCTTGGTGACCTGGACGACGCTGCCCTTGACGATCTCGTTCTCCTTCAGCTCGCCTTTTCCGCTGCCTTTGCCCTTGAAGCTCTCCTCGAGCATCGAAGCAAAGTCTTCGTCTTCATACGGTGCGGGCTGGTTCTTGTAGTCGGTGGTGGTGCCGGTGAAAGGATTCGCCATGAACGTGTTCTGACCTGCGATTCTGGAACTTCGCCCCCTTGAAAATGGAAATCGCCGCGCGCCCCGGGGATTGAGGGCAGGCGGCGGTGTCTCCTTCGGTACTCCGCCGTCGAAGCGGGCGGACCCTACAAGCGGGCCCGCATGGTGTCAAGGTACGGAAGCGACAGGGTTTGGATGCATTCCTGCGACGGCGGATTCAG
>Ga0099827_10000122_pt1 | contig 27452 bp, 21 predicted proteins | sample CZO8metaG_FD_79339 | JGI IMG/M metagenome (GOLD analysis project Ga0099827, IMG submission 79339) | Vadose zone soil microbial communities from the Eel River Critical Zone Observatory, Northern California, USA - CZOApr15con1.8 metaG | ecosystem: Environmental > Terrestrial > Soil > Vadose zone ...
CGAACGTCCTTTGCGAACCGCGGTCCGACGAAACCGGTTCCCGGCAGGCGACATGTCGCGCGGGACATTATAGGCCGATCGTGGTACGATCAGTCAAAGCGACGCGTCGGCGTTGCGCGACGTTGCCGTTTGACGCCGGTCTTCGACCGGGCATTGCAAATTTGCCGACGGAGCGCTGTTCGCAAGCGCCCGCACGCCGCACGGTTCTAATTGCGGCCGCGCAGCCGCTCCAGGATCGAGCCCGAGGCGAAGCCATCGGGAATCGCGCCCACCGAGGCTTGGAACTGGCGCAGCGCATTGCGGGTCTTGCCGCCGAGACGGCCGTCGGGCTCGCCCACGTCGAAGCCGCGTTGCGCCAGGTGCTGCTGCAGCTCGAAGCGCTCGGCGCGCGTGAGCACGCGCTCGTGGCGCGGCCAGGGCTGCGCGAACGGCTCGCCGCCGCGCAGGCGGTCGGCAAGATGCCCGATGGCGAGCGCATAGGCCTCCGCCGGGTTGTATTTCATGATCACCCGGAAATTCTGCAGCATCAGGAAGCCCGGCCCCTGCGCGCCGGCCGGAACCAGCAGATAGGCCTTGTCGTCGGCGCGCGGGAAAGCCTTGCCGCCGGCGCGACGGATGCCGGCGCGTTCCCACTCGCGCATCGTCATCGTGCGCGAGCGATCGGCGAGCAGGAAGTCGAAGCCCTGCGGCACCACCACCTCGTAGCCCCAGGTCTGGCCCGCCACCCAGCCGTCCTTCTTGAGATTGTTGGCGGTCGAAGCGATGACGTCGGGCACGGAATCGACCACGTCGCGGCGGCCGTCGCCGTCGAAATCGACGGCGTAGCGCTTGAACGATGTCGGCATGAACTGGGTCGGCCCGAACGCGCCCGCCCACGAGCCCGTAAGATGCTCCGCGCGCACGTCGCCGCGCGCGAGGATCTCCAGCGCGGACAGAAACTCCTCGCGGAAATAATCCTGGCGGCGGCCGATGCAGGCGAGCGTCGCCGTCGAACGGAGCACCGAGCGGTCGCCGATCTGGGTGCCGTAGTTGGACTCGACGCCCCAGATCGCCACGATGAAGTGACGGTCGACGCCATAGGCCTTCTCGACCGCGTCGAAGGTCGTGCGATGTCGTGCCAGGATGGCACGACCGTTCTGGATGCGATCCTCGTTCACCAGAATATCGAGATAATCCCAGATCGATTTCGTGAACTCGGGCTGGGCATCGAGCAGATCCATGATGCGCAGGTCGGGGGTGAGGCCGGCGACATTGGCGCTGTAGACCGCGCGCGACACCCCGCGCCGCTCCGCCAGCGGCTCGAGCGCGGCGAGGCAGCGGCCGAAATTGGCGGCGGCGCCGCGGATCGCCTCCGCCGTCATCAGCGGATGGCCGGAGGCACCCGATTCGCCGCTCCATTCCGGCGTCGTCGCAGTGGCGGCGGCGGGCGGGATGGTGCCGGTGGTCGCGTTCGGACGGTTGAACAATGTGCGGATGTCGAAGCCCTGGCCGAGCACCGGGGCGGTCAAGGCGGCGGTCGTCACCGCCACCGCGCCGAGGAAAGGAATCGATCGGGCAAGGTTCGCCATCGTGCTGCTCTCGGGGTCGCTTGAGGCCTGCCCGGCCATGGGGAACCTAGATGGTTGCGGGACCGTTAACGTGGGATGCGCGCGCCATTCCGCCATGTCGGCCCCGCCGGCAATCAGCTAGGATCGTTCGGGCCGTGGCCGTTCCCTTGCCCGCGGCGCCGCCTGTCTTTACACGTCGAAACTTCGGCAATACCGAGACAAACGGACGCATGACTTTCCCCGGTCCGGCGCGATCATGAAACCCATCCGCAAGGCTGTTTTCCCGGTTGCGGGGCTCGGTACCCGGTTCCTGCCGGCGACCAAGGCAATGCCGAAGGAGATGCTGCCGGTGGTCGACCGGCCGCTGATCCAGCACGTGGTCGACGAGGCGCGCGAGGCCGGCATCGAGCATTTCATCTTCGTGACCGGCCGCAACAAGGGCGTCATCGAGGACCATTTCGACCGACAGTTCGAGCTCGAGCACACGCTCACCGAGCGGCAGCGGCGCGCCGATCTCGAGGCCCTGGCGCAGGACCTCCCGGGGCCCGGCACCGCGAGCTTCACGCGCCAGCAGCAGCCGCTGGGCCTGGGCCACGCGGTGTGGTGCGCGCGCGAGCTCGTGGGCCACGAGCCGTTCGCGCTGCTCCTCCCCGACGTGCTGGTGCAGCACAATCGCGGCTGCCTCGGGCAGATGATCGACGCGGGGCGCGAGGTTCCCGACGGCGCCAACATCGTCGCGGTCGAGGAGGCGTCGCTCGAGAGCATCCACATGTACGGGGTGGTCGGCGTCGGCGAGCACGTCGGTGATCATGGCGGCAAGCTGTTCTCGCTCACGCAGATGGTGGAAAAGCCGCCGCGCGATGAGGCGCCGTCGAACCTGATCATCACCGGCCGCTATATCCTGCAGCCGGAAATCTTCGACATTCTGGCGGCCGAGAAGCGCGGCACCGGCGACGAGATCCAGCTCACCGACGCCATGATCGAGCTCGCCCGGGCGCAGCCGTTCTACGGGCTCAAGTTCGAGGGCAGGAGCTTCGACTGCGGCTCCAAGGTCGGGTTCCTCGCGGCCAACGTGGCCTATGCGCTCGAACGCCGCGACATCGCGCCGGCGATGCGGGCGGAGCTCAAGCGGCTCTTGGGCGAGAGCTAACGCTGCAAGCGCAGCCCGACCAGCCAGATATGGGCGACGTAATCGTTGCCCGGGATGTTGGAGCGCCGCCAATCCTGGCGGTACTCGCCCTTGAGCTGCAGCTCCCGCGAGAGATAGTAGGCGAGCGCGGTCGAGACGATGTAACGATGGTCCACTCGCGGCGAGCCGACGTAATCGTCGACCCCGCGCGTGAACTTGACCGTGGCGATCAGCCAGCGCCGGAAGGCGTGATTGACCTCCGCGGTGAGGTCGCGCGTGAATGCGCCGGAGACGTTGGGCAGGGTCGTTTCCGCGACCCCGGTCGCCGCGCCCAGCCTGAAGGTGGTGAGAGCGCTCGCGAGCCACACCAGCGAGCCATCGGTGGTCCAGCCGCGGATGTTTTCCAGCATCGGATCCCTGTAGTTGCGCACCAGATAGCCGAAGGCGACTTCGCCGATGAGCTTGCGGGACATTTCGAACGTCGTCCCGGCCTTGCCGCTGAGGCCATCGGAGCTGCGATTGTTGCCGCCCGCGTCGACCAGAAGGTCGTAGGCGCGCCGTTCGGCACCGGCCTCGACGAACGGCTTGATGCCGGGCGTCGCCTCGTAGCCAGTGCGCAACTGGGTGAAGTAGCGGTTGAAGTTGCGTCCGTCATTGCTGGCGGTGGTGCCGTCGGTGAACAGCGAGTCGTTGTAGGTGGTGCGGTCGAAGCTCTCTTTGAGCGTGACGTCGAGCCGGTTGAAGCGCTGGGCGATGCCGGCGGTGCCGCCCTCGGTCATGGCGAACGGCAGGCGGGCGAGGCCGGCCTGGATGTTCGGGCTGCCCGGCCGGTCGGTGAACAGCAGATAACGGCCTTCGAGATCGACGCGGGTATTGCCGGTGACGTCGATGCGCCCGTTGACCCGGGCGGCGAGGTCCGGACGGTCGAGGGAATGCAGCGTGTCGTAGGTGATGTAGGAGCCGCGCAGGCTGGCGGCGAGCTCGTGGCGCTCCCAGTTCGAATTGGCCAGCACCTCGGTCGCATACAGGTTGAACCAGGAGCTGGCCTTCGGCGGCGTCGCGTTGCGTTCGGGGTTGTTGTCGAAGCCGCGCGTATAGTCGACCGCCGGGCGAATGTTGAAGGCACCGACCTGGACGCCGAGCGGATCGAACGGCTTTTCTTCCGGCGGCGGGCGGCGGAACGGCGGGATCGTGGCAATGGTCGCGATGTCGCCGTCGGGCGCGGCCGGCGGCGCGCCGGCCCGGCTGCGGATCAGCGTTCGAGGCGCTAGCGGCGCCGATGCCGGCTGCAGCCGTTTCGGCGACGGCGGCGGCTCGGCGCCCGGCGCGGCGTCGGGTGTCGGCGCGGCATCGGCCTTGGGCGCGATATCGGCCCTGCGCGTGGCATCGGGGCTCGCGGTGGCGTCCTTGGGGCGGGGCGTCAGATCGGCCGGGCCGCCCGGCTTCGCCGGCAGGGCGGACTTGCGCTTGCGGGCATTGGTCGAATCGAAGCCGGTCGCGCCGGCGCCGAAGGCCGGCCGATAGCTGAAGCTCGGCAGCCGTCGCAAGCGGTCCTCTCCCGGTCGCGCGGCGCGAAAGCGCGGCGGGGTGCGGGGATCGCCGTCGAAGGCCGGATTCATCAGGAACGAATCCGGATCGGTCGTCGCGCCGGTCGCTGCCGCGGTTGCTGGGCGGCTCGCCGGCTCCGCATGCGCCTGGCCTGCCAGCAGGAGCGCCGCCGCCACCACGCCGGCACGGAGCGGCGCTGCGAAGCACGATCGGCGGCGGGGCTGCACGGCAAATCCTCGGCTCACGACCAGTCGCGCTTTCTCAAGCCTCGCCCCGCGCCACGCCAACAAACGCTCTCGAAATCAAAGAGTTGGTCTCGCCCGGGCCGGCGACGACCGCCCGCGGCCGGGGCGCGCGCCCGACTTTGGTTAATGAAGCTAAAACGGATATGGTTAACGACCCGTTGACCGATCGTCGGCGGGCGGTTTCCATGCTATTCGATACCCTCCCGGGGGAGGCTCAATCCCGATCAACCCGTGATGTCGAAGCCGCAGAGCACCGAACGACCGTCGAGTTCCCGCGCCCGCGATCTGATCGCCTCGGCGGTCCGAACGCTCGAGGCGGAGGCGAGCGGTATCGGCACGCTCTCGGCCGCCATCCATGACGGGCTCGGCCGCGCCTTCACCGCCGCCGTCGACATGATTCATGGGGCGCGCGGCCGGCTGATCGTCACCGGCATGGGCAAGTCCGGCCATGTCGGTCGCAAGGTTGCGGCGACTTTCGCGTCGACCGGCACGCCCGCCTTCTTCGTCCACCCGGGGGAAGCAAGTCACGGCGATCTCGGCATGATCACGCCCGACGACGTGATCATGGCGCTGTCGTGGTCGGGCGAGACCGTGGAGCTCAAGAATCTGATCGACTATTCGCGCCGGTTCCGCATCGGGCTCATCGCCGTTACCGCCGCCGCTGACAGCACGCTCGGACGCGCGGCCGACGTTCTGCTCACGCTGCCGCCGGCGCGCGAGGCCTGCCCGCACAACCTCGCTCCCACCACCTCGACCCTGATGCAGGCCGCGCTCGGCGACGCGCTCGCGGTCGCGCTCCTGGAGAGCCGGGGCTTCACCGCGGTCGACTTCGGACGGTTTCATCCCGGCGGGCGGCTCGGCGCGATGCTCAAGCTGGTGCGCGACATCATGCATACCGGCGGCGAGATCCCGCTCGCCCGACTCGGCAGCCGCATGGCGGACGCCATCGCCGAAATGACCGCCAAGACCTTCGGCTGCATCGGCATCGTCGACCGGCACGGAAGCCTCGTGGGCATCATCACCGACGGCGACCTGCGGCGCCATTTGGGCGTTGCCGACGTGCTCGAGCTCGAGGTCGAGGCGGTCATGACCCGCGGGCCGAAGACGGTGCGTCCCGATCAGCTCGCGAGCGAAGCTTTGGAAATCATCAATTCATCGAAAATCTCGGCGCTGATCGTCACCGAGGCGGAGAAGCCGGTCGGCATCGTGCACTTCCACGATCTGCTGCGGGCGGGGGTCGCCTGATCGGAGGACGGACGTCAGACGTCAGATGCCAAACGATTGAGTGATCCGTCGTCTGTCATCGTCATCCGTCGTCCGTCTTTTGGACCCAGCCCTTGAGCTCGCGCAGGACGAGGTGCGAAATGACCCGCATGCCCGCGGCGCTGTCGTTGAGGCACGGGATCGCCGCGAAATTCTTGCCGCCGTAGCGCTTGAAGACGTGAGCGTTCGCGACCGCGATCTCCTCGAGCGTCTCGAGGCAGTCGGCGGAGAAGCCGGGCGTGATCACCGCGATGTTCCTCGTGCCGTCGCGGGCGAGCCGCCGCACGGTGCGGTCGGTCGCGGGCTCGAGCCACTTGGTGCGGCCAAAGCGCGATTGGAACGTCAGGATCAGCCGAGACTCGTCGAGCGCGAGCGCGGCGCGCAGGAGCCGCATGGTCTCGAGGCACTGGGCATAATAGGGGTCGCCCTGGTCGACATAGGCCTGGGGCACGCCGTGAAACGAGGCCAGGATGACATCGGGCGTGAAGTCGAGCTTGGCGAGCGCCGCGCGGGTCGCGGACGCCACCGCCTCGACATAGACCGTGTCGTTGTAGTAGGGCGGAGCGATGCGCAGAGCCGGCTGAAAGCGCATGCGGGCAAGTACGCGAAAGACCTCGTCGCCGGCCGTCGCCGTCGTCGCCGCGCAATATTGCGGGTAGAGCGGCAGGACGAGGACGCGCCCGCAGCCCTGCGCCACCAGCGCTTCGAGCCGCGACGCGATCGCGGGCTCGCCGTAGCGCATCGCCCAGTCGACCGCGATGCGCGGCCGCTGCGGCCCGAGCATCACGGCGAGCTTTTCGGCTTGCGAGCGGGTGATGGTCTTGAGCGGGGATTCGTTCTTCTCCCGGTTCCAGATCTTGGCGTAGCTGCGCGCCTTCCGGTGCGGCCGGACGCGCAGGATGGCGCCGTTGAGGACGAGCTGCCACAGCGGGCCCTGGTCCTCGATCACCCGCGGATCGGTGAGAAATTGCTTGAGATAGCGGCGCACCGCGGCGGCATTGGCCGCCTCCGGCGTCCCGAGATTGACGAGCAGCACGGCGACCTTGGCGGCCGGCGCGGGTTTCGCGGCGGGCGGCACGGCTTTGGCTGCGGATGAGACTTCGTTCATGGCGGCCAGTTTATGCGATAGCGGCTCGCCTTGCATGCGTGCCAATGTGTGCAATGAATCGAGATCGATTGGTCGATCTTGCCAGGGTAGTCGGGGGACGCCGAGGAGGCTCTCGACGTAAACGTGTTACAGTCTACCTGTTGACTCTCCAGGTTGCACCCTTCACCATGCTGTCTCTGAAGCAGGATCGCCGGCGCGACGATAGGGCAGCGGCGAGAATACTCTACGGCGCTCTTTTGCTTTGACAGCGGAGCCAGAACCAAAGGAAAGCAAGGAATCGATCATCATGGCTGCGGAGCCAAGAGTTTTTGTCGCGTCGTCGAGGGAAGCACAACGTCTGGCCGAGGCGGTACAGCAAAACCTGAGGGGCGCGGAAGTCACGGTTTGGAATCAGGACGCGCTCCAGATCGGGCATGTCACCGTTGACGAGCTGTGCCGGAACCTGGCACGTTCCGATTTCGGTGTGTTTGTTCTCGATCCGGACGACATCGTAAATATTCGTGGAGAGGAGCAGCTGGCGGCCCGCGACAATGTCATTTTGGAGCTGGGTATTTTTATCGGCCGGCTCGGCAAGGAACGAAGCTTCATCATTCGGCCGCAAAATTTGACAATGCGGCTTCCCACTGACTTGCTTGGCGTCATCACCGGAGAGTACGACCGAGACCGGTCCAAACGAGAACCGGCTGCGGCATTGGGGGCAGCGTGCACTCAGATCGGCGACGCCATCAGGCGGCAACATGGGATCATGACGACAGGCTTGAACACAACAATCAGGGACGCCCTGGAGACGATCTGCCGTACAATGACTGCTCCCATCACGCCCGAGCAGGCGAGCCTCCGGGCCTTCATTTTCCGGAAGGAGGGGAATGAGCTGGTTTGCCGACATTTCTGGGATCCGTACGAGTCGGAGGAGTACATCGAAACGACCCGGTTCCGAATTGACGAGGAGACCGCCGCAAAAGTGGTCGTCGTACGCTGTTTTCTCGACAAGGCTATGCGAAGACCCCAGGAGGACGCGACGGATCAGTCTCCCGTTGAGCCCCTTCCGAAAAACTTCGAGGGCGTCAAAGGAAACATCAAATCATCATTGACCTATGTTCTTGCGGCCCCAATTCGGGGTGAAGATGACAGCATCTGGGGCGTCGTGGATTTTGACGCCTCCAACGACATGGGAAAGAAGCTTTTGCAAGAAAGAGCCTCCAGCGCCGTCATGTTGCGCTTAGCAAAGCATCTTTCGCCGATTCTCGCACGTTAAACCAGTAGCTTACGGCGAGTCACTGGAAGCCGAGATCGACCTGAGATAACGCCATCGGATGATGGCTGGATGCATGCTCGCCTTGCAATAAATACGACCGATGCTGATTTCAGGAGCTCGTGGCGGCACTCGTGACAGCCTCAGGGAGGATTCTATTTTTCCGTTGCAGTGCCAAATTGGAAACTCAGGAACCGGAACCGCGGCTGGAACGCGATCGTAACGGATTGCGTCCGCGCCAAATTGCTTCTCCGCGGAGTTTGCCAACGCGTCACCAGCGCCGTTCAAATAAGATTCGCAAAAAAGAAGAAAGTGCTCACGGCGCTGGATGCGCCTTGCAAGCTCATGACGAGGCGACTTCCTATTGGAGTCGGCCCTTCTCATGGCAGAAAGGATTTCGAGGTCCGACGTCTGCAGATGCTTTCGTAGATTCGTAGAGAATCGTCCGCCAGGAAGCCACGTTTTCAAAAAGTCCCTCAAATGAATGTCGTAGATTCTCCGAGTCGGATGGAAATAGACGTGTTTGAACATCGACTCTCGCGCGACCATGAGCTTCTCGGAAGTCTCCAGCGCCCTCGCCTCCACTCCGAGGGCAAGCTTGTCTGCGCCGCCGTGCTCGACCGGAAGTATTCTCAGCGATTTTATCAGCCGGTGACAATCAAAAAACCCGAATTGAACTCCCAGATGATACGAGTCGCGCAAAAGATAGTCCATTCTGTCGGCGCCGAAGGCCTCGCCGCTTATGATTTGTGCCAGGATCGCTTCCCAAGTGGTCTGCTCTCGTGCGCCGACCGCTTTCTCGCCGATCGCAAGCCTTACGATGTCGTCGGCTAGGAGGGGCGGGGTCATCGCCGACCAGATCTTCCGCATGCTGGGACTGTGGATAATATCTCGGGTCAGCTGCTCGTGGTCATATCCGTCCGGCAGCAACTCTTCTGCCGCATGAGAAAAAGGCAGGTGACCGAGATCATGGCAAAGGGCCGCCGTTCTCAACAGGGATTTCCAGTACTGTTTTGACCCCTTGTCAGGAATTATTTTTCGTACATTGTTGTCGACCAGATTAGCGTCGTCGGTGACAACGTCAAAAATCCGCGATGCGAGCTCCATAACTCCGATTGAGTGTTCGAATCGCTTATGCGTGGCGCCCGGGAAAACGAGATATGTCAGGGCAAGCTGGTGAATGTGCCGGAGTCTTTGGAAAAATTGCGAATCGATCACCTTCAGCTCACCGGCCGTTACGGAGATTGCCGTGTGAATTGGGTCGCGAAACTCATGAACCTGTCGCATGCCGCCCACCAGCCGAAAATGCCAATGCCCCCGACTTTTTAGATGCTAATCATTCTTGCCGCTAAATTCGCCGGCGAGGTAGTTGCGCGAGCATGCGGCCTCGAGTGCCGCGGTCATCGCGATGGCCATTGCTCTCGATCACCGTGCAGGACCGGGTAAGCCCAGGGCCGATGTTCCTGCTCGGTCCTTCACATTATAAGGCGCGGTCAAAAGGGATTCGACGCAGGGCTCCTTTGATCTCCGCCATAAGTCTCGCCAAGCAAGCCCGACCGGCCCGCTTCTCATAAGAAGGCTCGCCTCGCAATTTTGATTGTATCAGGTAATGCACGCAATTAAGAGGAGTCTGGTCCGCTCGAGTTGCCAGCATGCTAAGGACGCAATGTTTCGCGCCACCGCCGGAGTCCGCAGTGCTCCCCACGATGTCCGCCATTCGCCGTCTCGCCGTCCTGGTCGTCGCCGTGCTGCTCGCCGGATCGGCCGGCGCGGAAACCACGCGCATCACCTTCGTCCTCGTCAATGACATCTATTTGATGGCGGACGAGCTGATGCCCGACGGGCAGCGCCGCGGCGGGTTCGCGCGGCTCGCGGCCGTGGTCAAGGCCGAGCGCGCCCGGGCGGCGAGCAACGGCGGCCATGTGATCTTCGCCCACGGCGGCGATACGCTCTCGCCCTCGCTGATGTCCGGAATCGACCAAGGTGCCCACATCATCACCCTCACCAACCTGATTCCTCCCGACATTTTCGCGCCCGGCAACCACGAATTCGATTTCGGCAAGGCGACCTTCCTGCAGCGCATGGCGGAGGCGAAGTTCCCGATCTATGCCGCAAACCTGCGCGGCCCCGACGGCCGGCCGCTGCCGAATGTGAAGGACCGCTCGCTGATGACCGTCGGCGGCGTGCGCATCGGGCTCACCGGCGCGACCTACGACGACAGCGCCCGCGCCTCCGATCCGGAAGACTTGCGATTCTTGCCGACGGTCGCGACGATGAAGGAGCAGGCCGGGATGCTGCGCGAGGAGGGGGCCGATTTCGTCGTCGTCGTCACCCATGCCAGCCGCGAGCAGGGCTACGAGATTTTCGACAGCCGCGCGGCCGATCTGGTGCTCACCGGCCACACCCACGATCTCTTCATCAACTACGACGGCCGCACCGCCATGGTCGAATCGAACTACGATGCCCATTACGTGACCGCGATCGACGTCGCCATCGACGTGAAGGAGGCGGACGGACGGCGCAGCGTGACCTGGTGGCCGCAGTTCCGGGTCATCGACACGGCGACGGTGGCACCCGATCCCGAGGTCGCGGCGGTGGTCGCGACCTTCGAGCAGCAGCTGAGCAAGCAGCTCGACGCGTCGATCGGCAGCACCGCGGTCGAGCTCGACAGCCGCACCGCCACGGTGCGCACCGGCGAGGCCGCGATCGGCGATCTCATCGCCGATGCGATGCGCTGGTCCGCGCAGACCGACGCGGCGGTGACCAATGGCGGCGGCATCCGCGGCGGCAAGATCTATCCGCCGGGCGCGACCATCACCCGGCGCGACATTCTCGCCGAGCTGCCGTTCGGCAATCGTCTCGTCACGATCGACATCAACGGCCGCGATCTCGCGGCCGCGATCGAGAACGGCCTTTCGGAACTGCCCAATGCCGCCGGCCGCTTTCCGCAAGTCTCCGGTCTCAAGATCGAGGCCGATGCGAGCCGTCCCGCCGGACACCGCGTCACATCGATCAAGGTCGGCGATGCGCCGCTCGACGCGGGCAAGACCTACAGCGTCGCCATCAACGACTTCCTGGCGCACGGCGGCGACGGCTATGCCAATTTTCGCGACGCCAAGAAGGTCCTTCCCGTCGACGATTCCCCGCTGCTCGCGAATGAGGTGATGGATTATATCCAGAGCGTCGGCACGGTGCGCACCGGCGTCGACCGGCGCATCGTGGTGAAATGATCACGCCACCGGCCGCTCGTCGGCGATCACCTTGCCGTCGTTGGGGAGGCTCCTCGGCGCGACGAGCTTCACCTCGCCGCGCAGCTTGGTGGCGGATTGCAGCGTCGCCGCGACCGCGTCCCGCAGGGCGTCGCCCGGCGTCGCGCATTCCGCCAGCAAGGTCATCGCGTCCTGCTCGCCCGCGCGCGCGACGGTGAGCCGCAGCCGGCCGAGCTCGGGGTGACGGCGGCCGACTTCGGCGATCTGCGCAGGATGCACGAACATGCCCTTGACTTTGGCGCTCTGGTCGGCGCGGCCCATCCAGCCCCGGATCCGCATGTTGGTGCGCCCGCAGGGCGACGGCCCCGGCAACACCGCCGAGAGGTCGCCGGTCGCCAGCCGGATCATCGGATAATCCGGGTTGAAGGCGGTGACCACGACCTCGCCGACCTCGCCGGCCGCGACCGGATCGCCGGTGCCGGGCCGCACGATCTCGACGAGTACGGTCTCGTTGACGATCATTCCTTCGCGCGCCTCGCTCTCGTAGGCGATGACGCCGACGTCGGCGGTGGCGTAGCACTGCAGGACTTGAACGCGGCGCGCGGCCAATTCCTGGCGCAGCGAATTCGGCAGCGCCGCGCCGGAGACGAGCCCGCGCGTGAGCGAGGAGGCGTCCTTGTCTGATTTCGCGGCGGCGTCGAGCAGGACCTTGAGAAAGTCCGGCGTGCCGACATAGCCGCTCGGCTTGAAATGCGCGATCGCCTCGAGCTGCTGCTCGATATTGCCGGTGCCGGCGGGGATCACCGCGCAGCCCAGCGCCTGGGCGCCCGACTCCATGATGAAGCCGCCCGGGGTGAGGTGATAGGAGAAGGAATTGTGCACGACCTCGCCCGGCCGGAAGCCGGCGGCGAACAGCGCGCGCGCCGCCCCCCAGTGATCCTCGCCCGCGCCTTCCGGCTCGAAGATCGGGCCGGGCGACATCAACAGCCGCCGCAACTTCCCTGGCGTCGTCACATTCAAGCCGCCGAACGGTGGATGCGCCTTCTGCAGCTCGACGAGGGCGGACTTGCGCAGCACCGGCAGCTTCGCGAGCGCCGCGCGCGAGGTCACCGCGCGCGGATCGATGCCGGCTAGCTTTCCGGTCCAGCCCGGCGCGCGCGCGGCAAGCGCCAGGAAGTCGGGCAGGCGGCGGAAGACGTCGCGCTCGCGCTCATCGGGATCACGGGTTTCGAGCGGGTCATAGTGATGGTCGGGCATGTCACGCCAGCCAGCGCTTGCGTCGCCGGTAATGCTTGCTCTCGCGGAACGACTTGCGCCGGCCCTCGGCGATGCCGAGATAGAATTCCTTCACGTCCTCGTTCTCGGAGAGCGACTTGGCCTCGCCGTCGAGCACCACGCGGCCGTTCTCCAGCACGTAGCCGTAGCGGGCATATTTCAGCGCCATGCGGGTGTTCTGCTCGGCGAGCAGGAACGAGACTCCTTCCTTGGCATTGAGATCGCCGACGATCTCGAAAATCTCCTCGACCAGCTGCGGGGCGAGCCCCATCGACGGCTCGTCCAGCAGGATCATCTTCGGCCGCGACATCAAGGCGCGGCCGATCGCGCACATCTGCTGCTCGCCGCCCGAGATGTAGCCGGCGGTCGAGCCGCGGCGCTCCTTGAGGCGCGGGAAATAGTCGAAGACGAGATCGAGGTCGCGGCGGACGGCCGCCTGACCGTCGCGGCGCGTGAAGGCGCCGGTGAGCAGGTTCTCCTCGACCGAGAGATGGGCGAAGCAATGGCGCCCTTCCATCACCTGGATGCAGCCGCGCCGCACCAGCTCGTTCGGCGAGCGCGCATGCACCTCCTCGCCGTCGAACAGGATCGAGCCCTTGGTCACCTCGCCGCGCTCGGCGGACAGAAGGTTGGAAATCGCCTTCAGCGTGGTCGATTTGCCGGCGCCGTTCGCCCCCAGGAGCGCCACGATCTCGCCTTTGGCAACCTTGAGCGACACCCCCTTGAGCACGAGGATGACGTGGTCATAGACGACCTCGATATTGTTGACGGAAAGGATCGCGGCGGCGGCCGCCGCAGCCGCGCCGTTGCCGGAAGAGGGCGCTGCCGCCCCCTTCTCCTCGCGATCGGCCGGTTCCGGCATCAGTTGGTCATCAGGCAGCCCGGCGTGATCTTCTTCTCGGCCGCGTATTTGGCGGCCGCCTCTTTGACCATCGGAGCGATCACGCTGTCGTCGCTCTCATACCAATCGGAGGTGATCTTCCAGTTCTTGCCGTCCCAGGCCTGGATGCGGCCGGTGCGCGCGCCTTCATGATCCGCGCATGATAGTTTGACCGGCTTGACCTCGCCCTCGAAGCCAAGCTGCTTGATGCGGTCAGCGGTCAGATCGAGGTTTTCCAGGCCCCAGCGTACCTGCTCGCCGGTGAGCGGCTTCTTGCCGAACTTGCCTTGCGCCGCGCGGATCGCCTCGACCCCGAGCATGGCATTGATCAGGCCGCGGATGTACAGGATCTCGCCGGTCTCCTCCCATTTCGCGGTCCCTTGGCCTTTGTCGTAGACGTGCTTCTTGAGATCTTCGTGCAGCTTGAATTGACCGGAGGTGTGCTGCAGCGTGACCGAGTTGTAGCCCTTGGCGCCGTCCTCGGCCGGACGCACGTCCTGCTCGGCGCCCGACCACCACACGCCGTACATCTTCTCGCGCGAATAGCCGACGGCGACCGCTTCCTTGATGGCGGTCGAGTTCATCACTCCCCAACCCCACAGCAGCACGTAGTCCGGGCGATTCTGCCGGATCTGCAGCCAGGTCGCCTTCTGCTCGATGCCGGGATGGGTGACCGGCAGGAACAGGGTCTCGAATCCGTGCATCTGCGCGCGCTTCTGCAGGAGCGCGATCGGCTCCTTGCCGTACGGCGAGTCGTGGTAGATGAGCGCGATCTTCTTGCCCTTGAGCTTGTCGAACCCGCCTTCCTTCTTGGCGATGTGCTGCAGGAGAATGTCGGCCGCGGTCCAGTAGGTGCCGAGCAGCGGGAAGTTCCATTGGAATACTGAGCCGTCGCGCGACTCCGAGCGGCCGTAGCCCATGGAGATGATCGGGATCTTGTCGACCGGCGCCTTCTCGGTGAGGGCAAAGGTGATGCCGGTCGACAGCGGGATGACGTAGGCGGCGCCGGTCGGACCTCTGCCCTTCAGGCGCTCGTAGCATTCGACGCCGCGGTCCGTGGCATAGCCGGTGTCGCATTCCTCGAATACGATCTTGACGCCGTTGATGCCGCCGTCGCGTTCGTTGACGAGCTTGTAGTAGTCGGCAACGCCGTTGGCGAACGGGATGCCGTTCGGCGCATAGGCGCCGCTCCGATACACCAGGTTGGGGATGAACTGCTCGTTCTGCGCCAGCGCCGGTGCAGCCGTCGCCGCCGCGCCGAGCAGCGCCGCGAGCACGATCCCGATCGGTCTGCCAGTTCCGTTCATCGGTTTTCCTCCATCGATAACGCCGGGCGGTCAGTGCCGGACCAGCCGGGTCAAGCGGGTTCGACCCCGCGTCTGGGCCCGAGTGTGCCCGCGATTTGCCCCCGGCTCAATACGGGAACGGCCACAGCCGCAGCTTCTCCTTGGCGATTGCCCACAGCCTGGCGAGGCCATGGGGTTCGACGATCAGGAAGAACACGATGATGACGCCGAACAGCATGAATTCGATATGCGATATCGTCGCAGTCGAGATCGGAATCCCGAGCCAGGAGGGCAGCTGGTTGAGCGCGATCGGGATGAGCACGATGAAGGCGGCGCCGAGAAACGAGCCGAGGATGGTGCCAAGCCCGCCGATGATGATCATGAACAGCACCTGGAACGACCGGTTGACGTCGAACGCCAGCGGCTCCCAGGAGCCGAGCCGCAGGAACCCCCAAAGCGCGCCCGCCACCCCGATATAGAACGAGGAGACCGCGAAGGCGGAAAGCTTGGCATGAAGAGGCCTGATCCCGATGATCTCGGCCGCGATGTCCATGTCGCGGATCGCCATCCACGTGCGCCCGAGCCGGCCGCGCACCAGGTTCTTGGCCGCGAATGCGAGCACCACCGCGATCGCCAGCACCAGCAGGTAGGTCTTGCCGGGCGTGTCGATCGGGTATCCGAACAGATCGATCCGGCTGACCGCGACCGAGCCCGACGGCGCGTAATTGGTGAACCACTTCACGCGCGCGAACGCCCATTCGATGAAGAACTGGGCGGCGAGCGTCGCGACCGCGAGATAAAAGCCCTTGATGCGCAGCGACGGCAGCCCGAACAGGATGCCGACCAGCATCGCCATGAAGCCGGCGAACAGGAAGACGAGGATGATGTTCGTCTCCGGCAGGCGCAGCGCGAGGTTATAGGCGGCATAGGCGCCGACCGCCATGAATCCGCCGGACCCGAGCGAGAGCTGCCCGCAATAGCCGGTGAGGATATTGAGGCCGAGCGCCGCGATCGAAAGGATCAGAACCGGGATCAGGACCTCGGTATAGAGGTATTGGCCGGCGACGAGCGGCACCCCGACAAAGCCGAAAGCGATGAGGCCGATGACGAACCACCGATCCTGCGCGATCGGGAAGATCGCCTGGTCGGCGCCGTAGGAGGTCTTGAACTGGCCGGCCTCGCGATAGAACACGGCGTCACACCCGCTCGATGATGCGCTCGCCGAACAGTCCCTGCGGCCGGAACAGCAGGAACACGAGCGCGAGCACGTAGGCGAACCAGTTCTCGATGCCGCCGCCGGCGAGATCGAAGGCGCGGATGAGCACCGGGGCGAGCACCACCTCGGCGAGCTTCTCGCCGGCGCCGATGATCAGCCCGCCGACGATGGCACCCGGGATCGAGGTGAAGCCCCCGAGGATGAGCACTGGCAGCGCCTTGAGCGCGATGAGCGAAAGCGAAAATTGCACGCCGAGCTTGGCGCCCCACATCATGCCGGCCACCAGCGCGACGATCCCGGCCACCGCCCATACCATCAGCCAGATCTGATTGAGCGGAATGCCGACGGATTGCGCGGCCTGATGATCATCGGCGACCGCGCGCAGCGCCCGGCCGACCCGCGTCACCTGGAAGAACACCGCCAGCACGAGCACCATCGCGGCACAGATGGTTGCGGCAAAGAGTTCGGTCGGGTCGATCAAAAGTCCGCCGGGAAAGACCGACTCCAAGATGAAGATCGGATCCGTCGGCAGTCCCAGGCTGATCTTGTAGATGTCGCTGCCCCAGATCGTCTGGCCGAAGCCTTCGAGAAAATAGGCGATGCCGAGCGTCGCCATGAACAGGATGATGCCTTCCTGATTGACGAGGCGGCGCAGCACCAGGAACTCGATCGCATAGGCGAGCGCGATCATGATCAGGACGGCGAGCGCGAACGCGACGGCGAGCGGCATGAACTCGGACAGCCGCGCGAACGACAGCGCCGCGAACAGCACCATCGCCCCCTGCGCGAAGTTGAACACGCCCGAGGCCTTGAAGATCAGCACGAAGCCGAGCGCGACGAGCGAGTAGAGCACGCCGGTGAACAGGCCGCCGATCAGCGTCTCGAGGACCGGGCCGAGCATCTCAATGGCTCACGCCGAGATAGGCATCGATCACCGCCTTGTCGGCCTGGACCTCGGCCGGCGCGCCATCGGCGATCTTGACGCCGTGGTCGAGCACCAGGACACGGTCGGACAGGTCCATCACCACGCCCATGTCGTGCTCGATCAGCGCGATGGTGGTGCCGTAGTGATCGTTGACGTCGAGGATGAAGCGGGACATGTCCTCCTTCTCCTCGAGATTCATCCCGGCCATCGGCTCGTCGAGCAGAAGGAGATCTGGCTCCATGGCGAGCGCGCGGCCGAGCTCGACCCGTTTCTGCAGGCCGTAGGGCAGCTTGCCGACCTGGATCTTGCGGACGTGCTCGATCTTGAGGAAATCGATGATCTCCTCGACGCGGTGGCGGTGCGCGACCTCTTCCGCGAGCGCCGGCCCGAACCGGATCAGCTGCCAGAAGAAGCCGCGGCGCATCTTCAGGGTGCGGCCGGCCATGATGTTGTCGAGCGCGGTCATGCCCTTGAACAGGGCGACGTTCTGAAAGGTGCGCGCGATGCCGCCGCGCGCCGCGTCGTAGGGGCGCATCCGCGAGCGGGCCGCGCCCTTGAACGTGATGCGGCCGCGCTGCGGCTGATAGAAGCCGTTAATGACGTTGAGCATCGAGGTCTTGCCGGCGCCGTTCGGGCCGATGATGGCGCGGATCTCGCCCTTGCGGATATCGAACGACACGCCGGCGACCGCCTTGACGCCGCCGAAGGAGAGCGACACGTCCTCGACCGAGAGCAGCACCTCGCCGGCCGCGATCTCCTGCCGGCTCGGAGCCCTCATGCCGCCTTCTCCATGACCGGCGCCGGGGCGGCCGGCAGGTCGCGGATCTTGACGCGCGCCGAGAGCGTCCCCTTGCGGCCGTCCTCGAACGTCACCTCGGTGGAAATGTCGGCCTCGCTCGCGCCGCCATAGAGCGCATCGAGCAGCGGCGCGTAGCGCTGGGCGATGAAGCCGCGGCGCACCTTCTGCGTGCGCGTGACCTCGCCGTCGTCGGCGTCGAGCTCCTTGTGCAGGATCAGGAAGCGCCGAATCTGCGCGCCCGCCATCGCCTTCTCCTCCGCGAGCGAGCGGTTCACCTCGTCGACATGCCGCGCCAGCATGTCGTAGACCCGCGGATGTCCGGCCAGCTCCTGATACGAGCCGTAGACGATGTTGTTGCGCTCGGCCCAGTTGCCGAGCGCGACAAGGTCGATGTTCAGCATGGCACAGACGAAGTCGCGCTTGTCGCCGAACGCCACGGCCTCGCGGATATTGGGATAGAACTTGAGCTTGTTCTCGATGTATTTCGGCGCGAACAGGGTGCCGTCGTTGAGCCGGCCGACGTCCTTGGCCCGGTCGATGATCTTGAGGTGCCCGGTCTTGGGATCGAGAAATCCGGCGTCGCCGGTATGCACCCAGCCGTCGGCGGTCTTGGTCTCCGCGGTCTTCTCCGGGTCCTTGTAATAGCCCACGAACACCCCGGGCGACTTGAACAAGACTTCGCCGGTCTCGTCGACCTTCACCTCGACGCCGATATTCGGCTTGCCGACGGTGTCGGCGTAGATTTCGCCGTCGGGCTGGGCGGTGATGTAGACCGACGCCTCGGTCTGTCCGTAGAGCTGCTTGAGGTTGACGCCGAGCGAGCGCCAGAAGCGGAAGATTTCCGGGCCGATCGCCTCGCCGGCGGTATAGGCGAGACGGATGCGGGAGACGCCGAGGCGGTTCTTGAGCGGTCCGTATACCAGAAGCTCGCCGAGCCGGTACAAGAAGCGCGCATGCACCGGCACCTTCTCCCCGTTCAGGATCTTCTCGCCCCAGCGCCGCGCCAGGGCGATGAAGTAGTGGAACATCGCGCGCTTGACACGGCCGCCATCCTCCATGCGCACCATCGTCAAGGTGAGCAGGTTCTCGTAGATCCGCGGAGGCGCAAAGGCGTAGGTGGTTCCGATCTCGCGGCGATCCTCGGCGACGGTCTCCGGACTTTCGGGACAACTCACGCAGAAGCCGGCCGTGAAGGGCTGCGCGTAGGAAAACACATGGTCACCGACCCAGGCGAGCGGCAGATAGGCGATGACCTGCTCGTCGGGACCGAGCCGGTCGAACAAATTGCCGTTCTCCGCCGAGATGATGACGTTGTCGAAGGTGAGCATCACGCCTTTGGGCCGGCCGGTCGTGCCGGACGTGTACAGCATGATCGCCAGATCCGGGCCTTTGCCTGCGGCGATCGACGCCTCCCAGCGCGCCAGGCAGCCGGGGTCGGCGACGAGCCGCTCGCGGCCGCGCTTCTGCACGTCGTCGATCCACTTCAATCGCTCGTGGTCGTAATCGCGCAGTCCCCGCGGCTCGTCATAGACCACGTGGGAGAGCCGCGGGAGCCGGTCGGAGACCGAGAGCAGCTTGTCGACCTGCTCCTGGTCCTCGACGACCGCGACCGTCACCTCGGCGTGATCGAGGATGTAGGCCATCTCGTCGGCGACCGAGTCGGCATAGATCGGCACCGGCACGGCGCCGAGCGCCTGCGCCGCGCACATCGCCCAGTAGAGCCGCGGCCGGTTGCCGCCGATGATGGCGAGCTTGTCGCCGCGCTTGACGCCGAGCTCGCCGAGCCCGACCGACAGGGCGCGCGTTTCCTCCAGCACCTCACCCCAGGTCCAGGCCTGCCAGATGCCGAGATCCTTGTGCCGATAGGCCGGACGGCCGCCATAACGGCGGGCATTGCGAATCAGGAGCTTGGGAAACGTGTCGGCGCGGGCGGCATCGGTCGCCACGGCACTCCTCCCAGTTCACCGGTTCCCCGCGGGCTTTGCGGCCCTCGCCGCCGTTGACCGGCAGACTGTTGTCCGCCCATAAGAAAATGGGCCCGCGCCGAGGTCAAGTCAGCACTTGGTGTAGGGCGGAAGGCATTCAGCCGGTAGGGTGGGCAAAGGCGCGGCCAAACGCGCAGGCCTCACCACACGACGGGAGCAGCGCCGTGCCCACGCGTCCTCTCTCGCGGCGTCGATTTCCGCGTGGGCACGGCGCACGCGACCGAGCTTGCGGTTAAGTCCGTCAGCGTTCGGCGTGCACCTTTGCCAACCCTACCTGCTATTCCGCCGCCTTGAGGAGCGGCGCCGGTCCGGCGCGGAATTGCTCGAGCAACGCGGCCTCGTCGGCCTTGGCGGCCTTGAGGTGGCGCATCTTGACGTGGCCGAAGCCGCGGATTTTTTCCGGGATCGCGGCGAGGCCGACCGCGACCGCATGGTTCTCGCCGTTGAGCTTCGCCAGCACCTCCTCGAGCAGGACCTCGTAGTCGCGCACGAGCGCCCGCTCGGTCCGGCGCTCGAGCGAATAGCCGAATGGATCGAAGGCCGTGCCGCGCAGGAATTTGAGCTTCGCCAACAGGGCGAACAGCGGGAAAATCCAGGGACCGAAGGTCATCTTCCTGGGCTCGCCGGTCGCCTTGTTCCTGCGGGCAAGGAGCGGCGGCGCCAGATGCACGTGAAGGCGCAGCTGCTCGCCGCCGACCTCGCTGGCGACCTGCTTGCGGAACGATCCGTCGGAATAGAGCCTCGCCACCTCGTACTCGTCCTTGTAGGCCATCAGCTTGAACAGATAGCACGCGACTGCGTCGGCAAGCCCGCTCTTGCCGGGCGCCTTCGCCGTCTCGACCGCCGCCGCCTGCTCGACCAAGCGGCGATAGCGCGCCGCGTAGGCCGCGTCCTGATAGGCCGTGAGATAAGCGACCCGCCGCGCGACCACCTCGTCGAACGACTGCGACAGCCGGCGCGCATCGCTCGCCGCTTCCGGCTTGGGCTTGATCAGCGCCTCGACCGCGGCCGGATCGGCCGCGGCGCGGCGGCCCCAGTGGAAGGCGGCCTTGTTCATCTCCACGGCTTCGCCGTTGAGCTCGATCGCCTGCTCGATGGCTGCGGCCGCAAGCGGGAGCGCGCCGAGCTGATAGGCATAGCCGACGAGAAAAATGTTGGCGCCGACGGAATTGCCGAACAGCGCGGTCGCCGCCCGCGAGGCATCGATGAAATGGCTCTTCTCGCGGCCGGCGTCGGCGACGATGGCGCGCTTGAGGCGCTCGATCGGCAGCGAAAAATCGGGATTGCGGGTGAAATCGCCCGGCAGGACCTCGGCGACGTTGATCACCATCTCGGTCACGCCGTGCTTGACCGCGGCGAGCACCTTCTTGTTGCCGGCGACCACGATGTCGCCGCCGAGCACGAGGTCGGCGGCGCCCGCGGCGATCCGGATGGCGTGGATGTCCTCCGGCCGGCGCGCGATGCGCATGTGGCTGTAGACCGCGCCGCCCTTCTGCGCGAGGCCTGCCATGTCGAGCACGCCGACGCCCTTGCCCTCGAGATGGGCAGCCATGCCCAGGATGCCGCCGATGGTGACGATGCCGGTGCCGCCGACCCCGGTGACGATGACGTCGTAGGTCTGCCGGATTGCCGGCAGCGTCGGTTCCGGCAGAGTCGCGAGCGCGTGATCGGCGGCGATGCCCTGGCCCCGCTTGAGCTGAGCGCCCTCGACCGTGACGAACGACGGACAGAAGCCCTTCAGGCAGGAAAAGTCCTTGTTGCAGCTGGTCTGGTCGATGGTGCGCTTGCGGCCCCACTCGGTCTCCAGGGGCTGCACCGAGACGCAATTCGATTTCACGCCGCAGTCGCCGCAGCCTTCGCAGACGAGCTCGTTGATGATCACCCGCTTGTCCGGATCGGGGAATTTTCCGCGCTTGCGGCGGCGCCGCTTCTCGGCGGCGCAGGTCTGGTCGTAGATCAGCACGCTCGTGCCGGGGATCTGCGCGAGCTCGGTCTGCACCGCCATCAGGTCGTCGCGATGATGGATGGTGAGCCCGCGCGGCCAATCCTCGCCGCGCGAATATTTCCAGGGCTCGTCGGTGACGACGACCACGCGCTTGGCGCCTTCGGCGGCGACCTGGCGGGCGATCTGCGGCACGGTGAGGCCGCCGTCGTTGGGCTGGCCGCCGGTCATGGCGACGGCGTCGTTGAACAGGATCTTGTAGGTGATGTTGACGCCGGCGGCGATGGCGCCGCGAATCGCCATGTAGCCGGAATGATTGTAGGTGCCGTCGCCCAGGTTCTGGAACACGTGCGGGCGCTTGGAGAACGGCGCCTCGCCGATCCAGTTGGCGCCCTCTCCGCCCATCTGGGTGTAGCCCAGCGTCGAGCGGTCCATCCACTGCGCCATGTAATGGCAGCCGATGCCGGCATAGGCGCGCATCCCCTCCGGCACGACGGTCGACGAATTGTGCGGGCAGCCCGAGCAGAAATAGGGAATCCGCACCGCGATGTCCTGCGTCTCGGCAAGGATGCGCTGCGCTTCCTTCAACTTGGCGACGCGCGCGGCTATCTCCTCGTTGCCTCCGACGCGCGCGAGGATGCGCTCGCCGATGCAGATCGCGACCTCGTTCGGATCGAGCGCGCCCTTGACCGGGAACAGCCAGTTGCCCTGCTCGTCCTTCTTGCCGATGCAGGTCGGTTGGTTCGCGCTGCCGTAGAGCTCCTCGCGGACCTGCACCTCGATCAGCGAGCGCTTCTCCTCGATCACGATGATCAGCTCGAGCCCGTCGGCGAACTGCGCCAGATCCTGCCGGCTGATCGGCCACGGGCAGGCGATCTTGTAGAGGCGCACCCCGAGGTCGTTGCACTTGACCTCGTCGAGGCCGAGCTCGTCGAGCGCCTGGCGCACGTCGAGGTAGCTCTTGCCGACGGTGACGATGCCGATCTTCGGCTTGCGCCCGCCCGAGGTGATGTACTTGTTGAGCTTGTTCGCGCGCACGAAGGCGAGCATGGCGTCGCGCTTGTAGTCGTGCAGCCGCGCTTCCTGGCCGAGGATGGTGTCGCGCAGGCGGATGTTGAGCCCGCCTTCCGGCATCGCGAAGTCCTCGGGAATGACGATGTTGACGCGCTCGAGGCTGCCATCGATCACGGCGGTCGACTCCACCGTCTCGTGCATCGACTTGAGCGCTACCCAGGCGCCGCAGAAGCGCGACATCGCCCAGCCGTAGAGTCCGTAATCGAGGATCTCCTGCACCCCCGCCGGGTTCAGGATCGGGATCATCACGTCGATGAAGTGGTACTCGGACTGGTGCGCGGTGGTGGAGGACTCGGCGGTGTGGTCGTCGCCCATGAGGGCGAGCACGCCGCCGTGCTTCGAGGTGCCGGCGAAATTGGCGTGGCGGAAGACGTCGCCGGTGCGGTCGACACCCGGCCCCTTGCCGTACCAGAGCCCGAACACGCCGTCGAAGCGGCCTTCCCCGCGCAGCTCGGCCTGCTGCGAGCCCCAGAGCGCGGTCGCGGCGATGTCCTCGTTGATGCCGGACTGGAAGCGGACGTCGTAGCGGTCGAGGAAGCGCTGCGCGCGGATGAACTGCTGGTCGAGGGTGCCGAGCGGCGAGCCGCGATAGCCGGTGACGTAGCCCGCGGTGTTGAGGCCCGCGCGGCGGTCGCGCTCCTTCTGCATCAGGCAGAGTCGCACCAGCGCCTGGAATCCGGTGACGAAGATCCGGCTCTTGGTCAGGTCGTATTTGTCGTCGAGCGTGACGTGATTGGGCGCCATCGCACGGGCCTCCGGTGCCTTCGCCAGTCGCGGACCGCTGGGGACTCGGGTCGGCTCGAAACATATAGGCCCGCGCCGTGCGGCGGCAATGCCGAGCGGTCGAGCCGACCGGCAATTTCACGCCGGCGCGGCGCCGGGCAAGGAAATGTCGGGACGGCCGCCCGCCACGCATTTTGGCGCAATGCAACAGAGTTGTAGCCAGGCATGGAGCGCAGCGAAACGCGGGGGCGGCTTGACCGCGCGGCGCGGCTGCCCCGGATTGCGCTTCGTCGGTCGCGATGATTGACATATCAATGTCACTATCATATGTCTTGACATATGAGCGAGCGAACCACAGTCCGTCTGCCCGAAGACCTGCTCAAGCGTGCCAAGCGCAAGGCCGCCGCGGAAGGTCGCACGCTGACCTCGCTGATCGAGGACGGCCTGCGGCTGGTGGTGGCTGAGAGCAGGAAATCCGCCAATCAGAAGCGCATCCTCCCTCCGGTCAGCAAGGCCACGGGCGGCTTGATGCCTGGCATCGACCTTACCCGTTTTTCGGCAATTCAGGAGATGGACGATCTCGAATATGTCGAGCGGATGAAGCGCTTCAAATGATTCTGCCGGACGTGAATGTCCTGACTTACGCGTTCCGTCGGGATATGCCCCAACATGCGATCTGCCGTCCGTGGCTCGCGGATATTGTGGCGGGTGACGCTCCATTCGGTATCTCACCGATGGCCTTGAGCGCGGTGGTTCGAGTCACGACGGATGCTCGCATTTACAAGATACCGAGCGCGATCGAAGAAGTGTTCGGGTTCTGCGACAATCTTCTCGGGCAGCCGCAGTGTCACATCGTGCAGCCTGGTGAGCGACACTGGGACATTTTCAAGCGCCTGTGCATCACCTCTGACATTCGCGCTTCTCGTGTCACCGACGCCTGGTTTGCAGCACTCGCCATCGAATCCGGCTGCGAGTGGATCACGTTTGATCGAGATTACGCGCGTTTTCCCGGACTGAAGTGGCAGGTGCCGACCGCGCCCCGTCATTAATTCCTTGGTCGGATTTCGGACCGCATGCACCGCCGGCATTGGTCGGATGTGCCGTCCGGCTGGCCGCAGCACAGCGGCTGGTTTACAAGCGGTGCCAAGCGCGACGCATCTCGCGGCTCGCGCATGAAAATCCTGGGATCGGAACGCTCGATCGCGATGGACGCCCGCGCCGACCGCCGTGAGGCCAAGACCCTCACGCATCGACAGACGCTGCTGATCGTGCTCGGCGTGCTGTTGCCGACGTTCATGGGATCGCTCGACCAGACCATCCTGGCGACCGCCCTGCCGACGATCGGGCGCGACTTCGGCGACGTGCACGATCTGCCCTGGCTGATCACCGCCTACCTGCTGGCGTCGACCGCGATCATCCCGCTCTACGGCAAGATCGCCGACATCCACGGCCGCCGCTTCACGCTGCGCATCGCGATCCTGACCTACATGGCGGGCTCGCTCATCTGCGCGCTGGCGCCGAGCATGCCGGCGCTGATCTTCGGCCGCGTCCTGCACGGCCTCGGCGGCGGCGGGCTTTCGTCCATGGGCATGGTCGTGCTCGGCGACCTCGTCTCGCCCAAGGAGCGCGGGCGCTATTACGGCTATTTCGCCGTCACCTACACCACCGCCGGCGGCTGCGGACCCCTGCTCGGCGGATTGATCGCCGACCACCTGCACTGGTCGGTGATCTTCTGGATCAACATCCCGATGGGGCTTGCCGCGCTCGCGATCACCACCTCGCTGTTGCGGGCGCTGCCGCGCTACGAGCGGCCGCACCGCCTCGACCTCGTCGGCGCGGCGCTGATCGTGATCGCCAGCGTCGCCTTCATGCTCGGCTTGAACAGCCCGCGCTACGGCTTCACCTCGCCGCCGGTCCTGGCGCTGTTTTCGGCCGCGCTCGTCGTCGGCGCGTTGTTCGTGCTCCGCCTCGCCAGTGCGCCCGAGCCGCTGATCCCGATCGCCATTCTCAGGAATCCGATCGTGCGCTGCGCCATCGTCGCCAACGGCTGCGGCTGGGGCTCGATCATCGGCCTCAACGTCTTTCTGCCGATGTATCTGCAGGGCGCGCTCGGGCTCTCGCCCAGCAATGCGGGCTTGAGCCTGATGGGGTTCATGGTGGCGCTCAACACCAGCGCCGGGCTCGCCGGTCAGGTGCTCGGCCGCGTGCGGCACTACAAGCTCCTGCCCATGCTCGCGCTCTCGCTCTCGATCGCGGCGCTCGTGACGCTCGCCTGGCAGGCGCAGGCGATGACGCCGCTGTCGTTCGAGCTCATCTTGATCGCGATCGGAGCGGGCTTCGGGCCGATCCCCTCGCTCACCGCGGTCGCCATGCAGAACGTGGTGGCGCGCCACCAGCTCGGCATCTCGGTCGGCACCATGAATTTCAGCCGCAACCTCTATGCGACCATGCTGATCGCGGCGTTCGGCGCCATCGTCCTCGGCGGCGCGGCGGCGGGCCAATCGCTCGGCAGCGCGATCGGGGCGGGCAACCCGGCGCAGGCGTTCAGCCGGGTGTTCTTCGCCGCCGCGGCGAGCCTGTCGGTCGCACTCGTCGCCATCGCGATCATGGAGGAGAAGCCGCTGCAGACCGGCGCCGAGCGCGACGCGGGATAGCGAAGGACTGAACCTCTCCGCCGTCGTCCCCGCCCCGGGTCGGGCCTTCGGCCCCGCCCGAGTGGCAGGCTCCAGCGGGGACCCACCGGCCTCCGGTCAATAGCCCGGATGGAGCGCAGCGAAATCCCCGGGCAGTCGTGCCGCGCGGCGAGGCTCTCCCGCATGTCGCTGACGCATGCGGGCGGCGGCGAACCGCCGAATTCAGATTCACGATGTCAAACCGCCCGGCGAATGGCGAGTGGCGAATAGCGAATAGAAAACCCCCTTGCCGCTATTCGCTACTCGCACGCGACCAGTACAATTGCTGGGGGGAATCGGCCTCACATTATTTTTCATGTTCCACCTTGGTCACGCATCTTCGTTGTGCCGCCCACTACCGACGCGCGACCGCTTCCATGATTTCCTTCGGGCGGCGCTTGATGGCGAGCAGATACGCGGCCGCCGGCGCATCCGGATGCCGCCTTCCTTGCTCCCAGTTTTTCAGCGTAGGCAGCGGAATCCGATACGCGGCCGCAAAGCGGTGTTGCGACATGCGCAAGCCCCGGCGGATTGCCTTCACGTCCGGAATTTCCACCTTCGTCACGCGCATGCCGCGCACATTCCGCCCGCTGGCATGCCTCGCCGCCTGCTGCATGCTTTCGATCAGCTCTTCTCCGAATTTGCTCATTGTCCGTTCCTTGCTTCTGTTCTCGTCTCAACCTTTCGATCTGGCGGCCAGCCTGCGCACCATCCGCTTCTCGTCGGGCGTCAAGTGCTCCCGGCGCGCCTTGGCATAGACCATCAGCAAATAGAGGGGCGGCTGGCGTCATGATAGAAATAGATCACCCGCGCCCCGCCGCGCTTCCCGGTCCCGGCCCGCGCCCAGCGGATTTTCCGGACGCCACCCGTGTCGGGAATCACATCGCCTGCTTCCTGATTTTGCGCGATGAAATCCACGAAACCCGCGCGCCCGGCTTCGTCCCACACGTCTTCCGCCTGACGCATGAAAAGCGGGGTTTCCGCCACGGTAATGAGCTTCCCGGGCACCGAGGCACTATACGCCATTGGCGCCCGGGAATCCAGCGCCATCCGTGGGTCGGGTCGAGCGCCTGAAGCGCGTTCACGCGCGTCCATAGCCCGCGAAGACGGGTGTAAAACGCCCTTAAGGACGCGCTATGGCGCGAGACCCAACATCCGCTCGACGGGCTGTGTTGGGTCTCCCCCGGGTCAAGCCCGGGGTCGACCCGACCTTGTGCTTAGCGCCAGTACGCGAAAAGCGAAAACCCTCTTCTTGAGGCCGGTGGTTATTCTTACTGAGTCAGAAGGTCGCAGGTAATCGCGATCAGAATCAGTTACTTGGTGAGATTCACGTTTCAGCGGACGGAGGCTGATATGGGTCGCCAAGTTTCGGAG
>Ga0099827_10000124_pt1 | contig 27175 bp, 22 predicted proteins | sample CZO8metaG_FD_79339 | JGI IMG/M metagenome (GOLD analysis project Ga0099827, IMG submission 79339) | Vadose zone soil microbial communities from the Eel River Critical Zone Observatory, Northern California, USA - CZOApr15con1.8 metaG | ecosystem: Environmental > Terrestrial > Soil > Vadose zone ...
CCAGCTGCCGCACTTCAGCAGCCACAACAGCGAAACCCCTGCCGCGCTCCCCTGCCAGCGCCTCGATGGTGGCGTTGAGAGCTATAATAGGAACCTGGTCTGCTGTGATATGTCGTCAATAGTGTTAGTAATGGACTGGATGGTGTCTACTTTTGTGATTAGCCCGCGACTGTTGGCAGCCGTGCGCTCCATCTGGTCCTGGAAGAGGCGGAACCCCTTTACCGTTTCCGTAATCTCGGCGCCATTTTTCGTGGCCGCCAGCGATGTGTGTTGCGCGGTATTAGCGGCCTCGTGCAACCGCTCCAGGGTTGTAGTAGTGGATGACAGCACCATCAGAGCGTCCTCTTTGATCTGTCCCACGGTGCCGTGAAGTTTTGCGGAGAAATCCTAGAGTTTATCGGCGGCAACCGCTACACCATTCGCTTGCGTCGTCAAGGATTCGCCGTTATGGTGGATGTTGGTCACCATGGCGTGGAGATCGCGTACCATGCTGCCCATGGCGCTTAGCGTCCGCCCGATCTCGTCGTTGCCGAAAGTCGGGACCGCAATTGTGAGATCGCCGGTGGCCAAGGAGCGTACCGATCGTTCCAGAACGGCCAACGGACCGGACATTTGGCGCCCCACGAACCAACTTGCCAACAAACTTACGATAATTCCGCATCCCACCAAGCTGCTGAGCACTCGAATCGTAGACTTGGCGCGTTGCTTTTGATCGCCCACTGCGGCGGCTAAATTTGTCTGTTCCTCCTCGACAAGATCTGCCGACGAACTTTCTACCCGTGCCATAGCATGCTGCATGCTTCCCACTTTTGCCCGGGCCGTTGCATCGTCCTTCATTCGCACAGCCCTGATCACTTCCATCTTCGCTGGTCTGATTTCCTGCAGTAGGTGGCTCAACTCCGCTACCTTGACACTCCCCGAGAGTGCCTGCTGGAGTCGCTGTATGCTTTCGTCCAAGGCAGAAGAAGCACCAATAGCCGTCACTGCAGCAATTCGTCTCTCTTGATCGCCTTCGGCACTAAGCAACTGCGCCTGAGCTCTGCCCATAGTCAAAATAGCTACCTGCGCCTTGCTCGCGGCATCGGAGCGGCTCTGCGACGCTTTAAGAGCAGCTTCCGTGGCTTTGGTTTGGCCATAAATTGTGTATCCGCCTACCACGCCTACCGAAAGCAAACCGAGTATGTAAATGCTGGAGACCGCAAGAAGCTTTTTTGACCAACTAATATCAGCGATACGCAGCACGAGAAGTCCCCGGGATTTGTGACGGTTTCAACCTTGTATCCTGCACTGAGTATCGGCTCCATCCAGGATTCCGTGAGCGGTCGTGGAGACGTTTCAGCCGTTGACACGACAGCGTCTTCCGATGGTCAAATAGGAAATCGGCTGTCTGGCTGTGGACTTTAGGGGACTACGAAACAATTCCTGGTCAAATTGACGATGTCACATCAACCCCGGCGCGCTAAGTGCTATTTTGCCGTCCGCGCCTCTTCCAAGTCGCTGAAAATACTCATGTTCAGCTGTCACGGCAGAGGTCGTGGGTTCGAGTCCCGTCGTCCCCGCTTTAACCACGCAAAGCAAGGTGCTAAAACAGAAATTCAAAATCGACGGACAGAGTGGCCGCCCCCTCGGGCGGTGGTCACAATTGAACATCTTGTTGGCGGGCAAACGGTGCACTATGCAGCTATGAAAACCAAACGGGAAGCAGCCCTGGCGGTTCGTTGCCCCACTTGTGGCGCCAAGCCGGGAGAGAAGTGTGAGCTGAGCATCGGCCTCCCGCGGACAGAGCCACATCGAGATCGGCGCTTGGCGGCTACGGAGTAACTCCTCAGTAACACCGATTTGGCCTACCCCCAATAAATCTCATTTCTTCTGGAAACACTGCGCAGAATGGCACACTCCAGAAGCCTGTTGCCCCAAATTAACCTTAGTTCTTTTCTACGCTATAATCTGCTTCTATGAAGCTGGCTGTGGGAGTCAAGAAAAAGCGTGAGTTCGATCCCAAGACTTTCCTCGCGACCATCGGCAATGGCAGGAAGATGTTGGCCGTTCCGAAAAAGCAAATGATATTCGCCCAAGGGGACGCGGCGGACGCCGTCTTCTATATCCAAAAAGGCAAAGTGAGGCTTACCGTCGTATCCACGGCCGGTAAGGAAGCGACGATCGGCATAGTGAGTGAGGGGAATTTTTTTGGTGAGGGTTCGCTGGCAGGTCAGCTTCTCCGTTTGGGATCCGCGGCGGCAATGACGGATTGCGAGCTTTTGCGAGTGGACAAGAGAGCGATGATGACTGCACTTCACCGCGAACATGCGTTTTCCGATTTGTTTGTGGCGTATTTGCTGGCCCGGAACATCCGTTACGAGGAAGACCTGGTCGACCAACTGTTCAACTCCAGTGAAAAGAGGCTGGCCCGGGTCCTTCTATTGCTCGCTCACTTCGGCAAAGATGGCATTCCGGAAACCGTGGTCCCCAAAATCAGTCAGGAAACCCTGGCCGAGATGGTTGGAACCACTCGTTCGCGAGTCAGTTTTTTCATGAACCGGTTCAGGAAACTGGGCTTCATTCACTACAACGGCGGTCTGCAGGTCCACAGCTCGCTGCTCAATGTAGTGCTGCACGATTGAGCATCTCCACGTAAGCGGTCGCCAGAGAACGATGCCTTCGTTTCCAAGTACGAAACACCCACCGCTTGTTGCCCGTGATCACCCAAATTTGCGGTGAAAGCGCATACGGGGTACCCAGAAAGCCCTGGAATCACCGCGTGAGAATACGTAAGCTCGTCCGTGCGCCTTTTGACTGTACTGATGATTGCGGGGCCGGCTCCGGTATTGAGCAATTTTGACAGAACGGTGGGAAGCCTGCCGGTATAGATGAACCGGCATGGGCACAAACAGCACTCTGCTGTGTATACACCGAAATCCAGCCCAACTGAGTTGTTGGAACAAAACGGATACGAGCTGCTAACCGCTACCAACGGTGCCGATGGTCTGCGCCTTTTTATGTTCCGGCCTGTGGATGCAATTGTGCTCGACAACCAGTTGGGCCTTTTGGATGGCGGGGCGTGGCGGCTGAGATCAAGAAGGTCAAACCAGTGGTCCCCATCGTCATGCTCGTCGGGGACGTGGAGCTGCCGGCTGATGCATTGAAGTCCGTGGATGCGCTCGTGGCCAGGTGCGACGGTCCTCACTTCCTGTTGGCGACGGTTCACTTTGTGATGAATCGAAGCCGGCACAACGTCGTGAAGGACGGCTAGGGTCGCCCCTACATCTGCGGCGTCCCGGCAGGTCACGGGAAGGGCGGAATGTCAGCAGACCGACACTGTGCAATTGGCCACTGACAAGCGGGACGCGCCTTTTTCGCCCAGCGTTTGGCGAAGTATTCGGAGTTGAAGTGTCCAATTCTGACTAGACGCCCAGGAACTCTGCGACGTTTCGCTCTGGACTCCCCGCTAGCGACGGCGTTTCCTGCTCTAAGGTTGCACACCTATTGCCCAAAGCCCGAACCGGTAGAAGGACTACAATTAGAGATGTGAGATATTACACAACCAAACCGATGAATGGCGGCACCACATTCACGTGCACATTCTGCGAGCATAGCGTCACCACCCTCGATTTCAACAGCATGAATGGAAACCGCCGCACGCAAGCAGCAGCAGTGATAAATCAGCATGCGGCCTCATTGCATTTGCGGGCGTCGGTGCCAGCCAAGCTGGGTGGTCGTGGCGCACTTTGAAATTCTGGAATTAACGCGTAGTGCTGTTGCAGGGCGGCGAAGTTGGTAGCACTCATCTCCCCCCGGGCACACCATTGGACTGAATCAGTTCCCGTTAGACTCCCGTTTTGAAGTGGTTGAAACCTCAAGAGACCAGGATTGACCATGGGCGATGTTGAATAATATCGGTCTGAAACCCGCGAAACTCACGTTGGGACAAATATTGTCCGTTCGTTGTCCCATGTGCGGAGCTAAACCGAAAAAGAAATGCACGCTCAGCACAGGGCATCCATCGACTAAGACGCATCTCGACCGAGAGTTGTCCGCCTTCAAGACTTCCCGCCCCGAGAACTCTGGCCAGGCGGCTCTGCGAGTCCTGAAGGCAGCTATGAGCCGCGGCCTGCGCGTCCTTTTCCAACATAGGTAGGGCCCGCACAAATAGGGGAAGGCTTCTACGCCGCGCGGCGGCCGCGCACCAGGTCGATGACTACAACCGCCAACGCTACTACCAGCAGCAAGTGGATCAGAGCGCCGGCCACGTGGAGACTGAAACCCAGAAGCCACAGAATCAGGATCACAACGAAAATCGTGCAGCATGTTCATATCCTCCGCTGATTCCTGCGGCGCCCGAAAATCAAATTCGTCTACCAGTCGACCCCGAGCAGAGACGCTGTTTTCGGTGCGTTCTTCGTTCCCAATATTGCTCATCCTTGCTTCGCATCTTTCCGCCCCAGTTGACCTCCTCGCAGCGACTTCCCGCACTCTAAACAGAATGGTTTGGATCGCGAAGTGATCAGCCCGCAGAATGGGCACATCCTTTGTGATCCGAAATCCCTGCGGTATGTTTGCATCGCGAAGAGCTTTCTTAGTGGCCCAGCGATGAAGGCGAACAACGTGCGAACACGGATAAGAAAAGGATGCATGAGGTTCACAGCGGAAATGCCCGCATTTCCCGGCCGCTCAATCGGCGGGCGCCAGGTGACCGCAAGAGAACCTGGAACAATTATCCTAGTTGCCCCCGGCACCCAAGGATCGCCACTCTTTCGCAACGTCGACAGGCTCACAATGACACATCAGCGGCCGCGATTGTGTGCAAGATTGCTCAATTTACACAAGAACCCATTTTGGGGGCAAGCACGGCCGTGGCGTGGCCTCTTGCCGAACGACTGAAGGCTGGAGTGCGCCTGCGTTCGTCTCAGTTGGGGGCGGAAGCTGGGGATTGCAGATTGGAGTCGAAGGCGTGAATCTGGTCATGCTGGTTATGAACGAGCAGGGTCTCCAGCATCTGCTCTCCAGCAAGTTCGCACGCAGCGGTGAAGGATCTGTTGCGGCCGGACCAGTAGGCCGTCACGCTTCCGCCCGAGCTGACTGGAAGATGAACACTGAAATCCTGACCTACTCGCGCTCGAAGGGCGTGTTCGCCGGCCTGACGCTAGAAGGTGCGGTGGCGGAGCAGGATGACGACTCTACCCGCGCCATTTACGGCAAGCACATGATGTTCCGCAACATCGTCTCGGGCAAGGTGTCAAGCCCAAAAAGTGCGGACGCATTCATGAAGGCCGTGTCAGATGCGGGCCAACAGGCACGGATTGCCGAAGCAAACGAAGACAAAAGTAAGCGCATCAGGAAGCTGTCGGCTAGCAGGGTCTGCGGCTGACTGGAACCGAGTATCAATTCCGTTCAGCACTGCGGAATTTTGGATGACGGATCTGGTTCCTATTCCAGCCCTCCGTTCTTGCGCGCTGTCAGTTGGTGGAGAAGCCATTCGAGATAGAGCTGTGGCCAGCCGGAAACTGCAGCCCCATTGCTCGCCCGCACGCCAAAGCCGTGTCCCACGCCAGCGTAAACGTGAAGTTCTGCCGACACGCCCGCCCGCTTGAGCGCGAGGTAGAGCTCCGGCAGACCTTGTGCAATTTCCTGCCGATCATCTCCACCGCAAGCCAGAAAAGCGGGCGGTGTTTCTTTCGAGAGGTTCATGTCATGCGGGATGGCGGGATAGAGCAGTGCCTGAAACGCAGGTTTTGAACTCTCGCGCTCTACCGGATCCGTTGCGCTCGAAGTGCCGGCGTCATACCGCGTGCTCGCCATGGCGGCCAATTCGCCGCCCGCGGAAAAACCCATCACGCCGATCCGCTTAGGATCAATGCCCCATTCTGAGGCGCGACTTCGCACCAGGCGGATCGCGCGCTTGATGTCCGCCAAAGCATGCCCTTCGATGGTGTAGGTCGAACCTTGCTCCCGCGCTAGACGATACTTCAATATGAAGGCAGCTACACCGTGGTCGCTTAGCCATTCGGCGACGTTGTAGCCTTCGTGATCCATCCACAGTTCCTTGTGTCCGCCACCCGGCGCGATGATGACCGCGGCTCCAGTGGATTTGTCTTTGGTAGGAAGATACGGAGTGATCGAAGGATGATGGATGCCGGATACGATGTGCTCTCCATATTCATTCAGCCTCACTGCTTCTTCCGAAGCCTTGCCTTCAGAGCCTTTGCCCTCCGAACCGGGGGCCCCGTTCGACCAAAGGAGAACAGGTTGATGCTCGGCAGCCGCAGCGCCTACAAGAAACGCCACCGATATTATCGCAAGACAGACTCGAGACCAGACCAGGCTTATGGTATGCAATTCCAATTACCTCGTTTCACGAATTTCTCCGAGAAAGTTCATGACAACCAGGCCGCCGCACTGACCCAATACGCTATCGGCTATATCCTGTCGGTCATCCAACGTTAGTCGGATGTAGGGACGCGAGTGCAATGATAAATTTCGGGTCATATTTTCGGATCACAATTTTTCAGATCTAGGGATTGCCTATGAAAAACAACTTGCGGAGGCGCAACCCAGGCTTCAGGCTCGGGGCAAGTCTTGTCCTGACCTTTGCCGCGGCTCTGGTTGCTTCCGCTGCTGTGCCAAATAAGGCTTCGTCCTCCCCGATTGTCATCGATGCGAAAACTGCGCCTTCACGCCCACAACCGTTGCCATTTCCGGCGGGTGGCCAAACCCCCGACGGGCATACACTTTCGCTTAATAGCCGCTATCTGGTGCGGGATGGAAAGCCGTGGTTTCCGGTGATGGGGGAGTTCCACTATTCACGGTATCCCGAAACTCAGTGGGATGAAGAAATCCTGAAGATGAAGGCAGGCGGCATCCAGGTAGTCTCGACCTACGTCTTCTGGATTCACCACGAAGAAATTGAAGGGCAGTTCGACTGGCAAGGACAGCGCAACTTGCGCCGTTTCGTCGAGCTCTGCGCCAGCCATGACATGTACGTCTGGGTTCGTGTCGGGCCGTGGGACCATGGCGAAGTGCGCAATGGAGGGCTTCCCGACTGGCTGATTCAGAAGACCGCAACTCGCGAAAACAACCCGGTCTACCTTGGCTATGTTCGCCGCTTCTTCGGCGAAATTGGCAAGCAACTAGGCGGATTGTTCTGGAAGGAGGGCGGGCCTATCGTTGGGCTGCAGCTTGAAAACGAGTACAGTGCGCGCGGACCGGGCAAGGGCGAGGACCACATTCTCCATCTGCGACAAATTGCCCAGGAAGCAGGCCTAGACGCTCCTTTTTACGCCGTGACCGGATGGGACAACGCTGTAGTTCCGTCCCGCGATGTGCTGCCGGTATTTGGGGGATACGCAGACGGATTCTGGTGGCGCAGCCTGGTCGATCTGGCGCCAAGTTCGAACTACTTCTTCACCCAGATCCGTTGCGAGGAAAATGTCGGCGACGATCTGCGCTCCAAGCGTCCTGACATTGACGCCCTCGACGCTGCCTACCCGTTCTTCACCGCAGAGATGGGAGGAGGCATGGCGGTCGCGTATCACCGGCGGCCGCTGCTCAGTGCTGACGATACGGCGGCCATGGAGGTCGTGAAGCTGGGATCGGGGGTCGTTCTATACGGCTACTATATGTTTCACGGGGGCACCAATCCGGACGGCAAGAAAACAACATTGCAGGAGTCGCAAGCGACAGGGTATCCAAACGATTTGCCGGTGAAGTCTTATGATTTCCAGGCGCCACTCGGCGAATTCGGCGAAACGAAGGCGTCCTACGGGGTCCTCAAGACGTTTCACTTGTTCCTCGGCGATTTCGGTTCGAGTCTCGCGCCGATGCCCTCTTACTTGCCTGAGCGCATGCCGGAGAGCAAACAGGACACCTGGACCCCACGGGTTGCCGCGCGCCTTCAAGGCGATCATGGGTTCATCTTCCTCAACAACCACGAGCGGACATACGCGCTGCCGGAGAAGAAGAATTTTCAGGTCAAGCTAGAGCTCTCCTCCAGTGTGGTCTACGTACCCCGCCGTCCTGTGAATGTTCCCACCGGGGCATACGCGATCTGGCCCGTGAATCTCAATCTCGGCTGGACATTGCTTCGATATGCCACGGCGCAACTACTGTGCAAGTTGGACGATCCGCAAACCTACGTCTTTTTTGCATGGCCGGGGATTTCACCAGAGTTCGCCTTCGAAGAAAAGGATGGCGTTTCCATCGCAAGTTCGGGTGGGCCCGTCACGCGCGAGGGAGGGATTGCCTACGTTCGGATCGAACCGGGAACACAGGTCGCAATCCGGGTTGGCAATCGAAGCGGCGCCAGTGTCAACATAATCGTTTTGTCGCGAGAACAGGCCCTGCACACATGGAAAGCCACTCTCGCCGGGCGGGAGCGGTTGGTTTTGTCTGCGGCCCAGTTGTATTTCGATCAGGATCGCGTGCATATGCTCGGTACCGATTCTTCCCGGTTAAAAGTGAGTTTCTTCCCCGCCCTCGAGCGCGATCCAGCCGGTTTTGTTGCCGCTGCCCCCGCCGACGGCATCTTTAAGGGCTATACAACCCGCGTACAGCAAGTATGGAGCATGGCCAGAGTTCGGAAGCTACAGGATCTTGGCGTGGACCCTCCCGTCAAGTTAGGCAAAGAGGTTGCCATGGCACCGGAGGATTCTGCATTTAACACAGCGGCAAGCTGGAAGATAAACGTGCCGCGAGTTGAGCCCGGCAGCGTGTCCAACGTCTTTCTTCAAATCGCATACGAAGGGGATGTGGCGCGGCTTTACGTGGACGGAAAACTACTTACTGACAATTTCTACAACGGCACTCCCTGGCTGATCGGACTGAAGAGCATTCCCAGCCAGTACTGGGATCGGCTTGAACTGAAGATCTTGCCGCTCCATGATCATTCGCCGATCTATCTTCCTGCCAGTGCACGCCCCGTGTTCCCTCCCGATGGCCAGGTGGCAAAGCTGAAAGACGTGAAGATTGTCCCGGAGTACGAACTGGTAATGGACCTGAAACCTCGATAGCCAGAAATCCCCAACTCGATATTGGCGGGAGACGGCATGAAAGCATGCGGCGTTTGCTTGGTTTCCATACTGTTCACTGTACAGGTTGCGCTGACCAACTCGGCTCAAAGCCAGGACTACGCGATCGGTGCGGATGTATCTTTTCTTGGTCAGGTGGAACATGAGGGAATGGCTTTCAAAGACAACGGAGTTGCCGTACCAGGGCTGCAAATTCTGAGAAACCATGGCTACAACTGGGTCCGGCTACGCTTGTTTCACACGCCCGGCGAACTTCCCAACAACCTGGAGTACACAATCGCGCTGGCAAAGGATGCCAGGAAACTCGGCTTCAAGTTTCTGCTCGACTATCACTATGCCGATGGCTGGGCTGACCCAGGCAAGCAGCCCATTCCGAAGGCCTGGCAGGGGAAATCACACCAAGAATTGATCCAAGCGGTATTCGATTACACCCGGGACACAATTGCGCGATTCCGCGACGTTGGCGTGCTGCCGGACATGGTTCAGATCGGCAATGAGATCACGAACGGAATGCTGTGGCCGGACGGCAAACTTCCGGAAAATTGGGACAACTTTGCGCAGCTGGTCTATGCGGGCGTCAACGGCGTGGATGCGGGCCGGGGGAATGGCCCGCGCCCCAAGATCATGATTCATATTGATCGTGGTGGTGACTCCAAAGGAACGAAGGCGTTTCTCGACAAGCTGAACTCCTACGACGTGCCTTACGACGTCATCGGCCAGTCGTACTATCCGTGGTGGCACGGCAGTTTGGACGATCTGCGCGGCAACCTGGAATTCATGGCGGCCGAGTATCAAAAGGACATTATCGTGGTTGAAACCGCCTACAACTGGCAGCCGGAGAATTATGTGAACAAGCCTGCGCCATTTCCAGAATCTCCCGAAGGGCAGCGGGCTTTTCTCGAAGAAGTGAACCGGGTGGTGATGGAGACGCCAAACGGTCGTGGCAAAGGCGTGTTCTGGTGGGAACCGGCAGTCAAGGGGCATCTCACGGTCCGAGGTTTTTTTGACGACCAGCATAATGCGCTGCCGGTGGTGACGGTGTTCGACCGGTTTACGCGAGGTAAGTGAGCATTTGATGTACTGGACTCGCCCGGACAGCCGAGGCGGCTGTCATGCGGTTCGTGAAGTGTGGTAAATTCTCGGGGTTCGGGAACCGGCGGACGGTTCCCGTGGCTCGCTCTTCGACTGAGTCGTCGGCATTCCATGTTGCACGCGATGAACCGGGGCCACCACAAAGCTAGACTCGCCTTCCCGCGCACCGCCATCGCTCCCGCCTTGCTTATCTCCTTTGTCATTATTTCTGTCCTTCAACTTGCTTCCGCTGGCTCCACTGAGGCGCCTCCAGCTGCCTATACCGAGCGAATGTGGACGACGCAGGAGGGCTTGCCGGAGCAGATTGTGCAGACGTTTGCCCAGACCGCGGACAGATATCTCTGGATCGGCACCACCGGCGGGCTGCTGCGCTTCGATGGTGCCCGCTTTCAGCAGTACGACCGCGAGAACACCCCCGCCTTCACAGATAACAACATTTTCTGCCTGATGGTAGCGCGAGATAACACCTTGTGGATCGGGACCGAGGGTGGAGGATTGATTCGTTACCGGAACGGCGTTTTTCGCTCCTTCGCCAGCAGCGATGGACTGACCAGCAGTTTCGTCAGAACTGTGTATCAAGACAGCAAAGGACAGATTTGGATTGGTACTGACAACGGACTATTTCGATTGGCGGACGAGCGAATCGAGCGAATCGATAACACTGCTGATTTTCCATTGATCGCCGTTCACGCCATCGGTGAGGACAGTTTTGGCCAAATCTGGGTAGGCGGATCCAAACTGGTGCGACTGGAAGGCGACTCGGCCCGGGAGTACCCCCTGGAGGGAGATGCCAGCCAGAACCGGGTCAAGTCGATACTCGTAACCCAGGACGCCACGGTTTGGGTGGGCACCATTTCGGGTCTACAGAAGATGACCCTGGAGAAGGTGACCCGTGACAATCAAGCGCACTCCTCCTTCGCAAGAGTGAAGGGAATCAGTAGAACTGTACGTTTCTTGCGGCAGACTTCAGACGGCACCCTCTGGGTCGGAACGATCGGTCAGGGACTTTACACTTACCGGGATCATCGCTTCTCGGAAATGAAAGCCCCCGCCAGTTTGCCGAGCAACACAGTTTTTAACCTTTTCGAAGACTTTGAGAAAAACATCTGGATTGGAACTCAAGCCGGCATGCTGCGTTTGAGCAAGACGCCGGTCAGGACGGTCAGCTTACCCGATGCAGCCGATTCAGATGCGGAGACGGTATATCAGGACCATAACGGCGATATCTGGGTTGCGGCCGTGAACCTGTTTCGTTTTCACAATGGCAAAGTTGCCCCTTATCGGTTTCCCGGCATCAGTGGCGTGAGGATCCGGAACGTATTCCGCGACCGTGAGGGCGAGTTCTGGATTGGCACCGAGGGCCAAGGAGTCTACCGCCAAGCCGGTGCGCGCTTGGTGCATTACTCCACCAAGGAAGGTATGGTTAACAATTTCGTCCGCGCTTTTCTTCAGAGCCGCGATGGCAGTATCTGGATCGGCACGGATGAAGGAGTGAGCCGTTGGCGACCGCAAGGCTTCACCAACTATCAGATGCGTGATGGCCTGTCCTACTTCAGCATACGATCGCTCTTGGAAGATCGAAACGGAGATATATGGATCGGCACCGAGCGGGGCGTGAGCCGTCTGCACGGTGACAGCTTTACGCATGACGGAGCTACGGAAGCGCTCAAAGGCGAAAAAGTGTGGGCCATCCACGAGGACTCCGACGGTGGACTGTGGTTCGGAACCCGTACTGCGGGCTTGTATCGCTGGCGGTCCGGAAAACTTACCCACTACACCGTGGCGCAGGGTCTTGCGAGTTCTGGCATTTACGAACTGCTCGAGGACCGTAACAACAATTTGTGGATGAGTGGTCCCAACGGGATCTCGGTAATAAGCCGTCCCGAACTGGATGCCGTCGGGGACCAACCAGCGCGCTCCGTTTCGCTGGTGCTTTACGGAGTTTCGGATGGGCTGGAGACCTTGCAGATGTATGGCGGCGAGAAGCCTGCCGGCGTCCTCACGACCGAGGGAGAAGTCTGGTTTTCCAGCAGCAAAGGCCCAGTACGTGTGTTTGTCGATCAGCCCAGACCGTTTGGCCCGGCCCCCGTGGTGATTGAGGAGGTCATAGCCGACGGTCGTACGGTTCCGGCTTCGGGAAGCGTTCCACTGGGCCCCGACAGCGCAAAACTGGAAGTGCATTACGGTGTCGTGCTCTTGCGATCGCAGGAACGGGTGCGGTTTCGATACATGCTGGAAGGCTTCGATAAAGACTGGAGCGAGTCATCTCTGAGCCGAGTGGCTTACTACACCAATCTCCCGCCCGGGAAGTACCAATTTCGTGTTGCCGCCTTTGAGATGAACAATCCGGAGCAGATCACGGAGGCATCCCTGGAAATTGTTCAAAAGCCACACTTCTACCGGACCGGGTGGTTCGTGGGCTGTTGTGTGCTTTTGCTGGCCGCGGGTGTTTTTGGCGCATACCAGTTCCGTCTGGGTCAGTTGAGGGCCCGGTTTCGCGCCGTATTGGAAGAGCGGAACCGGCTGGCGCGGGAGATGCACGACACCCTCATTCAGGGATGTACGAGCGTATCGGCACTGCTGGAGGCGCATTCCAGCCTGGGGCACTCCGAAGCAGATGCCAAGCATGACTTGCTGAACTACGCGCGTATGCAGTTACGCTCTACCATCGACGAGATCAGACAAGCAGTGTGGAACCTGCGCCTCAGTTCTGAATCCGGCAAGAATATCAGTCCGCTGCTGGCGGGAATGACCGAACAGGTGAGCCGTGAGTTTAGCGTGCCGGTCGAGTGTCAGATTTCCGGCAAGCCCTTTGCGCTGGACCAGTCAACCGTGCATGAGTTGCTCATGGTAGCGCGGGAGGCGCTGTACAATGCGGTGCGTCACGGGCAGCCCAGCCGGGTGCAGCTTGAGATTTGTTTTGAGAAAGACAAATGCAGCGTGAAGGTGCAAGACGATGGATTGGGATTTGATCCTGCGGCGGTGTCCTTTCTACCGGTGGGACATTATGGCCTGCTCGGCATGAAAGAACGTGTCGAGCGCATGGGGGGCAAGCTCACGCTGAACAGTCGGACCGGAGCGGGGACCGAGGTAATCATCGAGGTTCCACGGCAGGCGCCGGTTGAGCCGAACGAGATGTCCGAGATGAGGCTATGAGCGGAATCGAAAAAATCAAAGTGATGGTGGTGGATGACCATCCTCTCATGCGAGTGGGCGTGGCCTCGATTGTGAACGCGCGCCCCGATATGACAGTGGTGGCCCAGACCGGGACGGGCGAAGAAGCCGTGACCCTGTTCCATCGGCACAAACCCGACGTAACACTGATGGACCTCAGACTGCCGAGGATGAGCGGTGTGGACGCAATTCTTGCGATTCGATCGACTTATCTCCAGGCTCGCTTCGTTGTACTCACAACTTACGAGGGAGATGCGGACATTCATCATGCGCTGGAGGCCGGCGCCCAGGGCTATGTGATCAAGGGCATGCCATTTCAGACTTTGGTAGACGCTCTTCAGCGAGTGCACGCAGGCAGACGCTTTCTGCCGCCGCCGGTCGCTCAGGCGCTGGCATCACGGATGCCGGATTCGGAGTTGAGTTCGAGAGAACAAGAGGTCCTGAAACTGCTGGTCGGCGGAAAGAGTAACAAGGAGATCGGGAGTTTGCTGGGCATCACCGAAGCAACAGTTAAGTGTCATGTGAGCAGTGTCCTGGTGCGACTGAATGTGAGCGACCGCACGCAAGCGGTGGTGACGGCTCTGCAGCGAGGCTTGGTACACCTGTGACCTCGGACCACGAGACCCAGGTGTTGGTCGTAATTGTTTTGCATTAGGTCCGTGCTCGGACCGCCCCCCTTCCGATTTCTGTAGATTCCGCCACGTACCTTTCTCGTAAAGCTTTTTTTCAGGTAATTCCTACTTTCGTCGGATTCGCAAACCGGATTTCGCGGATACAGTCTCCCGCGGTCGCAAAATGCAAACGTTTTCCTCGACGTAGCGGATCGAACCCCGCTCTGGGAAGAGAGCGGGCAACGGTTTTCGGTCAGCTCATCGACTTTGATATGGAGGCTTACGCCCATGCATAACAGGTCAGACAACTGCTGGTTCAGCGCTGGTTCGCTAGTCTGCCTTTGGTTGGCCGCGATCACAGTGTTGTTAACGTTATTCTCAGTCGACGCATACGCCCAGGCTATCTACGGCTCGCTCAATGGAACCGTGACGGACTCGGGGGGGGCGGCTGTCGTCAACGCAACTGTTACTGTCACAAACGTGGGCAAGGGAACCAAGGACGTTACTCAGACCAACGCCGACGGGAACTACCTAGTACAACATCTGATTCCCGATGCCTACAAGATCCGAGTAGAAGCAACCGGATTCAGCACAGCCGAGTCGAATGAGATTCAGGTTGCGGCGGACACGTCTCCGCGAGTAGATGTGCGGTTGAAGGTCGGTTCAGTTCAGGAGACGGTCGTGGTCACGGACGAAACTCCCCAACTCACCACCGACCGGGCCGAGGTGGCCACGGTCTTGAATACACGTTCCATCCAGGATTTGCCCAATCTCGGTCGAAACGCGACCAATTTTGTTCTGCTGGCGCCGGGCACCATCGCTTCGACGTTCCAGAACTCGATCGGTGAGAACCCGCAGCAGTCCACAGCGGTGTCGGCCAACGGACAGTCTCCGTTCTCGGCTGGCTCCATTCTGGATGGAGCGGACAACAAGGACTCCTTCATCGGCGAAGTGATCGTAAATCCGCCGTTGGATTCGATTGCCGAGTTGAAGTTCATCAATCAAAACTACGACGCGGAGTTCGGTGCGGCGGTGGCCGGCATTCTGGTGGCGCAAACCAAATCCGGAAGCAACAGTTTTCACGGAAGCGCGTTCGATTACCGGCGCAGCGACGCCACCCAGGCGCGCAATCCCTTCACTCAGTTTCCCGGGAACAACCCGGTGGGACCGGACGTTCCGCCCAGCGTCTATAACTTGTTTGGCGGATCGTTCGGCGGCCCCATCAAGAAAAACAAGATATTTTTCTTTGGCGATTATCAGAGCCAGCGCTCCAAGACAGGAAACTCTTTTTTTCAGACCGTGCCCACTGCGTTGGCCCGACAGACTTGCATCGGGGGATCTACCGGCAACTGCGATCTGAGTCAATATTTACAGGGCAATGGCACCGGTCAGGTTTACGATCCCGGCACGGACGCCGGCACCTTGACCAACCCCACCGGCCACGGAAGGGTGCCCTTCGTGGGCAATCTCATCCCGAACTCCAGGCTCTCGCCTCAGGGGGTGGCCCTGCTGCAGCTGCTGCCAGCACCCAATGCGGGTGATGCCAACACGATCACCAACAACTTCATCGCCAGCGGTTTCGGTCTGTTCAATACGAATCAGTTCGATGTCCGCATCGACGACCAACTGAGCAGCACCCTGCACCTGTTCGGCCGCTATGGCTATTTGGGTGCCAGCGTTTCGTCGCCGGGTGGTTTCGGCAAGGCAGGCGGAGCCGGTTTTGGGGGCGGGTCTATCTTCGCTGGAAGCTCATCCGGCCGTAATCAGTCTCTGGCAGTTGGCGCGGATAAGACCATCAGCCCCACACTGCTGACAGACTTTCGCTTTGGCTTCTTTCGTTACCGCATTCTGCAGTTGAAATATGACGGCGAAGAAAATCTCGAGGATTCGCTAGGCATTCCGGGGTTGAATACGGGTGCCTTTGGCACCGGCGGCGCTTCGGCGTTCTACCCCGACGATATCTCGGCTTTTGGCGCCGGCAATGTGGCACCCAACCACTGCAACTGCCCTCTGAACATGCAGGAGCAGGAGTTTGATTTCGTGAACAACTGGACAAAAATCGTCAGCAACCACTCGGTCAAGGTTGGCGCGGACTTCCGTTACATCATGCAACTGCGTGTGCCCAGCGATCAAAACCGGGCGGGTATGCTGACTTTCGTTCGTGGACGCACCGCAAGTGCCGATGCGGTCGGCAGCGCCGGCGGACTCGGCGTGGCCACGATGCTGCTGGGCGACGTAACCAATTTCACTCGTTTCGTAAGTTCCACGGCGGACGCCGCCGAACGGCAAAAGCGTATGTTCTTCTATGTGCAGGATAGCTGGCGCGTAACCCCTAAGCTCACGCTCAACTTCGGCGTTCGCTGGGAGGATTACTTTCCGGAAACCGTCAACGGCAAGGGTAAGGGCGGCTTTTACGACATCGAGACAAATACCATCCGGGTGGCCGGTTACGGCAAAATCGGATCGAACTTCAACGTGAAGAATACTTGGAGCAATTTCGCTCCCCGTCTTGCCATTGCCTATCAACTGAAACCAACCACTGTGGTTCGCGCGGGATACGGCAGGTCCTACGATCCTGGATTTTTCGGGGATATTTTTAGTGCCGCGGTGACTCAGGCACCCCCGGTGCTGACCCCGCAGTCGCTAAGCAGCACCAGTTCGTACGGAGCCGCGGTCAATCAGGACGGCACATCGATCGTTACGCTGGCAACGGGCCCGCAGGCGCCTCCGGTATTTCCTATCCCGTCCGATGGCCTGATTACAAATCCACTGGGCCAGCTCGCACCGGAGACCCGCCCCTTGCAGATGAGAGTCCCTTACGTGGATGGGTGGAACGCCACGGTGCAGCACCAATTTAGCCGGAACACCAGTCTGCAGGTTGGCTACGTCGGTAATAAAGGCACCCACGAAATCCCGGGTGGAACATGGGGCGGGGTAAATCTGAATCAAGCCACCCTGGTGGGATTCCCAACTGTACCCTACTCGCAACGCACCTACTATTTCCGGCACTTCGGCATTCCAGGCGGGCCGGGCTATCAGGCGTATTTCGCCAATATTGGCAACACTCACTACAACGCTTTGCAGATTATTCTCGACAAGCGCTATTCTCGCGGTCTGCAGTTCCAAGCCAGCTACAACTTGTCAAAAGGCATGGCCAACGGGAACTTTGGCGATTATCTCTTGGTTGACCCGAGTGTGAATTACGGACGATATGACTTCAACCGCACCCACAGCTTCATCCTTTACGGGAATTACGACCTCCCCTTCGGCCGGAGCGGTTCCCTTAGGGATAGCGTTCCCAGCTTTGTGAACATGATTCTTGGAGGAATCGCCATCAACGGCACGCTGAATTGGTCCAGCGGCTTGCCTTACTCTCCCTACTACGCGGAATGTTACGGGCCTGACATCGATACGGGGCCGTGCCGTCCGGACAAAGTGGGCAGCTTCCATGCGAGCGCGAGCGGCCTGGACAAAACCAGCCACTTTGTCACTTACTTCACGCCCGGCCCGGCCCTGGCGACGAATGGAGCGACGGAGGGTGCGTGGCGCCGGCCGGATGTGGCTCACTTCGGCAACACTCCGTACAACGCGCTCAATGGACCGGGCTTCTTCAATAGCGATATGTCTATCAGCAAGAGCTTCCTGCTGCGCGAGAACCTAAAATTACAGTTGCAGGCACAAGCTCAGAACGTCTTCAATCACGTCAACTTGTCCAACCCGAACGGCTGTATTGATTGCAGCGTTTCCTCGGGAGCAGGCAGGATATTTGACATCTTGGCTGGTTCGACGATGCGCCAACTGGAGTTTTCGGCCCGCGTTACCTTTTAGGTCTCTTTCCAGTTGAGGTGGGGCGCGGCGCGCGTTCCACCTCGTTTCAATTTTCATCGCGTGTAACCAGCACCTAGATGAGTCCGAGGCCGGAATCGATCTTGAGTGGGATCTCAGCGCCCCGGCGCGAGTGTACGCGGCCATTTTTTAGCGACTTACCCTACGACTGCAAGTCCTGCCATTTTCCAGCCTCACTCCGATCGGCGTTTTTTTACCGGCGGACTGGTGGCCTTGCGATACAGTAACCGGACGATGTCAAAGTCAGCCTGCCCGCCACACCTGAGAGTTTAAAGGCGATGAAGTTGAGGACACTCAAATGAACCGGCGATTCTGCCTGACCCTGGACTTAAAAGACGATCCCAAGCTGATCGGAGAATACAAGCGGTATCACCAGAAAATCTGGCCTGAAATTAGCCGCAGCATTAAAGAATCCGGCATCGAGGACATGGAAATCTATCTGCGCGGAACACGAATGTTTATGATCATGGAAGTCAACGAACACTTTTCGTTCGAAGCCAAAGCCAAAGCCGACCGAAGCAATCCTAAGGTTCAGGAGTGGGAAAATCTCATGTGGAAGTTCCAGAAACCACTTGCGGAAGCAAAATCTGGGGAGAAATGGCTGCTGATGGAGAGAGTTTTCAAGCTGGAAAGCTAACGCCGGAATTTTGCGGCAAATTTCCCGCCCCTGTTCGCGCGGCCAGGCAAGACTCCCTAGTGATTGACCTGCTCCAATGGTACCGGTAAGGTCCGATGCCCGATTCCCATGCTCTTTGAAGGTCAAGACCGTCGAGAACTTGAGAAGTTGAAAAAGAGTCACGGCCTGCTGCCTCCCGGCCAATCACTCACGCTCAAATGGCCTGTCCTGCACTATGGCTCCGTGCCCAGGTTCGACCCGGAGACATGGGATTTTCGCGTCTACGGACTGGTGGAGTCGCCGCTCAAACTGAGCTGGAAAGAGTTCAACGCCCTGCCCAAAATTCAGCGAACCAGTGACTTCCACTGTGTGACCCGGTGGAGCCGCTTCGACAACCGATGGGATGGGGTAGCGTTCCGTGAGTTGCTGGCGCGAGTTCGTCCCAGGCCGGAAGCGGCTTACGTTCTGGTTCATGCGGAACAAGGATTCACCGCAAATGTCCCCCTGGCGGACTTGGAGCGGGAAGGAGTATTGCTCGCCACCCACCACGACGGCGAGCCGCTGACGGCTGAACACGGTTATCCCTTGCGCCTCATCGTTCCTCATCTTTACGCCTGGAAGTCGGTGAAGTGGATACGTGGCCTGGAGTTCCTGGACCACGACGCGCCAGGATTCTGGGAACAAAACGGCTACCACATGCGCGGAGATCCGGGGAAGGAGCAGAGGTTTAGCAGAGATTGAAGAACGATTTCATCTGGTAGATTTTAGATTGCAAACCTAGACATTCCTTTGACGGCCGTGATTATGACAAGATCCGAAACCTGCAATCTAGATCTGCACTCTGCCTGCTTACTTCTTCAAAATCGGATTGTACCCGTCGCTTACCAGCTTGCCGCGCGCGGCCTCGGCGTCCTTGACGTCGGAAAAAGGACCGACCTGGACGTGGAACAATTTGTCTCCCGGAATGTTGGCGGCGAAGGCGGCATATTGCTTTTTCTTAAGGGCATCCACCAGGGCTCCGGCATCCTCCTGCTTGCTGACCGCGGCAACCTGCACGTAGTAAGCGCTCTGAGACGAAACGGCCGTGAGATCCGGAGGCACGTTGCCGTCCGCGGGCGGCGATTTGGGAGCGGCGCTCGCGCTCGAAGGCGGGTCTGCAGTATTGGCCGCCAGCTGAGCATCCGGATCCTTCTGTCCTACGGCCTTGTAGAAAGTGAGATCAGAGGGTGGGCGAGGGGTGTTGGCCTTCACTGCCGTGGGGCGTACCGCGCCCGGCGTGGCGGCGGCCAGTGAGTCGCCGCCCGGTCTGGCGGAATTTTTCCCCAGAGAAAATCCCATCCCAAAAAACACGGCGCACAATGCCACCAGGCCGAAAAACAGGGCCAGCATCTTGCCCGTGCCCAACGTGATTTCTGTATCTTCACTACCCGACATGTTTACCCCGTCTCACCTGATTCTGACTGCTGGAAGCCCTGCAGCTGTTTTCTCTTCACGGCGCTGGTCTTTTCAGGTCGCGGGCGGGCCATCTGATTTTCCCAACACTTTCTGCAGCCCGGAGAAGAAATCCACAGGAACCGGGAAGACCACGGTGGTGTTTTTCTCTACGCCGATTTCAGTCAGGGTCTGCAGATAGCGCAGCTGCACGCTGACCGGCTCCTTGGCCAGCAGTGCGGCGGCGTCGACCAGACGCTGGGCGGCGGAGAATTCACCTTCGGCGTGGATGATCTTGGAACGCTTTTCGCGTTCTGCCTCGGCCTGCTTGGCCATGGCCCGCAGCATAGACTCGGGCATGTCTACCTGTTTCACTTCCACATTTGTGACCTTCACGCCCCAGGGCGCGGTGTGCGTGTCCAGGATGCTCTGTAGCCGCAGGTTGATTTTTTCTCGATGAGAAAGCAGTTCGTCGAGCTCCTGTTCACCGAGCACCGAACGCAGTGTGGTTTGCGCGAACTGCGAGGTCTGGTAGACATAATTTGAAACTTCAACCACCGCCTTGCGAGGGTCAATCACGCGCAGGAAGATGACGGCGTTAACTTTCAGGGTGACGTTGTCGCGGGTAATGATGTCCTGGGGCGGGACTTCCATCGCTTCCTGCCGCAGCGAAATGCGCACCATGCGATCAATCGGTGCGAATACCAGAACCAGTCCGGGACCTTTTTCGTGACCGAGCAGCCGGCCCAGGCGGAAGATCACACCCCGCTCGTACTCGGCCAGGACCTTGATCGAGCTGAAGAGGTAAAGAATAACGACGATGGTTGCGATGGCCGAGAACGAAAGACCCATCTAAAGCCTCCGCGCCTGATTGTCAGGAACGCTTCTGTGGCGGATTGTATCGCAAATCCCGTACGGAGATGGCATCTCCCCGGGAGATGGGGGGTGCCTCGCATGATGCCAATGCAGCGCCTAGGCCATAGTCGCGGCTGGAGTGTGTTGCACCGCCGGCGACGGATCCACTCGCAGTTGCAGTCCGTCTACCCCGCGGACCACTACCGTTTGACCCGCGGCCACGCTGACTGTGGATGTCGCATCCCAAAGCTCGCCGTGCACGAACACCTTTCCGTGCGGTGAGAGCGGTGTCTGCGCAATGCCAATTTCGCCGACCAGTCCCTGCGCTCCGGTGACCACTTTGTTGGCGCGCGCCTTCAGGGCGATGCTCATCAGGAACACAGTGATCGCGCCCAGCGGAATACTCACCGCCAGCGCGGTCAGCAGATGCACTCTCATTTCCGGAATGGGTGCGTCCACCAGCAGCAATCCACCCAGAATCATGGTGACCATGCCCCCGATCGCCAGAACGCCATGGGCGGAAAATTTCGCCTCCAGCGCGAACAGCGCGAACGAAGCCAGGATCAAGACCACGGCGGCAAAGCGCGTGGGCAGAAGGTTCAGCGCGAAAACCGCGAGGAGGATAAAAACCACTCCCACGGTTCCCGGTACTACCGCGCCAGGATGGTTGAACTCGGCATAGAGGGCCAGTGCCCCGATGGCCAGAAGAATGAACGCGACGTTTGGATCCATGATGAAGGCCAGGATCCGCTGCTTGAGGGTCATGTCGAATGGGCGAATCGGTTCGCCGGCGAGGTTGAGGGTGATGGTTTTCCCGTCAAAGCGCTTGACGGTTTTGCCCTGCATCTGTTTCAGCAGGTCTTGTTCGCTTGCCGCCACGTAGTCAATTAGTTTCTGCGAGAGAGCCTCTTGCTCGGTGAAGGATTTGGACTGGCGCACTGTGCTCTCGGCTACTTCAACATTGCGGCCGCGTTTGGCGGCAACGGAACGCATCAGCGCGGCGGCGTCGTTCTCCATCTTTTCTTTCATAACGTCGTCCACTTTGCCGCCGCCCAGGGTCACCGGATGCGCCGCGCCGGTATTGGTGCCCGGAGCCATGGCAGCCACGTCTGCGCTTTCGAGAATGAAGAAGCCCGCCGACGCGGCCCGGCTGCCGCTGGGCGTGACGTAGATGATGACCGGAACCGGGGAGGCTAGAATCTTTTCGATGATGTGGCGAGTGGAGTCCAGCAAACCGCCGGGCGTATTCAACTCGATCAGCAAGGCCTGATCCTTACTGCGCTTAGCTTCGGCCAAGGCGCGGCCTATGTATTCATCCGTGATGGGATGGATGGTGTCGTCGACGACAATCTTCAGCACTTCGGCCGAGGCGGGAATCGAAAGAGCCAACAGCAAGAAGCCCAACAGTGCTCCGGCAAGTCTGAACGAAATGGAGGGCGGTTTCATGAGGTGCCTCTTGGCACTATTGTCTCGCAAATGCGCTGGGCAGCGGTACTAGTGGGCTGGCGGACAGGCGCATTTGGCTAGCGGGCAACGAAAAACAAGATTCCGCCACAAATCACGCTTAAGGAAGACATTATAGCGATAGCAATGATCAAGCCTCGTACGAAGCCCGACTCGCCGTATCCCGCCCGGGTGACCCAGATGACGAACCCCAGCAGAACGCCATTCACAATCGGGTAAGTCCAGGCCGACTTCTGGGAGATGCGGGGAACGACTGACACTAAAACAACTGGCACCATGATGCCTAGCGCGAAGCCCAGGCCAAGCCCCGCGATAATCCTCGAAACCGAAAACGCATCGTCATCGGGCATAAGTGATCTGCTCCGCAACCTTCTGCAACGGAAACAGGCGTTCTACTTCCAGCTGATCGCGATAGAAAAGGTTGTAAGTGTCGAACGGAATCAGCCTGCCATCGGGATGCACAATGTGAATGCAGGTTTTCTTCACCGACCTCACATCAAACGAATAAGCGTCGAGAAACTGAACGATCAGGACCCGAAAGATGTTCTTGTAGGACAACTCCGGAGGAGCGGCCAGACGGGGCAGACAGCACAACAGATCGCGCAAGCTTCCCGCTCCTGATTGTGGAGAATGATTGGTTGCAAATAGCCTGAAGACGCCATTGCGTACCGCGTCGTCCTCCTCGTAAACGATCGTATTACGGCCGCCGTTGATGAGGATTTCGGGGTCGATCATGCCGGTTAGCGGAACCACTTTGCCGTCGAGTTTAAGTAGGTATGCCATAGCCAGGCAGTCGGGATGGCAGGGAACTGGGATTACGTCTTCTGGACGGAGTACACTACTCTGCTCCAGTATCTTCCGGCGCACTTCGGTCAGAGTGAGTCGGTCGGTTGCAGGATCGTACTGTTCCAGCCGTCCGGCGGCCTGGATGGGCTGAAATGTCACCCCACGAACGCAGGGTTGCTGCAAGCCGAACTCGATGATGCGGCCTACTTCGTTGTCGTTCAACCCTTTCTTCAGCGTCACCACGAGAGTGGTTGAAATGCCGTAACAATTCAGGCGATCCAGGGCCTGTTGTCGCGTGCTGCGCAAATCGGCGCCGCGCAATTCCATGAGCGCATCGCGTTCGAAGGAATCGAATTGGAGATAGACCTCAAGGTCGGGCATGCACTCCGCTATCTGTTTGACGAAGTCTTCGTCCTGGGCCATGCGAATACCGTTGGTATTGACCATGAGGTGTCGGATGGGTCGCGCCTTGGCCAGTTCCAACACGGCGAAGAAGTCAGGATGCAGCGTAGGCTCGCCCCCGGAAATCTGCACTACGTCGGGCTGGCCTTCGTTGCGGACGACAGCGTCAAGCAACTTCTCGATGTGCGGGAGAGAGCGGTACTGCATCCGTGTCGGTCCGCTGCGCGCGTAACAGATGGGGCAGGAAAGGTTACAGTGGTCGTTGATTTCGACCAGAGAAAGACAGGAATGCTGCTCGTGGTCGGTACAGAGGCCGCAGTCGTAGGGGCATCCCCATTTGACCGGCGTGTTGTAAACCACGGGCATTTCCGGAGTCTTGATAAAAACCTCGCGGCAGCGGCGGTAGTAGTCGACATCGTCCGCAATAAGAACACGCTCAGAACCGTGCCGCTGGCATTTCTTCAGCAGGTAGACATTGCCGTCCTGAAAGACGATCTTGCCCTCCACCTTTGCGTAACACCGCGAGCAGATGGAGACCGCGATGTCGTAGAAGAGATAGGGTCGGGTTCGGGCCGTCACGAATGCACCAGGTCGCTACTGGCTCTCAGGCTGGCAATCATCCGGATTAAGTCCCGCGCATAGTAAAGCAGGACGATGAGGGTCCATTGAATCGCAGTCAGCCCCACGACGCGTAGGCCGGGCTTCAGAGAATCAATGGCCAACCGCCAGCCCATGTATCCGATCATAAAGGCTTTGAAGATATCACCATTCAGGTGTGGCTGGGCCGTGAATAGGCGCAGCAAGAGAGCCAGGCCGAGCAAGAATGCGATCTCGTAGAGCTGAGTTTGGGTGACGGCGAATGCCGTCGCCGAAATCAATACCCCACGGAAGACTGGTCACGTTGCCGTAAGTCTGATCGGAAAGCCCTGTCAGGAAACAGCCGATTCTGCCTAAAGCAATGCCAAGGGTCAAAGGAAGAGCGAAGAGGTCACCGGTGCGAATCGAGAGACGACGCAGTTTCTTGACCCACTCCACGGCAACCCATCCGCCAACGAGTCCTCCGACAATCGTCTTGCCCGGCGGTTGCGACCAGATGAGGGGAGCAGCAGCGTAAGCCAGCAGGATGCTTCCCACGGCAGCCCCCGCCCAAGCTGCCGTGATGACCCACCAGCGTTCGTTGTGGGAGATAGGATCTTCGGATTGTCTGCGGAGGCAAAGATAGGTGACAAAGGCAAGCAGATAGGCGAGACCTTCGAATACGAGGTGCGGATGCAATTGAATGGTGCCGATTTGCAAATAGACAGGAAACGTCACGACAATGGCGCATTGTAAGCTGCAGGAAGGCCGGAGGCAATCGCGCGATACGCTTGGAGACACAAGAGTGGATCGGTTTGCGCGAGACCGCACGCACGGACATACCAGAGCAGGATGCTTCAGGACAATCGGTACGGAACCTTAAGTTTTTGAAGCTGGGGCCGCGACTTCGGATTCTTCCGTTCGCAATTGCTCCCATCCTGGCAAGTGCGTATCGCCCGTAATCAGCCTGGCGCCGCGTTCGTAGGTCAGATAGGACCAAGCCCACTGTATCAGCACGATCAGGCGATTGCGGAAACCGATCAGAAAAAAGATGTGAATGAACAGCCACGACAGCCAGGCCAGAAAGCCCGAAATATGAATCTTTCCAAAATCGGCGACTGCGGCGGCTCTGCCGATCGTCGCCAGGCTGCCCTTGTTCCAGTAGTGGAAGTTCTGTCGCTGTTCGCCTCGCAACTCGCGTCCGATGTTGTGGGCAGTGGCTTTGCCCTGTTGGATCGCGACGGGCGAGACCCCTGGCAGCCACTTGCCATTGTTGTCCTTCAGGGCAGCCAAGTCTCCGATCACGAAGACTTCCGGATGTTCGGGGATGCTGAGGTCGAGATTCACCAGCACGCGCCCGGCTCGATCTACTGGCGCTCCCAGCTTTTTTCCCAGAGGCGAAGCCGCAACGCCTGCCGCCCAGAGAATCACGGCGGCTGGTAGCTTAGTTTCCCCAATCCGGACGGCGCCCGGTTCTACCTGGGTGACCAGCGCTGAGGTTTGCACTTCCACTCCAAGATGCCGGAGCTGTTCTTCTGCGCTGCGGGAGAGATCTTCAGGATAGGTGGGTAGAATGCGCGGGCCACCTTCGAGCAGCACAATCCTGGTCTTCTTAGGATCGATGGAGTGGAATTCCTTGGCCAGAACCTGACGCGCGATCTCGGCCAAAGTTCCTGCCAGTTCCACTCCGGTGGGACCGCCGCCGACCACCACGAAATTTAGTTGGACCTGCTCTTTGCCGCCGGCGGCCCGGCGCTCAGCCAGTTCGAACGCGAGCAACACGCGACGCCGGATCTCTAGAGCGTCTTCAATGGTCTTCAGGCCGGGCGCGAAAGGTTCCCACTCGTCGTGTCCGAAGTAGGCGTGGCTGGCGCCGGCCGCCACGATCAGGTAGTCATACCCAATCTCGTCGTCCTCCAGTTTTACCACTCGGCGTGTAAGGTCGAAATCCCGCACTTCCGACATCAGGACTTCAACGCTGCGGTGACTGCGCATGATCCAGCGGATGGGGGCAGCAATTTCGCCCGGCGACAAGCCGGCGGTTGCAACCTGGTACAGCAAGGGCTGGAAGGTGTGATAGTTCTGGCGATCTACCAGCGTAATCCGGACCGGATAGCGCGCCAGGGTGCGAGCGGCGAGTAAGCCGCCAAAACCTGCGCCCACGATTACCACACGCGAGTTGGTCTTCTGGTCCATAGCCTCACTTATAGGATTCCGGAAAGCGACTTCCGGTCTCGAAAAGTTCTGACACTCCAATAGTGGGCATGTCTTTGTTTACATGAAAACCCGGTTGGCCGAGATCAGTTCAAGGGTTTCTGTCCAGCCATCAAGCCGTAATAACTTGCGAACGATACGATGAAGCCGACGAACCACGAGTAGTCATACCAGAAGCGCAGGGGGGGAACCACCAGACCCACCAGCGCGCCCGCCGCGCCCAGCCCGAGCGCGGCCACAGCCCTCCAATTGAAGCCGCTCGAATATTCGTAAGCGCCGCCGCGCAAATAGAGGTCGTCCACCAGCAGCATTCGTTTGCGAATGACGTAGTAGTCGCAGATCATGATTCCCGCGACTGGTCCCAGAAACGCGGCATATCCTCCCAGCCATCCGAAGATAAAGGTCTTGTAATTATCGAGCAGCTTCCAGGGCATGATGGCGATGCCCATGATGCAGGTGATCACTCCGCCGGTTTTGAAACTGATCTTGCGAGGCCAAAGGTTGGAAAAATCATTGGCCGGCGAAACCACGTTGGCGCCGATGTTCACGTTCAGCGTGGCTAGCAGAATCGCGATAAGCGACACCACCACAGCAAGGCGTGAGTGGAAGCGGTTCAACAGCTGCACCGGATCCCAGATCGCAGTCCCGTAGATGACCACCGTGGCGGAAGTCACCAGCACGCCGACCAGCGAATACAAAGTCATGGTCGTGGGTAGCGCTAGCGCCTGACCGATGACCTGCGCCCGCTGGCTGCGGGCAAAGCGCGAGAAGTCGGGAATGTTCAGTGAAACCGTGGCCCAGAAGCCAACCGTGGCGTTCAGCGCGGGAATAAGGAATTTGAGGAACTCCGGGAAGCTGCTGAAGCGCGAAGGCGCCGCGAGCATGGGACCAAAGCCGCCAGCCTGAACATAAGCCCATCCCAGTAGCAGCAAGCCCACGCCCAGCAGGACGGGCGCACTGATGCCCTGCAGAAAGCGGATGTACTCGATTCCTTTCAGGATCACGGCCAGATTGATCAGCCAAAATGCCATGAAGCAGATGCCAGCTCCGTGTGGCACCGATTTCCATGCGGGCCAAACCGTGGCCAG
>Ga0099827_10000125_pt1 | contig 27162 bp, 24 predicted proteins | sample CZO8metaG_FD_79339 | JGI IMG/M metagenome (GOLD analysis project Ga0099827, IMG submission 79339) | Vadose zone soil microbial communities from the Eel River Critical Zone Observatory, Northern California, USA - CZOApr15con1.8 metaG | ecosystem: Environmental > Terrestrial > Soil > Vadose zone ...
AACCGGAGGCCGGCGTGATCGCGGCCATCCGGCTGCTCCTTCCCTTCGCCGCCCGCTATTGGCGCGGGCTCGTGCTCGCGCTCATCGCCATGGGCGGCGAGATTCTAACCGCGGTGCTGGCGCCTATCCCGATCCAGAGGGCCATCGACCAGGTCATCCGGCCCATCCTCGCCAGTCGCCGGCACGTCGGCAGCCACGAGGTGCTGATGCTGGCCGGTCTTGCACTGCTCGTCGTCGTGATCGCGTTGCTCGACGCCAGCTTTACCTATCTGGATCTTCGCCACACGACGCGGAGCGCGCAGCAGGCGGTCACCGACCTACGCCGAGCGCTCTTCGCCCACATGCAGCGCCTTTCGCTCGCCTTCCATCATGATGCCGAGACCAGGCTTGGCGATCTGCAGGTCCGCCTCGGAACCGACGTGCAGGCCCTGCAGGACCTGGTCGCCACGACTTTCAGCAGCTTCATCACCAATACCGGCACGGCCATCGTGATGCTTGCCTTGCTGTTTCAGGTCGCGCGACCGATCGGTCTGGTCGTGCTGGTGGGCGCGCTGCCGGTGTTGATCCTGGCCGGCCACTATCGCATCCGGATCAAGCAGGTCAGCCGCGAGGCCCGCAAACGCGAAGGGAAGGTGAGCGCCATCATCAACGAGACCCTGGGCGCCGCACGACTGGTACAGGCATACGGCCGCGAGGCTGAGGCCAGTCACCGGATGCACCGGGAGAGTGAAGCGGGGCTGCAGGCCGCGCTTGACGCCGGCGAGCTGCAGGCTCGCGTCCAACCATTGGTGGAGCTAGCCTCGGCATTGCTGACCGGGCTGGTCCTCGTCCTGGCGGCCACCCTCGCGATCGAGCGTGTGATCACTGTCGGCCAGTTGACGCTCGCCATCGCGTACACGCGCGGCACGCTGGGCGCACTGCGGCAACTGGCGAAGCTCTCCACGCAGACCCAGAAGGCGGCCGTGGGGGCGGAGCGCCTCCACGAGATTCTCGACACAGCGCGAGTGATCAACGACCCGGCCCGGCCGCGGCGGTTGCCGGATGGGCCACTCTCCATCGGCTTCGAGCGCGTGACCTTTGGCTACACTCCCGACAACCCGATCCTCATCGACCTGTCATGGACGATTCCCGCGGGCGCATGCGCGGCCCTCATCGGACCGACCGGGGCGGGCAAAACAACGTTACTCTCGCTCGTCCCGCGCTTTTACGACGTTTGGGCCGGGCGCGTGCTGGTCGGCGGGATCGATGTCCGCGAGCTGGCGCTTGCCGATCTCCGTGCGCATGTCACCCTCGTATTGCAGGAAAGCCTGTTGCTCCGCGACACGATCTGGAACAACATCGCCTATGGACGCTCCAATGCGACCCGCCGCCAGATCCTGGCGGCCGCCGAGGCGGCCGGCGTGACGAGCTTCATCGATAACCTCGACGATGGCTTCGACACCATGGTGAGCGAACGCGGCACGACGCTCTCCGGCGGGCAGAAACAATGCATCGCCATTGCCCGGGCACTCCTGCGCGACACGCCCATCGTGATCATGGATGAGCCGACGAGCAACCTCGACCAGGAAACCGAAGAACTGGTGGTGCGAGGCCTGCAGCGGCTGATGCAGGGCCGCACCTCCATCACAATCGCGCACCGGCCAAGCACTATCCAGCATGCGACCATGATCGCGTCCCTGGAAGAGGTGGCCGAGGCTCAGCCCGGCGGGAACGTTCGGCCATCCCGGCTGGTGGCGGCGTAGGCCAGACCGGATCTGACAGCGGGAGAGCTTGAGCGTCACTACGGAATCAGCAGCCCAGCAGCGTTGCCAAAGGCTCATCATCGATTGCGACGTCGGCCTGGAACGCTTGACACGCCGCCGGCGAATCTCCCACTATTCGGACGCAAGAGGGGTTCAGCTGCCGGCCAGGCAGACGACTGCTCATCATGTTCAACCGGCTCGCGTCGCTAATCAACCGTTGGCCGACGGCCATTCTGGTCGCGGCCGTGATCTTCGTGGCCATGGCCGCGCTGATTGGCACGCGGGTCTTCGGGGCCCTGAGCGGCGGTGGCTTCCAGGACCCCGCCTCCGAGAGCGTGAAAGCGGACGGCCGGCTAGAGGTAGCCTCGCATCAGAGGGCCGATGGCGGCCTGATCGCCCTGGTGCGGATGGGCCAGGACGTGAACTCGCCGGCGGTGCGCGAGGAGGTCGACCGGGTGGCGCAGGCCATGGCGCGGGATCCCGCCGTCGACCAGGTGCTGACCTACTACACAACCCATAGCCCGACCTTTGTTTCACAGGACGGCCGGAGCACGTTCGTGCTCGCCTACGTCAGTTGGATTGGGGATAGCGACGCGGCGGCAAGCCGGCTCCAGCACGCGTTCGCCTCGGATCCCGCGGTGACGCTCAGCGGGACCGGTCCGGTGGACAACGAGCTAAATTCCACCATCACGGCAGACCTGGCCCGGGCGGAAATGATCGCCTTCCCCATCCTGTTCCTCCTCTCGCTCTGGGTGTTTCGTGGGGTGGTCGCCGCCCTGATGCCCCTGCTCATCGGCGCGATCACCATCCTGGGGACGTTCCTCGGGCTGTGGCTGATTACCCGCTTGACGCCGCTTTCGATCTACGCGCTCAACCTCAGTACGGGCATGGGACTGGGCCTGAGCATCGATTACAGCTTGTTTATGGTCTCCCGATACCGAGAGGAGCTCGGCCATGGCCTGACACCGGCTGACGCCATCCGGCGAACGCTCGGCACCGCCGGCCGAACCGTCTTCTTCAGCGCGCTGACGATCGCCGCCGCCATGGCGTCCTTGCTCGTTTTTCCGCTCAAGTTTCTCTACTCCATGGGCGCGGCCGGCCTCCTGGTTGCCGCGCTGGCATCGACGGTGTCCTTGCTGGTACTGCCGTCCGTCTTGAGGCTCCTAGGGCCGCGGATTAACGCGCTGGCGCCGCGACGCTGGCAGCAGGTCCAACCCGGCGTTTCCGGCACGGGGTTCTGGTATCGGTTCTCCCATTTCGTCATGCGGCGGCCGCTCCCGATCGCGGTGGCCAGCGCGGCCCTGCTCATCGCGCTCGGCTTGCCCTTCCTCAGCATCAAGTTCTCCTCAGTCGATGTAACCGCCCTGCCCACCAGCTTTGGCGCCCGCCAGGCCTCCGACTACGTGGCGGCCAATTTCCCGCCGGGCGCGGGCAGCAGCATCTATGTCGTGGCCGAGGCGGGACCGGACCGGATGGCTGAGGTCAGTCGGTACGCGAACACGGTGGCCGGCCTGCCCCACGTGCAGGCGGTCGACCAACCCGTGCCGGTCGGCGCCGACACCATGCGGATCAACCTCCGCTCGGACGCCGGCGCCTTCAGTGCGGAGAATCTCGCCATCGTCAAACAGGTGCGGGCGACGAATCCTCCATTCCCGGTGCTGGTGGGGGGCGCCAGCGCTTCCTTCTACGACCTGCAGGCGAGTCTCCGCAGCCGTTTGCCCCTGGCGGTCGCGATCATCGTCATCTGCACGCTGGTCTTGCTCTTCCTGGCGACGGGCTCGGTCATCCTGCCGCTCAAGGCGATCCTGATGAACGTCCTCACGCTGAGCGTCGCGTTCGGTGTGCTCGTCATCGTCTTCCAGTGGGGGTTCGGCCATTCGCTGTTGGACTTCACGACGCCCGGTTCCCTCGAACAGACCCAACCAGTTCTCCTGTTTGCCATCGTCTTTGGGTTGTCGACCGACTACGGCGTCTTCCTCCTGACACGGATCACGGAGATGCACGACGCCGGCGCCTCCAACCGGGAGGCGGTGGCCGCCGGCCTCGAGCGCACCGGACGGATCGTGACCGCGGCAGCCCTCTTGTTATCGGTGGCCATCGGGGCCTTTGCGACTTCCCAGATCGTCTTCATCAAGGAGCTCGGCGTCGGGATTGTGGCTGGCGTCCTGATCGATGCCACGATCGTTCGTGGCTTCCTGGTTCCGTCGCTGATGGCCTTGCTCGGTGAGTGGAACTGGTGGACGCCGGCACCGCTTAGACGCTTCTACAGCCGCGTCGGCGTCCACGAAGTCGAGAGCCCCTCGGCCTCCTATTAACGGCGTCCGACCTGCGCGACCCCCCGCAAGTCTTCGAGGAGCTTCTCCGGGCGATTGGTTCCAGAGAGCGGGAGACGGGACTCGAACCAGCCGAGGAACCAAACCTGGGCGATGTACCGCGACTCCTCGGCGTAATTCTGCTGCCAGCGGCCTGCTAGCGAGTCAGGCCCGCGCGACCGGATAAGTCGCCCGAACTGCGCCGGGCGAGTTGGGAAAGTCACGCCTGAGAACTTCATCGAGCCTCGTGACCGGGATCGATGGATAGCGTGCGCGTATCTTCGACACACACGATGGACGGTTAATGAGGCTGAACGCGGACATCTCAACGCCGGAATCACTTTTCGTTACTGACTCTGGACGAGACGTGGCCCTCAGCGTGCGAAGTTGCCGCGCTTTTGGGGCTGGACGGCCCTTTTCCGCCGTAGTATCCTCCACTCGGACTCGATAGCTGAGAGGTGATCGGCGGAAGAGGAGGCCGATTCTGATGGCGAAGTTCACGCTTGCACGGCTGTTCGAGGACGGCGCCCGTCGGTCTCCGAACCTTCCGATCACGATCGATCGCCCGCTCGACCTCGCTCCCGGCGCGGGCGTGCAACTGACTGCCGGCCAGGTGGCGAGGCTGGCCGAGGACACGGCCTCCCGGCTGCAGCGCCTCGGCGTGCAGAGCGGCCACCGTGTGGCGGTCTTCAAGCGCCAGAGCCTGGACATTTCGATCCTGGTCGCCGCGGTCAGGCAGCTCGGCGCAGTCCCGTGCCTCCTCGTCCCCGATCTGGACGCTGAGACCCTCGGTGTCCTGCTGCGGCGCCTCGACCGTCCCCACCTCATCACGGACGCCGAGACGCGAGACGGTCGCGGCCTGCCGGGGGACATCAACGACCTGGTCCGCAGCCTCGTGACGATCACCCCCGCCGGAGCCGATGTGCAGGAGCACGTCCTTCCGCAACCGCGGCAACCCCTGTCGCTGCCCGAAGACGTTGCGCTCGTCACGCACACCTCGGGGACCACCAGCGGATATCCCGTCGCCGGCGGCTACCCCAAGCTCGTCGGCTACCCGGAGTCGGCGATTCGCGCTCACACCAACATGCAGGCCATGGTGGCCTCGATGCTCCGAATCCGTGAAGTCGGAGCGCTCCTGTGCTCGTTCGCACACGGCCGGACGTACTCGGCACTTGGGGTGGCACTGAAGCTGTCGTGGCCGATCGTCCTGCTGACCGACGCGACACCCGAGAGTGCCGCCGAGATCATGGCCCGCTGGCGCCCGGGCATCGTAGAAACGTTCCCGAACGTCTTCCTCCTATGGGAAGAGCTGGCCGACCACCCGGCCGGCCCGCTGCAGAATGCCAAGTATTTCGTCAACACCTTCGACGCACCACATCCGCGGACGATCCAACGACTGCTCGATGCCTCCCGGCGTCGAACGCCGTACTGGCTACAGGGCTACGGCACGACCGAAACCGGCCCGATCACCATCCGCGTGACGCCGCGACGGTGGCTGGCACGGACCGATGGCCGCTGCGTCGGCTACGAGTTGCCCGGCTACACGCGGGTACGCCTGCAGCGGCGTGCCGCCGACCCCACCGGCTATCGCGAGATCTTGACCCGGACGAAAGGGGCGGCACGGATCTACGTCGGCGAGCCGGACCGGCTCGCCCCCGGCTCGCCGAAGACGTGGTGGAGCACGGGCGACATCGGCTTCCGATCACGCCGTGGATGCATCCACCTGATCGACCGGGCCGTCGACGAAGCGCCCGAGGTGCGCAGCGCCTTGCGGGTCGAGGACACCCTCCTGTCCCGTCTTCCGCAACTCCGAGAGGTGGTCATCCTACCGATGGCGGACGGGCCGCCCCGAGCCGTCGTCTGCACCCGCGAGCCCGGCGCGATCAACGAGGAGCGCTGGCGAGCCGCCACCGCCGACCTTCCCGGGCTAGGGCCGCGAATCGATTGCCGATGGGAGGATCTCCCCCGCACATCCACCTGGAAGATCAGGCGCCTGGAACTGCGGCGCGCCATCCAGGAGCACCGGTTCTTGCCCGCGCAAGAAGGGGTGGCGGCCTCGAGCCCCGGCACTTCGTAGCGACCGGCATGAAGTCCGTTCAGTCAGGTTTCGTCTGGAGAATGGGCCGCTTCGCCTCGGCCCGTCCCTGGCGCACGGTGGCGATCGCCAGCGTGGTGGCTGCGGCCGCCCTGGTAGCGAGCAGCTGGCTGCCGAACCACCTGTCGAGCGCCCTCTCCGACTACAGCGACCCGGGCTCCCAGAGCTCGGCAGCCGAGAACCAGATCTACACTGCGACCGGCGTCGACGAAGAGGAGGGATTCGTCGTCCTCGTCCGCCTCGACCAACCGCTCTCACCCATCGCTCCACCGCCCCCGCGCGTCTCCGCCGTGGAGGGCATCCTGCGCAGCGAGGCAGGCGTCGTCGGTGTCATCGACTACAGCACGACGCACGACCCCGCGATGATCTCGTCCGACGGCCGCAGCACGTACGTGGTGGGGGCGGTGGGCCACATCGATGAAAAGGCCGTGACCGCGGACCTGCAACGGCGGCTGGCGCAGACGGACGACCTGGCCGGGCACGCCATCCTCGGCGGGGCGACCGCCACCAACGTCGAGCTCGCCAACGTCTCCTCGCACGACGTGAGCATCGCGGAATCCGTCGCCTTTCCTATCCTGCTCGTCCTCCTGCTCATCGTGTTCCGGGGCGTCGTCGCGGCGCTCCTGCCCTTGATGTGCGCTCTTCTCGCTATCCTGATCACGCTTCTCCTGCTGACCCCAGTCGCCGCCGCCACCCCGATCTCAGTGTTTGCACTCAACCTCGTCTCGGGCCTCGGCCTCGGGCTCTCCATCGATTTCAGCCTACTCATCGTGTCACGATTCAGGGAGGAGCTTGTCCGCACGGGCACGACCGCGGACGCGCTCAAGCGGACGCTCCTGACTGCCGGGAAGACGATCGGCTTCAGCTGCGTCACGGTCACGGCGGCGCTCGCCTCGCTCTTCGTCTTTCCGTTGCGCTATCTGCGTTCGATGAGCCTGGCCGGCATGTTCGTGACCCTCTCCGCTGCTGCCGTCGCTCTCCTGGTGCTCCCTGCGGTCCTCGCCCTCCTCGGCCCGCGGGTGAACGCCCTGGCGCCGCACCGCTGGCGGGAGCGGAGTGGGCAGCTGTCGCGATTCTGGTACGAGTTTCCGAAAGTTGTCATGGCCCGCTCGATCGTGCTGGCCGCGGGCGTGGTCGTCCTCCTGGGCGTCCTTTCACTGCCGGTGCTTGGGATTCGTTTCACCGGCGTCGACGCGTACGTCGACCCCGTGGGGCAGCCCGCCCGGCAGGTGGCCGACGCCATCGCAAGGGACTTCCCCAGCTACCACGCCACGCCGGTCAGCCTCCTGGTGGACGCCCCACCCGATAGCCAGGCCGCCATCGCCTCGTATGCGCAGGCCGTGAACGGCGTGCAGGGAGTCACCGCGGTCGCGCCGCCGCGATACCTCGGCCACAACATTTGGCGGTTCGACGCGTTTCAGAACAACGAGCCGCTCTCGGCCTCGGCCCAGCAGACCGTGCAATCGATTCGCGGCCTCCCCGCGCCGGACCCGCGCTACGTCTTCGGGGCTACCGCTCGCTTTCTGGACATCGAGGCTGCCCTCGGATCGCACCTCCCGATCGGCCTCACCCTGGTCGTGCTGACGACGTTCGTCGTGCTCTTCGCCATGACCGGGTCGGTGATCATGCCGGTCAAGGCGCTCCTGATGAACGCCCTCTCGCTGGGCGCGGCGTTCGGCGTGCTGGTATTCGTCTTCCAGGGAGCGCACTTCGAGAGCCTGCTCGGGTTTACGAGTCAGCATGCGATGGAGTCCTCGACCCCGCTCCTGATCCTCGCCGTGGTCTTCGGCCTGTCGACGGACTACGAGGTCTTCCTCCTCAGCCGGATCAAGGAGGCGTATGACGGCGGCAGCTCCAACCGCGACTCGGTAACGGTGGGACTCGGCCGCACGGGGCGGATCGTGACGGCGGCCGCGGCCATCCTGTTCGTGGCGCTGGGCGCGCTTGTGCTGTCCCGGATCGTGTTCATCAAGGAGCTGGCAGTCGGGGCAGCCGTCGCCGTGCTGCTCGACGCCACCCTGGTCCGGGCGGTCCTGGTTCCCGCCCTCATGGTTTGGCTGGGCCCGTTGAACTGGTGGGCGCCGCGTCCCCTGCGCGCGCTTCACGAACGCCTGGGCTTCGGGCGGATCGTACTGGAGCAGGCCCCACAACCCTAGCCCGGCGTAGACCGCGGCTCAGGCATTGACCCGGTGCCGGGCTCGGGTCTGCTGGCGGTCAACGACGAACCAGTCGAGAAAACTCGTGAGCCGCTCGCCGTGCAGGGGATAGTTCGAGGCTTCGATGCCGCAGGCGGCATCCGTGTGTCCGCGGTCAAAGACCTTCGGAAACCGGAAGTATGAGGCGTAGAAGTCGAGCCCGCCGTCCAAAGCGCGGTCGAGCGAACTGAAGCTCGCCTTGCTCGGCACCAACTCCGGCTCGCGCATGCCCAAAAACGCAAAGCCGACCGTCATCAGCTCGCGGATCGTCAACGGATCGCCGTTGCACAGATGAAAGATGTGCTCGTCGGAGGATGACCGACTGATCGCCGCCGCATTCCTGGCCACGTAGTCGACCGGGATGAAGTTGATCGGCGTGTCCGGATCGCCGAAGATCTGTGCCCGGTAATGGGAAAGGTAGGCGCCGAGGCGCGATCGCACGCGATCGCGGAACTGGATGAAGTGCATGAGCGCGCCATACAACCCGAAGGTGCTGAACGTGACTTTCGTCTGGCTGTGGCCGATCACGATGCTCGGCCGCAGGATTCGGGTGTGCATCTCGGCTTCGCCGAGGACCAGCGCTTCGGCGCTGACCTTGCTTGCTTCGTACAGGTTGTTCGTGTGTCCGCCGGGCGGGCTTGGCTCCTCCGGGATCACCCCCGTCCGCCGGCCGGCCACGTACGCGGTGCTCATGTAATTGAATACCTCGGCCCGGGTCCTCCGCGCGAGTCCGAGCACGTGGCGGGTGCCCTCGACGTTGGTCCGCTCGATCTCGGCCGCGGCGCTACGGACGTGTCGCAGGGATGCCGCCGAATGCCAGACCTCGTCGAAGCGCAGGCCGGTCACGTCCCGGATGCCTCCGAGCGTCTGCGTGACGTCGCCCTCCAGCGCGTGGCAGCGTCGCTCGATCTCCACCCCCAGCTCCGGCGTACCGTACTGAGCCGCTGCGTTGAATAGGGTCTCGCGTATTCGCGCCCCGGCCGTGGAGTCCTTCGGGGCGCGCACCAGGCAGTGGATCTCGTCATCCGTGCGTGCCAGGAGCTCGAGGGTGAGCGCCCCGCCGATGAAGCCGGTCGCGCCCGTGACCAGGTGGCGCCTAGACAACCTGCATCGTCCTGCGAGCACCCACCGTCACCATCATGCCGTCACGCGGCCGCAGCGTCATGGCCGGGGCCGGGATCACCTCAAAGCCCGGCACGAGCGAGAAGCGGAAGCGCTGGGCGATCGTGGCGAGCACGAGCGTCCCTTCCGTCCAGGCGAAGTTGGCCCCGAGGCAGGCCCGCGGGCCACCGCCGAACGGGAAATAGGCAAACGGAGGCAGGGCGCCGCTGCGCCGCTCCAACCACCGGCCCGGCCGGAACGCGTCCGGCTCGTCATAGAAGCGGGGATCACGCTGCACGGCGTGCGGCGACACGATGACGCTCCACCCCCGACGCACGGTCACCGCGCCGATCTTCACGTCATGGATCGCGTCTCGTCCGATGATCCAGCCAGGCGGATAGAGCCGCAAGGACTCCTTGAAGACGGCCTGCGTGTAGGTGAGGTCTTTCAGGTCGCCCAGCGTCGGAGCGCGTCCGTCGAGAACCCGCTCCATCTCCGCGCCGAGCTGGTCCCAGGCCTCCGGCTGGGTCGCCAGCAGGTACCAGGCCCAGGCGAGGCCCAATGCGGTCGTCTCGTGGCCGGCGCCGAGGATGGTCATCACCTCGTTCCGGACTTCCACGTCCGAAAGGCGATGTCCCTTCACGTCCACCGATCCCATAAGCAGGCTGAGGAGGTCGTCGCCCCGTGGCGACGCACGCCGCTCTCGGATCATCGCGTAGATGATCGAGTCCAGCGCGCGGAGCCCCCGCTTCAACCGCCGGTTGACCGCGAAGGGAACGATTGGAGGAAACAGGAAGAGCAGGCTGGTGATCCTCGTATTGAGGGCGGTGAGCGCGAGCGTCAAGCCATCGCCAATCTGGTCGACCCGATCGCGAAGATTGACTCCGAGCAATGTCGCGGCAACGATTCGCAGCGTGAGTGACACCATCTCCCGGTAGATGTCGAACATCTCACCCTCGGTCCACCCTTCAATCGTCTTCTCGGTCTCCGCCACCATCGCGGCGGCGTACGCGCCCATGCGCTGACGGTGGAGCGCCGGCTGCACGAGCTCGCGATGCGATCGCCAGTATTCCCCGTCGCTCGTCAGGATCCCCTCGCCGGTGAGCCAGCGGAACTCCCGCATCAGGTACCCCTTGCGGAAGGCGCTCGCCTGCTTGACGAGCACCTCCTCGATGTCCTTGGGATTGTTCAGCATGACGAGGGTTTTGGGACCGAACCGCACGAGGACGACGTCACCGTACTGGCGGGAACACATGAGATTGAACCCAAGTGGGTCGGATCGAGCGAACCGGAGGTGTCCCGTCAGCAGGTGCCCCGGAGGGCTTGGAAACCTGTCCATCGACCGCATGACCTTGATTGGTCTCCTTTCCTCCGCGAAGGCGCGACCGCAGGCCACGCGCCGAGGAACCCCCGCCCTGTAAGTGAGTCTGAAGATAGCCGAGGGTCCCCGGAGTGTCAAGGGAAGCGCCCTTCCATGTTGTCGATGCTTCGGACTGGTCGAGCTAGACTGTGTTTTGAGGAATCGTGGGGGTTCGCCAGAACGCCGATCGTCGCGTCGTAATGCACCGCGAGGTACCCGCGAGCTGGCCGCCGCTGCCGGAGGAATTCGTGCACTGGCTGCACGATCACGACCTGGCCATCGGGCAGGCGATCGCGTCGGAGGTCCCCACGGTTGACGAGCCGGACGCCCGCGAGCTCGACTTCCGCGCTGGCCGGCTGGCGTTGCAGCGCGCCCTCATGGCCTTCGGGGCGTCCGTCACCATCGCCGCGCCTTCGAGCTACGGCCTGGAGCTGGGAGCGGAGCTGGCAGGCTCTCTCTCACATTCCGAAGGTCGGGCCATCGCGATCGTCGGCGCGCGCCGGCTGCTGCTCGCCGTGGGCGTCGACCTGGAAAGCCGTCGGCTGCCCCTGGCCGCCCTGCACCTGCTCGCCAACCAGCGGGAGCGCACCTGGCTGCTGGCCGGGAGCACGGAGGAGGAGCAGGAGCTGCGCCTCTTGACGCTCTTCTCGTCCAAGGAGAGCGTCTACAAGGCCTGGTCCGCCTTCACGAGACGCGAGCGCATGAGCCTGGCCTGGATCGACGTCGACGTCGAGGCGGGCCGGGTGCGGGCATCCGGCGTCCCGGGGGCCTGGTCGCTGGTATCCGTCCGCCTCAATGGTGGCGAGAGCATCCTGACCGGCGCAGTTGCCGTCCGGCTCGAAGCGGACCGCGACTGATGCGGTCGCGCGGGCGCGAACCGTGAGTTCATCGAGTGGCAGCGTGGCATCCGCCTCGGGCGGTGTGATCGGCTGGGAAATCGATGGTCGCGGACCGGACCTGATCCTCCTGCACGGAAGCCTGACCGATCGCTCGTGCTGGGAACCGCTCCTGCCGCACCTTCGCGACAGGCATCGGGTGCTGTCCCTCGACCGGCGCGGGCGTGGGCTCAGTGTCAGTGTGCCTCCCGCGGACGACATCGCGACCGAGGTGGAAGACCTGGCGCGGGTCATCGCCGCCCTCGGTAGCCCGCCCCACGTCTGCGCCTGGTCCTTCGGCGCAGTGGTGGCGCTCGAGGCCGCGATGACCGGAGTCCCGATGTCGCGACTCATCCTCTACGAGCCGCCGCTTGCCCCGGACGAGGGTGCGCCGGCGCGGATTCATGAGCGCTTCAGCGCGTTCGTCAGCGCAGGGGATCCAGACGGCGCAGCCGCGCTTTTCCTCCTCGACGGGCTCGGCTTGCCGCGGGTCGTCGTTCACGCCCTCCGGCAGGGACCCGGATGGCCGGAGGTCATCCGGCACGTCCATACGACTGGGCAGGAGCTCGCCGCGCTCGAGGCATACCGGTGCGACCCGGCCAGGCTGCGTGGATGCCGCGTTCCGACGCTGGTCCTGAGCGGCACGCTCAGCGCCCCGCCGCTGAAGCTGGCGGCTCGCCGCCTGGCCGCCGACCTCCGCGATGCGCGACTGACGATGCTCGAAGGCCACCATCACGTCGCGTTCAGGGTCGACCCGGTCCTGTTCGCCTCAATCGTCAGCGACTTCCTGGCCTCTTTTGGGACCGGTCAGGCGAGGACGTCGAGCCGCGAACGAGGGCGTCGAGAGTCAGCGTCATGACCTGCCGGCAGTGCGCGTCGGCGGGATCGATCAGCTGAAAGTGATCGACGCCGGTGAGCTTGACGAACCGGCAGGGGTCGCCGGCGCGGGACGCCGCCTCCCAGTACTTCTCGGTGAGGTCGAGCGGGACGCTGTCGTCGGCTGTCCCGTGGACGAGGAGCTGGGGCACGCCGAGCGGCAGTCGCGCCGCCGGAGAGACATGCTCGTACAGTGCCGCCCGCTCGGCCGGCCCGCCGCCGAGCAGGTCCTGGACGGCGTCGTTGCTCAGGTGTCGCCGCGCCGCTTCGGTCGGATCGCACACGCCGGCAAGGGAAACGGTTAGCGCCGGCATCAGCCTCGGTCGAGCCCCGGGCCCCTGCGTGAGACGACCGCGGCTGGCCAGCCACAGTGCGAGGTGCCCTCCGGCCGAGTGACCGACGACGGCAACACGCCACGGGTCGAGCCGGTGAGCGGCCGCGGCGTCGAGGACGGCGTCGAAGCCGGCGGCGACGTCCTCGAACGTTCCCGGCCAGCCTCCGCCCGGCGAGCCGACGCGCCGATACTCGAGATTCCAGACTGACGCTTGAGGCTGCAGCGCGGCGGCCAGCGCGTTCATGACGTCGAGGCGATAGCGGCGCCGCCAGAAGCCCCCGTGCAGGAGCACGAGCACGGGCGCCGCCTCGTCGCCGGATCGGCTCCACAATTCCGCGAACTGGTCGGATTGCGCTCCATATGGGATGTGGACCGGGGGAGGGTCGGGCCGGCGACTCAGCCGATCCAGAGGCGGCGGATATGCTGACGCCGGCTCAGCGCTCCTCTCGCGACCCCTCAAGCCCGCGCCATCGCCATTCGGTTGACGACGAGGTCCAGACCGCGGTCGAGCTCCTGCGGCCTCAAGGCCCAGTGCGGCGACAGGCGCAGCAGGCCCGGGCGCGAATCGACGATGACCCCGTCCTCGCGCAATGCGCGCTCCACAATCTCAGGCCGCTCGCAGTGAAGGCTCACGATCCCGCAGCGGCGCTCCCGTTCCACCGGCGTGCTCGTGGCGATTCCCTCCGCCTGGCATCGATCGAGGATCCGCCCCGTGAAGTCCCGCAGCCGCTCGGAGATCCGGTCCACGCCCACGTCAAGGATGAGCTGGAGCGCCGCGGCGGCCACGAAGTGCGACGGCATCGCCCAGGTCCCGCCCTCGAACCGCCGCGCATCCTCCGCATACTGCAGCTCCTGGAGCGAGAAGGTGAGGAAATCTTTCGTCCCCAGCCAGCCGGTTCCCACCGGCTGCAACTCGGGGATCAGCTCGGGCCGGCAGTAGATGAAAGCCGTCCCCGGCCCCCCCGACAGCCATTTCAGGGAGCCGCCGACGAAGACATCGCATCCCAGGTCACCGACGTCGATCGGCAAGCAGCCGACGGTGTGATAGCCGTCCACCAACACCATGGCCCCCTTCTCGTGCGCCACCTGCACCAGCGACCGCACGTCCTGTAGGCACCCGGTGGCGTAGGTGAGGTGGGTCGTCGCGACTAATGCGGTGTCTTGATCGATACGCACGGCGAACGCCTGAGGGGACACGCCGACTCCGTCCTCGGATTTCACGAATTCCACCGTCACGTCGGGGCGCGACAGGAACTGATGCCCCACCGTCGGGAAGTCCAGTTCGCCGATCAGCACCTTGCGGCGAGTGGTCCGTCTGAGGAGGCTCGACGCCATGATCATGAGGGCGACCGAGGCCGAGGGGGCCAGCGCGATCGTGCCCGACGGGGCGTGGAGGAGCTGGCCGACCAGGCTCCGCAGACGCTCCAGCAGCGGCATCCATTCCGTGAACCAGACGACCGTACCGTTCCGGTCCCAGACCCGGCCATACTCCCGCAGGGCCTGCATGCCGGCGCGCGGAAGCGGCCCCAGGGAGCACGCATTGAAGTAGATGCAGCGGTCGAGCAGCGGAAACTCCTGTCGCAGGCGCTCCCAGTCGACGTCCGTTCCGCGCTGGGAGCGCAGGCGATCCGCAGGCGTGTCCTTTCGTACAGTCGCCGTTGGCTTCACAGCTGGGAGCGGAGATCCCACAACGGTGGGAAGAAGTGTTTGTCGAGCGTCGACTGGAGGTACGTCACGCCGCTCGAGCCTCCGGTGCCGGTCTTCTTTCCAATCATTCGCTCGACCATGTGGACGTGTCGCAGGCGCCAGAGGCTGAACCCTTCATCGTGGTCCAGCAATGCTTCGGCAAGGGCCGCCGGCTCGGAGCCGTCCGGGCTCGCCAGCAGGAGGGACAGGTCTTCCCCTTCGCGCCGACCGAGAACCGCGAGGAAGGCGTCCCAGAGCGTGGGCTCAGCCAGCCGCCGGCGTAGCCGCTCTCGTTCCAGCGGCGTCAGGTCGGCAACCTCGAGGTAGCCTGCATCCTTCAGCCCAGAGAGGAACTCGATTTCCCTGAACTGGGCCGACTGGAAGCCGCTCGAGGCCTGGAGGTGATCGCGGATTACGAGGAAGTTCCGAGGGTGAATCGTCTCGAGCGTGTCGACCTGCTCCACCAGGACCCGCTCGATGGCCTTCACCCGCCTGAGACAGTAGATCGCAAAGCTCACCTGATTGGCGAACATGGCGTCGCGAGCGGCTGCCAGCTCGTGGAGCAGGACTCGGAACCACAGTTCGTAGATCTGATGGATCGTAATGAAGAAGAGCGCATCATGGACGTCGGCGACGCGCTCCTGCATGTCCAGGAGCTGGTCCAGGCGGAGGATGTCCCCGTACGTCCGGGTGGCTCGGCGTACCTCGGCCTCTCCAGTCACCCTCGGTTCATCTCCGTTGAGCGGGAAGCGCGACGTGCGCGAGCTGGCTGGCGAAGAAGGCGCGGAGCGGTTCAGCATGTTCCTCCCGGTGGTAGCGATTCATGTCGCGTCGTGAGCGGTTCCTGACGAACCCCGACTCGCCGCCGCCGCGATACATGCCGAGCAGGTCCTCGAGGATGTGGTGCACGGCGATGAGCTCGCCGTACCGGAAGCGGCGGACGATCGGATGGAGGAAGACGTTGGTGTGGGCCTGCTCGTGCGCCGGATGCCGCTCGATGGCAAACACGTCCCCACTCCAGGACCCCCACTCGAGGGTGATCGTGTAGTAATGCTCGTTCCCGCCGAGCGCGCTGTCATGGACGTAGTCCCGCGGAAGCTCCTGGTAGTGCCAGGCGATGCCGTCGTTGTCGACGACGAGCACGTCGCACAGGAACCCGAATTGTGCCCACAGCCCTGAGCTCCGGCTCACCCGCGCCAATACCGCCTCCGCCAGGGCGTCGGCTTCGGCCGAGATTGGAGCCGCGGCGAGGGGCTGACCGCTCGCGCGGGCGACGAGCATAGCATGCAGGGTGCGGACGTTGTAGCGGAAACCGTCGATGAAGGCGGAGGATGCCCGGCGGAAATCCTGCGCCTGCATGAGGGTCCCAGCGAAGAACAGGTTAGGCACGCTCGTTGACTCCCATGAGCTGGTCATGGCGGGGAGCCGGCCCGTGCTGTCCAGAGGCCGGATGTCGGCATCGAACGGGCTGTCGTCGTAGCGGAATCCCGTGCAGCGCACAACCCGGTCGTAGCAGAAGGTCTCCTGCTCGCCGTCGGCATGCACGTACGCGACGGAGACGAGGAACTTTCCGTTCTCCGGGACGATCTTGATGACGTGCGCATCGAGGAGCCCGTTGAGCAGCTTGAGCTGGTAAGTGTCAAGAATGCGGGTGGAGTGTGCGCGCAGGTCGCCCGGATGCCTCGTATTCCAGGCAAACCGGATCGGCCGGGGACTGGCGAGGTGCACGATGGCGGCCGTATCGAGGATCGCGTCCGCCACCTCAAAGGCGGAGTTCCCTTTCCCGATGATCAATACCCGCTGGCCTTCGAAGCCGGCCGGATCCATCGGGACCGTTTCGTATCCCTGGACGTGCTCGATCCCCGGGATCGGCGGAATGTTCGGCGTCGAGAGCCCGGTCGCCATCACCAGGATCGGGCAGCGATACGCGGACCCGTCCTCGAGCTCGAGCCTGAAACTGAGGTCCGCCTCACGCGAGATCCGGGCGACCTTCGCATGGAAGCGAACATTGAGCTGATAGCGGCTGGCGAAATCGCGAAGATAGCGTTCCATCTCCTCAGCGCGCGGATACAGCCGGCGGCTGTAGTCACGGAACAGCATTTCGTACCCCGCCGTCAGGAGCGAATTCCAGTCCCAGCGCAGCTCCAGCTCCGGGTCCTCGTAAATTGAGTGCAGGCGGTTGAACGAGATCAGCTGCCGGCTCCGTGGATAGAGGCGCCAGAAGGAGCCGACCTCGTCTTCCGACTCCAGGACCACGTAGGGATGGCCTGACCGCTGGAGGAAGTAGGCAAGCTGCAGTCCGGCGGCCCCCGCGCCGACGATCACGAACGGCGATGCCGTCGAGCGCGCCGGTCGAGTGGACGTCCTGGCCGCCACCCCCTGCCTCATGAGTGCGCCACCGCGGCTTCCCTCGACGCGAGCAGGCGGCTCTGCGAGCGTTCGACGAACTCTGCGCTCGGGATCGTTTCGGGACCCGAGAACATCGCGGCCACTGGAAGCAGCAGCCGGGGATCCTGTTGCATCCGCTCGCTCACCAGGCGGCGGCGGTCTCCCGCACCCGGCCGGAAGTCGGCGAAGATGGCGGCGTACAGCCGGCCGACCGCGCAGATCCGGCGAAACCGTTCCCGGTGTTCGCGCGCGTACGGCGCGAAGGCGTCCGGGGACCACGCGACGGTCTCCCGCATGAGGTCCCTGACGACCCGTACGTCGCGAAACGCGCTGGCGGTGCCCTGTCCGATCAGCGGGTTCACGTAGCCGGCCGCATCGCCGATCAACAGCAGTCCCTCGCCGACTGGTGATTCGGGCCACAGGTCTTCCGCGGTGAAGCTGGCGCACGGACCGGCGACGTCTCCGGCCACCCAGCGGTCCGATGTGGGCATGCAACGGCAGTAGGCCGCCTGGAGGAAGAGCTCCGCTGCCCGCGGACCGGTGAAGCGGAGGCGCTCATCGAGTGGAAATCCCAGGTACACGCGCGCCCGACCGTCCTTCTGCGGCATGCCGAGGAAGTACGTGCTCCCCTCGACCGCCTGCACCTCGGCCTCGGCCCAGATGCCTTTTAGCCCCGACACCAACAGGCCGCCCACCATGTGCGGGGGCGCTGTCCGGCGAATCGGCACGCCGAGCGCCTTGCGAAGGACCGAATTGCGCCCGTCGGCCCCGATGACTAGACGGCAGCGGACGACGTGGGTCCGGTTGCGAAGGCGAAAGTCGACTTGCGGGCGCGATCCGAGCCGGCACTGCTCCACCTGGGCGCCGACCACGAACCAGGCGCCGGCCGAGCGGGCCGCATTGTTCAGCGCCAAGCAGGCGGTGGGGTGGGCAATGTTCAGCGAACCGGACACGCCGGGGATGAGCCCATCGAGCGGGAGCGCGCGGCGCTCAGCTTCCTCGGGCTGAAGGACCTCGTCGTACGAGATCCAGCGGTTCGTCCAGTGGCCTCCAGCCTTTAGGAGAGTGTTTAGGAGCTCGAGGCGGATGACCTCCCGCACGCCCCAGGGCACGATGCTTTCTCCGCGGACCGCGTCTCGATAGTCCTTGGCGCGCTCCAGGGCTAGCACGGAAAGGCCGTCGCGCGCCAGCACGGTTGCGAGGGCGCCGCCGGCGATGCCACCGCCCACGATGACCACGTCCACCGTCTGCGGAAGCGCCCCATCCGATGCCCCGGCGGATGACGCCATCACCGCCGGCCTCTAGGGCGCGCGCTCCGTGGCCCGGAAGCCCGCGCCGAGCCGCCGGGGCGATGCCGTGGACCTGCTCATCGGCCGCCGGCGGGTTCAGCCAGCCGGAGCCGGTCGACGACCGCGTCACTGATGGAGTCGAGCGTGCTGAGGGTGCCGGCCGGAAGATCGGGATCCCAGGAGAAACGGAACCGGTCCTCGATTCGCACGAGGAACGTCACCAGGGTGGACGACTCCACCCCCAGGGCCGCCAGCGGGGCGGATGGATCGATCTCCCGGTCCGGATGCTGACGCCAGACCGACCGGAGCATCGCCTTGAGCTCTCGACGTACGTCTTCTCGATCGACCGCCACGCTTGTCACCTCCTTGGAGACCCGGACGCGACCGCCAGGCGTTCGGCGGCGCGCTGCTGTTCGCAGTCCTCGATGAAGCGCAGGGCTTCTCGCTCGAAGTCGCTCGTATTCTCTGCGTAGGGCAGGTGGCCGGCTCTGGGGATGACGGCCACGCGCAGCCCCCTGACGATCCGCTGCATCTCGGTCAGCGACGAGGTGCTCCACAGGAAATCGGTATCGCCGACCATCAGCAAGGTTGGACACGAGAGCTGGGTCAGCTTTTCGGGCTCGTCACGCACCGATTGAGCGGCGGCGAGATTGGCGAGCACCTGTTCCGGGGAGTGCACCGCAAGGAAGACCTCGCGAAAGCCGAGGTACATCGGGCTCCCGCCGCTCTCCTGCGAGAAGTCGCTGAAGCACAGGGCGTAGAGGTGGTTGTACAGCACCTCCATCCCGCCCGTCTCGAGGAGATAGATCCAGGTCCTGGTCAGCGCCAAGCGCCGCTGACTCCCATAGGGCGAGAACGCCGGCCCCACCAGTAGCAGGCCGGCGACCCGCTCGGGATACGCCAGCGCGAAGTCCCGCGCGATCATCGCGGACATCGACGTGCCCAGGAGATACGTCCGTTCAACGCCGATGCAATCCAGAAGATGACGCAGGTCCTCGACGTGGTCGGACCAGGTCAGGGCGCCATGGAGCCGGGTCGAGGCCCCCTGGTTGCGCAGATCGTAGGCGACGAGCCTAAGGCTCTGCTCCAGCTCGCTCGTCACCGTCCTCCACGCCGGCGCGACGAGGAAGAGGTGATTCAGGAAGGTCAGCGTGACGTCGCCCGTCCCCCGAATCTCGTAGTACAGCTCGACGCCGTCGGCGGACTGGCATCGATTACCACCTTCGAAACGCAGATCGACGTTGCGGGTCGGCCCGTGGTGGCGAGCTGCGCCGCCCGCGCCGTCGCCACCTCTCGACGGGACTGCTGAACCCTGGCGGGACGGCCGCTGGCCTGCAGTCACGCCCCGACCTCCGCCATCGCGCGCTCCATCGCGCGTTCCTTGAGGACCCGTCGCAGGAGCTTCCCGGCCATGCCGCGAGGGAGCTCCTGGACGAACTCGAGGCGGGAGGGGCGCTTGTAGCTGGCGAGGCGGTCGACCAGGAACGCGTTCACCTCGTCGGCGGTAACCGCGCTGCCAGGCTTCACGACGAGGAAGGCGACCGGCGTCTCTCCCCAGTCCGGGTCCGCGATGCCGACCACCCCCGCCTCCGCGATGGCCGGATGCTCGAGGAGAACCTTCTCGACCTCAACGGGGAATACCTGCTGTCCGCTCCGCATGATCATTTCCTTCAGCCGGCCGACCAGGTACGCGTAGCCGGCCTCGTCCAGGTAGCCAAGGTCGCCGGTGCGCAGCCATCCGTCCCGAATGACCTCACTGGTCGCCGCCGGATTCTCCCAGTATCCGAGCATGACGCCGTCCCCGCGGACGCAGACTTCGCCAATCTCGCGCGGCGGCAGTGGGTCGCCTGATTCGGAGCAGATTCGCATGCTGGTTCCGCAGATCACGCGCCCAGCGGGCACCACCAGGTCCGGCTTGGCGCCCGGCGCCAAGGCAACGGCGTGCTCCTCAGGCCCGAGCGTGGCCATAGGTCCACCTCCCTCCGTCATGCCGTAGATCTGGCGGAAGCCGCAGCGCAGTTTCTGGTGGGCCTCACGCAGTAGGCCCAGGGGCAGGGGAGCCGCCGCGTACGCGACCTGGCGCAGGCTCGAGACATCGGTGCTGTCGAGATTGCGGGAGCGCATGATGAACTTCAGCATCTCCGGCACGACCCAGAGGTGGGTCGTCCGGGTCCGCTCCAGCTCCTCGAGACAGCCCTGGGCCGTGAAGCCCCGCTGCACGACGATGGTCGCGCCGCGCACCATGTAGATGAACGGCTGCACCAGGGCCCCGTGGCAGAGCTGAAAACAGTTGAAGAAGACCATCCCCGGCTCGGGGGCGACGTCCGCCAGGAACCCAGTCGCCATCGACCGCAGCGATCGATAGTCCACCATCACGCCTTTGGACTGGCCCGTCGTCGCCGACGTGTGCAGGATGGCCATGAGATCGGTGATCTCGACGTTCGGGAGCGCCGCTCGCTCCTGCGTTTCAGTCCACTGCGCATACTCCCGATCCTCGAAGGCATACAGCGGCGTCTTCGCCTCGGCGACCATGGGCAGGAGATCGGCCTCCCCCATCACGGCCGAGACTCGGCAGCGCTGGACGATGTCCAGCATCTCCCGCTGCACCGAGGTGTGGTTGATGGGCACGAAGGCGGCGCCGATCCGCCCAAGGGCGAAATAGGACTCGATCACCTCCAGACGGTTTCGAGCCAGAATCCCCACTCGATCGCCCTTCCGGATGCCCCGCGCAAGGAGCGCGGACGCAAGACGGGCGGTCCGGTCCTCGAGCTGTGCAAAGGTGACTTCTCTTTCGCCGTCGATCACGGCAACGGTTTCCGGGAATCGTTGACGGCATCGCTCGATCAGCTGTCCCATCCATGCCATGGCTTCCCTCCTGCCCCTAGTCGCTCTGAATTGGCGCCGCGTCCGCGGCGCTACGTACTGCCCCGCCTGCTTCCAATCGGTCGACGAGCGCCTCGATGCCGTCCACGGTCCGCAGCTCCTCCAGGTCGTGCGCGCTGAGGGCAACCCCGTAGCGCTCTTCGAGTAGCAGCGCCAGCCGGACGAGATCTCCCGAGTTCACGCCCGAGCGGACGAGGTCGGCTCCCGCTCCGAGGCGCGCGGTGAAAGCCGGCCCGATCAGTTCCGCCAACAGCGCGCGACCCGTACTCATGGAACGGCCGCCCCCGCCACCTTCGTGACGACGTGCGAGGGAGCGCCATGGCAGTGGTGGACGGCCAGCGCTTCCCCGGCCGGACAGTCCCAGGGCACCACCCGGTTCGCGATCGATCCCAGGCAGAACTCGGCGAAATCCGGATGCGCGCGACCCGTTCGCTGCGCCACCACCGCAAGGATCGGGTCGAGGAATTTCCACTGGCCGTCGTCGTCGCGGAACTCGGTCCAGGCGTGCTCCACACTCACCAGGCCGAGCACGTGGCCGGTGCGCGTGCGAGCCTCGAAACCGAGCGCCCTCACCTCTGTTTCGAGCATCAGGCTGGCAGACACGCACTCGATCAGGCCGAGCCCACGGGCGAGCTCCGGCTCACTCCGGATCGATGGCGGCAGCCATTGAAACCGCAGTCGCTGGCCCACGACGATATCGTTCAGCCATTCCCAGAAGACTCGGCGGACAGCCGGCGCCACGACCTGGCGGTGTACCCCCTGCAGCTCAAGGAGGCCGCGAGCCGCGGCCAGAAATCCACGCTCACTTCCACCGCCGGCCTGACTTCTCGCCCACTCGTCACAGGACCCGTCGGAGACGTCGGGCCGCGGCCGGGCAATGGTCCAGCCGCCATCGGGAAACCCTGTCGCCTGACAGCGGTACTCGCAGGTAATTTCCCAACGTCGCTTACCGAGCCAGCGGTCCGGAGGCTCCGCGGCAAACCGCATGAGGACCGACCCGCCCAGCTCCCCGAGACTCACGCCGGATCCGGAGTACAGGCCGACATTGATGATGTCGTAGAAGTCGATTAGTGGCTCGCCGACGGCATCCATTCCGGCAACCGGCAACCCCCCCTCCACCAGGCCTTCGAGCGTCGCCTGGCTACACCCCAGGATGCCGAGCGCTTCGACCTGGGAAACCACGCGTTCGCGATGCCGGGCGGGAACCGGAACCAGGCCGGCGAGCGCTACCGACCATTGGTCCGTCAAGGCGCGAGAGACGGTGGCCAACGGTCAGACCCCTTCCGCACTGCGACGCTCGACTCGCATCGCCCATCCCACCCCCTGATTTGGAGACACAATCCTCCCACAAAAGGGGGATGGCGTCAAAGGTACAGCCGCTAACTTATCTTCTGTCAGTCGACCCCTTGCGTAAGGTGATATCCGGCACGGAAAGGCGCGGACTCGGCGCCGGCCCCGACCATGAGTGGACGGCCCCTGCCGAGTCGCCGCCCGCAGGTGCCACCTCGCGGTGATTCGGTCCCATCAGAAGCACCCGCCACCTGGAGGGAAGGGTGCGATGACGCCACCGAAGGTGCGGACCGTCGACCACGAGAGCGTCGTGATTGCGCCTGGAAGCCCCCAGTGCGGACGGGTTCCTCGAATTCGACTTCGTGGCCGTGCCGCCAAGTGGTTTCGTTCCCCAGGTCCTATCGCCAATCGCCGTCACTCGACTGACCGAGGACCTTCTCGCGACATTGAGGCTGTGAGTGTCCGGTCCGCTCGGCCCTGGCGCGCATGAACGCGAGGCCGTTTTGCGAGCCTCGGTCCCCATCGAGCGTTCGCTGCGTTCAGACCCTGAGCGCGGTCGCCCCCATCGCCTGGGCCGCGAGCTCGGTGCCGGCCACCCGGGCGCGGATCTTCTCGAAGGCCGTTTCCCGGGCCGTCGACGTGTCGTCACCGAATGGCGCGAACCCGCAGTCGTCGGTCGTGCCCAACCGGCCCGGGGAGATGTAGTCCGCCGCCTCGAGCACCCGGTCTCGCACCTCTTCCGGGGTCTCCACACGCGGATTGATGGGATCGATCACGCCGACGAAGATGCGCTGGTCGCTTCTCGCATGTTCCTGGATGATGCGCAGCACCCGCACCCGATCTTTCTCGCTCACCAGCTGGATGTAGAAGTTCCCAGCCTTTAGAGTGAACAAGGTCGGCAAGAGCTCGGCGTAATCCACGTCCGCGCTGTGGGTCGCGTCCCGGTCGCCACCCGGGCAGGTGTGGACGCCGATCCGCGTCCGCTCCTCGGCTGAGAAGTGATCCAGCACGCGGTTGTTGAGATCCACGAAGGCATTGAGGAGGCCCTTGCTCGGGTCAAGCTTGAGCGAGAGCCGCGCCTCGGTGAAGTCGACCTGGACGTTGTGCGCATGTTGCTGTAAGCACCCACGGATGTCGGCGACGGCCTCGCGCACGAGATCATCGAGGAACACCTCGCGGGAGTAGCCTTGAATGCCGACCTGCGGGTACAGCAGGCTCAACGCCGAGGCCGAGATGACCGCCTGCTTGACGGGGACGCCCGCGTACTTCCTGGCCTCCTGAAGGTACTCGTCGGCGTGGACCTGGTACCGGAAGGGACCTGATGTCAGCCGAGGCAACCGTCGGACGTGGCCGTCGGCGAAGGAGACGGTGACACCATCCGGGGCCAGGTTCCGCATGCCATGGACCGGATAGGTCAGAAAGCTCGGTTTCCGCTGCTCCCCGTCGGTGACCACGGGAGACCGCGTCGCCTCGAACAGCCGGACCGTGTTCTGGACCGCCTCCGTATAGAGCGCGTCGAGGCGCTCTCGTGAGAGCCGACCCGCCTCGAACTCCGCGATTCCTTCGAGCAGCTCGCGTGGCCTGGGAATGCTACCGATCGGTTCGGTGGGAATCACCATTGTGTCGCCCATTGCTGTCACCCCTTCGAGAACCCGGGACCGGACCACGTCCCCGTTGACTCATTCTCGGACGCCTGGCCGTGCGCCATCTGCCGCCACCATCGATTCTAATTCCCTGCGCCCGAAAGACGGCAAAGTTCGCGGCTAGTCACGCCGCCCATTCGTAGCTGTGGTGCAGACCGCCTAAGCTTGGCCGGTTCCCGCCAATTACATGCCGTAGCCGCGCTTGAGCATCCTGGACGCGCTGCGGGCAAAATCGTTCTGGGAAGGGACCTCGAAGCCAAGCGCGTCCGCCACCCGGTCGATCAGGCTGAAGAGTGCACAGATCGCAATGGCATCGAGAATCGCCTCGTCACGGACGCCGGCCGCGCGGAGCGGCGCGACGTCCTCCGGCCCGACTTCGGCGGGCTGCATAGTCAGCTTCTGAAGAAAGCCCAGCGTTAGACGCAGCTTGCCGTCGATGGGGGCGGTCCGCCAGTCTTCCAGCACCGCTTCGACAACTCGATTGCCGAGCGCGTACGACGCGACCGCGCCGTGTGACCCCGTTCAAAACGGGCACTGGTTCTGGCACGAGACAAAAGCGGCAAAGAGCTCTCGCTCGCCCGGGCTCCAGTCGGAAGGACCACGCATGGCCTCCTGCACCCAGGCCGTGAAAGGCCGGCCGAACAGCTCGGGTCGGTAAAGGTTGACCCGCAGGACGTCCGGCACGCGAGCGCGCATGGCAACGCGCATCATCGCCAGAAGTAGCTTGTGCCGGAGCCGCTGGCCCGTCGCGACATTCCTGAGTCGCATTAGCTCCGCCCTTCGGAGAGCGCTGCGCGACCGCGCTCGTAGCGGGCGATCGCCGCGCCAAGCGCCGCGCTGAGCGTGGCTTCGAAGATGGCGTCCTCCGAATAACCGACATCGCGGAGCCGCTGAAGGTCTTCGTCAGTCGTCTTATACGCGTGCTTCGCCACCTTTTCGATATACGGGACGAGATCGGAGGGCAAGTCGCTGCCGGGTTTTCGGGCAAGACCGCTGAGCCCGGCCGCGTGCGATTCGATATCACGGCGCAGCGTTGGCGGGGAGTCGCCATGGGTCTCGAGGATACTGTGCTCGAGACTGGCGCGAGCCTCGGCATAGCGATCGGCGATCACAACAGCACACCCCCGGGCTGAGGCCCCACGCACACCCGCAATCTGGTTTCACCATGGTCAGTCCAAAGTCGGCGGTTGTCAAGCGGGAGACGGCTGCCCCCAAGACCGCCTACTCTACGATCCTGTAACCGGACCCAAAACCGCTATTGACAGTCCCCAAAAGCCGCCTGTCTTGTGGTGGAACGACGTGCCCAAGGAGATCCTGGAGCGACCCGCCTACGCCGCGCTCGTGCCCCCTCCTGTCCGCCTGGACAGCCGCTGACCGGGGCCGGCTGTTAGCCGGCGTCCTCTCTGAAGTCCAGGTCCGGGACCGGCGGATCGGGATCCGCCCTCGTCCTGGCTGTGCTCCCTATTTCGAGGAGCTGCTCGCGACGATTTGTTCCAGAGAGCGGGAGACGGGACTCGAACCCGCGACCACCTGTTTGGAAAACAGGCGCTCTACCAGCTGAGCTACTCCCGCGTCGCGGCGAATTGTATCGCGCTACTCTCACCCGAGATCGTCGGCCAGACTACGGGCGGTCGTTGATCCAGGCCTCGCCTTCGGTATAGATCTCTTTCTTCCAGATCGGCACCGTGTGCTTCAGTTCGTCGATCAGCCACTCGCAGGCATCGAAGGCCTCACCACGGTGCGATGCCGCCACGGCAATCACCACGCTGACCTCCCCCACCTGCAGCGTGCCGGTCCGGTGGACAACCGCGAGGTCCGAGATCGGCCACCGCCGACGGGCCTCCTCCGCGAGGTCCTCCATCTGCTTCTGCGCCATCGACCCGTAGGCCTCATAGACCAGTGCGCGAACCTGTTTGCCGCGCGAATGCTCGCGGACAATGCCCTGGAACAGGACCAGCGCCCCGTCGGCGTCGCTGCGGATCCCATCGGCGATCGCGATGGGGTCGAGCGGCTCCTCGCGCAGGGCCACGACGCCGCGCCGCTCGCCGATCGCGCCGCCGCTGACCGGGGGAATCACGGCCAGCTCGTCACCGTCCTTGAGCGGGTCATCCCACCCCGCGTACTCCGAGTTGACCGCGCACCGGAACGACCGCGGAAGCGGACCCAGATCATAGCGCGTGCTGAGCTGACTCCAGGCGTCGGCGGCTGTCGCGCCGGCAGGCAACGCCAGATCGACGTTGGGCTGCCCGACCAGCTCGCGCGGTTTGGCGAAGAGCACGACGCGCACCTTCATTGCCTCATGATATCGCTGCTCGTTTGGGGAACTTCGGAACTAACAGCTTCTCCACTCGTAGCTCGCCTTCGAACGCCAGCCGTGCCATGGTCCGCTCCGTTCCGCCGAACTGCGGACGGGTCGCCGTCCCCGGGTTGATGAAGCGGGTTCGCCCGATCACCTCATCTCGCCATTGATGGGTGTGACCGTGGATCAGGACGTCGTACCCTGCCGCCCAGCGAGCCCGCTGTTTGTCCAGGTTGTGGACCATCCCGAGACGCCAGCGCCCGATGGTGCCCTCGATCGTCGTGGGGTAACGGGAGTCGCTGGGCGCATTCCCGTTCACGACCACGAGCCTTCCCAGCCGGCGCAGCCCCTCGAGGACATCCTCGCTACCCCAGTCACCCGCGTGCCAGATTTCATCGACGCCCGCGAATTCTCGGGCGACATACGTCAAAAATGCCTCAACGTCGAAGCTCCCCTGTGTGTCGGCGAGCAGTCCGATCTTCATCGGAAGAGGTCGGTCGCCGGATCCCGCAGCAGTGTCTGCACGCGGCCGTCGCCGGCCAACAGTGCGCCTCGGATCAAGGCCACCGGAACCCGATCCAGCTTGCCCATCACCAGCTCCGCGGCGGAAGCGACCTCATCGACAACGGCCAGCTCGGTGCCCTGTAGTTCATAGCCGTCTGGGTCCTGGCGGCCGCGGTAATCCCGTAGCGCCACGACGCCGGCCGCGCCGATCGCGACGTTGACCTGGCCTTCCCGCCAGGGCCGGCCGAAGCTGTCGGAGATCACGACGCCGACCGGGACACCCGACAACT
>Ga0099827_10000127_pt1 | contig 26967 bp, 25 predicted proteins | sample CZO8metaG_FD_79339 | JGI IMG/M metagenome (GOLD analysis project Ga0099827, IMG submission 79339) | Vadose zone soil microbial communities from the Eel River Critical Zone Observatory, Northern California, USA - CZOApr15con1.8 metaG | ecosystem: Environmental > Terrestrial > Soil > Vadose zone ...
CCGCCCCCGGCGCCGCAATCCCGCCCAGGGCCAGGTCACCGCCCCCGGCCCGGCCGACACCCGCCCCTTCCATGCCAGAACCCGCGACACGCCGCAAACTCGATTAATTTTGGAATGATTACTCCAGGGGGTGAATATGCGCATTCATCTTTCGGACTCACTCCGGAATTGCCGTGAATGCCGTATTTGAACCACCACTGGGAGGTGGATGAGTGAGCACATTCACCGGAATGCGCGCACTCATCTGCCGTAACGGCCTGCGCCGTTTAGATGTCGGCGCTTTCGCCTGGTGCCAGGCGGGTGTACTCCCCGGCACCGCTCATCAGGCCGCCGGCAATCATCTGAACTAGGCCCAGGCCGTTGGCGTTCAGCAGTTCGTCGTGGATTCCGTAGCTGATCTGCGGCCGGATCGCCCGCGCGAAGTCGACCATCTCCGACGCCTTCATCCACGGAGCGCTGATCGGCAGCAGCAGCGTCTTCACCGGCTCGTCCGGGATCGTGAACGCGTCCCCTGGGTGGAACACGTTGCCATCGATCGCGAAGCCGACGTTGGCCACGCTCGGCATGTCGGGGTGGATCGGCGCGTGGTCATGCCCGTACACGTGCACATCGAACCCGGCCGCGGTGAAGGCGTCACCATGACCGACGGCGTGCACCCGGCTGCCGAAGCCGGAGAACTGCTCGGCGACGGAAGGTACCGTCCACAGTTCGAGTCCGCCGTCGCGCTCGAGCGCGCCGCGCACGACGCCGTCGTCGAGATGGTCGATGTGCTCGTGCGTGATCAGCAGGGCGCTCGCCCCGGCCAGCGGATCGGCTCCACTCCAGACACCGGGGTCGATGACCAGCTGGATGCCGTCTTTCTCAAGACGAACGCAGGAATGGCCGAGCTTCGTCATGCGCATGGGTTGCTCCAGTTGTGAGGGCACTAGGTGTGGTCGCTAGCCGTGCTGGTTAGCCCTGCGTTCGCAGGCCGTGGTCGTTAACAGAGCTAATAGCCGAGACTAGAACCTATCGCGATGCGAGTCCGGTCAGAAGCTCGTCCACGACCCGGCGCGCGTAGCCCCGGTCCGGGCGTTCCCTAGCCGACCTGGGCCTTGCCAGCACTGCGCCGGTCAGGAGGTCGACGGCCACCTCGACGTTGGTCTCCTCGCGCAGCTCGCCGGTGGCCACGCCCCGCCGGAGCACGGCCCGTACCGTCTCGCGGCGCGGCTCGATCACCGTCTCCATGTAGCGCTCGAGCAGCCGCGGATACGCGGTCCCCTCGCCCAGCAGCAAGGCGTACTGACGAGCCCGACGCGGATCGGTGGACTCGCGGCCAATTGCATCGACCAGCGCGGCCAGGTCTTCCCTTACCGATTCGCCTTTAGGCTCGGGCAGCGGGGTCTTCATCGCCGCAATTGCATCCAGCAGCAGATCCTCTTTGCCAGGCCAGCGCCGGTAAATTGTCGCTTTTCCGACGCCCGCCTTCGCGGCGACCTTTTCTATGCACAATCCTTCTGGACCGGACTCGGCGAATAGTTCAAGCGCCGCGTCGATGATCGCGCGCTCGGCCCGCATGCTGCGCGGGCGCCCAACTTTGCGGCTCGGCTCGCCCGCGTTGCCGTTCTGCTGACCGTGCGGACGGCTCGGCGCACCGGCCTGGCGATCCTGCTCGCGCGGGGCTTCGACTGATGACGTCAACCGGCTACTCCTCGGCCAGCACAGGCTGGGCCTGCTGGGATCGAGACCACCGTTGTCAGTCGCATCGCGTACACAAACGCCTGGTCAGCGGTGGTAAGCAAGGCCTTGCGGCCATGCGCCAACTGTCCGGCGACGGCCTGAGTGGCGGCGATCGACTGCGTCACGGCCGACCTGGCCGCCGTCGGCAACGTGGCCAAGGCTGGCGCGAGCTGATTGCGGTAAGCCTGAGCGAGGATCGAACCCAACACGGCGACGCCCAACGCCACGGCGACCCGGCGTGAGGTACTGGTGATGGCAGACCCGGCTCCGCCATGCTCACGCGGCGCAACGGACATCACGGAGTCCGTTGCGGTGGGCATGACGATGCCCATTCCAGCCCCCAGCAGCAAGAAAATCAGCTCAAGCGCGACAATCGGCGTTTTCTGGCTCAGAGAGTGATAACCGGTTAGCGCACCTGTGACCAATAGTAGACCACCTGGCATCACAACTTTCGCCCCGAACCGGCTGACCAGCGGTGCGCTCCGACTGGCCGCGACCAATTGGCCGATCGCTACCGGAGTTGTAAGCAATCCGGCATGCAACGGACTATATCCACGCACGTTCTGCAGATAGAACCTCATGAAGAAATACACGCCGGCCATAGCGAAGAAGTTCAGGCTGATCGCCGTTGCGGCCGAAGAAAGTCGCGGATCTCGGAACAACCGCACGTTAAGTGCCGGGTACTCGGTCCTCGACTCGTGCCCGCAGAAGAGCGCCACAACCACCAGGTCGGCCGCGATGGGACCGAGGACCCGGCGCTGCTTCCAGGATGAAGCGTCGCCGCCGCTGATAATGCCGTACACCAGCAGCACCGCAAGCAGGCTGACGATCAATACGAAGAGTACGACCCACCTACGGCGATCAGAGATCATCTGCGATGTTCGCCCGTCCGATCAGGGCCAGTACGTATCGATACGGAACGAGATCGTATCGTAATGCCGACTTCGCCACCAGGTGATCCGCCCTGCTGAGGGGCTTGACGGGCATGTCATTATCGAAGCGTCCGGGGACGCCACCGTGGCGCCACGAGACATGGAGGACACATGCTGCCCCAGCAGTCCCAGTCGTCGGTTGAAAGTTCTCCCGCCGACAAGCTATCCGCCGAGCCGCAGGCGCTCTACGGCGGCACGAGCACCAGGCGCATCACCATCCGAGATCTCGCCGCCGCCAAGGCCAGAGGCGAGAAGTGGCCGATGCTCACCGCCTACGACGCACTCACCGCGCGGGTCTTCGACGAAGCCGGCATCCCGGTGATGCTGGTCGGCGACTCGGCCGCGATGGTCGTCTACGGCCACGACACCACGATCCCAGTGACCGTCGATGAACTCATCCCGCTGACCGCCGCCGTCGTGCGCGGCTCCAAGCGCGCCCTGGTGGTGGCCGACCTGCCGTTCGGCTCCTACCAGGCCTCAACCCAGACGGCCGTAGAGACCGCGATCAGGTTCATGAAGGAGACCGGCGCCCACGCGGTCAAGCTCGAAGGCGGCCACAGGGTGCTTCGGACGGTCGAGGACCTCGTCGCTTCCGGCATCCCGGTGATGGCGCACCTTGGCCTCACGCCGCAGTCCGTGCACGCACTGGGCGGTTACCGGGTACAGGGCCGGGGTGAGGACGGCGAACGGCTGCTTCAGGACGCCAAGTCACTGCAGGCGGCCGGTGCGTTCGCGCTGGTGCTCGAATGCGTCCCAGCCGAACTCGCCGCCCAGGTAACTCAGACGCTGGCGATCCCGACGATCGGGATCGGGGCGGGCCCGGACTGCGATGCTCAAGTACTCGTCTGGCAGGACATGGCCGGCCTGAGCCCGAGGGTGCCCAAGTTCGCCAAGCGCTACGCCGACGCCGCCGGCCTGCTGAAGCGCGCCGCCCAGGACTTCGCCAGCGAGGTAGTGGGCGGCAGCTACCCCAGCCCGGAATACAGCTACCGCTAGAAGCCGCCCGCGGCTCCGTCCATCGGGGGCACCCCGCTGTACCTATAGCAGCAGCGAAGTGCCCCCGATGTCCCGCTCGCGCTAGCTCTCGCGCTGGCTCAGGCAGTCAGCTTCGGCAGGACGTCACTGCCGAAGGCCTCGATCCACTCGCGCTGGTTCCGCCCGACATTGTGCAGATAGATCCGGTCGATGCCGAGGTCCAGGTAGCGCTGGATGTCGGCCCGGTGAGCATCGGGGTCCGATGAGATCAGCATGCGGCCTTCAAAGTCCTCCGGCCGGACCAGCTTGGACATCTGCTCGAAGTCGAACGGTGATTTGATGTCCTGCTTGGGGAACTTCATTCCGCCGTTCGGCCACTCGGTGACCGCGTTGGCCAGCGCCTCCTCATCGGTCTGCGCCCAGGACAGGTGCAGCTGGACGATCTTGACCTGACTGCCGGGCTCCCGGCCAGCCTCCTGAGCGCCGGCATCGAACCTGGCCAGCAGCCCGGCGATCTTGTCGGTCGGCGCCCCCGGCGTGATGATGCCGTCGGTCAGGCGCCCGGACTTCTTGGCGGTCAGCGGCCCGGCCGTCGCGATGTAGATCGGCGGCGGGGTGGCGGGCAAGGTCCAAAGCCGGCAAGTCTCCAGCCGAAAGTGCGGTCCGCGGTGCTTGACGTCCTTGCCGCTGAACAGCTTCTGGATGACTTCGATCGCCTCCCACATCCGCTCAAGCCGCTCGGGTGCCTCAGGCCAGTAGCCGCCCACTATGTGCTCATTGAGTGCTTCGCCAGATCCAAGCCCAAGCCAGTGCCGGTCCGGATACATCGCGGCGAGCGTCGCCGAAGCCTGCGCGACGATCGCCGGGTGGAACCGGAACGACGGACAGGTAACTCCGGGGCCCAGGTCACCAGTGGTCCGCTCGCCCATCGCGGTCAGTACGTTCCAGACGAACGGCGCCTGGCCCTGGCTCGGCACCCATGGCTGGAAGTGGTCGGCGGCCATAACCCCGGTAAAACCTGCGGCCTCGGCGGCCACCGTGTACTCGGTGACCTCAATGGGCCCGAACTGTTCAAGCATCGCTGCGTAGCCAACGTGGGCAGCGCTCATCGGTAAGCCTCCGTGATCGGACGGTGCGCGTGTTACATCGCTAGACTCGCACAGCCCGGCGACCCCTACGCTCCCGGGCAGCGCCGTCAACCGGTCGGCTCGGTCCTGATGCGGTCAGCTGGCGAGTCAGGCAGCATGGACAGATGCATAACGCTCAGGTTGAAGCCCTGCGGGCACTGCTCGGTCCGACCGGCTGGCTAGATCGGACCAGGCACTTCGCCGGAGCGCTGCGTCAGCGGGCCACGACGCCGCAAGGCCTGCTGATCGTCGGCACGCCCGACGACGAGCCCTGGCACATGACCGCGCATCTCGCCGACGAGAGCGAACTCGCCGGGCTTCCCGAGCTGATGCCGACCTTGATCCGCTGGGCACCGCCACCCGGCGCCCCGCAGCATCTGTCCGTCGGCCTAGAACGCCTAGAGCAAGCCGGCCGATCAGAGACCCTGCTGGTCGTCAGCTCTCAGGCCGCGCCAGAACCGCTGCTGGACCGGGTCGCCGACGCCAGGAAGGCCGGCAGCTCGATCTTCGCGCTCGACCAAGGCGATCCCGAACTCGCGAACCTAGTCCACGAGTCACTGGCCGTCCGCCCAGATCAGGACCCACTCTCCTTCGACGCCGCCCAGCACCTGGTGACCTTCGCCGTCGGCGACCCCGCCCTAGCTTCAGACCGCCGCTCCAGCGCCGGCTCAGCCCCGCCCGGTCTACGAGGCCACCTCAACCGCCTCCTGGGAGCCATTAGCGGCCCGCAGCCGGACTAGCTACCTCGCGAGGGGGTCGCCGATCGCTACTGCGACCCCGCCGGGCGCGCTGACTGGGCCACGAACGTGCCTCGGCCCTGACGGGTGACAATCAGTCCGCGCTCCCGGAGTACCTTCATCGCGTGCCGGAGAGTCTGGTATGCCACCTCGTACTCCTCGGCGAGTGCCCGCTCGGCCGGCAGCTTGTGCTTGAACTCCCCGACTTCGATCCGGCTCGCCAGATGGTCTGCAACCTGAACGTAGGTAAAGTCTGGACCCAAGGGATCGATGAGCGGCACGGCATCACCGTAGGCACTCTCCTAGCTGCATAAACCTTCCGCTAGCACTAGGTGCTCTAAGTGCTATGAGTGCTTTACTCTTGAGAACGTGATCAGACCCGAGACGGATCCAGTCGACCCGCTACAACGACAGCCACCACCAAGGTGGCAGCTAAGAATCCAGCCAGACGGCACGATAACCGCAGAAAGCTCAGGACTACATCCCCCGCTCACCGTCACCGGCGACACCCTGGCCAGCCTCCGCAGGCAGACCAGGGAAACGAGGGAAACGAGGGAACACCAACGCCAGGACTAGGCGTCCAGGCTCAGCACCATCGTCGGCCGCTCGATCACGTGGTCATCGCGCAGCGGCCGCACGGCCGTACCGATCGCGAAGAACTCCGTGGTGTGCCCGCCCCAGGTATGGGAGTGCTGCCGCAGCTGAACGCCCACGATTCCCTCAGCGTGCAGCGCCTCAGCCTCGGCCTGCATCCGGCTCATCGCCAGCTCCCGCGCGTCGTACAGCGCCTGCGTGAACTGCTCGATCTCCACGTTCTTGCCGATATTGCCAAGCACGCTGCCGAGCCGCTGGTGCGCGATGTGGTACACGCACGAGCCCATGACCATGCCCAGCGGCGCGTACCCAGCCCGGATCAGCGTCCAGAAGTCCTGCCCGGACAGGTCAGAGGTGAACGGCAGGTCCTTGTTGTTCCGCCAGTTCGTCACCCCGCCGCCGCCCGCGTTCGGCTCCGCCTTGACCGCCGTGCCGATCGCGATGAACTCGGCGATGTCCGCACCGAACTCCTTCAGCTCGACGTCGAGCCGCACGCCAACGACGCCGTCCGCGCCGAGCGTCTTGGCCTCGACCTCCATCCGGCTCATCGCCAGCTCCCGGGCGTGGTACATCGCCTGGGAGAGCACGTCGAGTTCCTGGTTCTTGTTCCAGCGGCCGATCTGCAGGCCGACGTGGTAGATCGAGCTGCCGAGCACCAGTCCCAGCGGCCGGAATCCGGCCTCCCTGACCAGCAAGAACTCATTGACCGACAGGTCCGAGGTGAAGATCGACCCGGCCTTTCCCGGCTGTAGCTCGGCTAGCCGCAGCATCGCGTCCTGCGGGACGCCAAGAGCACTGGGGTCGGTGGACTGCGTCATTGCTGCTCCTCGGATGCGTTGAACGCGTCTTGCTCACTATCTTGCCGGTTGGGCTCGAGTACCTGAATCGCCTGGGGGTGGTCGAGCCGGGCGCGGGCGTGCCGCGCGGCCACCCGACGCTCGGGGTCCAAAGAAAGCACGGCCAGGCTCGGCCGCTGGGCCGCCCTCCAGTCCCTGCTGAACTGCGTGATCGCGGTGCCGATCATCGTAACCTCGGCCCGATGATCACGGTTGCCGCCCATGGCCCGGCACTCCTGCTCGCCCGTCCGCAACTCAGTTCACCGGCCAAACTATCCGATCTTCCATTATGCGGAAAAATTTGCGCGGCCTTTCCGCGTGGTCTCCGCGAGGCCGGTCAATCGACGGGCCAGTCAGAACAGCGCAGACTCAGATCCTGATCCCCCGCCGCCGCACCTCCTGCCGTCGCTCAGGATCGAGCGACAAGATCGCGAGACTCGACCGTTCGGTCGGCCGGTGTGACGGCCTGAAGTGCGTGATCGCCGTGCCGATGAACGTCGCCTCGGCAACGTGGTCGCGGGCGCCCTCCTGCGCCTGGCACTCCCGCTCGCCCACCCGCAGGTCCATGGCCTGGATCACCACGCCCTCGCCGCCGTGCCTGACTACGTCGGCCTGCAGCTGGTTCCTGGCGTCGTGCCTGGTCATGTTCACCAGCTCGGTGTACCCGCCGACTTCGTTGTTGCCGGCCGTCCACCGGGTCTGGCTCCTGGTCATCCAGTCGTCGTGCCTGGCCCCGACCGAGATGCCGAGCACCAGGCTCACTGGAACGACTCCGTCGTTGATGAGCTTGGCGAAGTCCTGCCCGCTCAAGTCCGAGGTGAACGGCTGCCGCAGCGGCACACCGCCCGGTGCCCGGACCGCCGTGCCGATGGCGTGAAATTCCAGCGCGCCGCCGGCCGGGAACCGGCCGATTTTCAGCCGCACCCCGACGACTCCGTGACCGTCGAGCGCGGCGCATTCGGCTGCCATCCGGTCGATCGCGGCCCGCCGGGAGGCGTACATGGTCTGCACGAGCGGCGCGTACATCGCATTGCCGCCCGAGCTCGACAGCGACGTGACGCCGGGTCGCCAGCCCGACGTCATCCGGTTGTAGCTGCCGTAGTAACCGCTCGGGCAGCCGTAACCGCCGGTCCAGCCCATGTTGTAGACAGCGGCTCCGAGCACCTGGCCGACCGGCTCGAACCCGACCGATTTGATCGCCGCGAACTCGTCGGTGGTGAGCGCCGAGGACCAGGTCCCGCTCGCCTTGATCTCGGCCATCCTGGCCTGCGCGGTCTCCGGCAGCCCCTTGCCTGTCCACTGTGATGCCATGGCATCTGCTCCTCAGCGACCGCGATCCTGACGGTCCCATTCCTCATTGCGCTGGCGCACGGTCTCCAGCGCATGTTCAGCCGCTTCCTTCGTCGGATACGGCCCGAGCCGGTCCTTTGCCGGGCACACGGTATCCGACTCCACTGTCTGATGTTTGACGCAGAACCACCAGTGCTGCTGACTGTCCATGCCAACTAGAATCTCAGATCATGGTAACGACGCTGAGACCCGGCCGGATTTCGCCGATGCGGCCGGTCCCGGCTCGGATCGAGCGTCCTGAGTACGTTGGCAAGAAGTTCCCTAAGCTGGGCGAGCCCGATGTCAAGGACGCCGAGACGATCGAGCGGATGCGGGTGGCGGGCCGGATCGCGGCCCAGGCGCTCGCCGAGGTCGGCGGTCATGTGCAGCCCGGGGTCACCACCGACGAGCTCGACCAGATCGGACACGAGTTCCTCATCGATCACGGCGCGTACCCGAGCACGCTCGGCTATCGCGGCTACCCGAAGTCGCTTTGCTCTTCGCTCAATGAGGTCATCTGCCACGGCATTCCCGACGACACCGTGATGGAAGACGGCGACATTGTGAATATCGACATCACCGCCTACATCGACGGCGTGCATGGCGATACCAATGCCACCTTTCTGGCCGGTGACGTGGACGAGGAGTCGCGCCTTCTGGTCGAACGGACCCGCGAAGCCACGATGCGCGGCATCAAGGTGGTTGCCCCCGGCCGGGCGCTGAACGTGATCGGGCGGGTGATCGAGTCCTACGCGCGCCGGTTCGGCTACGGCGTGGTCAGGGACTTCACCGGGCATGGCATCGGCAAGACGTTCCACTCCGGGCTGATAATCCCGCACTTCGACGACCCGGAAGCGACCCTGGAGATGGTGCCAGGCATGACGTTCACGATCGAGCCGATGCTGACGCTGGGCACGATCCGCTACGACCTGTGGCCCGACGGCTGGACCGCCGTGACCCGGGACCGCAAGCGCACCGCCCAGTTCGAGCACACAGTTCTCGTAACCCAGGATGGCCACGAAATCCTGACCCTGCCGTAACTGCCCGCCGACACGGCCGCCGCCCAGAACGCCGCCCGCCTAGGCGTCACGCTCACCGCCCCGCCGCCGCCTGCCGTACCCTCTCACCGGTCGATCTGGAACGGGCAATGTCGCCGTTCCGCCCCCCCCTTGCGGGACGTGGGTCAACCGGCCACGCGGGATTGCGGGAGCCAGCGGAGCCAGCGCGGCAGGTACCAGCTGCGCTCGCCGAGCAGCGCCAGGGCGGCCGGGACGCAGATGCCCCTGACCACGGTGGCGTCGACGAAGACGGCGAACGCCAGGCCAACGCCGATCATCTTCAGGTCAATCGTTGACAGGGAAGCGAAGATCGAGAACACCGCGACCATGATCACCGCCGCGCTTGTGACCACGCCCGCTCCGGTCGAGATGCCGCCGACCACCGCCTGTTTGGTGGACTCACCGCGCCCGCGTAGTTCGGCGATCCGGCTCAGGATGAACACGTGGTAGTCCATGCTCAGCCCGAACAAGAACACGAACATGAACAGCGGCACCCAGTCCATGATCCCGCCGAACGAGGTGAAGCCCAGCAGGCCCTCCAGATGACCCTGCTGGAAGATGATCGTGATCAGCCCGTAGGCGGCCCCGACCGATAGCAGGTTCAGGCCGATCGAAACGAGCGGGATCGTGATCGATCTGAACGCGACCATCAGCAAGATGAACGCCAGCGCCGCTACCAGCCCGAACACCAGCGGCACTGCGGATCGCAGCGTCGAGGCGTAGTCGTAGCTGTTCGCGGTGTCCCCGGTGACGGCGTAGCTGATCCCGTGCACCTGGCCGAGGGTCTCCGGCAGGAGCCGATCGCGCAGCGTCAGCAGCGCGTGCGTCGCCTTGGCGCCGCTGCTGTTACCTGAGCTGGCCCCGGCCAGCGGCACCGAGATCAGCTCGCCGCGTCCAGCCCCGACGGGCAGCACCGTGACCGGGCCGTGGACCGGCCCCCCGTTCTCCCCCAGGGTCCTGAGCTTGGTCAGCGCGCTGGTCATCTCCGTGCTATGCACGCCCGGCCCGGCCACAACGACTTGCGCCGGGGCCGGTCCGCCGGGAAAGTCCCGCTGGATCATCGACAGCGTGCGCACGATCGGCAGGCTGGACGGCAGGTTGATGCTCGGGCTGCCGAGCCGCATGGACAACGCCGGGAACGCCAGCGCGATCAGCGCCAGGACGGCGACCCCGCCCCAGATCAGCGGCCGCCGCACGACCCGCGTCACCAGCGCGCTCCATAGCTTGGACCGGTCACCGCGCGTCCTCGCCTTGCCCAGGAACGGAATCCGGCCCCGATCGGCCCACGGGCCCAGCAGCGACAGCAGCGCCGGCAAGGCCGTCAGCGACCCAACCACGGCCACGCCGACGACGACCATCGTCCCGATCGCGAACCCGGTGAACATCGTGATGCCGGTGAACAGCAGCCCGGCCAGCGAGATCATCACGGTGAGGCCGGAGATCACGATCGCCCGGCCCGAGGTGGCTGCGGCCGTCCTGAGGGCCTCGTGGAAGCTCGCGCCAGCGGCCCGCTCCTCCCGTTCCCGGCGCAGGTAGAACAACGTGTAATCGATCCCGACCGCCATGCCGATGATCAGGACGACCTCAGAGGTACCCTGCCCGATCGGCAACCAGCGGCTCGGTATCGCCAGCAGCGACACGGCCGTCATCACCGCCGTTCCGGCGAGGATCACCGGGATGCTGGCGGCGATCAGCGCGCCGAACACGAGCAGCAGCAACAGCAGCGTCAACGGCACCGAGGTCCGCTCAGCGGAGTGGAAATCCTGGCCGAGCATGGCGGTCGCAACCCGGTCCACGCTCGCATCGCCGGCCTCGGCGATGATCAGCGACGGATGCCTGGCCTGAACCGCGGCGACCGCGCGCAGCGCTTTCACGACCGTGTTGTCGGCGTCGTCGTTCGGCCCGGCCACCCGGAACGTGATCAGCACGCCACCGCCGCCGGGCGAGATCAGCGCCTTGCCGTCCCGGCCGAACGGCGACTCGATGTTCGCGGCCGTCGCTGGCAGATCGCGCAGCGCGGTGACGACTTGCTCGGCCGCCAGCCGCATCGGCGGGTACGCGGCGAATGTCCGCTCGGGACCCGGCACCTTGGACTGGATCAGCACGCTCTCGGACGGCGGGGTGACCACGTGCAATTGGGTAAGCATCTGCTCGGCGACGCCCGACTGGCCCGGGTCGTACTCGGGCAGGTTATTGGTGCCGGCCAGATGCCCGGCGAGCAGGGCGCTGCCCACCATGAACATCCAGGCGACCAGGGCGAGCACCCGGTGCCGGGCGCTCCAGCACGCGATCCGCTCGACCACCGGACGGCGACGGGCTTGAGCTGGAATTTCGTCTGGAATTGCTGATCTGGCCGGTTGGGTCGACGGGCTGATCAGCTGCATCAAACAAAACCTTCCGGGGGGTTATCTGCGCAGCGAAGCTGCGCCAGGCAAACTCCAGCCAGAACTGGCGTACGGATTGGCGAGAATGAAGTCGACCCGGGGGCTTGGGGTCGGCAGGCCGTGCCTGAACTTCGAAGGAGACTACCCGCGCGCGGGGGCGCTGCGGGCACTTTGGCCGAACCCTGTCCGAACAGCGATACCGTCCTTACCTCGCGCAACGCGGTGGTGCAGGGCTTCCCCGGTCCACCGGCCCCGCGCCGGCGTGACGAAAATCACGACCTTGCGAGAGGATGGCCGGATGGGCGAGCTGATCGTGATCAGGCACGGCGAGACAGTCTGGAGCCGCGAGCTCAAGCACACCGGCCGCACCGACATCCCGCTCACGCCGGCCGGAGAGAAGGCGGCCGCCGCCCTGGCCGACGACCTGGCGGCCAGGACGATCACCGCGGTGTTCGCCAGCCCGGCCCAGCGCGCGGTCCGCACCGCTCAGCTAGCCGGCCTGACCGTGACCGCGACCGATCCCGACCTGTGGGAATGGGACTACGGCGGCTACGAGGGCAGGACCACCGATGAGATCAGGGTCGAGCGTCCTGGCTGGTACCTGTGGCGAGACGGGGTGATCCCCGGCGACGCCGAGCATCCAGGCGAGACCGTCGAGCAGGTCGGTGCCCGGGTCGGCCGCGTGCTTGACCGGGTCAAGCCGCTGCTGGCCAGCGGCGACGTCGCACTGGTCGCGCACGGTCACCTGCTGCGTATTCTCACTGCTTGCTGGCTCGAGCTGGCGCCCGCCGACGGCCGGTTGTTCCGGCTCGGTACCGGCACGCTGTCCACGCTCGGCACCGAGCACGACGAGCCGGTGATCAGCACCTGGAACGTGCCGCCTCGGCAGGCGGCCAGCTAGCCGCTGCCTGCTAGCCCGCCGGATTGGCGACCCAGGCCAGCATCAGCGGCTCCCCGGTCAGCGTGTCCTCGATCACCAGCAGGTAGGGCCGGTCGAACTTGAGCGTCGGCTGCGGCGCCGGCAACGCGGTCGGCGAAATGCCCACGGCCGTCGCCGCGCTCGCGACCGTGCCCTTCTCAGCCACGGTGAGCGTCGCGGCGTGCTGCACCAGGCCGATGCAACAGGCCTTGGGTGAGATCCCGGTGAAGTTCGCCGCCGGCGTAAACGCCTGGCCCATGCCGAGCTGCGCAAGCTCGGTCATCAGCGACCCGCTCCAGGTCAGCTTGACCTTGGGCAGGGCGATCGACATCTCATGGTGACTGCGGCTGAGCCTGGCGCTGAGCGCGGCGAACTCCGCCGCACTCGGCAGCTGGCAGCCGCTGGACCCGGGCGTGTGGCCGCTCACCGGCAGCCGCTCGCCGGCCGGCGGCAGCAGCGCGACCATGGCCAGCCGGTGGCCGCGGTACGGCAGCGAGGTCGCGGTCCAGCCGTCCGCGCTCGCGGTCTTGTAACCCCGGCCGTTCAGGTAGTGCGCCGTTACCTGACCGGCGCTGGTCGCGAACGATCCGGCGGCGGTGAACGCGCGGCTGAACGGCCGGGCCCAGGCCGCCTTCAGGTAAAGCGCGTTCGTCAGCAGCCAGCCGATCCCGTGCAGCGAGTGCGGCGGCAGCAGGTTCGGTATGTGCCCGTGGGTATCGCGGTCGATCGCCGAGTTGATCACGCGCCTGGCCGCGTCCGGGTCGGAGACCAGCGGGACGTGGCCGAGGCTGGCCCGGTAGTCGGACCTGAGCGCGGCGACGTAGGCCGGCTCGGGCGGCAGGGACCGGTCAGCCCAGATCCGGTTGCTCTGCGAGAACTCGACTCCTGGCCGTACCAGTGAGGCGAGCAAGTCCAATCTAGCCCGCAGGCCGGCGGCGAGCGCTGGCCCCGAAGCGGCCGGCAGGTGCAGGGCCCTGGCCATAGCCGCCGCCGTTTCGCCGCGCGCGCCGAGATAGGCCAGGCCGAGCGCGCTCGACACGCTGAGCGGGGACAGCGCGATGTTGGCGTCGGTCTTCCCGACGCAGACTTCCTTGAGCAAGCCGAGCCCGAACGCGGTGTCGGCCTGGCCGTAGGCGCGCAGCGTCGCTACCTGCTTGGTGGTCAGCACGACAGGACCACTGGCATGGTGCTGCTTGGCAGCGGCTGCGCAACCGGTAACCGTAACGGCGACGACGGCGATGAGCGCGGCGATGCGAGCGTTCCTCATGCCAATTGGACGCCGCGCCGGCTGATCAGGTTCCTGCCTGGCCCGGCTATGCGACCAGAGGCTCAGGGGGCAGGCCCAGGAACTGCCTTGGAATCCTGGTCATCGCCTGGTGCATGGTCGCCAGCGTGACCGTGGTCGCCAGGTCGGTGACCGGCACGCCCGGCGTTCCGTACAGCCGCCTGGCCCACCTGGGCAGGCTGCCGAACGCGAGCGCGTTCATGGGCGGCACGACGAGGCGCAGGCCGGTGAACGGCCAGGGTATGTCCGGCACGAACGATCTGACCATCGCCCGCCGCGCCTCGGTGCAGACGTAAAGCGAAGGCCGCATCCGCTCGTAATACGCCTCAAGATCCGCCGTCGAGCCCGGCACATCGGCGGGGTCCAGGCCGAGCACCGCGGCGCTGCGCCGCTGCTCGTCCACGAACTGGTCGAGTTCGGCCGCCGAGAACCGCAGGCCGCACCGCTCCGCGATGTTGACATACGAGGCGATCTCGCCGCAGTGCACCCAGAGCAGCAGTTCAGGCTCGTTGAGCCTAATCACCGAGCCGTCGGCGTCGGTGCCGGTGAGCGTCGCGTGGATGTGCCGCACCCGGCGCCCGGCCCGCTCGACCTCTGTCCGCGTCCCGTAGGTCCTGACCCGGACAAACTCGACCGTACGGGCGAACCGCCCCCACGCCTCGCCGGGCCGCGCGAAGGCGGTGTTCTGCCAGGTGGCCCGCATGGTCCGCGGATGCAGCGCCTGCAGGTACATGGCGCGCAGCCCCGCGACCCACATGATCGGCTCGCCCATCAGCCGCCAGGTCGCCGACCCAGGACCGAACAAGCCGCCGTCATGGGAGGCCAGCCTGATCGACGAGGCGGACATTCTTACCGCAGGCGAGTTCACGGACATACTGCCAGCGTAACGCCGCCAACCCAAAACTCCAGGTCACAGGACTATCGCGGTTCAGGAGCGGCGCGGCGCCGCCTGGACTGACGAGCGACAGAGCGAAGCGACAGAGCGAGGAGGGAAGGCGGCGCCTAAAAGCGCCGCGACAATGGGGGGTTCCGGGGGGTGTCCCCCCGGGCTAACGAGGCGCGGTCTCCTCGGCGATCCAGTCCAGGTATCCCGCCGACCCGGCCACGATCGGCGTGGCGATGATTTCCGGCTCGTCGTAGCTGTGCCGTTCGGTCAGGAATTCAGCTAGTTCCTGATACCGGTCGGCGGGCAGCTTGAGCATGACTATCCATTCCTCGGCCCGCTCGATACCGTCTTCCCACCAGAACGTGCTGGCGACCGGACCCGCGACCTGCGCGCAGGCCGCGAGCCTGGCTTCGACCGCGTCCTGGGCCAGTTCCATCGCCTCAGCGCGGGAGTCGGTCGTGGTCTGTACGTGCACGAACTGTGCCTTGCCGGAAGTGATCACGGCTCCGCTATGCTCGCCCGCCATACCAGAACATAGTACGCCTGGGTTGTGCGGCCCTTCGCCGTGCTGCCCGTTGCGTTCCCGGCCCCAAGGAGGCTTGGGTGGATCGTCGATTGTGCCTGATCGTGAATCCGCACGCCGGCAACGGCCGGGCGCGGACCATCCTGCCCGCCGCGACCGCCGCGCTGACCGCGGCGGGCACCGAGCACCGGGTGGTCGAATCGAGCAGCCTCCAGCACGCGGCCGAGCTCGCCGTCCAGGCGGCCGAGCGCGGCGAGGTAGTCGTGGCCGTCGGCGGTGACGGCATGGCCGGGACGCTGGCTGGAGCCGCATCGGCCGCAGGAGCCAGCTACGGGTTGATCCCGGCCGGCCGGGGCAACGACCTGGCCGGGGTGCTCAAGGTCCCGAGCGACCCGGCTGCCGCCGCGCAGGCGCTGGCGCAGGGACAGTCCAGGCAGATCGACCTGATCGCGGCGAGCACGCCGGACCAGCCCGAGCAGATCGTGGCCAGCAGCATCTACGCGGGCCTGCCTGCGGTCGCCGGGGAGGTCGCCAACGCCACCAAACTGCTCGACGGCCCGCTGGTCTACCCGGTCTCCGCGCTGCGGGTGCTGGCCCGCTGGCGGCCAGTGACGTTCACCGTGCGGATCACCGGCGAGCCCAAGGCCGAAGGCGGGCCGCAGACGCACGAATTCACCGGCTACGCGGTCGTGGTCGCCAACTCGGCCTTCTTCGGAGCCGGGATGAAGGTAGCGCCGCCAGCTCAGATCGACGACGGCGTGCTCGACATCGTGCTGATGCGACATGCGCCCAAGCTCACGTTCGTCAAGGCGCTGACGAAGATCAAGGACGGCTCGCACATCGACATGCCCCAGGTGAGCCTGGAGCGCGGCACGGAGATAACGCTGACCGTGAGCCGTGATCTCCCGGCCGCCGCCGATGGCGAGCCGCTCCGCTGTGCGTCTCCGCTGGCCGCGGGGACGCCGCTGCGAATCAGGGTGCTGCCCGCCGCGCTTTCGGTGATCGGCTCGGCAACTGCCGGTGACTAGTCCGCCATCTGCTGACACAACCAGGCGAGGGCAAGCGGATACCTGTGGTCAATGGCGGCGTGGGTGCCGTCGAAGATCTCGAACCTGATTACCTCGTCGGGCACCCCGATCTCGGCGAGCGCGGCCCGGAATGCCTCGGCGCCCACGTCCAGGTAAAAGTCGTCGGCGCTGCCCGCATCGATCCAGATCGCCCGCAGTGACCTGAGCGCGTCGGCGTACTTGGCGGTCATCCTGACCGGATCCCAGTCGAGCCAGCGCTGCCAGACGTCTTCACGCAGCATGCCGGTGCGGGTATCGAACGGAAGCTCCGGCCGGCCGTCGTCGTCGGCCGAGAAGCACGCCGCGACGCCAAGCGTGCCGAGCAACGCCTCGTCCGCCTTCTTGCTGAAGGCGGTTCTGGTGGTGAAGTCGTCCCACCACTGCCAGATGTCGCCGTCGTACTCGCGCAGCATCCGCACGCAGTCGGCGAACTCGGGGACGTAGCAGAGTTCATATAGCGCGTCGCCCGCGTGGGTCGCCAGCGCACCGAACAGGTCGGGGCGCAGCATCGGGGTGATCATCGCGCCGAAGCCGCCGCTCGACTTCCCCGAGATAGCGCGGTGCTCGCGGTCTGCGAGCGTGCGGTAGTTGCTGTCCACCCACGGCACGACCTCATCGCACAGGTACGAGTGATACTTGCCGGTCCCCGGCGAGTCGACGTACTGGCTGCCGCCGTACTTGGTCCAGGCATCGACGTAGATCACCAGCGCGGGCGGTGCGCTCTCGGTGGCGAACACCAGATCGGCGGTCTCGATGAACGGCTGCCGGAACGCGGTGCGGTTTCGCCACATACTGACATAGCCGCCATATCCCATAATGACGTAAACGACTGGGTAATGGCGTTCGCTGTTCTCGTCATCGTCGTAGCCGGGTGGCAGGTAGACCAGGATTGGCCGCTCATACGGATCGCCCAGCGGATTGTCCCGAAGCAACTCGCTCGTTATTACTTGCTCGTCGATCCGACCGGCGAGCTCCCCCGACCACGGCAGCATGGTTTCTCCGTTCACGAAAACAGTCGATCTCACCTTACGCAGCAACTCCACGGCAGCGTGTAACCGGCGACGCGCCGTGCGATCCGCATATCCCGAAATGACACGCAGCGACGTTAAGAACCGGCATAGTTTGCTCTGTTCCCAGCGGACGGCCGGTTAAGGCAGCCCGCCCCCTGTGCTGACCTAAGGCCCGTTCCAGGAGGCTCGACATGCCGGAAGATCGTTTTGGCGTCAGCGGGCGGATCACCGAGCGCCGGAAACGGCTCGCCACCAGGCTCAACTGGCGCAACCGGCGCCTGATTGCCGCGGGCCTGCCCCTGATGGCCATTGCGGCCGCCGCCCTGCCGACGGTCATCTCGCACATCACGGCCAAGGACGCGGCCTCGGCCCGGCCATCGCGCACGCTGTGCACCGGCTGGGCGCGCTGCACAGGGCACGGCTACCCGAGCTATCACTACCGGACTCGCGGCTACCGGTCCTACTGGCGGATGTCGGCCGGCGACCAGTGCACCAACTACGCCGCCTATGTCGAGTCGACCGTCTACCACGTGCGCGGGCCGAGTTACCTGCTCGGCAACGGCGGCGAGTGGGCGGCCACGGCGGCCGCGCACGGGGTCAAGGTCAACCACACCCCGGCGGTCGGCGCGGTAGCCGAGTGGGATGGCGGCTCGGTCGGGATGAGCTCGGCCGGCCATGTCGCCGTGGTCGAGGCGGTCGGGCCGCACCACAGCTACATCATCATCTCCCAGCAGCACATCGGCGGTCAGCGCAACGACTACGACTGGACTCTGATCAGTGCCCACCAGTACGCCGATGAGTGGCAGACGTGGCCGAGTCACTTCATCCACTTCCGGATCCCGCGCCGAGCCGACGTTGGCTATTACAACCGCTGGACCGGCAAGGTCAGCGAGCGCTACTCGCAGACCACGGGCCCGGTCAACGCCAAGCCGAGGATCGGCCGCGGAAAGATCCCGCTGGCCGGGGACTGGAGCAGCCACGGCCGCGACCGGCTCGGCTACTACAACCCCAGGTACGGCACGTTCCGGTTGTTCGGAGCCGGCCGGGGACGGCACTCGACCAAGACGTTCAAGTTCGGGCCGGCCCACATGATCCCGCTGGTGGGCGACTGGACCGGGTCCGGTCATGACGGCATCGGCTACTACAACCCCAAGACCGGCACGTTCTACCTGCGCGAGAAGCTGTCTCGGGGGAAGGCGCTGAAGAAGTTCAGGTTCGGGCCCAGGCACATGGTCCCGCTGGCCGGGCACTGGACCGGCGGCCGCCGCAGCGGCGTGGGCTACTACAACCCGCGGACGGGCTTGTTCGCGCTGCGCAACAAGCTGTCGTCAGGGCCGCCGTTCCGCAGGTTCAGATTCGGGCCCAAGCACATGATCCCGCTGGCCGGAAGCTGGAATGGCAAGCGGTGGGACGGCGTGGGCTACTACAACCGCTGGAAGGGCGCCTTCCACCTGCGCAGAGGCCTGGGCAAGCGCCGGGCGTCGGAGACCATCAGGTTCGGCCCGCGCAAGATGGTGCCGCTCACTGGGGAGTGGTTCGGCGTCTAGGTAACGTTGCCCCATGACCGGGCCGGACTTTGACTCCAGCCAGGCCGACCGGCATCTCGTCGACGCGATCCGTCGCCTCGGCGAAGAATCCCGGAGACGGCCAGCACCTTTGCTCGCCGATCCGGTGCGGCCAGGCAGCGCGCTCACTTTCGGCGGCCTGCTGGAGATCTTCGACGCCCAGCTGGCCAGCCGCCATCTCGACGCGGCGGCCCGCTGGATGCGCTCACGCAACAGCGGCTTCTACACCATCGGCTCGGCCGGTCACGAATCCAACGCCGCCGTGGCCGTGGCCTTGCGGCTGACCGATCCGGCCCTGCTGCATTACCGCTCGGGCGGGTTCTACCTGGCCAGGGCGGCACAGGCCGGGAGAGCCACCGACGGCATCTACGACGTGCTGCTCGGACTGGCGGCCTCCACGCGCGAGCCGATCGCCGGCGGCAGGCACAAGGTGTTCGGCCACGCCGAGCTGAACATCATCCCGCAGACCTCGACGATCGCCTCGCACCTGCCAAGAGCCGTGGGCCTGGCGTTCGCGCTCCCCCGGTCGGCCCGGCTCGGGCTGACCTCGCCGTGGCCGGCCGACTCGATCGTGGTGACCAGCCTCGGCGACGCCTCGGTCAATCATTCGACCGCGGAAGGAGCGATCAACACCGCGGCTTACTGCACCTACCAGGGCTTGCCGCTGCCGCTGCTGCTGGTCTGCGAGGACAACGGCTTCGGCATCAGCGTCCGCACGCCGCCCGGCTGGACGGCGGCCACGCTGTCCAGCCGACCCGGGCTGCGTTACGCCTATGCCGACGGCACCGATCCGGCGGCGGTCTACGATGCCGCCCGGCAGGCCGCTAGCTACGTCAGAGACAAGCGCGCGCCCGCCATTTTGCACCTTTCGACCGTGCGGTTCGGCGGTCACGCCGGTTCGGACGCCGAGGCGGGTTACCGCACGTCCGCCGAGATCGCCGATGAGCTGCGCCGGGACCCGCTGCTCGGGACCGCCAAGGCGCTGATCACCTCTGGCCTGCTCACCGCCGGCGAGGTGCTCGACCGGCACGAGCGGTCTCTTCGACTGGTCTCCTCACTCGCCGAGCAGGCCGAAGGTGAGCCGAAACTGACCAGCGCGCAGCAGGTGATGGCACCGCTCGCGCCGCGGCATCCCGCGCTGGTGGCGGGCTCGCTCCACCCGGCCAGCATGCGCCAGCGGCTCCGCGTCTTCGGCGGGAAGCTGCCCGAGGAAGAGGGCCTGCTGACGCTGGCGCAGGCGATCAACCGCACGCTGGCGGACGAGATGGCGGCCCGCGGCGATGTGATCGTCTTCGGGGAGGACGTGGCGCGCAAGGGCGGCGTGTACGGGGTCACCAAGGGCCTGCTGGGCGCGTTCGGCGCGGGCCGGGTGTTCGACTCGCTGCTCGACGAGCAGTCGATACTCGGCCTGGCTCTCGGCGCGGGCCTAGCAGGCATGCTGCCGGTGCCGGAGATCCAGTACCTGGCCTATCTGCACAATGCCGCCGACCAGCTCCGCGGTGAGGCGGCCACGCTGTCGTTCTTCTCCCAGGGTCAGTACCGCAACCCGATGGTGCTGCGGATCGCCGGGCTGGCTTACCAGAAGGGGTTCGGCGGTCACTTCCACAACGACAACGCGGTCGGTGCGCTCCGCGACATTCCGGGCCTGATCATCGCTTGTCCCGCCCGGCCAGACGACGCGGCCGCGCTGCTGCGGACAGCCCTGGCCAGCGCCCGCGAAGACGGCAGCGTCTGCGTGTTCCTTGAGCCGATCGCGCTCTACCACGAGCGTGACCTTTATCACTTCGGCGATAGCGGCTGGATGGCCGGCTACGACCCGCCCTGGCTGTGGACCCTCGGCCACGCCCCGGTCGGCCAGGGACGGGTCTACGGCGATGGCCAGGACCTGCTGATCGCCACGTTCGGGAACGGCGTGCGGATGAGCCTGCGCGCCGCCGCGAACCTAAGCGCTCAGGGCATCGCCTGCCGCGTGCTCGATCTGCGCTGGCTCGCCCCGCTTCCCGTCGATGATCTGGTCCGCGAGGCCTCGGTCACCGGGGCGGTTCTCGTGGCCGACGAAACCAGGTTTTCCGGCGGGGTGGGCGAGGGCATTATCGCGGCACTGGTACAGGCCGGCTATTCCGGCCGACTAGGCCGGGTAAGCAGTTACGACAGCTTCGTGCCGCTCGGTGCGGCCGCCAGCACCGTGCTGCTGTGCGAGGCCGCCATCGAGACGGCGGCACGCGATCTCATCCGCTGATCGCGTGCCGCCCGAGGATCTGCGACCGGCAGGTCAGCAGCCAGCCGCGGTCGCGCTGGCCAGCCGCTGCCGGTCGAGCATTGCCATCCGCATCGGTGGCCGCTCGATCATGAGCTCGGCGTACTCCTCGAGTTGCACGCCCTGAGCCGCAGCCACGGCGTGCAGATATGATCCTGCCTCCGAATCCGTCCAGGAGTCGGGGGTCAGGTCGGTGCCGATCAGCCGGCGCTGGCTAGCGCGGGTCAGCACGGCGCGCAGCACCGCGTAACCCATCCGGCTCAGGTTCGACAGATCCTGGTGCCGGTTCTTGCGCATCCCGGCGTCGACCTGGGCCATCGCCGAGAGCCCGCACCCATCGAGCACGTCGATGAGCATGCCGATCTCGACCGCATAACCGGTGAAGAACGGTACCGAGTAGAGCAGTTCCCTGGTGCCGCCGAACTCGCCGGCCAGCGGCTGGACGAACCCGGCCAGCTCAGGGAAGAGCAGGTTGAGCGCTGGCTTGGCGGTCAGCTCGGTCACCCGGCCGCCGCCGTCGGGAACCGACAGCGTCTCCTGCGTGTAGGGACGACGGTAGGCGGCCTTGACGAACTGGATGTCCGGCCTGGCCACCAGGCAGCCGAGCACGCCGGTAATGAGCTGCGTGCAGAAGTTGCCGGTATCGGTGTCGGCAAAAGCGACAACGTCGCCAGTTACCACTGACAGGCCGCGCCACATGGCGTCACCCTTGCCGTGGGCGGGGCCGTACTCGGGCATCAGGGCGTTCTCTGAATACACCTCGGCGTCATAGCCGTGTGCGATCTCGGCGGTGCCGTCGGTGGAATCGGCGTCGACGACGACGACCTGATCGATTAGCCCGATGTCTGGATGTCGGAGATTGTTTACCTCGTCGAGAACCGAGGTTATGGTTTCGGCCACATTGCGGGTAGGCAGGATCAGCGAAACGGACAGGCCCCTGTCCCGCTTGATCTGGCCTAGCTCGCTGGCGTTGCCGAAGTCAGAATAATGGAAGCTATGTGACCGAAACCAATCATGTGTTCGCATGAGGTCCTCCTCGACATCCGGGGCGGGCCATTCCTGCACCACATACCAAATTTTTGACGATACAAACAACTATGCCGACCCAGCTCCCCGTAAGCCCTCGGTGCGACGATAAGGCCGAATGTGCCCGGTACTGCTGGATCACCCAGATACTACAGACTCGGCGGCATCATAGGACCCTCATGCGTACACCTGTCAACGTCACCCGATACTAGGGCATCGCTGAAGGTTCATTCAGTCCTGTGACACCTGGTTAGTTGTTGTTGACCGTCCGCAACTCGCTGCACGTGAACGCATGTGATACCCGCATGGTCCCCCGTTAAAGCGAACGTGACGGCCGACCCTACATCGCCGTCAGTGTCCGGTCTATCCTCGGCCTATGAACCTGCACTCTACCGTCGGTGGTCCCGCGCTTGCGCAGCAGCGGCACCTGGTGACCGAGATCCCTGGCCCGGCCTCCCGCGAGCTACTTGAGCGCAGGCAGCGCAGCGTCGCCCGCGGCTTGTCCCACGTACTGCCCGTCTTCGTGACCGCGGCCGGCGGCGGCGTGATGATTGACGCCGACGGCAACTCGCTGATCGACTTCAGCTCCGGTATCGCGGTGACGTCCGTCGGCAACAGCGCCGAACTGGTCGTCAGCCGGATCACCGATCAGGTCGCGCACTTCACCCATACCTGCTTCATGGTGGCGCCCTATGAAGGCTACGTGGAGGTCTGCGAAGAGCTGAACCGGATCACGCCCGGGCGCCACGACAAGCGCTCGGCGCTGTTCAACTCAGGGGCCGAGGCCGTCGAGAACGCGGTGAAGATCGCCAGGCACGCCACCGGCAGGCAGGCGGTGGTGGTCTTCGACCACGCCTACCACGGACGCACGAACCTGACGATGGCGATGACTGCCAAGAACATGCCCTACAAGGACGGCTTCGGTCCATTCGCCGGCGAGGTCTACCGCGTGCCGATGGCCTACCCGTTCCGGTGGCCGGGCGGGCCCGCCAAGTGCGCGGAGGAGGCCCTTGACGTGATCACGGCGCTGATCCACGCCCAGGTCGGCGAGGAGCGGGTCGCGGCCGTGGTGATCGAGCCGATCCAGGGCGAGGGCGGATTCATCGTGCCGCCCGACGGCTTCCTGCCGGGGCTGGCCGAGTTCTGCCGCGAGCACGGCATCGTGTTCATCGCCGATGAGATCCAGTCCGGCTTCTGCCGCACCGGCGACTGGTTCGCCTGTGACCACGAGGGCGTCGTGCCCGACCTGGTCACCACCGCCAAGGGCATCGCGGGCGGGCTGCCGCTGGCCGGCGTCACCGGCCGCGCCGAGATCATGGACTCGGTGCACGCCGGCGGGCTCGGCGGTACCTACGGTGGCAACCCGGTGGCGTGTGCCGCCGCGCTCGGCTCGATCGAGACGATGACGAAGGAAGACCTGCCGGCCGCGGCTCGCCGGGTGGGCGAGATCATGCTGCCGAGGCTGCACAAGCTGGCCGAGCGGTACCCGGTCATCGGCGACCTGCGCGGCCGGGGCGCGATGATCGCGATCGAGCTGACCAGGCCAGGCGCGCTCGAGCCAGATCCGGTGACCACGGCGAAGGTGGCCAAGGCCTGTCACGCGGCCGGCCTGATCGTGCTGACCTGCGGGACCTACGGCAACGTGCTGCGCTTCCTGCCGCCGCTGGTGATCGGCGCCGACCTGCTCAACGAGGGGCTAGACGTGCTCGAGGAGGCGTTCGGGCAGCTCTGATCGGAGTTCAGCAAGTCGGCTCCGAGCGGGGTGAGCACGTGCAGCACCATCAGCCGGCGTCGGCTCACCTGGACCGCGTACATCTGGGCGCTGATGCGCGGCCAGTACGGCTCGACGAACGAGCGGTAGGCGGCGGTGATCGCCCGGCACCAGCGCAGCGAGCGGTGCCATCTCGGTGGTGAGCCGGCCGAGAGATGCGGAGAAACGGGTCATTGACCACCTAGTTACCGGATGTTACTAACAAGTAGTAAGCGCCTCTGTGTGTGTGACAATGAGCCCCAGGAGCTGCCCGTGTTAAATCGATCTCGCTTGTGCGCGCTAGCGGTCACGATCGGCGCGGTGGCCGTCGCCGCCTTCACCACCGGCGGTAGCGCCGGCGCCGCGAGTTCTGTCCACTACGTCGCCCTCGGCGACTCCTACTCTTCCGGCGACGGAGCCGGCCACTACTCGGACGGCTCGTGCCGCGAGAGCAGTAACGCGTACCCCGTGCTCTGGGCGGCGGCCAATGCCCCGGCCACCTTCACGAACGAGACCTGCTCGGGCGCGACCACCAGCTCGGTGATCAGCACCCAGCTCGGCGGGCTGAGCGGCGCGACCACGCTGGTCTCGATCTCGGTCGGCGGCAACGACGTCGGGTTCGCCAGCGTGATGGAGACGTGCGTGCTCGGCTCGACATCCAGTTGCGTGAACGCGGTGAACTCAGCCGAGGCGCAGGCCCAGTCGACCTTGCCGGCCGCACTGAACACCGTGCTCTCCGACATCAGGGCGGATGCCCCAAACGCCAAGATCGTCGTGCTCGACTACCCGCAGTTCTATGACCTGTCCAAGTCCTCGACCTGCATTGGCCTGTCCACCACCGACCGGACCGCGCTCAACGGCGGCGCGGCGCTGCTGGCCAGCGAGATCTCCGCCGCCGCCAGTCGCAACGGCGACACGTTCGTCGACGTCGTACCGCACTTCGCCGGTCACCAGATCTGCGACTCGAACAGCTACCTGAACTCGGTCAACATCTTCGACATCGAGTCCTCCTACCACCCGAACGCGTCCGGCCAGGCGGGCGGCTACCTGCCGGCGTTCTCGTCCGCCGCCCCGTAATCGCGGCTTGCGGGTAAGGCCGGCCGGACACACGGATCCAGCCGGCTTTATCCGTACCTGGCGTCCAGATCCCGGTGCAGGCTGCTGGCTAGCAGCTCGGCGCCGAGCGGGGTCAAGGTGTGCAGCACGGCCTGCGCCTGGTCGCCGTCCGCCGGAGGCCTGGCGGTCGCTACGTCCTGGATGCTCGTCGCGGCGAAGACCAGCATCGGTTGCGGCGTGGCCGGCCACCGTGAACAGATCAACGCCCCGGCCTCCCGGCGGCATTGAAATGGACACGCCAGGGCATGTTGACACACTGGCGCACTGACCGCGCGCAGTCAACGGCCGTGAGTTAGCCCTCGTAATACCGGTCCACCGCCGTGAACACCTCGTCCAGGATCGCCAGCCCCTCCTTGACCTGCTCGGCCGTGATGATGCACGGCGGTACCACGTGCACCCGGTTGTAGTTCGTGAACACGAGCAGGCCGTGCGCGCGGCACTGGGCCATCAGCTCACCCAGCGCCTGCGACGAGCCGCCGTACGGGGCCAGCATGGCCCTGGTCGCCCGGTCGGAGACCAGGTCCAGAGCCCAGAACACGCCCATCCCGCGGACCTCGCCGATCACCGGATGACGGTCGGCCAATTCAGCAAGGACTGGACCGACGCAAAGCTTTCCCACCTGAAGTGCATTTTCTACGATGCCCTCGTCCCGCATCGCATCGATGGTCGCGACAATCGAAGCGCACGCCAAAGGATGCCCGGAATAGGTCAGCCCGCCCGGGAACACCCGGTCGTCGAACGTCGCGGCGATCTCGTCGGAGATGATCACCCCGCCCGCCGGCACGTAGCCGGAATTCGAGCCCTTGGCGAACGTGATCAGGTCAGGGACGGCGTCGAAGTACTCGAATGCGAACCACTTGCCGGCCCGGCCGAAGCCGCACATGACCTCGTCGGCGATCCAGACGATGCCGTACTTGTCGGCCAGCGCGCGCACGCCGGCCAGGTAGCCGGGCGGCGGGATGAGCACCCCGGCGGTGCCAACGATGGTCTCGATCAGGATCGCGGCGATGGTGTTCGGACCCTCGAACTGAATCACCTGCTCCAGGTGCTCCAGCGCCCGCTGGCTCTCCTCCTCCGGCGAGGCGGCCCAGAACGAGGTCCGGTATAGGTAAGGGCCGAAGAAGTGCACGTGGCCGGTCGCGTACTCGTTCGGCCACCGGCGCGGGTCACCGGTCGAGCTGATCGCCGAGCCGGTGTTGCCGTGGTAGGACCGGTAGAAGGTCAGCACCTTGTCCCGGCCGGTGTGCAGGCGGGCCATCCGAATCGCGTTCTCGTTCGCGTCGGCACCGCCGTTGGTGAAGAACACTTTGTTGAAGCCATCGGGCGCGAGAGCGGTCAGCCTTTCCGCCGCCTGCCCCCGCGCCTCGTTGGCGTACTGCGGCGCGATCGTGGCCAGCTTCCCGGCCTGGTCTTGGATCGCGGCGATCACCTTCGGATGCTGGTGTCCGACGTTGGTGTTCACGAGCTGGCTGGAGAAGTCCAGGTACCGGTTGCCCTCGTAATCCCAGACGTAGCAGCCCTGCGCCCCCGCGATCACCAGCGGGCTGAGCGCCTTCTGGGCGGACCAGGAATGGAACACGTGCGCCCGGTCGGCGGCGTATACATCGGCGCCGCGAGCCGGATCGGGAACAGGACCAGTCATGATTTCCTCCTGCCAGGCTTTGCCCAGACGCTAAGTTCGGACCCCACCCGCTTGCCTACCCGGGGACGGGCAGCTCGATCAGGTGTTGACCGGGAAGCCTAGGTTGACGCCGCCGTGGCTGGGGTCTAGCCAGCGGGAGGTGACCGCCTTGCCTCTGGTGTAGAAGTGGACGCCCTCGGTGCCGTGCACATGCGTGTCACCGAACAGCGAGGCCTTCCAGCCGCCGAACG
>Ga0099827_10000128_pt1 | contig 26962 bp, 21 predicted proteins | sample CZO8metaG_FD_79339 | JGI IMG/M metagenome (GOLD analysis project Ga0099827, IMG submission 79339) | Vadose zone soil microbial communities from the Eel River Critical Zone Observatory, Northern California, USA - CZOApr15con1.8 metaG | ecosystem: Environmental > Terrestrial > Soil > Vadose zone ...
GAGATACCGGCCCGCCCTGGAACAGCACGGACGGCCCGGTGACCAGTTCGGTCCACGGCTCGAGCACCTGCTGTACCGGGATGTCGCTCGGCCGGTTGAGCACGACGCCGAGCGTGCCCTCTTCGGGGTCGTCCTCGACGATCAGGACGATCGTACGCCTGAAATTCACGTCCCCGAGCATCGGGGTCGCAGCGAGAAGCTGGCCCGTGCGGGATTGCGACTGCATGTCTCTATGATGCTCCACGCGGCGCTAGCCATGCGTGAGCAGGGCTCAAGATCTGACCTGGTCTTTGACTAGCCTGCGCCCAGAGCGCCGACTCAGAACAGCAGCCCCGACAGTTTTGCCGAAAATCAGAACAGCAGGCTCGAGAGCTTGCCTCTTGCCTTGGTCACCTTGGGATCGCCCGGCGGCATGATCTCGAACAGGCCGAGCAGGTGCACCCGGGCCTTGTCGCGCTCGGCTCCGGCGGTCCGGCGGACTACTCCCAACAGGCGATCGAACGCGGCGTCGATCTGCCCGTCGGCCAGCTCAAGGTCGGCGGCGTTGGCCTGGGCCTCCGGGTCGTCCGGGCGCTCGTCGGCCGCCCGGCGCACCTTGGCCGGGTCGTAGGAATTGACCCGCCGGAACAGCTCCACCTGGGCCAGCCAGATCTTGGCCACCGGGTGTCCTGGCGTGTCCTGCAGGATCTGCTCGAGCGCGTTGGCCGCGCCGTTCAGGTCGCCGGTGTCCATCGCGTCCTGGGCGGCCTTGAAGCGGGGGTCGGTCAGCGCTTCGGTGTCGGCCCCGAGCGGCCCGCGGCCCTGGCGCTCCTCGGCCGGCCCCTCGCCCGGCGCCGCGCCGTTGGCGTTAACGTCAAGACCGAGCTGCGCCGCCACACCGAGGATCTGGCCGATCCAGCCGCGCACCTGCGCCTCAGGCAGCACGCCTAGGAAGCCGTCCACCAGCTGGCCGCCGACCACGGCGACCACCATCGGGATCGATTGCACCTGCAGCGCCGCGCCCAGCTGCGGGTTGGCCTCCACGTCCACCTTGGCCAGAATCCAGGCGCCGGCCGCCTCGGTGGCCAGTTTCTCGAGCACGGGGCTCAGCTGCTTGCACGGCTCGCACCAGTCTGCCCACAGGTCGACGATCACCGGCACCCGCTGAGAGCGCGCGACCACGTCGGCGTTGAACGTGGCCTCAGTGACCTCGATCACATAGGCGGACGACTCGCCGGCCGGAGCCTGCGCCGCCTGGGCCTTGCGCTTAACGGCGGCCTGCCGGGCACCAAGGTCCACGGCACCGTGCATAGAGAAGTTTCGCGGCTGCGTCATAGCTCCATCCTGCCGTATCGCAGTGCTTGCTTTTCGCCTCCGGGCCCGCAGCCCTTTGGCGCGACAGCAGGTTAGAACGCTGGCGACTCGAAATAGCTGCCCCATTCCGCTTTGAGCGCATCGCAGATCTCGCCGAGGGTAGCTTCGGCTAGGGCGGCGTCGATCATCGGGGGGATCGTGTTCTGCCCGGAGCGGGCTGCGGTTAGCAGGGCTGCCATCGCCGCGTCGACGGCCGCCTGGTCCCTGGCGGTCCGGCGCCTGCCGAGTGCGCGTACCTGCTCTACCTCGACCTCGTGGCTGACCCGCAGGATCTCCATCGGCTTCTCGACAGTGTCAGTGTGGGAGTTGACCCCCACAATGCGTTTCTCCCCCTTCTCGATTTGCTGCTGATAACGGAAAGAAGCCTCTGCTATCTCAGCCATAAACCAACCGTCCTCGATCCCGCGCAGGATGCCGCTGGTCATCGAGCCATCCGCGCTCATCGAACGGATCTTGGCAAAGATCTCTTCGGCCTCCGCCTCCAGCCGGTCGGTCAGCGCCTCGACGTACCAGGAGCCGCCGAGCGGGTCGGCGACATTGACCACGCCGGTCTCCTCCATGATCACCTGCTGGGTGCGCAGCGCGATCTCGGCCGCCTTCTCGCTCGGCAGCGCCAGCACCTCGTCGAGCGCGTTGGTGTGCAGCGAGTTCGTACCGCCAAGCACGGCCGCCAGCGCCTCGATCGCGGTCCGCACCACGTTGTTGTCCGGCTGCTGCGCGGTGAGCGAGACTCCGGCGGTCTGGGTGTGGAACCGCAGCCATTGCGCCCGCTCGGTCTTCGCGCCGTAGGTGTCTCGCATCCAGCGAGCCCAGATTCGCCGCGCGGCGCGGAACTTGGCGATCTCCTCGAAGAAGTCGACGTGCGCGTCGAAGAAAAACGAAAGACCGGGCCCGAACACGTCGATATCGAGCCCGCGCGAGATGCCAAGCTCGGCATAACCAAAACCATCGGCCAAGGTGAAAGCTAGCTCCTGGGCTGCTGTCGATCCGGCCTCCCTGATGTGGTATCCGGAGACTGAAAGCGGCTTGTAGGCCGGAATCTCGGCGGTGCAGTACTCCATCAGGTCGCCGATCAGCCGCAGGTGCGGCTCCGGCGGGAACAGCCACTCCTTCTGCGCGATGTACTCCTTGAAGATGTCGGTCTGGAGCGTGCCGTTCAGCTTGCTGATGTCGGCGCCCTGGCGCTTGGCCGCCGCCAGGTACATGCAGAACACCGGCACCGCCGGGCCGCTGATCGTCATCGAGGTGGTGGTGTCGGCTAGCGGTATGCCGCCGAACAGCACGTCCATGTCGGCAGCCGAGTCGATCGCGACGCCGCAGTGGCCGACCTCGCCGAGCGAGCGCGGGTCATCGGAGTCGCGGCCCATCAGCGTCGGCATGTCGAAGGCCACCGAGAGCCCGCCGCCGCCCGCCTTGAGCAGCATCTTGTACCGCTCGTTAGTCTGCACCGCGTTGCCGAAGCCGGAGAACTGCCTGATCGTCCAGGTCCGGCCGCGATAGCCGCCCGGATAGAGCCCGCGGGTGAACGGGAACTCCCCCGGCCAGCCGATCCGCTCGAAATCGGGCACTACGCCGCCGTCGGGCGGGCCGTACACCGGCGCCACAGCCAGCCCCGACAACGTTGTGAAGTCAGCGTCGCGGACCTTTGAACTGTCATAGCGGCGCTGCCAGCGCGCGCGTCCCTCGTCTGATGCGCTCATCTCGACCTCCGGCGGCTGGCCAGCCATCTCGGCCACAACAGGAGTTAGTAGGACGTCCTACTAACTGGCTATGCACAGTCTACGCGGGGAACGCGTTCCAACCATCTGACCTTCTGCGGCGTCTGTTTAGGCGTGACTCATAGGCGAGATCGGGTAAGCGAGACTCGGCCCGGCCCGCGGCGAAATGTGTGGTAAAACGAATGCGGAATCTCACCAGCGACGCCGGTTGCCTGACCATGGCCGGCGACGTGGCGACCCTTCATCCGTCGTGGGCCATGCCGTCAATGCCGGCGGCCGAGCAAGGAACCACAGTGCCCAGGCTGCGCTCAGGCGACCGCGAAGCCGCGGAGGAGTTGTTCAACGCCTGCTATCCGCGGCTAGCCGGCTGGTGCCGGCGGCTCGTGGACGACGACGAGACCGCGCACGAGATCGCCTCTGAGGCTTTCACCAGGCTGCTGTCCCGCTGGTCGCGGCTGGACAACCCGCAGAGCTACCTGTACATGATCGCCACCAACCTGATCAGGGACCACTGGCGCAAGACCAGCCGGGAGCGGCGGGCGATGAAGAATTTCACCGCCGCCGTGCCGACCGAGCCGGCCTGGCACCAAGTGCAGGACGTCGATGTCCGGGCGCTGATCGAGGACCTGCCGCCAAGGTTGCGCAGCGCGTTCTTGCTGCACTACTACGCCGGCTTCGGAGTTAAGGAGGTCGCGAGCATGCTCGGGCGGCCTGAGGGAACCGTGAAGGCCGACCTGCATCACGCGCGGGCCAAACTCAAGGCCGCGGTGGGTGAGAAACCATGAGTGACCCGTTCGACCCGATCGAGCAGTGGCTGAGTGCCGACGTCGAACTGATGCCCGCGCGGGCCGGCACGTTCGAGCGGGTGCACCGCCGGGCGCGGCGGCGTAAGACGGCGGTCGCCACGATGACGGCGGCCGGGGCGGCGGTGGTGATCGCGGCCGCGGTGACGGTGCCGCAACTGGTCTCGTCGCTGCTGCCTGGCCACGGCAGCGGCGGACCGGCCAAGGCCAGGATCAGCTCGCCGACCTCGTCTTCCAAGACGCATGCACCGGGGCCGTCGGGGAGCAGCCGCCCGAGCCCGCACCGGTCTTCCCGCCCCTTTGGATCCCCCACGTCGGTACCGCCTGCGGGTCACGAGTTGTCGATACTGAAGTCGTCGGTGGCGCCGGACGCGCGGTTCGAGCCGACGTCGATCACGTTCGTCAATGATTCGGTGGGTGCGGTACTCGGTCAGACGACGGCCGGGTGCTCGGCCGGTTCTTGTACGGCCGTGGCGGGGACCTTGGACTACGGGCAGTCCTGGACCAAGGTCGACGCGCCGCCCGCCGGGCCGCCCTCTGGCAGTTCGGGCGTCAGCCAGGTCAGGTTCCTGGACGGCGGCAATGGCTGGGCGTTCGGGCCCGAGCTGTACGCCACCCATGACGGCGGCGCGACGTGGAAGAAGGTCTCAGGACTCCATGGCCGGGTGATCGACCTGTCCACCGTCGGCGTTCAGGCCTATGCCGTCGTGGCCACGTGCACGGGCACCGGGCCTGACTTCGCGGCCGGCTGTACCAGGTTCGCCCTGTACTCCGCGTTCTACAACAGCGACAACTGGCAGCCGGTGACGGGTGCGGCTGGTGCGGCTGGTGCGGCTGGTGCCGGGGGCAAGCTGCCGGTGCGGCCGGGCGGGCTGCAGCTCACCGGGCAGTACGGCTACCTGCTGGCCGGGTCGACGCTGTTCGCTGGATCGCCTTCCGGCGGTGCCTGGCAGCGAGTTACCGCTGGCTCTGGCCTTGTTCCTGCGTGCCTGTCCGGGTCAGGCCCGGCTGGCCTGATCGCGCCGGGGGCGAATAGCGATCTCTACCTGATCTGCCAGGCGACCTTGTACACCTCGCCCGACGCCGGCCAGACCTGGCAGAAGTCCGGCACATTTACCGGTCAGGGCAGCCCCACGTCGCTGGCGGTGGCGCCGGCCAGCGGGACATTGGTGGCGGCGACCGATTCTGGGATCTTCTATTCGACTGACCAGCGCACCTGGCACCGGGCGGGTACCGGCGGCGGTTCTGCCCCGGCGGGCGGGTTCAGTTTCGTCGGCATGACGACCACGACCCGGGGGGTGGCGATACCGGCGAACGCGGCGCTGCGGGAGATCTTCATCACTGAAGATGGCGGGCTGAGCTGGGTGGGCCGGGCTGTCTCTTAGCTCGGCTGCTTAGCCCAGCGTCTTAGCTCGGCTTCTTGGTGAAGTCGCCGGCCGCTACCCGCAGCTGCTCCAGCAGGCCGAAGATGTCGTCGAGCTGGTCGGGCTCATAGTCGCTCAACCCGAACTCGGCTGCCATCAGCTTCGCGGTCGCGGCCTGGACAACCTGCCGGCCCGCCGGGGTGATCTCGGCCAGCGTCCCCCGCCGGTCCTCCGGGTTGGGCCGCCTGACCACCAGTTCGGCCCGTTCCAGCCGGTCGATCGTGTTGGTAACGCTGGTCGGGTGCACCATTAGCCGCTCCCCGATCAGCCGGAGCGGCAGCGCTCCGGTGCGGCTGAAGCTCAGCAGCACCAGCGCCTCGTACCGGGCGAAGGTCAGGTCGAACGGCCGCAGCAAGCCGTCCAGCTCGGCGAGCAGGATTTGCTGGGCTCGCATGATCGAGGTGACCGCCGCCATGGCCTTGGACTCGCCGAACCTGCGCTCCCAGATCGCGGCCGCGCGCTCGATCGGGTCGAACGGCAGATCGATCGGCTTGGGCATTGCCACACGGTACCGGTCGGCGTCCCGATAGACACCCCTGGCAGGGACGGTCCAGTAGACACTCCCCTCCGCAGGCCGTCACGTCTTGGACACAAGCGATTACAGGAAGTTATATTCCTTTGCTTGGGGAATCCGTGACCGATGCGAGATTGACGCGAGATCGAGGGGGCGATATATGCGGTCCGGTCACGCCGAGGCGGCTAGCCCTAGCTCGGCTCCAGGCTGCGACCTGCCCCTCGGCCAGGTCTGCCCGCATCCCCCGCAGCCCCCGCTAGCTCAGGTGCTCTCCGCCGGGGTGGGGGCCAGGGACGCCGCTCGCTACCCGATCAGGCTGGCCAGCTTCCGGCTCGAGCCCTCCAGCCTCGGCCGGTCCGCGCTGGGCATCATCACGCCTCCGTCCCCGGCGTCAGCGGTCCTGGTCGGCCTGCTGGCCGGTCGGCTGGCCCCTTCCTACGGTGAACTCCGGGTGCTCGGCCACGACGTGAGCACTCCAGCCGGGCGACGCGCCGTCCGAGCCGGGGTCGGCCTAGCCGCCACGAACCTGAGGACGTGGCCGACGGTCACGATCCGCGGCCTGGTATCCCACGCCGCGCGCCGGTCGGGCCAGCCCCGCCGGGACCGCGGTCTGCTTGTTGCCGCGATCTTGGACCGGCTCGACCTCGGGCCTTGGGGCGAGGTCGCGCTGCGGGCCGCGCCTGAGCTGGTCGCCCGGCGCGCGCGGCTAGCCGCCGCCTGCGTGCACGAGCCCGATCTGCTCATCGTGAACGGACTATTTGACCAGCTGCCGACGATGGAGCGGGTCATGCTCGCCGATATCGTCAGGGACCTGCGCCGGGACGTCTCGATCGTCGCGCTTGGCCGGGACGCCGATACGCTGCTGCTGTTCTGCGATCAGGTCGCGATCTTGTCCAGAGGCGTACTGATTGGCCAGCCCAGCCTGATCGGCCAGCCAGCCGTTTTACCAGCGCGTTACCCGTGCCTTACCAGCGACCGCGGTGCACCAGGTCACCGAGTTCCCTGCGCTTGATCACCTTGGACGAACCGCCATTGTCCAGACTCGGATCCGGATGGCCGACGGCGATCGCGCCGATCGGCATGTACTGCTCAGGTACGCCGAAGTACTCGCGGAATCTCCCGATCGCCGGGCCGAACAGGCCGAAAAACAGGGCACCGAGGCCCTCATCGACGGCAGCGAGCAGCATGAGCATCGCCATGAACCCGGTATCGATGTCCCAGTACGGCACTGGCCAGCGCGCCTCGTCCCGGTCGGTCCACCCCTTGTCCGGCCGGGCGTACCGGTCCAGGTAGACGTCCTTGCACGACAACGGCACGATCACCACGGGCGCCCGGGTCACCGGCTCGAACCTGGCCTTGAGCTTCTCGTCGTTGCCTTCGTCGAACTGCAGCTGCCAGAACGGCCGCAGCTGGTTTGGCCGGTCGAGCAGCAGCAGCGCGTACCCCTGGCTGAACCCGGCCGACGGTGCCCGGTTGGCCGCCCTGAGTATCCGCTCGATCGCTTCGGGATCGACCGGATCGGAACTGAAGGCCCGGACCATCCGCCTCTCGGCGATTACGTTATTGAATTCCACCGAGCCATCGTACGGAAGGACTTACCGTAGGCTTCTTCCATGGACTGGAATCTCTACCGTTGCGGACGTATAGGACATATAACCTATGCTCCCGATGAGCCGGCGCTCAGCAAGTACATGCGCGCCGCGACGGCCGGAGGCGATCTCTGGCGCTGCTTGCGCTGCGGCACGTTCGTCAAGCAAGGACCGGACGGCAGCGGGCCCGCCGTCGATGCCCCCGTGGTCAAGCGCGGCAAGGAGATCAGGAGCGAGCTGATCCTGCGCGTCTTCGCGATCGAGCGGTTCATTCGGTTCCTGCTGTTCGGCGGCGTCGCCTACGCGATCTGGCAGTTCGGGCACTCCAAGCTGACGATCCAGCAGGCGTTCAACGATGACCTGCCGATAATCCGCAGCACGTTCAACCAGCTCGGCTTCAACATCAACCACTCCAGGCTGCTGATCGAGTTCCGCAAGGCGCTGCACTTCAGCCAGAGCACGCTGACCCTGATCGCGGTGGGGGTCGCGCTGTTCGCGATCGTCGAACTGGTCGAGGGCGTTGGCCTGTGGCAATCCAAGCGCTGGGGCGAGTACTTCGCGATGGTCGTGACTTCGCTGGGGCTCCCCTATGAGATCTTCGAACTGACGCGGCAGGTCACCTGGACCAAGCTGCTGCTGTTTGCCATCAACCTGGCGCTGGTCGCCTACCTGGTGCTCACCAAGCGGCTGTTCGGCGCGCGCGGCGGCCGCGAGGCGTTCGAGGAATCCCTGCGCAGCGCCTCGACTTTCGACGAGGCCGCGCACGAGGCCAAGGCCGCCGACGACCAACTGGCCGAGGAGGAGGCCAACGCCGCCGCGGAAGCCGAAGCCGAGGCCGAAATCTCGGCGACCTAGCCTGGTCCGATGACCGCCAATCCGGTGACCGCCCACCCGCTGCTGCGTGGCCTGTTCGACGACGCCTCGCTGTTTCCCCCGGCCAGCCTGAAGATGACGGCCGCCGTGGCCGCACACGCCAAGCACGCTGCCGCCTGGTATTCGCCCGTCTGCGGGCCCTTCGTCTGCGCCGAGATCAGGCTCAGCGAGCTGCGCACCGTGCTGCAGGCCACCGGGACGAACTCGATCGAGCTGTCGCTGGTGGTGACCGGCGGAGCTGCGGCCGTGCCGACCGCGCTGGACGCGGTCGCCGCCGATCCGCGGCTCCGGCTGCGAGCCGTCGAGGTACCAGCCCTCGGGGCGACGGATCCGGTCGAGGCAGTCTCGGCTGTCGCGCAGGCGCTGGACAACTCCCCGCTCGCCGTTGCGGTCGGCTACATCGAACCGCCGCTGGCGGCCCTGACCGACCCCGCGATCGCCGACCGGCTGCTCAGGATCGTCGACGACCGCGGCTACCGGCCTAAGCTGCGCACTGGCGGCACGACCGCGGCGGCCTATCCCGACGAGCAGACCCTGGCCGCCTGCCTGGCGGTGCTGGTCGATCGGCGGCTGCCGTTCAAGTGCACCGCCGGGCTGCACCACGCGGTTCGGCACACCGCGGCCGACACCGGTTTCGAGCACCATGGCTTCCTGAACGTGCTGCTCGCCGTCGGAGCCGCGTCCCAGGGGGCGAGCCAGGCGGAGCTGGCCAAGCTGCTCGCCGAGCGTGATCCCGTCGCCGTAGCGAGGCAGATCGGCGACCTGGACGGAATGGATGCCGGCGACATCAGGTACCTGTTCAATTCGTTTGGCACCTGCAGCACCGAGGAGCCGGTCCAGGACTTGGTCGCGCTCGGGTTGCTCAGCCCGTAGAACCGGCCCGTCGCGTATGGCTCCGCCAATCGGCCCGCTCTGGGAAGATGCAGTGATCCGCGTTGCAGTGATCCGCGGCAGTGATCCACATTGTCAAGGAGGGCTCTGAATGGCACTACCGGCTGCCTGCGATTGGCTCGAGGTCCCCGACGGTCACCCGTTCGGACTGCAGACGCTGCCGTACGGATCATTCAGCAATGCCCACCATGCGGCCCGGCGCCGGGTCGGCGTCGCGATCGGCGACAAGGTACTCGACCTCACCACCGCGGCCGAGCGTCTGGTCGCGGGCCGGGCCGCCGACTTCAGCGGCGGCAACCTTGATCGTTTCCTCGCCGCGGGCGACGCCGCCTGGGCTCAAGTCAGGGCCGACCTGCTCGCCTGGCTCAGCCAGGAACACTTCCGCAGCGCGCTGGAAGACCTGGTTGTGCCCGCTCACAGCGTCACCATGCACCTGCCGTTCACGGTCGCCGACTACGTCGACTTTTACGCCTCGCAGCAGCACGCGACCAACGTCGGGCAGATCTTCCGTCCGGACGGAGAATCCCTGCAGCCCAACTGGCGCCACCTCCCCGTCGGCTACCACGGCCGGGCCGGCACTGTCCTGATCTCCGGCACGCCGATCCGGCGCCCGTGCGGCCAGACCAAGCCGACCGCCGCGACCAAGCCCGTGTTCGGGCCATCCCGCAGGCTCGACTTCGAAGCAGAACTAGGCTTCGTCGTCGGCGTGGAAAGCATCACCGGCGAGCGGGTGCCCGCCAGCCGCTTCCGCGAGCACGTCTTCGGCGCCTGCCTGGTGAATGACTGGTCGGCGCGGGACATCCAAGGCTGGGAGTCGGCACCGCTCGGGCCATTTCTCGGAAAATCTTTTGGCACAACAATTTCCCCGTGGATAATCCCGCTGGCAGCCCTCGAGCAGGCGCGGGTCAGACCACCGAGCCTGGACACCGAGCTGGTCGATTACCTCGCCGACTCTGGCGACTGGGGATTCGATATCGACTTCGAGGTCACGATTAACGGGCACGTGGTTTCCAGGCCGCCGTATTCGACAATGTTCTGGAGCCCGGCCCAGATGCTCGCGCACCTGACCGTCAACGGGGCCAGCCTGCGCACCGGGGACCTGTTCGCCTCGGGTACGGTCAGCGGGTCAGCGCCAGATCAGTACGGCTCCCTGATCGAGCTCGCGTGGGCTGGCCGCCGACCGCTCACGCTCGGTGACGGCAGCGCCCGCAGCTGGCTGGAAGATGGCGACGAAGTCCGCATCACGGCTACCGCCGCTGGTCAGGATGGCACCAGGGTCGGCTTCGGCGATGTCCATGGTCAGATACTCCCGGCTTGGCTGCCGGAGCCCGGCCTGCCCTAGATCGCTACGCCGTCAGCGGATCGACGACTACGATGGCGATTACGTTGATTACTCGGGGAGACGCCACAATGTCAGGGCAGCAGGAGCGGCGGGGCGAGCTGGACGATTTCGACCAGCTTGATCCGCGCGACAGCACCCTAGAACTCTCCGGCCTCATCGACCGCATGCAGCAGTCCCGGGCTTCTTCCGGTGCCGCAGAAAACCGCGGGCGTCGAAGCAACATAGAAAACCTCACCGAAAATAGCCTTCAATACGGAAATAACGTCAGCAGGGCTATTTCGCACCTGACCGATTCCCAGACCACGCTCCCCCACCAGCGTCCGCCTGGCCCGGCTGCGTCTAGCCCAGTTCCACCTGGCCCAGTTCCTCCAGGGCAGCCGAATCTGATGCCGCCCACTCGCGCGCCGACCAGTCGCGCCCCGGCCGAACCCACGCGGCCGCGCTACTCCGAGTTCGACGGCCGAAGCGACGATCGGCCTCCACCGGGCAATGGCCGACGGCACGCCGACCACGACGCAGGCCATGACGACTACGACCGGCGCCGCGACAACTACGGACGGGACCCGGTAGCCGACAGGCAGCCGCGCAGGCCCAGCTTCGACGAGGGCCGCCGGAACTACGACGCGGACCGCCCGGACAACGGTGCAGGCCGCACCATCTACGACCAGACCCGAGGGGACTACGAACTCGACCGGGCTCGCCGGGATCAGGGCCGAAGGCCCCCGGACAGTGGCAGCCGCGCCGCCCCGCCGCGCAGCATGTCCGAGCCTTCGGACGCCTACCGTCCAAGTCATCCCCCGCCCCGCCCGTACTTTGAACCCAATGGCCAACCCGGCGCGGCCAGTGCCCAGTTCGAGTCGCGCAACCCCTACGACGTCCCTGACCCTTATCGCTACACTCGCGGCGGCAGTCATGCCGTGCCCGAGGTCCGTCCGCGTGACTCCCACGACTTCTTCGAGATCAGCGAACACTCAGTCCCTGATCCGATCTCAGCGCCCGAGTCCGCACAGCCGTCCCGACTCGCGCCGCCGGAACCTCAGCTGCAACCGGATCCTGAACTGGAGCCGGAGGCAGAGCTTGAGCCGGAGGCAGCGCCTAGTGCTGAGCCTGAACCTAAGCCGACGCATCCGGAGTCAGAACCCCAGCCTGCGAACCTAGAGTCCGCGCGTCCCTCGGCACCGCCGGCACCTGAACCCGAGCTGGCAGCGCCAGACCCGACCCCAGACCCGACCCCAGAGCCTTCACTAGAGCCGGTACCAGAAGCAGTACTTACGATTCCAGCGCCGCCCCCAATCGCGCCTGAGTCGGTGCCTGCGCCCGACCCGCCTCCGATCACGGCCCCGCCAGTGCCGTTGATCGCCGACGCGCATCGTGCGCCCGCCGAGCCGTCACCGTCACCGGACCCGACTCCAGCCTCCGCTCCGGTTCTGAGCAATCAACCGGTCACGCCACCCGCACCCTGGTCCCGCGCCGATCTCAAGCAGCGCCTGGAACGCCTGCCGTTCGGACACCCGTCCTCGCCTTACCATGTCGACGGCGAACGCAAGCCTGCACCACCTCGACTTAAGCACCTCGAACTCGCTCCTCCAGCACCCAACCGTTTCGCCGCGGCGGCCGCCAAGGCCTTCGCCGACGGGCCTGCCGCCCCGCCGCCGGTGCTGAACGACGAACCCGGCTTCGAGACTCCGATCGAGGCTGAGGACCCCGCGATCGACCAAGCGCAGGAGCAGCCGACTCCGCAGACTCACCTTGACGGTTCCTGGTCCTGGGGCTCGGCCAGCCTGACCTCGGACCAGGTTCGGGTCGCCAACGACGCCTATGACCGGTTCCGCTCGGCCGAGGGGCGCAGCCTTTTCGGCGGCTACAGCGCCGACGGACTGACGCCCGTGCTCCGGCACGTAGCCGCGAACCTGGAGCACGGAGGGCTCGCGCACGAGACGGAGCAGACGGCACTGGTCGATCCCGATACCTTCAAAGCACGGTTCTCCGACATGTTGCGGCGGTATCCGGACCGGACGGTCGACCGGCTGGCCCGTCGGGTTCCGAGCGCGATCTCTTATTCCTTCGTCTTCGACAGCGAGCGCTACTCCGCAGGCATCTGGATCGTTCAGGACGCGCTGACGGCCCAGGGCTTCCAGTTGCTCGCTCGCCGAAACGACTGGAACAATACGTCCAACCGGTGCGTCGCCACCATGTGGCAGGACCCAGCTCACGACGTGCCGTTCCAAGTGGAGTTCCACACGACGGCGAGTTTTGAGGCACAGCAACTGGCCAGGACCTCGGCTAACTTGATCAACGATCCGCGGATACCGTCAACCGAATCGGCCCACCTGGAATCCGATCTCGCCGCTGCCTGGGCCGCCCTCCCGGCACCACCGGGGAATTCAGATATTGGCAACTACCGCCGAGAGAACGGCGGCTCGTCCCAGCGCTAGCTACCCTTCGCCTCGCCCTGCGCGCCGCGCGTAGCCACCTCATCGAAGTATTCCCTGATCAGTTGCCGTTGCCGGTCGCTCACCTGCTGGAAATGCGTGGCTAGTGCATCCTCGCCGATCGCCTCCGCGGTCAGATACAGATCCTTGATCTGATCCAGCTTGGCGTCCTCTGGAAACGCTGGTTCCGGCTCCGGCATTGGCGGCGGCGTCGCCGGTGACCCTGGCTTGCGCTCAAGCGGCTCGAACGGGGCTCGGATCCGGTCAGCCGACGCAGCGGCAGCCGGCCCCGGCTTCGGCATGTCCGGCGTGATCACCGGTATTGGAGCCGTGTCGTCGTCGGGGCCGACGTCCTCCCCGCCATCGACAATCACCGTCCCAGCCGGCACTCTATCCGCCGGGATTAGGTCGGGAAGCTCAGGCGGATTCGCCGGCAGCTCCGGAGCCGGCGGCAGCTTGATCGATCCGCTCGGGCTGGCCACATCGGGCCTAGGCGCGGATTTCGGTTCGGTCACGGCGGATAGTGCCTCGGCCACCACCTTCGGCTCGACTGCGATCGGCTCGGCCGAGCTTGGTCCGGCCGAGCTTGGTCCGGAAACACTCGGCCTGGCGGCACTCGGCCCAGCAGGCAACGCCGACGGCGGACCGGCTGACTTAGGCGCAGGTGCTTGCTGAGCGGCGGTGTCCGCGACTGGCGGCTCACCCGGACGCACATCACTCTCATATCGAGCAGAACCACTACCGGCGTAACCGTCAGGAGTCCAGCGCGGATCCACCCAGCCAGGCGGTGGAGCGCCCGGCGGGAACCGGTGATCCTGCGGGTAAGGTCCGCCTGGCGGGTACCCGCCAGGCGCCATCATCGGATCGGCGGGCCCGAAATCCGGCCGACGAGCCGCCGGGTCGCCGGCCCATCGCCGGTCTTCCCAACCCGGTGGTACCCGGCCGTCAGGTCCAAGACCTGGGCCAGGGCCTGGACCGGCCCAGCCTGGCCTGCCTCGATCATCGCCAGGCCGCGGCGGGTAGTCGCCCTGGTAACCGCGTGGGTCGTAGCCAGGTCGCTGCTGATAGCCGTTGCCGCGGTACTCCGGCGGAGGTCCGTAGTCGTAGCCACCGGGTGGCGGACCGTACCCATTGACGCCCGGCGGATGCCCGGGCGGGGGGCGACCATCGCCTCGGTAGCCGGGAGAACCGTATTGACCAGGCGCCGGAGGCGGGCCATAGCCGCCGCCGTCGCGGTAGCCGTAGGGCCCGGGCCCGTAGCCGCCTTGGCCGTAACCGTAACCGCCGGGACCATAACCAGGCGCCGGGCCGTACCCGCCTTGGCCAGGTCCCGGGCCGTACCCGTTGCCGGGCTGGTAGCCGTTGTCGACCGGTCGGTGGCCAGGATCGGGCCGATGCCCGTTGCCAGGCCGGTCCCCCGGTCCGTAACCGCCGCCAGGTCCATACCGATCCTGGTAGCCGTTGCCCGCGGGCCGGTGACCGCGATCGCCGGGCCCGTAACCATCACCCGGCCGGAATTCGCCAGGCGGCTGCCGGTATCCCTCACGCTGCTGGTAACCACCCCGAGGCGGATACCCAGGGTGATGCTGGCCCCCTGGCGGTGGGCCGTATCCGTTGGCTGGCGGACCATAGGCGTTAGGCGCGGGACCTTGCGGATGTGGCGCTCGTTGCGGCCGGTCATCCGCCCATTGCTGTGCCTGGCCTGCGGGCGGTTGCGGCATCCGGTGCGGCGGCGGTAGCGGGCGTCCGACCAGCGGATCACCGGCTCGCATGTCGCGATGCCCAGAGCCGAATTCGGGCAGCGGTTCAGGACCCGACCAGACCCGATGAACCTCGGGCTCTGGTCGTTGCTGTGCCGGTTGTGGCTGTACCGGAGGCTGCTGCTGCACCGGAGGCTGCTGCTGCACCGGAGGCTGCTGAACCTGAGGCCGCTCCGGCTCCTGCCAGATCCGCTCGGCTTCTGGCTCATGCCAAGCATGCTGGGCCGAGTGCGGCGAAGATGGCGGCATCGACTGCGGCGGAGGAGCTGTCGACTGGTTCGACGCCGCCGGTGCCTCTTGGCGCAACTGCTCAGAGCGCAGATGCTCAGCGTGCAACTGCTCGGCATGCAACTGCTCAGCGCGCGGAGGCTCCGGCGCGAACTGCTGATGCGCGAACTGCTGATGCGCAGACTGCCTGGGCTCGAACTGCTGGTCCTGGCGGAACTGCTGGTCCTGACGGAACTGCTGCCCCGACGACTCCGGCCATATCGGCGAACCGCCCGGCACCTGACCACCCGACATCGGCTGCCCGGGTGGCACCGGCCGAGAAGGCGGCACCTGCTGCCCACCCGGCGGCTGCCACACCGACTGCCCCTGCGCCTCCGAACGCGCCTGGTGCCCATCGGCCTGCTGCCAGACCGACTGCCCCTGCGCCTCCGAACGCGCCTGCTGCCCATCGGCCTGCTGCCCGGCCGCGGGCCGCTGCCAGACCGACTGCCCCTGCGCCTCCGAACGCGCCTGCTGCCCAGCCGCGGGCGGCTGCCAGACCGACTGCCCCTGCGCCTCCGAACGCGCCTGCTGCCCACTCGGCGGCTGCCAAACCTGTCGAACCTGAGGATCCGGTTGCGGCCGAGCCTGACTGCGCTGGTCGGCCCCAGACTGAGGCTGCCGCCGTGGCAGCGGCGGCGCTTCGGCCCTCGACCGAGGGTCACCCTGAGCTCGAGGCTCAGCCTGCACCCGAGGCTCGGAATCCCCCCGCGCGTCGCCCGGCGCCGGGTGCGACTCCGGCCGGTTCCGCTGCGGCAACACCGGCTTCACGGACTGGACGGAGCGAAATGGCGTCATCCATTCGTCGGCCTCGGTGCCCGAATCGCCGTTGTCCGAACCTGCATAGCCTTCGTCGAAGGCCTGGCGATCCTGGACGTGCTCGTCCTGACCAGGCTTACGCCGACTCCTGCGTGCCCCGGCCATACCTAGACAAACTCCCCGCGCGAAGTACAACCAGCCCAAGTCAACGAGGCTGCCCGCACCGACAAGACCAGTACCTCCGCACAGCTGGCTCTGGCCGCAATCCCCGGCGACCAAGTCCAGACTCAGCGTATGAAGACCTATGCCACGGACCGCGCCCCGCCAGTCAGGATCAGGCTATTAATCGTCTAACGATGTCATGTGCCACAGGTCCCCGCAACCGATCCGCCCGAGGCTGGCAACGTTGTGGCGCGAGTGCATCATTGTGGTGACAGTGACGGCTGTGACAGCGATAACAATATCAACCTAATCGACCGGACCATCAGATCACCGGTCGGCTAACGTTGTCGCCACAGCGTAGATCCGATAGCACCGGAGGGGACCATGACGAACCAGGTGAAATACGTCCTCCAAGAATCGGAGATGCCGCGCGAGTGGTACAACATCATCCCCGACCTGCCCTCGCCCCCGCCGCCGCCGCTGCATCCGGGCACCAGGGAGCCGATCGGGCCGGACGCGCTCGCGCCGCTGTTCCCGATGGCGCTGATTCTCCAAGAGGTTTCTGGCGACCGGCACATCGCGATCCCAGAACCGGTCCTGGATGTCTATCGCCTCTGGCGGCCGACTCCGCTGTACCGGGCCCGTCGGCTGGAGAAGGACCTCGGCACGCCAGCCAAGATCTACTACAAGTACGAGGGCGTCAGCCCGGCCGGCTCGCACAAGCCGAACACCGCCGTCCCGCAGGCCTACTACAACGCCGAAGCGGGCATCAGGAAGCTGACCACGGAGACCGGCGCCGGTCAGTGGGGCACCGCGCTGTCGTTCGCGTGCGCGCTGTTCGGGATCGACCTCGAGGTCTGGATGGTGCGGTCGTCGTATGACCAGAAGCCGTACCGCAAGATTCTGATGGAGACGTACGGCGCGACCGTGCACCCCAGCCCGTCCGATGTCACCAACGCGGGCCGCGCGATCCTGGAGGCCAATCCCGATTCCACCGGCAGCCTGGGCATCGCCATCAGCGAGGCCGTCGAGGTCGCGGGCAGCAACGAGGACACCAGGTACTCGCTCGGCAGCGTGCTCAACCACGTACTGATGCACCAGACCGTCATCGGCGAAGAGGCGATCAAGCAGCTTGCCCAGGCCGGCGATACGCCGGACGTGATCGTGGGCTGCACCGGCGGCGGCTCGAACTTCGGCGGACTGGCGTTTCCGTTCCTGCGCGAGAAGCTGGCCGGCCGGATGAACCCGGTCATCCGGGCGGTCGAGCCAGCCGCCTGCCCGTCCTTTACCAAGGGCAAGTACGCATATGACTTCGGCGACACGGCGGGATTCACCCCGTTGCTGAAGATGCATACGCTCGGGCATGAGTTCATTCCCGACCCGATCCACGCCGGAGGGTTGCGTTATCACGGAATGTCGCCCTTGCTCTCACACATCTACGAGCTCGGGCTGATGGAAGCCGTGGCCAAGCCGCAATCGGAATGCTTCGCGGCCGGCCTGCGCTTCGCGCGCACCGAAGGCATCGTGCCCGCGCCCGAACCCACGCACGCGGTGGCTGCCTGCATCGAAGAGGCACTGCGCTGCAAGGAGACCGGCGAGGAGAAGGTCATCCTGACCGCGCTATGCGGTCATGGCCTGCTCGACCTGCAGGCCTACGGCGACTACCTGTCGGGCGCGATGACAGACCTCGACCTATCCGACCAGGCACTGGAGAAGGCACTCGCAGGACTGCCGGCCGGCGTCTGAGCCATCCGGCATATATGTCCCAGTGGTCAGGTAAACCGGCCACTGGGACATATGCGTCTGATAGGCATGCAACTTGGTCTCCCCCGCCGGTCAGCCCCGGTCATCGCCGCGACCCTGGCCGCCGCAAGCTTGGCCGTTCCGGCCATAACCACCGCCCAGCAGGCCACGGCAACACCACCACCGGCCAGGACGTTCGCACGACCGACACTGTCCGCCGGCCAGCGGTACGCCTGCCCGGCACCGACGAAGATCGGCCAGATGACGTGCCTGTCGATCATCCAGTCGGGCGCCCACTCGACCGCCAGGAAGACCCAGGCTGGCCAGCGGGCCACCTTCGGCGGCTACAGCCCGGCCGACCTGCTTAAGGCCTACCATCTGACCGCAGCCGCGGCGCGAAAGGAGCACGGTAAGACCGTCGCGATCACTGATGCCTTCGCCGACCCGAGGGCGGCCGTCGACCTGGCCCGCTACCGGCGCATGTTCCATCTTCCCCCATGCACCGTCGCGAGCGGCTGCCTGCGGATCGTGAACCAGAAAGGCAACAGCGAGCCGCTGCCGATCCCGGACCAGACTCTGCCTGGATAACCCTGGCAACGCCGCGACCGGCACGAGGCCGGCCACCGTGGCCGACTGCGGCAGCTTGGCCGAGCAGCAATGGACGTTCTTTGTCGGGATCATCCCGTCTGCTGGCGGCTGCCTGACCGCGAAGAGCACGCTGCCGGAGACACTGGTGGTCATTGCCTCATGCCGGTTCGGTCCGGGCCCCGGCCAGAACTGGCGGGTGTTCCGGCAAGGAGAGCTGATCAATCTCTCGGACAACCTCTGCCTGGCCGTCCCGGCCGGCGGCGGCCCTGGCACCGCGCTCATCCAGCAGCATTGCAACGGCGAACCGGGTGAGATCTGGGGCCTGAACTAGCGGCCGGCGCGCGAGGCGATAACCGCCGCATCGGCCGGTCTGCCCTTCGCCTTCTTTCGGCAGGGGCAGCCGGGTACGCCGACACCGTACCCGGCTGCTCCTGGCCCCCCCGGGGTTTGCGGCTAAGCCGCATATCCGGAGATTAGCGCCGCCGGCGGCTGGAGTTATCCGGGTGCCTCCCTAGAGTTTTCGGTGGCTACCCCGAAAACTCCGGTCCCGTTCGGCGGCGGAGCGAGATAGGACTCGATGAGCCCGACCAGCTCAAGGATTCCTTCGAACGGCTTCGCGACGCGTGAGTCCGGCGTGCGCACGCTGCCTTCCAAGCGGCCAGTAGCGGCCTGCCGCACGTCAAGGATTATGCGCAAGTAACGCTCTCCCCTTAGAGTCCACGCCGATCCTGTCAGCGTAGGTTCGCGCGGGCCTGCCGCACATCAGGGAGGGTCCCTAGGTTTTAGCTCGCGGTACCCCGGAACTGATCGAACAAGGCGATCAGATCCGCTCGCCCGGCGACGTTGAGCTTGTCATAGGCGTGACTGAGATGGCTCTCGACGGTCTTGCGGCTCAAGAACATCCGCTCGGCGATCTCCCCGTTCGTCAGCCGCTCGCACACCAGCAAAGCAATGTCATGCTCCCTCCGGGTCAAAGCAGTAAACGGATCGGGCTCATCCCGCAGCGTGATGCCAAGCTCCGGACCGCTCGCGTCCGCGAGTTGCAGATAGGCGTTCGCACCGATCGCGATGAACTGCCTGCGCGCGGCGCGCAGTGACCGCTCGGCCGCCGCCCGCCGGCCAGCCCGGCTGTTGCAGCGAGCGGCGAGCAGATCGATCCGCCCCACCTCAAGCACCAGCCCGACAGACTCAGCCAGCTCCCGGGCCCGATCGCATTCAGCAACGGCCAGCCTGTAATCCCCGCGCGCCAGCGCGATCTGGGCAGCGACCCTGGCCGCGCTCTGAAGCGCCGACTTGCGTCCGAACCGCGCCGGCCCGGCCAGAAACCGCTCCAGCTCCACCGCGGCCTCATCGGCCCGCCCCAGCTGAGCCAGCGCGTCCGCCCTGACCGGCCCGTACAGGTGCGTCCCTGGCTCCTTCGAGTCGTAGTTCGCCTCGATCTGCTCGGCGGCGGCCAGCAGCCGCTCCGGATCACCATGAGCCTGCGCGATCGCGGCCTTGGCGGCGCCCGCAAACGCCAGGCCGGACGCCACGCCGACCATCTGTGCCCATTTGTCGGATTCGGCCGCGTGGTGTTCGGCCTCGGTCCACTCGGCCCGCGCCGCGTGCGGATAGCTGGCCAGCGCGTGCAGCAGCGGATAGAACCGGAACCGGTCGTTGTCGACCGCGTTGCCCACCGCCAGGTCAGTGAACAGCACCGCCTCGGCGAGCCGGCCCCGCCGGTACTCAACCTCGCCCAGGAACCCGATCGCCTGGCTCCCCCGCAGCGCCTCGCCTCTGGCCGCCCGGCTGACCATCGCGTGCAGGTCGTGCGCCGCGCCGTCGAGATCACCACTCCAGAGCCTGATGATGCCCCGCGCGGCCAGACCGTCCAGCCCCGACGACACTCCCGGCTCCCCCGCTCGAGCTAGCAGAGCCAGCGCCTGATCGCCGTCCCCGGCCAGCGCTATTCCGACCGTCTTAGCCAGCCAGGCGAACCCGCTGACCCAGGGCTCGGCCGACCCAGCCTCGACCGCGGCGTTCCCGTACTGGACCATCTGCGGATAGGACAGAATCACGATCCCGATGATCGCCAGCTGAGTGGCGATCCGAGCGGTCAGATCGCCAGGCGCGCCTTCCGGAGCCGGCTCCCCTCGCTCCAGGTCCGCCAGCGCACCGGTCAGCAGCTCGATCGACCGCACGACATTGCCGGCGAGCAGGCACTGGTAGCCCATCACATAGTCGCGCCACGGATCGGCCGGAGCCTGGGCCAGCTCCGCCTCATACTCCCTAGCCGCGATCGCCTTCCCGGCCACGAGCAAGGCCTCGACCGCCGTGAGCAACAGGCCAATCCGGGCCGGTCCCGGCGCCGAGCAGTCAAGTGCTCGCTGCAGGTAAAACGAGGCGCTCGGAATGTCATGCGCCGCCATCGCGCCCATTGCCGCAGCCCTCAGGTCAGAAGCGAGTTGCTCGTCGACGCCGTCGGCCCCGTCGAGGCGATGCTGCAACGCCGCCGGACCGCCCAGCCGCGCGCACCGTCGGTGCAGATCACCGCGGACCCGGTTACTCAGATCGTGGTAGATCGCTTCCCTGATCAGCACCTGCGGAAAGGCCAGCTCCCGCCCGCCGGTACCGGCCACCTCGACCAGGAACCCGTTGTCGATCGCATCGGTGATCTGCTCACCGGGTGCCCGCGAGCCGACGACGGTACGCAGCGCCGCCACGCTGAACCTCATCCCGAGCACGGCCGCCGCCGCGACCAGTTCCCTCGTCCGCCGGTCGCAGGTAGCCAGCCGCGAGGTGATGACCAGCGCCTGATCGCGCGGCGCCGGCAGCGGGCCGACTCCGGTCACGATCGGGTGGCTGGACAGCAGATTAAGCAGCGCGAGCGCGTGATCAGGATTGCCGCCTGTGCTCTCGTGCAACCGAGCCGCACCCTCGGGTGTCAGCCCTGGATGTCCGGCCGCGACCGCGAGCAAAAGCAGATCCTCAGGCGGCAGTCCGTCGAGATGCAGCCGAGTTCCCCGATCGTTTTCCAGCAATTGCCGCCATGACTTCGACAACCCTGCGCCGGCGATCTCGTCGCTGGTGAATGGCAAATAACTGTGACCACGAAAGGCGAGCACCAGCATGATCGGCTCGGATCGCAGCCGCCGCGCGGCGTACTGCATCGCCTCCATCGAAAGCTCGTCGGCCCACTGCGCGTCATCAACGACAATAACGATCTTGCGGCCGGCCGATTGCAGCTGCCCCGCCAGCCGCTGCCCGATCAGCATCGGACTGCCCTGCGGGTCGAGCCAGCTGACCTGATCGGTCCCAGCCACACCCGGAACCCGCGCGGCGATGTCCTCAAACATCCCCCAAGGCGGCCGAGGCTCGGCCTCAAGCCCGTTTACCCTGATGACGACCGCGTCCAGCCTCGACAGCAACTCCTCGATGAGCGCCGTCTTGCCGATCCCAGGGTCGCCTTCAATCGCGGCCAGCTGAGCCGCCCCGCCGCTGGCCGCGTCCCAAACGGCTCGCAGCCGCGCTATCTCATCTGCCCGCCCGACGAAACTGCTCCCAATCGGTCTGCGGCGGGAACCATGGGACATCGCTCTCCCTACGATCAACCGGATTAAGTCAAGCTATTACCGGAATCACGCGGCAGAGTAAAGCCGATGGCTCACATCGTAAAGAACGGCCGGCAATCGACTTTTGCGCAGCGCCAGGTTAAGGTTCGTTCGAGCGTGCGGGTTGATTGCCGGAACCTGTAGATACGGCGGGAGAGAAAGATTTGCGCGGGCTTTGATGTCGTGGGGGTCATCAGCGTCGTCTGCCCTGGCCAGGCCCAGGTGCGCCTTCGCCTGCTCGTAGCTTTCACCGAGCTGCTCGGCGATCGCCAGCGCGGCCGCGTGCTCGATCCGAGCGTGACCAGGCCGGCCCCGGCTGAGCTGGCTCTCGCCAAGCCCATTCAGCGCTTCCGCCTCGTCGGCCCGGTTGCCGGTCTGTCGTGACAGGTCGAGCATCCGCAGGTAGTAGCCGGCGGCCTGCTGGTAGCTGCCCTGACGCTGGGCGAGCTCGCCAAGGCCGCCGAGCGCGTCCGCCTGCGAGGTCGGGTCACCCGCTTCTTCGCTCAGCTCGTGCGCGCGCCGCAATTGGCTGGCCGCCTGCGCGTACTCACCCAACCTGATATTGATCCGGCCGAGACTGTGCAGCGCGTACACCTCGAAGCGGGTAGATTTCGTCCGCATCGCGCCGGCCATCGCCTCCGTCGCGCGTTCCTTCGCCCGCACGAGGCGCCCCTGCCTGGCCTCGACCAGGCTGAGGTTCACCAGCGTGCGGATTTGGCCCGCCTGATCGTCAATGCTGGTGAAAAGCTTGAGCGCGCCTTCTTGACGCTCCTTCGCCTGCGGGTACCTTCCGAGCAGGTAATCCAGGATCCCGATATTGCCGAGCGCCCGCGCCTGCCCAAGAACGTCGGCGAGCTGCTGGTAAAGGCCGAGGGCGTGCTCAAGGCCCCGCCGGGCCAGGTCGTAGTTTCCTTGCCGCAGATAGACCACGCACACGTTGTTGAGCGCCTGGGCTTGTTCGGTGAGGTCGCCTTGGCGGCGGGCGGCGGCTAGCACGTGCTCGTGGATGGCGAGCAGTTCTGGGTAACGCCCGCTGTACTCAAGATCACGGAAGAGCGTGCCGGCCAGGTCGAAGGCGTGGCCGGGCCAGTCGTAACCCGCGGCGTACCCGATCACGGCGACCAGGTTCGCGAGGTTGGCATCCACCCACCGCCTGGCGCTCGCCTTGTCGGTAACGGGCGGCAACGGGCCGGCCGAGGGCGGTACCCGCGGCCGCCGCCCGCTGTCCTCCTGGAACAGCAGGTCCATCGCGCGCGCCGCCGCGGAGCGGTAGTAGTCAAAGAACGCCGTCAGCGCCGATGCCAGTTCCGCGGCCGGCCGGTCAGCGGCCAGCTCGCTGCCGTACGCCCGCAGCAGGTCATGCAGGCCGTACCCGCGCGCGGAGGGGTTCACCAGGTGTGCTCTGGCTAGCTGCCCGAGCACGAGGCCGGCCTGGGCGGGCGTCACGCCGGTCAGTGCCGCCGCGCCACATTCGTCGATCACGGGCCCGGGCTGGACGCTGATGAGGCCGAACGTGCGGGCGGCCGCCGGATCGAGGTGCTTGCACGACCAGGAGAACACCGCCCGGACGGCCGTGCCCGGGTCGCCGCCGGCGTCGAGCAGGTCGAGACGCTCTCGCTGCCCGGCCAGCTCGCCGGCCAGCCGGGCCAGGGGCGTGCCTGTCCGCGCGGCCGCGAGCTCGGCGGCGACCCGCAGCGACAGCGGCAGGCGTGAGCAGTAGTCAGCCAGCCTGACGGCTGCCTCGGGATCGCGGTCGACTCGGTCCCCGATCAGCGCCCGCAGCAATCTCACCGCCTCGGCGGACGGAAGCGGGTCAAGCTCGAGCCGGTGCGCGCCATCCCGCGCCACCAGGCCGGCCATTGAGTCCCGGCTCGTCACCAGCGTCAGGCAGCCGCCCGGGCCGGGCAGCAGGGGGCGTACCTGTTCGGCCGTGCCAGCGTTGTCGAGCAAGATCAGCATTCGTCGCCCGGCCACCAGGCTGCGGTACCTCGCCGCTCGCTCCCCGGCATCGTCAGGGATGTCAGGCCCGGTAAGGCCGAGCGCCCGCAGCAGGCCAGCCAGCGCGTCGGCGGCCGGTACCGGCTGGCCAGGATCGTAGCCGCGCAGGTTCGCGTAGAGCTGTCCGTCAGGGAAACCGTCCGCCGCCAAGCAAGCCCACTGCACCGCCAGCGCGGTCTTTCCGATGCCAGCCGTTCCTGACACCGCTGAGATGACGACGGCGGGCCACGAGTCGGCGGGCCGGGTGCTCGCCAGGCGCGCGTCCAGCTCGGCGATTTCGTACCGGCGACCCGTGAAGCCAGCGATCGTGCCCGGCAGCTGGGCCGGTCGGCGCGCTCGCCCCGCCGCCGGCCCGGCCAGGGCCGCGTCCTGGCGCAGGATCGACGTCTCCAGGTCGCGGACCGCCGGGCCCGGATCGATGCCGAGATCCGCAGCCCTCGCCCAGGGCGATCCGGGCCCGGAATAGACTGCGCTGCGCCTCAGACCGCAGCCGGGTCAGCCGCTCCACCTGGCTCGACAGGTAGGCAGAATCGACCACGCCGCCGAGCGCCTCGCCGCGCCACAACGCCAGCACCTCCCGCAGCAGCACGACCTGCTCGACCGGGTCCGGCGACTGCCTGGACTTCGCGACCAGACGTTCGGCGACGCGGACATCGGTCGCCTCCGCCGTCGTGGCCGGCACCGGCGACAACACATACCCGGGCGGCCGCGCGCTGATTGAGGCGACACCGGTGAGCAACCCCCGCAGCGACGACACGTGCCGCTGCATCGTATTGACCGCCGTGGCCGGCGCACACCCGGGCCAGAGCGCCTCGACCAGCTGATCCCGGCTCACGACCTCACCGATGCGCAGGCTCAATACAGCGACCAGCGTCCGCAGCGAACGTCCCGGCACATCCTCGGGCACGCCGTCACGGAGCAGATCGACCGGACCCAAAAGCCTGATCCGTGTTCCGTCCATCGCGCCGCCTAGGTCTCCAGATGCACCGATCCGCCGCTCTCCTATTGTCTCCGAACAGAGGCGCGGAGAATGGAGGCATGACACTTGCGCCCGTCAGCTTGAACCAGGCGCTAGCTCCGGGACTACCCGGCCCTGGACGATGACCCGCCCGAGCTGCCGGGCTGGAGATCACGTGCCGGAGGGGCCCGAAGGGACAACTGCCGGCTTTGGCGTAGAGTTCGAGATGACCACTGGCGACATGAGCCGCGACGGGTCCGGACCCTGCCTTTGCTGCTGACGCAGAAAGGCGACCTCCGAGATGGTCAGCGTAGAACTGAGTACCCGCGAGTGCGGCGGCCAGGTTGTGGTAGCACTGCGCGGTGAGCTTGACGTAACAGACGCAGCGAACGTCGCAGCCTCACTGGCCGTGGTCGCGGCACGCGAGCGAACTGTCATAGTCGATCTGGAGGGCCTGGAGTTCATCGACTCCAGTGGACTGGCAGCGTTGGTGCGTGCGCGATATCATGCCCGGCGCGCAGGGTTTGACCTGCTGCTGGCCGCCCCGCAGCAGCAAGTCCTGCGGGTTCTTGCTATCACCCGCATGATCGATGTATTTGCGGTCCATGCCTGCGTCGACGAGGCAATCGGCAGCGGCAGAGGCATCCCGGAAGGACCGCGCCGACGACCGCGAGGCCGGTGCTCGTGGCCACAGAATGATCGCCTGGCGCCCCGAACCAGTCAGTCATGAGCATCATCGCGTGGGCTGTCGACGGGCTGCGCTAACGCCAGCGGGGCGCGAAGAATGGCCGGCATCGTGGCAACGTCAGGCGGTACGGGCGCTGGCGGTACAGAACAGCCATGATGAGCCTGCCTGCCAGCCAGCAGCGGGCACTTGACCGGATCGAGCAGACGCTGGTAGCGGACGACCCGGGCCTCGGATTGCGATTTGCGATCTTCACCAGGCTGGCGCGTGGCGACCCGATGCCAGGGACCGAGCAGGTACCCGGCCGCCTGCAGCGGTTCCTGCGCCCCGCGATAATGCTTCCGCTCATGGTCATCAGCCTGGCCGCATTGCTGGCGGCAAGCTGGCTGCTACCCAGCCGCGAGGGTTGCCCGGCGGGCCCGAAGGCAGCTGCGCACAGCATGTCGCCGGTAAGCCGTGCCGCGCGCTGCCAGCCTGGCCCATCAGCCAGGCTAGGCCAGGTACGCATGCACTGACCGACTTCGCGAGACGCACCTGCCAGTCGTCCCGGCTGTTCCCGCACGCTGTCGGCTATGTCCGCTGACGCTACTTCCGGGCAGCCGTTCCCGCGCAGCCTCGCACATAGAGAAAGTCGTTTCTGCGTTTGGGGGCGGGCTTTTCGCGAAGGCTGGGAAAGCGTATAGTGGATTTTGAGGCTCCGGACCCCGGCAAGCGTTCCCGCGTAATTCAGCGATGGAATCAGCAAGGGTCCGTTTTATTTTGCTCGCAGACGGGCCCCGAGCCGGCTACACGTGACTACTACCCGGAGAGCTCTTCTCTCGTCGCGTTTTATCGACGTGACTATTTACCGCGTGCCTCTGATTGCTCTATTGACCGAGGAAGGCAGGTGGGTCATGCCCGCCGTGACCATCGCAGTCGTGGCGGCCGTCGTCGTGGTCGCCGTCCTGGTGATCGCGGTGATGGCGGTCCGCCGCCGGAGGCGGCTCCAGCAGCGCTTCGGCCCGGAGTACGACCGGCTGGCCGGCGAGCACGACAGCAAGCGCCGGGCAGAGTCCGAGCTGGCGGGACGCGAGCGGCGGGTGCGCGGCCTGGACATCCAGCCGCTCACCAGCTCTGCCCGGGCAGGTTACGCGCAGAAATGGGCCGCGATTCAGGAGCAGTTTGTCGACACCCCAGAGGATGCCGTGGCGTCCTCGCAAATACTCGTGGTTGCGGTGATGAACGAGCTCGGATATCAGGCGGAGGATCCAGGCCAGATGCTTGCCGACCTTTCGGTCGAGCACTCAGCCGTCCTTGACCGCTACCGGGCAGCCGAGGAGACCAGCCGCAGCGTTGCTGCCGGCACAGCCTCGACCGAGGATCTTCGCCTGGCCATGATCGGCTACCGCGCCCTCATCCGTGACCGCGTCGGCGAGCCCGGCGCAAGACAAGAATCAGCAACCGCCGAATCCGCGCCAGTGTTCGAGCCGGGCGACGTGAATCCCGACCGACACGAACGAAGAGGAGCTAGCGA
>Ga0099827_10000134_pt1 | contig 26617 bp, 24 predicted proteins | sample CZO8metaG_FD_79339 | JGI IMG/M metagenome (GOLD analysis project Ga0099827, IMG submission 79339) | Vadose zone soil microbial communities from the Eel River Critical Zone Observatory, Northern California, USA - CZOApr15con1.8 metaG | ecosystem: Environmental > Terrestrial > Soil > Vadose zone ...
CGCCGCCACCGCGTGCTGGCTGCGCTGGCTGATCTCGTGCGCCAGGCGGCTGATCTGCTCGGCGCTGCGCCCGGCGCTCTCCGCCAGCTTGCGCACCTCGTCGGCGACCACCGCGAATCCGCGGCCGTACTCGCCCGCCCGCGCCGCCTCGATGGCGGCGTTCAGCGCGAGGAGGTTCGTCTGCTGCGCGACGCCGGTGATGGCCACCACGATCTTGCTGATCTCCTGCGTCTTCTCGCCGAAGGCGAACACCGTCTCGCTGGCCGCCTCGATCTCGGCGAACACCTTCTTGATCTTCTCCGCCGCCAGCTGCGCGGCCGCGCCGCCGGCCTGGGCGGCCGTCGAGGTGGCGGTCGCGGTCTCCGCGGCGGCGCCGGCGGTCTTGGCGCTGGAGCCGATCGAGTCGGCGATGCGGCCGATGAGGGCGCTCGCCTTCTCGACCAGCTGCAGCTGGTGCTCGGCGCCCTGGTTGATCTTCGCCATGCTGCGGTCGATGTTCTCCGCCTGCGCGCTCACGTTGGCGGAGGACTCCTGCATCTCGTCCGCGCTGTCGGCGACCGAGCGGCTGGTGCGCTGGATGTGTCCCACCAGCTCGCGCAGGTTCGCCTGCATGTTGGAGATGGCGGTGGTCAGCTCGTCCACCTCGTCGCGGCCGAGCCAGTCGGTGCGCTCGGTGGCGAGCGGCTTGGAGAGGTCCCCCCGGCTGATCTCGAGCGCGCTCCGGTTGAGCTGCATGGCGCGGTTGGCGACCTGCTTGAGCCCGATGGCGACCGCGAGCGCCACTCCCAGCCCGACCAGCGCGCCGAACAGGGCGTGCTCCGGCGCGAGGTGCTGCCGGAGCGCCTCGTAGCTGAGCACCCCGGAGAGCACGCACCACAGGGTCAGGTCCCCCAGCAGGATCTTCTGGAACAGGCCCACCCGGCGGGGGCCGCGCGGAACGGGGGGCTGGCTGCGCCGCGCGGGCAGGGCGGCCGGCGGCAGGATGGTGCGGGGCGGCACCGCGCGGAGCGGCTCGATCGCGGGGGGGGTGTGGCGGGGCGAATCCTGCCCCTGCCGCCCTGGCTCCTGGCCATCGGGCAGCGGGTGCTCGTGTGCGGCGGGGGTCGCCATTCGCGGCCCACTGTATCCCGCCGAGCGGCAACGGCAAATGTGCGCTAGAACAAATCGCGGCATGGCAGGTGGGACAACGCGGCAGATCGGCGCCCCCGGTGGGCCGGGCGCGGCTGACGCGCTCGACGAGCGCGCGCGGCGCATCCTCGCGTCCATCGTGCACGAACACATCGAGGGCGGAGAGCCGGTCGGCAGCCATGCCGTCGCGCGGCGGCCCGAGGTCGACTGCTCGTCCGCCACGGTGCGCGCGGTGATGGCGGACCTGGAGGCGCTCGGGTACCTGGAGAAGCCGCACACGAGCGCCGGCCGCGTGCCCACCTCGCACGGGTACCGGTATTACGTCGACGTGCTCTTGCACCTCACGCCTCCGCTCGCGGCCGAGCGCGAGCTGATCGAGCGCCGGGCGCAGGACGCCGCCTCGCAAGTGGACGGCCTCCTGGTCGAGGCCTCGCGCATCCTCCACCGGCTGACGCGGCACGCGGGCGTGGTCGCCTCTCCCCGCCCGCAGGGCGAGCGCCTGCGCCGGATCGAGTTCCTCAAGCTGCGCGAGGGGCGCATCCTGGCCGTGCTCGTCTCGGCTTCGGGCCGGGTGCAGAACCGGCTGCTCGCGATGCCTTCGCCGCCCCCCAGCGAATCGGAGCTGATCGAGGCGCAGAACTACCTCAACTCGCTGCTCGGCGAGCTGACGCTGGAGGAGGCGCGCGCGCGACTCGCGGCCGAGCGCGACGCGCAGCGAAGCGAGCTGTCTCGCCTGCGCGAGCGGGCCCTCGTGCTCGGCGCCGCCGCTGTGCAGCTGGAGCAGCAGGAGCTGCACCTCGAAGGGCAGGCGAGCTTCCTGGAGGACCCGGCCCTGGCGCACGACGTCTCCAAGATGCGCGCGCTGTTCCGCGCGCTGGAAGAGAAGGACCGCCTGCTGCGCGTGCTCGATCGCACGCTGGCCGCGGAGGAGCTGACCATCTTCATCGGCAAGGAGAGCGGCATCTCCGAGCCGGAGCTGTCCATCGTCGCCGCTCCGTACCGCCGGGCGGGCGAGATCGTCGGAGCGCTCGGCGTGATCGGGCCCACCCGCATGGACTACTCGCGCGTCATCCCGCTGGTCGAGTTCACCGCTCGCGCCATCGGCCTGGCGCTCGACCCCACCGAACGATAGGAGAAAACCGCCTTGTCCGAGCACCAGAACGGCGACGGCGCCCCGCCGGGCGGCCCGCAGGATCCGCAGCCGGCGAAGCTGGCCGAGGCCGAGCAGCCGCAGGAGGCGCAGGCCGAGCAGCCGCAGGAGGCGCAGGCCGAGCAGCCGCCGCTCACGCGCGAGGAGCTGGAGCGCAAGGCGGCGCAGCTCTCGGCCATGCTGGAGGAATCGATGAGCCGCGCGCGCGAGACCCAGGAGCGGCTCAAGGACACGCACGAGCGCCTGCTGCGGGTCGCGGCGGAGTTCGACAACTTCAAGAAGCGCGCCACCAAGGAGAGGGAGGACGCGCAGAAGTTCGGCATCGAACGGCTGCTCAAGGACTTCCTGCCGGTGGCGGACAACCTCGAGCGCGCCCTCGATCACGCCGAGGAGCACGACCTGCGCCAGGTGATCGAGGGAGTGAAGCTGGTGCAGAAGCTGCTCGAGAACACGCTCACGAAGCACGGCGTCACCGGCTTCTCGGCGCTGGGCCAGCCGTTCGACCCGAATCTGCACGAGGCGCTCATGCAGCAGGAGTCCGACGCGCCGGCGGGCACGGTGGTGTCGGAGATGTCGCGCGGGTACAAGCTGAACGAACGACTGGTGCGCCCTGCCGCGGTGGTGGTCGCGCGGCCCCGATCCGGCGGAGACACTCCCCAAGCAGCCCCTGGTGGTTCCGCGCCGCCGGGGGACGTCAAGTAGGTGTTTCGCCTACGTTTCCCTTTGTTGACCAGCCGCCCCGGTTCCGTTCAATCTAGCCTTCCGCGGAGGGGCGGCACACCACATGGGCAAGGTGATCGGCATCGACCTCGGGACCACGAACTCGTGCGTCGCCGTCATGGAAGGCGGCGAGCCGGTCGTCATCCCGAACTCCGAAGGAAGCCGCACCACCCCCTCGATGGTCGGGTTCACCGAGGCCGGCGAGCGGCTGGTGGGACAGATCGCCAAGCGCCAGGCGATCACGAACCCGGAAGCGACCGTGTTCGCGGTGAAGCGCCTCATCGGCCGCAAGTTCGACTCGGAAGAGGTGCGCAAGAGCATCGCGGTCTCCGCCTTCCGCATCATCGCCAGCGAGAACGGCGACGCCTGGGTGGAGCTGCGCGGCAAGCGGCACAGCCCCGCCGAGATCTCCGCGATGATCCTCGCGAAGATGAAGCAGACCGCGGAGGACTACCTCGGCGAGCAGGTCACCGAGGCGGTCATCACCGTCCCGGCCTACTTCAACGACGGCCAGCGCCAGGCGACCAAGGACGCGGGCCGCATCGCCGGCCTCAACGTGCTGCGCATCATCAACGAGCCCACCGCGGCCGCCCTCGCCTACGGCCTGGACAAGGCCGCTGCCGGCGGAGGCGCCAAGGCCGGCGCCGCGATGCGCACCGCCGGCGCGGAGAAGATCGCCGTCTACGACCTGGGCGGGGGCACCTTCGACATCTCGGTCCTGGAGCTGACCGCGGGCGTGTTCGAGGTCAAGGCGACCAACGGCGACACCTTCCTGGGCGGCGAGGACTTCGACCAGCGGATCGTCGACTACCTGGCCGGGAACTTCCAGAAGGCGAACAAGATCGACCTGCGGCGCGATCGCATGGCGCTGCAGCGGCTCAAGGAGGCCGCGGAGCGGGCCAAGCACGAGCTGAGCTCCGCCACCGAGACCGACGTGAACCTGCCGTTCGTCGCGGCGGACGCCTCCGGGCCCAAGCACCTGACCGAGACGATGACCCGCGAGCAGCTCGAGGCCCTCGTGAACGAGCTGGTGCAGAGGACCGTCGAGCCCTGCAAGCTTGCGCTCAAGGACGCTGGCGTCCAGCCGCGCGACATCGACCGAGTCATCCTGGTCGGCGGCATGACCCGCATGCCGCTGGTGCAGAAAGTCGTGCAGCAGTTCTTCGGCAAGGAGCCGCACAAGGGCGTGAACCCCGACGAGGTGGTCGCGGTGGGCGCGGCCATCCAGGGCGGCGTGCTCAAGGGCGAGGTGAAGGACGTCCTCCTGCTCGACGTGACGCCGCTCTCGCTGGGCGTGGAGACGGCGGGCGGGGTGAACACCCGCATCATCGAGAAGAACACCACCATCCCCTGCCGCAAGGCCCAGGTGTTCTCCACCGCGGTCGACAACCAGCCGATCGTCAACGTGCACGTCCTGCAGGGCGAGCGCGAGATGGCCGCCGACAACAAGACCCTGGCCCGGTTCGAGCTGGTCGGCATCCCGCCCGCGCCCCGGGGCGTGCCCCAGATCGAGGTGGCGTTCGACATCGACGCGAACGGCATCGTGCACGTCTCCGCCAAGGACCTCGGCACCGGCAAGCAGCAGTCGATCCGCATCGTCGCCTCCAGCGGCCTGACCGAGCAGGAGATCCAGCGGATGATCGGGGAGGCCGAGTCGAACAAGGCGACCGACAAGAAGAAGAAGGAGCTCGCCGACATCAAGAACAACGCGGACGGGCTCATCTACACGACCGAGAAGGCGCTGGAGGAGTACTCGACGTTGCTGCCGGCCAAGGACATGGCGGAGATCCGCGCCGACCTCGAGGCGCTCAAGGCCCTGTCGCAGAACGAGGACGTGGCGAAGATCCGCGCGGCGGTGCAGCGCCTGGAAGGCTCCGCGTACCGCATCGCCGACGCGCTCTACTCGTCCGAGCCGAAGGACAAGAAGGCCGCGGGCGCCACCGGAAAGTCCTGAAAGACCGGCGCGACGGCGCGGGTTATTGACAAGCGTTGTCGCTGCCTTACGTTTGGCCTGCCGGACTGCCTGCTGGGGCGGCCGGCTTTGGCCGCCCACCGTCCCGAGGTCGAACCTTCGTGCAGCCCCACCCCAAGCGCGACTACTACGAAGTGCTCGGCGTCGAGCGGACCTGCTCCGCGCAGGAGCTGAAGAGCTCCTTCCGCAAGCTCGCCCTCCAGTTCCACCCCGACAAGAACGAGGGCGACAAGAAGTCCGAGGAGAAGTTCAAGGAGCTCTCCGAGGCGTACGAGGTGCTCTCCGACCCGGAGAAGCGCGCCCGCTACGATCGCTTCGGCCACCAGGCCCCCGGCGGGTTCGGCCCCAGCCCGTTCGACCAGGGATTCGGCGGCGCGAACATCAACGACATCTTCGAGGGAATCTTCGGCGACATCTTCGGCGGCGGCGGTCGACGCGGCCGGGCGGCGCGCAGCCGCGGGACCGACCTCCGCTACAACCTGGAGGTCAGCTTCACCGAAGCCGCCTTCGGCACCGAGGCGAAGGTGAAGATCCCGCGGCACAAGAGCTGCGACGCGTGCCGCGGCTCGGGGGCGAAGCCCGGGACGGGGCCCAAGCAATGCCCCACCTGCCACGGCACGGGCGAGCTGCGGCTCACGCAAGGCTTCTTCCAGATCGCGCGGCCGTGCGGCCATTGCCAGGGCACCGGCAAGGTGGTCACCGACCCGTGTCAGGCGTGCAAGGGCGCGGGCAAGGTCGAGCACGAGAGCATGCTGAGCGTGAAGGTGCCGGCGGGCGTCGATACCGGCACGCGCCTCAAGCTGTCGGGCGAGGGCGAGCCCGGGGAAAGGGGCGGCCCTCCGGGCGACCTGTACGTCGTGGTCCACGTGCAGGAGCACCCCATCTTCATCCGGGAGGACACCGAGGTCATCTGCGAGGTCCCGATCAGCTTCACGCAGGCGGCGCTGGGGGCCCAGATCGACGTCCCGACGCTCGACGGCAAGGTGAAGATGAAGATCCCCTCGGGAACGCAGAGCGGGAAGGTGTTCCGGCTCAAGGGCAAGGGGATCCCCAGCCTGAACGGCTACCAGCGCGGCGACCAGCACGTGCGCATCACCGTCGAGGTGCCGGAGAATCTGACCCGCAAGCAGCGCGAGCTGCTCGAGGAGTTCGCCGCCATCTCGGGCGAGGATGCGCACCCGCAGTCGAAGTCGTTCTTCGACAAGGTGCGCGAGATGTTCGGTGCCGACGAGCCCGGACAGGAAGAGGACGTCGCCTAGGCAGAACGCATGCCATGGCGTCCGCGCTGGGACAGGCGCAGAGCCGCCGGAGACGGCGACTGGTCAGGCGGCCGGGGACATGAGCAGCTTGCGCAGCTCGGTCGAGCCGAGCCGGGCCGGCCACCCGGGAAACCGGGTGGCGTGCAGCGCGAGCTCCGCGAGGGCGAACACCCAGGTCGCGACGCGCGCGCGCGCCAGGGGGAACAGGCCCGCTTTCCGCGCCTGATCGAGCACGAACTCGCGCTCCCGCGGGGGGACGGGGCGCTCGTAGACCGCGATTTGGAGGGCCTGCACCGGGCCATTGACGCGGTCCTTCATCGCGGCGACGCGCTCGGCGAGCATCTCCGCCCGCCTCACCAGATCGGCCCCGGTCAGCCGCGCGCCGGACGCGACGGCGATCAGCGCGACCACCTCGCCCAGGTCGCCGGCCCACAGATCCTCATAGTGAGGGAGGCCTGCCAGCGCGAGGCTGGCGGCGTATGCGGCCGGCTCGGGCGCCTCGGGGTAGACGCGCGACATCCCCGCCGCCGTGAGCAGCGGATCGAGGCGCACGAGGAGCTGCGCCTTGTCCAGCCCCTGGGGCATCGCGCTCTTCTACCCCAGAAGACCTACAGAGGAGGGGACACCATGAAATGGTGTCCCCCAACTGCATGAAATGGGGATCAATGCGAAAGGATGGGGAAGCGGGGGCGCGGCATGCGGGCGGCGGTCGCTTCGACCGGCAGGGCGGTTCCGAGCAGCTGCGCGCGAGCCGGGGCCAGCGCCGCGGCAGGGCCGTCCGCTCCCGCGATCCCGCCCACCAGGTCGTAGTCTCCCGCCTGCTCGACGAGCACCGGGACGATCTGGCCGGGCGCGGCCTGGCCCCGGTTCACGTACACCTTGCCGTCGATCTCCGGCGCCTGGCCCATCCAGCGGCCCTCGAGCAGGAGGTCCGTCTCCTCGCTGACGCCTTCGACCAGCACCTCCAGCGTGCGCCCCACCAGAGCTTGCTGATGCATCTTGCTGATGTTCCTCTGGATTCGGAGGAGCTTCTTCTGCCGCGCCGCCTTGGTCCGGGCGGGGAGCTGGCCGCCCAGGTCGTTGGACGCCGTGCCCTCCTCCCGCGAGAACTGGAAGACCCCGACGCGCTCGAAGCGCATCTCCTCGACGAAATCGCACAGCTCCTGGAACTGCTCCTCGGTCTCGCCGGGGAAGCCGACGATGAAGCTGGTGCGGAAGGTGAGCCCGGGGACCCGGTCGCGCAGCTTGCGCACCAGCCTCCGCACCCAGGCCGAGTCGCGGCCCCGCTTCATCCGCCGCAGCACCGGGTCGGCGATATGCTGCAGGGGCATGTCGAGGTAGCGCGCAAGGTTGGGCTGCTCCGCGAGCGCGTCGATCAGCTCGTCGGGGAATTCGCGGGGGTAGGCGTAGTGCAGCCGGATCCAGCGCGCCGGCACTTCCCGGAGCGCCTGGAGCAGGTGGTGCAGCCTGGGCCGGCCGGGGAGGTCGTGGCCATACGCGGTGAGGTCCTGCGCGACGAGGTTCAGCTCGACCGCACCCTGCTGGACCAGCCGGTGCGCTTCCTCCACGATGTCGGCAATGGGACGGCTGCGCTGGGCGCCGCGCAGCGTGGGGATGATGCAGAAGGTGCACTGGTTGTCGCAGCCCTCGCTGATCTTCACGTACGCGGTCCACCGCGGCATCGAGTTGCGGCGGGGCGTGCGGGCGTCGGCGATGTAGTCCGGATCGGGAATGACGGCGCGGTCGCGCTCGCCCCGGATGATCTCCGCGATGCGCGGGTAGGCCGAGGTGCCGACGAAATAGTCGACCTCCGGCATCTCCTGCTGCAGCACGTCCGCGTACCGCTGGGTCAGACAGCCGGCGACCACCAGCGCCTTGCACCGGCCCGTCTCCTTGTACCGGGCGTGCTCGAAAATGGCGTCGATCGATTCCTGCTTCGCCTCGCCGATGAAGGCGCAGGAATTGATCAGCACCACCTCCGCCTCGCCCGGTTCCTGGACCAGCTCGTAGCCCTGCTCGAGCAGCGTTCCGAGCATGACTTCGCTGTCCACCCTGTTCTTCGGGCAGCCGAGCGAGAGCAGATACAGCGTGGGACGAGCGGAGAGGGCCGTTTTGTGCACGAGCGGGTTCCTTCGGGAAGGGGGTGCTTCTATAACCGTTCCAAGGCGGCGGTCCAGTCCCGGCCAGGTCCGCGCCCGCTCAATCGACCCAGAGCTCGAGGGAGGATATCCGGTGCGGCCCGCGGCGCGACAGAGCCGTCAGTCGCGGAAGTTCTCGAACTGGGTGTCCACCCCCAGCTCGTCCTGCTTGCCGCGGACGAGCTGGATGACCTGCTGCAGGTCGTCCCGCGACTTGCCGGAGACGCGCACGCTCTCGCCCTGGATGGCGCCCTGCACCTTGAGCTTGGAGTCCTTGATCAGCTTCACGATCGCCTTTGCTTTCTCGGACTCGATGCCCTGCTCGAAGGTGAGCAGCTGCTGCACCGTCTTGCCGCTCTGCTCGACCGGCCCGTACTTGACGCCCCGCAGACTGATGCCGCGCTTGGCGAGCTTCTGCACCAGGACCTCGCGCGCGGCCTCCAGTCGCTGCTCGGTCGAGCTGCGGATCTGGATACCCTTCTCCTTCTCCTTCTTCTCCACCTGGGTGTCGGTGCCCTTGAAGTCGTAGCGCTGCTCGATCTCCTTGCGCGCCTGCTGGAAGGCGTTGTCGACCTCCTGCTCGTTCACCTTGTTGACGATGTCGAAGGACGGCATGGCTCCCTCCTCACATCTCCAGGACGACGGGCAGCACCATGGGGCGCTTCTCGAATCCCTTCTTGAACACCGATCGCACCGCGCGGCGCAACGCTTCCTCGACCGAGGCGTGGTCGGTGCGCTGCGCCGGGAGCAGCTCCTCGAGCGCGGCCAGGGCGGCGGAGCGCGCCTGCTCTATCCGCGTCTCGTCCAACCCGGCAACGCCGCGGCCCAGGAGCTCCGGATCGCGGAGCAGGGCGCCCGACTTGCGGTCCAGCACGCACAGGCAGACCAGCATGCCGCTGTCCGCCAGGAGCTTGCGGTCGCGGAGCACCACCTCCCCCACGTCCGCGAACGCGCCGCGCGAGTCGAGGTAGATGCGCCCGGCCGCGGCGCCGCCGGGCACCACCGCCGCGGACTGCCCGTCGCGCAGCTCGATGACGTCGCCGTCCTCGGCGACCAGGCAGCCGCTCGGGTCGACCCCGGCCGCTTCCGCGGTGCGCGCGTGCGCGGCGAGCATGCGGAACTCTCCGTGGACGGGCACGAAGGAACGCGGGCGCACCAGGTCGATCATCATCCGCTGCTCGCCCTGGCAGGCATGGCCGGTGGTGTGGATGAGCTCGCCGCTGCCCCCCATGGTGGAGAGCACGCGGCACCCGCGCCGGACGAGGTGGTCGACCAGGTTGGCCACGTCCCGCTCGTTGCCGGGGATGCTGCGCGACGACAAGATGACCAGGTCGCCCTTCTCCAGCTTGACCGTGGGATGCTCGCCGAGCGCGAGGCGGCTGAGCGCGCTGTGCGGCTCTCCTTGCGCCCCGGTGCAGACCACGGCCAGCTCGCGCGGCGCGAAGTGGTCGGCGGCCTCCGGATCGACGAACAGCTCCGGAGGACAGCGCAGGTAGCCCATCTCCAGCGCCAGGCGGACGTTCTGCTGCATCGAGCGCCCCAGCAGGCACACCTTGCGGCCGTGCTGGAGCGCGGCTCGCACCACGCTCTGCACGCGGTGGATGTTGGAGCCGAACGTCGCCACCACGATGCGCCCGCGCGCATACGGCGCGCCGAAGATGCGCGCCATGGACTCTCCCACCAGGCTCTCGGAGACGCTGGTCCCCTCCCGCTCCGCGTTGGTCGAGTCGCTGAGCAGGCAGGCGACGCCCTCTTCTCCCAGCTCCGCGAAGCGGCGGACGTCGAGCAGGCGCCCGTCGGGAGGCGACCAGTCCACCTTGAAGTCGCCGGTGTGCACCACCAGCCCGGCCGGCGTCCGCAGCGCGTAGCCGACCGCGTCCGGGATGGAATGGGTCACCTGGAGGGGCTCGACCTCCAGGCCGCCGACGCGGCTCACGGCGCGCGGGGACATCTCCACCAACCGCGGCGAGATTCCGTGCTCGGCGAGCTTCTCCTTCACCACCGCCAGCGTGTAGCGGGTGCCGTACACCGCCACGTCGGGGTGCTCGCGCAAGAGGTAGGGCAACGCGCCGACGTGATCCTCGTGGGCGTGGGTGAGCAACACCGCCGCCACCGGCGGTCCCGGCGTGCGCAGGTGCGCGAAGTCGGGCGTGATGATCTCGACGCCGAGCGCGGCCTCGCCACCGGGGAAAAGTACGCCGCAGTCCACCACCACGCGCGACTCGGGCGTCTCGACCGCGAGGCAGTTCATGCCCACCTCGCCCAGGCCGCCGAGCGGGACGAGGCGCACGGGTTCGGGGGCGGTCTCCACGGCGGCGCAACTTAGCACCGGCCGGCGGGCAGGGCGGGCGCGAATGCGCGCGTCAGCAGGGTGTCTTTGGTGTTACACGCACGCCGTGGACCCCCTCGCCAAGGTGCTCAACCCCGAGCAGCTCGCCGCCGTCCGGCACGAGGGCGGGCCGCTCCTCATCCTGGCAGGCGCCGGCAGCGGCAAGACGCGCGTCTTGACCCACCGCATCGCGCATCTGTTGTTCGAGCGGAAGGCGCGCCCGGCGGAGATCCTCGCGGTCACCTTCACCAACAAGGCGGCGGGCGAGCTGAAGGGGCGCGTGGCGAAGCTGGTCGGCCCCGACGCCGAGCGGCTCTGGGTGGCGACCTTCCACGCCGCGGGTGCGCGCATCCTGCGGCGAGAGGCCGAGGCGCTCGGGCTCAACCGGGCGTTCGCCATCTACGACGACGCGGACCAGCTCGCCGAGGTGAAGCGCTCGTGCCAGGAGCTGGGGGTGGACGTGGGGACCGCCCGGCAGCACGCCGCGCGCATCGAGCGCTGGAAGAACGCGGGTCTGTTGCCGGGCGAGGTGAAGCTCGCCGACTACGACGTGCCCGGCCGCGTCTCGCAGAGGGTCTACGAGCGCTACCAGCGCGCCCTGCAGGCCGCCAGCGCGGTCGACTTCGGCGACCTGATCGTCCGGGTGATCGAGCTGTTCCGGGAGCATCCGGACGTCGCGCAGCGCTACGCCTCCCGCTTCCGGCACATCCTGGTGGACGAGTTCCAGGACACCAACCCGGCGCAGTACCAGCTCCTGCGCATGCTCGCCGAGGAGCACGGCAACCTGTGCGTCGTCGGCGACGACGACCAGTCGATCTACCGGTGGCGCGGCGCCGAGGTGGACAACATCCTCGATTTCCCGCGCCACTTCCCCGGCACCCGGGTCGTCAAGCTGGAGCAGAACTACCGCTCGACGGGCCGCATCCTGGCCGCGGCGCACGCGGTGATCGAGAAGAACCCGCGGCGCGCCGAGAAGAAGCTGTGGACCGCAGCCGGAGAAGGGGACAAGCTGCGCGTGCTGCTCGCGGAGGACGAGCGCGACGAGGCGCAGCGGGTCGCGCAGGAACTCTACGCCGAGAACGCCCGCGGCACTTCCTACGGCGAGATGGCCGTCTTCTACCGGGCCAACGCGCAGTCGCGCGCTCTCGAGGACGGGCTGCGGGCGCGCCGCGTACCGTACCGGGTGGTGCGCGGGCGTTCCTTCTACGACCGGGCCGAGATCAAGGACGTCGCCGCCTACCTGCGGCTGTGCGTGAACCCGCGCTCCGACGTGGACCTCTTGCGCATCGTCAACACGCCGCCGCGGGGCATCGGCGACACCACCATCGACCGGCTGCGCGATTCGGCCGGGCGCACCGGGCTCTCGCTGTGGGAAGCGATCGAGGCGATGGAGCGCGATCCCGAGCTCGCGCCCTCGGCGCGGACCAAGCTCCTGCCGTTCCGGGACCTGCTCCGGCGGATCGGCGAGGCGGTCCGGGGCGCTCCGGGCGCCGCGGAGGCGATCGAGCTGGTGATGAGCGAGACCGGGTACGAGGACAGGCTGAGGCTGGAGGGGGAGGAAGGGGAGGACAGGCTGGAGAACCTGTACGAGCTGGTGGGGGCGGCAAGGGAGTTCGATGCAGGGTGGGCGGAAGCGAGGGCTGCGGGGCCGGCTGCGACTCCGACAGCGACTGCGCCTCCGACGACGACGGCGACGCCGGTTGCGACAGCGACGCCGGTTGCGACAGCGAAACCGGCGGCGGCTGGACGGTCGACTCCCGGGCGGGCTCTCGCCCCCGGGGCGTTGGGGAGTCCCACGGCCGAGGACGAGCCGGGAGATCGGCCCGACGTGTCGGCTGCGCTGGCGGCGGCTTCGCCGGAGCTGGACGAAGGCACGCCGGACACGCCGCTGATCGGGTTCCTCGAGCAGCTCGCGCTGGTGGGGGATGCGGATGCGGCGGAAGGAGGGGAGAGGGTCTCGCTGATGACCCTGCACGCCGCCAAGGGCCTCGAGTTCGATGCGGTGTGGCTCACCGGGCTGGAGGAGCGCGTGTTCCCGCACGCGCGCTCGCTCGGGCAGGGCGCCTTTGGGTCGGGGGAGGAGGACCCCGACGAGATGGCCGAGGAGCGGCGCCTCTGCTACGTCGGCATGACGCGCGCCCGGAAGAAGCTGACGCTCACGCTCTCCCGGTGCCGGTCGCTGTTCGGCGAGCTGCGCTTCAATCCGCCGTCGAGGTTCGTGCGCGAGATCCCGGAGGAGCTCGCCTCCGGCCTGGGCGCGCTCGCGGCCGCGGAGCCCCGCCCGCAGCAGGGCGGCAGGTGGGAGCGGGGCTGGGGCGGAAAGCGCGAGGGCGACGCGGCCCACGACTACGAATTCGATCAGCGCCCGCGCTGGGAAGAGGAGCCGCGTCCGTTCGGCCAGCGCGCGCCCAACGCGCCGATGCCGGCGCGCAACCGGGCGCGAGAATCGCGCACCGACCCGCTCTCGAGGCCGCCCCCCAAGCAGGCCGCGCCGGGGATGGAGGGGCTCGGCCCGGGCGCGCGCGTGCGCCATCCCAGCTTCGGGATCGGCACGGTGGAGGATACCGACGGCCAGGGGCCGACCCTCAAGCTGACGGTCCGGTTCCCGCCCGGGGTCGGTCTCAAGAAGGTGCTGGCGCGCTTCGTCGAGAAGGCCTGACGCCCCGCCTCAGTTGACGCCGACGCTCGCGATCCCGTCGAGCTGCACGCGCGAGAGCACCTCGCGCAGCTCCTGCGCCTGCCGCCGGTGCAGCGCGGCCGCGGCGGCGGGCTCGCCGTCCGCCTCCTTGTCCAGCTGGTCGATGCGGCTCTGCAAGAGGCTGCGAAGAAGGTGGACTTCTCGCGGTGTGTTCAGCGTCAGCGTCAGCATCGGCCCATGTCCCCTTGCGACGAGAGAGAAAAGTCGAGCGCACGCTAGCGGCGACCGGACTTCGGCGCAAGCGCTCCGGAAAATGCGCAAGGGCCAAAGGACCCTACGAAGGGGTGCTCAGCCCAACCGGCCGTGGATGAGGAACAGGTCGACCAGAACGCCGATCGCCGCCTGCACGATCCCCACCCCGACCGCCTGGCCCACGCTGATGTCGTAGGCGATCACGAACACCAGGATCCAGCAGACCAGGGCGATGATCCCGGGGATGACGAGGAACCAGAAGAAGGCGAAGGGCGTCACCACCAGAGCGACCAGGAAAGTGACGAACAGGGCGCGCGGCAGCGTGTTGCGCGGGTTCTGCGGCGAGACCAGCGCCACCGACCCCCTCACCACGATGGCGTGGATCAGCCAGCGGACCAGCAGCACGCCGACCGTGCTCATGCGCACACGCTACCACACGGCCGGCGAGGATTCGTGATCTGCGCCCCCGGATCGGCTAGATCCCATCCATGATGCCCGACGTGCCGGTCACCGACGCGCTGCTCCATGCGCTCCCCAAGACCGACCTGCACTGCCACCTCGACGGGTCCCTGCGGCTGCGCACCATGCTCGAGCTGGCGGAGGACCAAAAGATAAGGCTTCCGGCCGACAGCGAGGAGGGCCTCGCCCGGGCGATGAAGATCGGACAGCGGCACGGCAGCCTGGAGGAGTACCTCAAAGGGTTCGAGATCACCCTGAGCGTGCTGCAGACCGAGGCAGCCCTCTATCGCACCGCGTACGAGCTGGCGATCGACGCCGCCGCCGAGAACGTGCGCCTGCTGGAGGTGCGCTACTCCCCGGTGCTCCACTTGCAGAAGGGCCTCAAGCCCACCGTGGTGGTGGAGGCGGTCCTGGAAGGGCTGCGCAAGGCCGAGCGCGAGACCGGCATCATCGCCGGCGTGCTGGTGTGCGGCATCCGCAACATGAGCCCGGAGACCTCGCTCCGGCTCGCCGAGCTGTCGGTCGCCTACAAGAACAAGGGCGTGCTCGGGTTCGACCTCGCCGGCGCGGAGCACGGGAACCCGGCCAAGGACCACCAGGAAGCCTTCCAGCTCATCCTCAACAACAACGTGAACTGCACGGTGCACGCCGGAGAGGCGTACGGGCCGCCCTCCATCGCCCAGGCGTTGCACTACTGCGGCGCGCACCGCATCGGCCACGGCGTCCGGCTGCGCGAGGACGGCGACCTGCTCAACTACGTCAACGACCACCGCATCCCGATCGAGTGCTGCCCGTCCTCGAACGTGCAGACGGGCGCGGTGGCCGACATGGCGGCCCACCCGTTCAAGTTCTACCTGGACTTCGGCCTTCGAGTGACGGTGAACACCGACAACCGGCTCATCACCAACACCACCGTCACCAAGGAGCTGACCGTCCTGGCGCGGCAGTTCAACCTGACGGTGGCCGACGTGCGCAACGTGCTGGTGGCGGGCTTCAAGAGCGCGTTCCTCACCTTCCACGACCGCGCGCAGCTCGTCCGCCGGGCGCAGCAGGAGATCGGCGAGGTCATCGAGCGGTTCGGCAAAAGCGCCGACCTGCCGCAGGAAGGACAGCGCGCGGCGGCCGTCCCCGCGCGCGCCGCCGCCCGGACCGCGCGCGGCTAGAACGCATCCCAAAACGTCCGCGCCATGAAAAGCGTAGCGCCGCCGAATACGGCGGCGACTAGAAGCTTCGCCGGCGGTTGCAGCGGGCCGCGACCTTAGTCTAGCGTCCGGGCATGTCCGCCAAGACGCTCGCCATGATCCTGGCCGGCGGTGAAGGCCGCAGGCTCGCTCCGCTCACGCACGAACGCGCCAAGCCTGCCGTGCCGTTCGGCGGGCGGTACCGGATCATCGATTTCGTCCTCTCCAACTTCGCCAACTCGGGCGTCCTGCGGATGAAGGTGCTCACGCAGTACAAGTCCGACTCGCTGAACACGCACATCTCGCGCGGGTGGCGCCTGAGCTCCATGCTCGGCCAGTTCGTCGAGGCGGTCCCGGCGCAGCAGCGCACCGGGCCCGAGTGGTACCGGGGGTCGGCCGACGCCATCTACCAGAACCTGAACCTGGTCACCGACGAGGAGCCCGACTACGTGTTCGTCTTCGGAGCCGACCACATCTACCGCATGGACGTGAGGCAGATGCTCGATTTCCACCTCCGGCAGAAAGCCGACTGCACGGTCGCCGCCATCCCGGTGCCCATCGAGGAGGCATCGTCCTTCGGCGTCATCACCGCCGATGATTCCGGCCGCATGGTCGACTTCCAGGAAAAGCCCAAGAACCCCAAGCCGATGCTGGGCGACCCCACCAAGGTCCTCGCCTCGATGGGCAACTACCTGTTCACCACCGAGGCCCTGGTGCGCGAGATCGTGCGCGACGCGGGCAAGGACTCGGCCCACGACTTCGGCAAGTCGATCATCAGCGAGATGTTCAAGAAGTCGCGCGTCTCGGTGTACGACTTCGCCCAGAACCAGGTGCCCGGACAGGGACCCAGGGAGGTCGGCTACTGGCGCGACGTCGGCGACCTGGACACGTACTACGAAGCCAACATGGGCCTGTGCGACGTGGACCCCGCCTTGTCCCTCTACAACGAGCAGTGGCCCATCTTCACCGCCCCCAACCACACCGGCGCCCCGGCCAAGTTCGTCTTCGCCAACGTGGCCGAGAAGCGCGTCGGGACCGCGACCGACTCGGTGATCTCCGAGGGGTGCATCCTCTCCGGCGGCCGCGTGAACCGATCGGTCCTCTCCCCGCTCGTGCGCGTCAACTCCTTCGCCGACGTGGACGAGAGCATCCTCTTCGAAGGCGTCAACGTCGGCCGCCACGCGCAGATCCGGCGCGCGATCATCGACAAGAACGTGGAAATCCCGCAGGGCCTGCGGATCGGCTACGATCCGGAGGAGGATCGCAAGCGGTTCTTCGTGAGCCCGCAAGGCATCGTGGTGGTGCCGAAGGGAATGAGGCTCTCCGACTGACGAGGTGAAATGGCCGTCCGAGCCGTCTTCCTCTGGCACCTGCACCAACCCGAGTACCGAGACCCGCAGACCGGCCGGCCCATCCTGCCCTGGGTGCGGCAGCACGCCTCGCGCGCCTATACCGACATGGCCGCGGCGCTGGAGCGCCATCCACAAGTCAAGGCGGTGGCGAACTGGGCGCCTTCGCTCCTTTCGCAGCTCGAGGCTTACGTGGCCGGGACCCAGGACGCGGACGAGCAGCTCGCGCGCAAGCCCGCTGAGTCGCTCACGCCGGAAGAGCGCGCCCACGTCCTGCGCGAAGGCTTCTCCGTCGACTGGAACGTCTGGGTGAGGCCGGTGGCGCGCTACTCGGAGCTGCTCGACAAGCGCGGCACCGACCTGCGCCAGATCGACCTGCTCGAGCGGCAGGCCGCCTTCACCGCGCAGGAGCTGCGCGACGTGCAGGTCCACTTCGTGCTCGCTTGGATGGGCTTCACCGCCCGCCGCGAGGAGCCGCGCATCTCCGAGCTGGTCGCCAAGGAACGCGGGTACACCGAGGAAGAGAAGATCGCGGCCGTCGACGCCCAGAGGCGGATCGCGTCCCGCATCGTGCCCCGCTGGCGCGCGCTGGCCGAGCGCGGGCAGGTGGAGATCACCTGCTCGCCCTTCTACCATCCCATCCTGCCGCTGGTCGTCGACAGCGACTCGGCCCGGCGCGCGATGCCGGCCGCCTCGCTACCGCCGCGGTTCTCCCACCCCCAAGACGCCCGCGAGCAGGTCGTGCGCGGGATCGAGCGCGCGCGGGCGGAGTTCGGCCAGGCTCCGCACGGGATGTGGCCCTCCGAAGGCTCGGTCTCGCCCGAGGTGATCGACCTTCTCGCCGCCTGCGGCGTGCGCTGGTGCGCGACCGACCAGGGCATCCTGGAGCGCAGCGAGCTGGAGCTGGGGTCCGCGCTGCCCGACGGCTACCCGGCCCATTACCACCCGTATCTCGCGGGGGCCGACCACGCCGTGACCGTGCTGTTCCGCGACCGCGAGCTGTCCGACCGGATCGGGTTCCGGTACGCGAAGAGCGACCCGCGCGAGGCGGCGCAGGACCTGATCTCCCGCATCGCCGACACCGAGCCGGAGGCGCTGGTCACGCTCGCGCTCGACGGGGAGAACCCCTGGGAACACTACCCCAGCTCGGGGGAGGGGTTCCTCGAGGCGCTGTACCAGGGCCTCTCCGGCGGCGCGGTGCGCACCGTGCTGCCGCGCGACGAGCTGCGCGAGCGTCCGGCGCGGGCCCGCATCGCCCGCATCCACTCCGGGAGCTGGATCGACTCGAACTTCCGCATCTGGATCGGTCACCCGGAGGACAACGCCGCCTGGACGCTGCTCGGCGAGGCGCGCGCGGCGCTCGCCGAGGCGGAGGAGAAGGGCGAGCTGCCGCGGCAGCAGCTCGAGGAGGCGCGGGGGCACCTCCTGGTCGCCGAAGGCAGCGACTGGTTCTGGTGGTACGGCGACGACTTCACCACCGAGAACGCGCCGGAGTTCGACGCGCTCTTCCGCCGCCGCGTCGCGCAGGCCTGGCGCGCCCTCGGGCTCCCGCCGCCCGAACGGCTCGGGCGCCCCATCATCGCGCCGCACAAGGACGCCGCCCAGGCGTCCGCCGTCGTCGTCCAGCCCTCGCGGCTCATCGAGCCTGCGATCGACGGGTACACCAAGGGCTACTACGAGTGGGCCGGCGCCGGTTGCTACCGCCCCGGCACCACCAGCGGCGGCTCGATGTTCCGCGGCCAGGGCGCGTTCACCCAGGTGTGGTTCGGGTTCTCGAGGACGCACCTCTACCTGCGCCTGGATCCCGCCAAAGGCGCGGATCTCACCGGCGAGCTGCGCGTGCTCCTCGCCAGGCCCGGCGGCGCCGGCGAGAAGACGGTGCGGATGCGCCTGGTCCCCGGCGGAGCGGAGAGCCCTGCCACCGACGAGCGGGGCGCGCGCTGCGGGTCGGGGCGGACCGGTGTCCTGGTGGAGCTGGCGCTCTCCCGCGAGGCGCTGGGCCTGCAGCCGGGCGAGCGGATCGCGCTGACGCTGCGGATCCTGCGCGACGAGGCGGAGGTGGACCGTCTCCCGCGCTACGGCGAGATCGCGCTGACCGTCCCGGATCGCAAGTTCGAGCTCGCCCATTGGCGCGTCTGACCTGAGCGCCCGATCCAGAGGACGGTGATCTGTTGGGGGGTCGAGGGGGGAGCGAGCTCGCCCCTTGTAGAGGCGCCGAAGGCGCCGGATCGAAGAGCGTCCCACCGTCGGCAGAGTGGTCGATTCAGGCTCCTTGTCCCGGGAATGTTATGGTGCGCGGCCATGCCCGAGCTGCGCAGGGACCCCGTGGTGGGCCGCTGGGTGATCGTCGCACCGGAGCGCGCCGACCGGCCGAACGCGCTGGTGCGCACGGTGGCCGACCAGGACGATCCAGCCAGCTGTCCCTTCTGCCCCGGGCACGAAGCGATGACTCCGCCGGAGGTGCTCGTCCACCGCGAGAACGGCGGCCCGCGCAACGGCCCGGGGTGGTCGCTGCGGGTGGTGCCCAACCGGTTCCCGGTCCTGCGCACCGAGGAGCGGATGGTGCGCGCCGGCCTGGGAATGTACGACCTGATGGGCGGCGTCGGCGCGCACGAGGTGATCATCGAGACCCCCGAGCACGCCCGCGAGCTGCCGCAGCAAAGCCCGGAGCAGGTCGAGCAGGTGCTGCGGGCGGCGCAGGAGCGCATGCTCGACCTGTCGCGCGACGTGCGCCTGCGCAGCGCGCTCTTCTTCAAGAACAGCGGAGCGGCCTCGGGCTCCACCCTCAAGCACCCGCATTCCCAGCTGGTGGCGCTCCCCCTGGTTCCCGCCGAGCTGCAGCAGGAGCTTTCGGGCGCGCGCAAGCACTTCGAGGAGAAGGAGCGCTGCGTCTTTTGCGACATCCTCGCCCAGGAGGCGAGGGAGCGCTCGCGCGTGGTGCTGGAGACCGACGGCTTCGTGGCGCTCTCCCCCTGGGCGTCCCGCGCTCCCTTCGAGCTGCTCGTCCTCCCCCGCGAGCACCGGTCCGTCTACGAGCAGAGCACGGCCCAGGAGGTGCGCGGCCTGGCCGAGGCCCTGCGCCTCTCCCTTCGCAAGCTCGACCTTGCGCTGGACAAGCCGGCCTACAATTTCAATCTCCACACGCTGCCGCTGCGCGAACCGCCCTCCGACTGGTATCACTGGCACCTGGAAGTGAGGCCGGTCCTCGCGCTGACGGCGGGATTCGAGTGGGGCAGCGGCTTCTTCATCAACCCCACCCCTCCGGAGGAGGCCGCCGCCTTCCTCCGCCAGACGGAGGCGTAGAGTGAAGATCCTGTTCGTCGCGTCCGAGGCGGCGCCCTTCATCAAGACGGGCGGGCTGGGGGACGTGATCGGCGCGCTGCCGCGGGCGCTGGCCGCGCGCGGGCACGACGTGCTGGTGGTGCTGCCGCGCTACGGCGTGATCGACGCGTCGGCGGCGAACATCCGCGACACCGGACGCCGCGTGGAGGTGCAGTTCCCGCACCTGAACGCCTCCGCCTCGGTGCACGTGGCCGCGCCGGCGGAGCGGCTGCGGTACATCCTCCTGCAGAACCCCTGGTACGACCGCAAGGAGTTGTACGGCGAGTCCGGCAAGGACTACCGCGACAACCACAAGCGTTTCGCGCTGCTCTGCGCCGGCGCGCTGGAGGCCGCCAAGCAGATCAACTTCCTGCCCGACTGCGTGCACGCCCACGACTGGCAGGCGGCGCTCACCCCGCTGATCCTGAAGCGCGGATGGTCGGGGCGGCCCGCGCCGTTCAAGGCGCGCAGCGTGTTCACCATCCACAACCTCGCCTACCAGGGCGTGTTCCCGCGCGAGGCGATGAGCGATCTCGCCCTGCCCGGCGATCTGTTCCACCCCGACGCGCTCGAGTTCTATGGACAGCTCAATCTCATGAAGGCGGGGCTGGTGTTCGCCGACAAGCTGACGACGGTCAGCCCCACCTACGCGCGGGAGATCGTCCAGAGCCCGGAGACGGGCGCCGGGCTGGAGGGCCTGCTCAGGCACCGTCAGCAGGACCTCTTCGGGATCATGAACGGGGTCGACTACTCGCGCTGGAGCCCCGAGGTGGATCCGGCGCTCCCGCAGCGGTACTCGGCGCAGGATCCGTCCGGAAAGGCGGCCGACAAGGCGGCGCTGCAGCGCGAGCTGGGCCTCGACGTGGACGAGCGCGCCCTTCTGACCGCCGCCATCGGGCGGCTCGCGCACCAGAAGGGGTACGACCTGTTGGCCCAGGCGCTGCCGCGGATGCTGGAGCGCAAAGTGCAGTTCGTGCTGCTCGGGATGGGCGACTCGATCCTGGAGCAGGAGTTCCGGGCGCTCGCCGAGCGCCATCCGACCCGCGTGTCGGTGCAGATCCGGTTCGACGACGCGCTCGCCCACCGCATCGAGGGAGGCGCGGACGTCTTCCTGATGCCCAGCCGGTTCGAGCCGTGCGGGCTGAACCAGCTCTACTCGCTGCGCTACGGGACGCTGCCGGTCGTGCACGCGGTCGGCGGGCTCAACGACTCCATCCGCGAGGGCCCGGACGGGTGGGGCTTCCGCTTCGACAACGAGGACCTCGAGGGGCTGCTCGCGGCGGTGGATCGGGCGCTGGCGCTCTGGGCGGACCGATCCGCCTGGCGCGCCGCCATGCAGCGCGCCATGGCGCGCGACCATTCCTGGGACCGCGCCGCCGAGCAGTACGAGGCGCTCTACAAGGGCTGAGCGGCGGCCGCCTGCGCGCGCAGCGGCGCGGCCCCCGCCGGCGGCTCCGCGCGGACCGCCTGCAGCGCTCGCCCGAGCCGCGGGAGCACGTCCTCGCGCGTGTACCGGATCAGGTGCTCGCCCTGGATGGCCAGCTCGATGGCCCGGGGGAAGGCGTGCGGAGCGCGGCGCAGGGTGCGCACGACCAGCCGCCAGAACTCGCGGCGCCGGGGCGAGCGCACCCCGATGCTCCACAGGGTGCGCAGGAGCACGCGGAGCCCGCCCGGCCGCCAGTGCAGCGGCGCCTTGGGGCGGCCGACCGTATCGATGAGGAGCTCGCAGCGCTTGTAGAACGAGTCGGGCTGGTACAGTTGCCCGAGGAGGTCGGCGTATCCGGCCAGCAGCGTCTTCTCCTCCATCGTGGTGCGGAAGTTCGGCCGGTCGAACTGGTCGCCGGTGGTCACGATGCGGAGCCGCCCTTCCTTCTCCAGGCGCCGGGTGAGCTGGGTCCCGGGCAGCGCGGTGAGCACGCCGATCATCGCCACCGGCACCGGGACCGAGGAGATGAAGTCGCGCTGCAGCTGGAAGATCTCCGGCCCGTCGTTGTCGAACCCGACGATGAACCCGGCGAAGACCTGGAGCCCCGCGCGGGTGATGCGGCGTACCGCCTCGGCGGGATCGAGCCGCAGGTTCTGGAACTTGTGCGTCTCCTTGAGCGACTCGGGCGAAGGGGACTCGATCCCCAGGAAGACGGAGGTGAAGCCCGTGTCCACCATCGAGTCGATCAGCTCGGGCTTGGTGGCGAGATCGACGCTCGCCTCGGTATAGAACTCGAAGGGGAACCCGTGCTGCTCCTGCCACCGCTTGAGGTGCGGCAGCATCCCGGCCACCGCCACCCGGTTCCCGATGAAGTTGTCGTCGACGAAGAAGACGCTGCCCCGGTAGCCGGTGGCGCGCAGCGCATCCAGCTCGGCGGTGACCTGCGCGGGCGTCTTGGTGCGGGGCTTGCGGCCGAAGACCTCGATGATGTCGCAGAACTCGCACTGGAAGGGGCAGCCGCGGGAGTACTGCACGCTCATCGAGGCGTAACGCTTGTGATCGATGAGGTCGAACCGCGGCCGCGGGACGATCTCCATCGACGGGCGCTCCTCCGTCTCCGGCGACAGCAAGCGCGGGGCCTTCTCGCCGGGCGCCTGGAGCGCGCGCACCAGGCCGTCGGTCCGCCCCTCGGCCTCGCCGCGGAACAGGTGGTCGGCCTCCGGGAACAGCCCGGGGTCGGTGTTCACCGCCGGTCCACCCACCACCGTGCGCTTGCGCAGGCGCCGGGCGCGCGCCAGGACCTCGCGCATGGCCGGAACGTGGATGATCATCCCGGTCAAGAGCACCACGTCCGCCCAGCGGAGGGCCTCGTCGCGCAGCGGCTCGGTGTTCTCGTCCACCACCCGCAATTCCCAGCCCGCGGGGAGCAGCGGGGCCAGGCTCAACAGACCCAGAGGGGGCAGGGAAGCGGCCTTGCCCGCGATCGGCAGGCTGTGCTGGAAACCCCAGTAGGTCGGGGGTGTTCGGGGATGAACCAGGAGCGCTCGCATCGGCGCAGGATGTGCGCCTTCATTGTCATGGCTTCGTCACGCCCGCGGCGCTCCGCCGCCGGATGCCGCTTGCTCCCGGCGCGCGGCGCTGGTACCCTATCGTTGATGTTGAGAATCAGTCTCAATATCATCGGAGCTCCGTGGTCCTCTGACTGAGGGCGCGGCTAGACGCGCGCTTCCTGGGGCAGCTTCTCCAGGTACTCCTCGATCAGCTGCCGCTGCCTCTTCTCGTCCATCTGCGTGGCGAGCAGCCTGCCCGCGGCCTCGATGGCCAGATCGACCACTTGCGAGCGCAGCTCGGCGACCGCCGCGCGCCGCTCCTCCTCGATGGTGGCCCGGGCCTGCTTGAGCAGCTCCTCCGACTCCTTGCGCGCGTGCTCGATCAGCTCCGCCTTGGCGGCGGCGACTTCCTGCTGGTTCTTGCGCACCATCTCGGCCGCCTCGACCCGGGCCTTCTCCAGGGCCGCGCGCATCTCCGCCGCCGCCTTCTCCGCCTCGGCGCGCTCGCGCTTGGCGGACTCGATCGCGTCGGCGATGGTCTTCTCGCGCGTCTCGATCATCTGGAGAACGGGCCCCCAGGCGAACTTGCCCAGCACGACGATCAGGAGCGCGAAGGTGACCGTGGTCCAGACGACCAGCGCCACGTTGATGTCGGTGAGACCTGCAGCGACCAGCATCTTGGACCTCCGACGCAGGCCGGGAGCTTACTCGAAAAGCTCCCGGCCCGGCCGCCCCGTTTCAGGCCTTGGTGCCGGCCAGGATGATGCAGACCACCTCGGCGAACAGGGTGACGCCTTCGATGAGCGCCGCCGCGATGATCATGGTGGTGCGGATGTCTCCACCCGCGGACGGCTGGCGCGCGGTGCCTTCCATCGCCGCCGCCCCCACCTTGCCGATGCCGTATCCGGCGCCGAGCATCGCCAGCCCGACGCCGAGCCCTGCAGCCAGGTATCCGAGAGAGAACTGGTTCACGTGACTCCTCCTGCTTCTTCGAATGCCTCGCTGCCCGGGCGGCCGGGAGAGGCGGATTGTCGCGGGGTATGGACCCGAGGCCGCCTTACGGCCCTGCCCGCGTGCTGCGCTTGCTTCAGTGCCCGTGCTGCGTCATGCCGATGAACACGGCGGAAAGCATCGTGAAGATATACGCCTGGACGAGCGCGACGAAGAGCTCCAGCAGGTAGATGCCGAGCGCGAAGGCGACCGACACCGGAGCGACCAGCGGGGAGATGAGAACCGTCAGCGCGATGAGGAAATAGATGACGATGTGCCCCGCCACCATGTTGGCGAAGAGGCGGACGGTGAGGGCGAAGGGCTTGGTGAAGAGCCCCAGGACCTCCACCGGCACCATGATCGGGAAGAGCCACTTCGGCACGCCCGCCGGGACCAGGTGCATCCAGTAGCCCAGGGCGCCCTGCGCGCGCATCCCGGCGATCTGCGTGATCACGAACGTGAACAGCGCCAGCACCACGGTGACGCCCAGGTTGCCAGTGGCGGTGGAGATGCCGGGGAACTTCCCGGCGATCGACGGGACGGGGAGAAGCCCGGTGAGGTTCATGAAGAGGATGAAGAAGAATGCGCTGCACAGGTACGGCGTGTACTCCGGGGCGTGGTGCCCGATGTTCTTCTCCGCGATCTCGTCGCGCACGAACACCACGAACGTCTCGAGCAGGTTGTAGCCGCCCTTGGGCACGATGGCCCGCCGCCGCACCGCCGCGGCGAGCACGAGCAGCAGGATGCCCGCGGCGATCCACATGTTGATGACGTGCTTGGTGATGGAGAGATCGATGTGGTGCGCGCCGATCCAGAAGCCCAGCGGGACCCACACCTCGTCGGCCACGTGGTGGAAGATGTGCTCGGCGACCCCGCCCTCTTCGTGCGCCTCGCCGGGCTTTCCTTCCCCCTCGCCGTCCTGGCGCGCCTCGTGGGCGCCGGGCGCGGCTTCCTGCTTGCCCGGGGTCACGCCGTGCCCGGTGGCGCGCGGCTTCTCGCTCTCGGGAACCGGGGCGGGCTTCTGCTCCTGCACCTCGCCCCGCGGAGGCCCGGCCGGGTGCGCGGCTTGGGCGAGGAGGAGGGCTACGGCGAACGCGATGGGCATCGTTCAGGCTCCGGCCCGCCGCCTGCGCGACGAGCCCCACACGTAGGCGACTTCCACCGCCTGCGTGAGCGCGTAGAGGGCGAAGAAGGACGAGGCGTACGCGAACGCGGCGCCGCCGCGCGCGCCGGACAGGATCAGGCCGGCCGCGACCGCCACCATGCGCGCGAAGAAGCCCGCCACGAACCCCGCCAGGACGCCATTGGTTCCGCGGGGCGCGCCGAGGGCCAGGGCTGGCAGCGCGCAGACCGCCGACGCGGTCGCCGCCGCGGCGCCGAAGAGAGCGGCGCGCGGCTCGCCGATCTGCGACGCCGCCGCGAGACCCAGCCCGCACAGCGCCGCGGAGGCGAGCGCGTACGGCAGGAGGGCCGGGCGGGTCGGGGCGGAGGCTGCGGCCTGCGTCAATTCTTCCTTCCGATCGCCAGCAGGGTCTTGAAGAACAGATAGAACCCCAGCCCCGTCCCGACCACCGCTCCCGACGCCAGGAGCCAGGGCGTGGTGTGCAGCTTGCGATCCGCGAACCAGCCCACCACCGTCCACAGCGCCACCGACCCGATCAGCTGCCAACTCGCGTCGAGGTAGGGCGCCGCCCGCCGGTACGACGCGGCGGCGTCCTCTTCCCCACCCTCGCTGGGCCGCTTCGGAAGCAAATCGCCGCCCGCCCCGCAAAATGGCAGGGCCTGATAGCATGGCCCCGTTCGGGCCGTCAATGAACGGGAACCTCTCGGGATTTTTCCTTGGGCCACGGTGATATCCTGAGGCCCATGCTCCGGCCGTCCGGGTCCTTGCTCGCCTCCTCCCGCGCCGCGCAGCGACGAACGCTGCGCCTCGAAGTGGTCCGCCTGGTCGCGGCGGTCACGCGCAAGACCGGCGCGGCGGTCGCCGACCTGGTCGGCACGGCGGCGGACCTCCTGCTGATGTTCGGGCTGCCGCTCCTGTACGCAGTGGCGGCCTACCTGACCCTCGACCTGCCTGCGCGCCTGTTCGCCGGGCGGGTGCGCTTCTCCGGCACCGGCCTGCTGGTGTTCCTCGCCGCGGTCGGCGTCTCGCTCCTGGGCGTCTCGCGGATGCTGCGCGGCGCTCCGCCGGTCGCTCCCGTGCGCCCCAAGTTCGCCAGGGCCATGCTGCTCGCAACCTGGGCCGCCGCGCTGTTGCTCACGGTCGCCGACCTGGCCGGCTAACGCCCGTCTCCGGTTCACACCGCGCCTGGTCGTGCCGAGACTTCCTCCACAAGGAGGTCGTCATGGTGCGCTCGATTCTCTCCTTCCTCTCCATGCTCCTGTGGGCTCCAGCACTGGCGCTTGCGCAAGCCGGCCAGGGCTCGCCCGGTTCTCCGGGCAATGCCCCCGCGGGCACCGGCGCGGGTCCCGCCGGCCGCGCGGGCGACGCGGCCGCGGGCGGCGGCGGCGGCGGCGCGTGGGTCTGGTGGATCATCGTCGCGATCATCGTGCTCGCGATCATCTGGTGGGCGGCCGGGTCGGGCAGGCGCCGCCGGCCAGCAGGTCAGTGACGCAACCGGCGCCCGGTCAAGCGGCGCGCAGCGCTTCGCGGAGCGCCGTCACCGTCTGATCGATCTCCTCGCCGCCGTGCTCGCTGCAGAGGAACGCGGCCTCGAACTGGCTCGGCGGCAGGTAGATCCCGCGCTCGAGGAGC
>Ga0099827_10000136_pt1 | contig 26483 bp, 28 predicted proteins | sample CZO8metaG_FD_79339 | JGI IMG/M metagenome (GOLD analysis project Ga0099827, IMG submission 79339) | Vadose zone soil microbial communities from the Eel River Critical Zone Observatory, Northern California, USA - CZOApr15con1.8 metaG | ecosystem: Environmental > Terrestrial > Soil > Vadose zone ...
TAGGTTCGAGGTTCGACGTTCAGAGATTGCTGTTTCTATGCTGACCGACCGTCTGAGGACGTATGCGTCGTTCGTGCGCGTCAGCCATTCGGTGTTCGCGCTGCCGTTCGCGCTCGCCGGCGCGCTGCTCGCCCTCCGCGAAAAGGGGCCGTACCCCTTTTTCGCGACGCTCACCCAACACGGGGCGAGACCCCTTTTCTGGGTGGTTGTCGCCATGGTTGCCGCGCGCAGCGCGGCGATGGGGTTCAATCGCCTGGCCGACGCGCGGATGGATGCGCTCAACCCGCGCACCGCGAACCGCGAACTCCCGCGAGGCCTGATGGGCTCCCGCGAAGCGGTTCTGTTTGTCGTCATCGCGTCAGTGGTGTTCCTGGCCGCCGCGTGGCAGCTGAATCCGCTCTGCTTCGCGTTGTCGCCCGTCGCGCTCGCGATCGTGTTCTGGTACTCGCTGGCGAAGCGTTACACGACGTGGACGCAGCTCTTTCTCGGGCTGGCGATGGCGGTGGCGCCCGTCGGCGGCTGGCTGGCGATGGGCGGGCGCGCGGGCTGGGAGCCGTGGCTGCTCGCCGCCGCGATCGGGACCTGGGTCGCCGGGTTCGACGTGTTGTACGCCTGCCAGGATCTCGACTTCGATCGCGTGCACGGGCTGCGATCGATTCCGGTGCGCTTCGGCGTGCCCGTCTCCCTGGCGATCTCGCGCGCGCTGCATGTCATCGCGGTCACGTGCCTCGTGGCGCTCGCCTTCGTCGCGCCGCTCGGCGCGGTGTATCTCGCCGGCGTCGCCGCGGTCGCCGGGATGCTGGTCTACGAGCAGTCGCTCGTGCGCGCCGACGATCTCTCGCAGGTGAAGCGCGCCTTCGATCTGAACGGCTATGTGGGCATCCTCTATCTGTTGGTCCTGATGGTGTCGCTCTATGGGCCCTGGGACCGCTGAGAGCGGCCGCCGCAAGGCAGTGGCCGTCGCGATCACGGGCGCGAGCGGCGCGGTCTATGCGACGCGGACCACGGCGGCGCTCCTCGAGCGCGGCGTGCGCATCGAACTGATCGTATCGGATTACGGGCGCAGGCTGCTGCGCGACGAGCTCGGCGAGCAGGCGTCGGTCGACCGCCTGGCGGCGTTTCTGACCGACAAGTACGGCGCCGGCGTCGGCGCCGGGACGATCATCCTCCACAGCAATCGCGATCTGGGCGCGACCATCGCGAGCGGCAGCCACGGCTGCAGCGCCATGGTCATCGTGCCCTGCTCCATGAAGACGCTGGCCGCCGTCGCGCACGGCTTGTCGCGGAACCTCATCGAGCGCGCCGCCGACGTCATGCTGAAGGAGCAGCGCCGCCTCATCATCGTGCCGCGCGAGACGCCGATGAGCCTGCCGCAGCTTCGGAACATGGTGCGGTGCGCGCAGGCGGGCGCGATGATCCTGCCGGCGATGCCCGCCTTCTACCAGCAGCCGAAGACGCTCGACGACCTCGCCGACTTCATGGCCGGCAAAATTCTCTCGGCGCTCGGCTTCGAGCACGAGCTGTTCCCGCCGTGGACGGGCAAGGCGGGTCCGGATTGAACGGAGCAGGCGGAGACAACGGATTCACACGGAGAAACGAGGCAACGGAGAACCCTCGCGTACTGAAAGAATCTCCGTTTCTCCGCTGCTCTGTGTGAAACCGTTCCCGCCGTACCTTCCGTTGTCTGGAGAGCCCGACAACACGGTGACAGACGTATCCAAGTCGCCCGACCGCATCGCGAGCATGTTCGATGCGATCGCAGGGCGCTATGACCTCCTCAATCATCTGCTCAGTGTCGGCATCGACCGCCGATGGCGGAAGCGCGCGATTCGATCCCTGCAGCTGACCGGCCGCGAGCGCGTTCTCGACCTCTGCACCGGAACCGGCGATCTCGCGATCGCGGCGATGCGCGCGCGGCCGCCGGCGCGGCGGGTGGTGGGCGTGGACTTCGCCGGGGCGATGTTACGCGTCGGCCGCGACAAGCTTCAGCGGGAGCGGCTGGACGATCGCATCGCATTGGTGCGCGGCGACGCGGTGCGCGTTCCTGTCGCCGATGCCTCGATCGACGCCGTCACGATCGCGTTCGGGATCCGGAACGTCGAGCACGTCGCGCTCGCGTGCGCCGAGATGCAGCGGGTCCTGGCACCGGGCGGGCGTCTCGCGATCCTCGAGTTCGCGGTGCCGACCACTCCCGGCCTGAGCACGCTGTACCTCTGGTATCTGCGTCACGTCCTGCCGAAGATCGGTCGGGCGGTGTCCAGACACAGCGCGGCGTACGGATATCTGCCTGCATCGATCGGCGCGTTCGCGACACCTGACGAGTTTGTGAAAATCCTGCGACAGGCCGGCTTCAGCGAGATTGCTGCCGCCCGTCTCACCTTCGGCAGCGTCATTCTGTATACGGCTCGCAGGGGTTAGGGGTTAGGTTAGGGATTAGGGATTGGGGATTGGGGATTGGGGATTGGGGATTGGGGTTAGAGAATGAACGCTCGATGAGCTCTATGAATTTTTACCAATCCCTAATCCCTAATCCCAAGTCCCTGACTGATATACTCACTCTAAGTCTCTGATGTATCTCGATTTCGAGGATTATCGGCCGCAATTTGAGCCGGTCGGCCGTGCGCTCACGCCGCTGGAGATGGTGCTGCTGACCATCATCTTCCACCTCCTGATGGTGATTCTCATCCTCGCCTCGCCAAGGTGGCTCGCACAGTACGTCCCGAAGTTCCTGCAGCCTGTGCCGGCGCCGAATGTTCTGCAGCAGCAGCCGCCGCCGCGCTTCGTGTTCGTCCAGCCGCGTCTCGAGCGTCCGGTGCTGAAGGCGCCGGAGCGTGCCGAAGCGTCCGACTTGGATCGGCGCGCGGCGTCGCGAGAACGCGCGCCCAATCCGACCAACCCGCTGCCGTTCAATCGCGGGAACACTGCTGAGCGGATCGAGGAGCTGCAGCGGCAGGCCGCTGCCGCGCGCGGACGTGGGCCGGATCCCGAGCCCGCCGCCGCGCCGCCGCCCGAGACGAGCGCGCCGAAAATCCCGGACTCGCAGTCTCCGCTCCAATATCCGTCCGCGCGACCGCCCGCCACCAACAGCGCCAGCGGCCGCTCGGCCACCACCGGCGGATCGCTCGGCGACGCGCTTCGCAACCTGCAGCGCTACACGCAGGGCGAGTCGTTCGACAACCAGGGCGGCGGGGGCGGGCAGTTCGGGCCGGAAATCCAGTTCGACACCAAGGGCGTCGAATTCGGACCGTGGATCCGCCGTTTCATCGCGCAGGTCAAGCGCAACTGGTTCATCCCGTACGCGGCGATGTCGATGAAGGGGCACGTCGTCATCACGTTCAACGTGCACAAGGACGGCTCGCTCACCGACCTGAGCGTGATCGGTCCGTGTCCCATCGACGCGTTCAACAACGCGGCGTTCGGCGCGCTCTCCTCGTCGAATCCCACGCAGCCGCTGCCGCCGGAGTATCCGGCCGACAAGGCGTTTTTCACGGTCACCTTCTTCTACAACGAGACGCCGCCGCGGTGACGCGCACGCAGCAGCTCGGCCTTCTGATCCTGCTGTTCGCGTTCATCGTCTACGTCATCGCACGCGTGCGATGAAGCCGCTCGTCGTCGCCATTCTGGGTCCGACCGCGACGGGGAAGAGCGCGCTGGCGCTGGCGGTGGCCGAGCGGCACGGCGGCGAGATCATCAACTGCGACTCGACGGCCGTCTATCGCGGATTCGACATCGGCACGGACAAGATCGCGCCGGGCGATCGCCGGGGGATCCCGCATCACCTCATCGATATCGTGGAGCCGACCGGCGACTACACCGCGGCCCAGTACGCCCGCGAGGCGGCAGGCGTGATCCGCGACGTGCACGCACGCGGGAGGCTGCCGATTCTGGCGGGCGGCACCGGATTCTATTTCCGCGCGCTGACCCGCGGTCTGTTTCCGGGCCCCGGCCGCGACGCCGCGTTGCGCCGGCGGCTCGAGTCGATCGCGGAACGTCGCGACGTGACGTTCCTGCACCGGATGCTGGAGAAGATCGATCCGGCGTCGGCGCTGCGAATTCAGCCGCGTGACCTGAAGCGCCTCGTCCGCGCCCTCGAAGTATTCTTCCTCACCGGCCGTCCCCTGACGTCGCATTTCGCCGAGACCGCCTCGCCCATTCCCGACGTCGAGGTGCTGCCGATCGGCGTGCGGCTGCCGGCGCCGCAGATCTCGGAGCGCGTCACCCGTCGCGTCGACGAGCAGTTCGCGCGCGGGCTGCTGGACGAGATCCGCGCGCTGCTCGCTCGTGGGATTCCCGAGGACGCTCGACCATTCGGCGGGCTGGTGTACCGGCAGGCGCTCGATCACCTGCACGGCGTCCACGACGAGGCAGTGACGCGCGCGCTCATCGCGCAGGAGAATCGGCGCTACGCCCGCCGCCAGTTGATCTGGTTTCGCAAAGAGCCTAATCTAACGTGGCTCGACGGGCCGGGCGAGTCCTCCGCAACTATTGCCGCTGCGCTACGTCTGATTGACACATATGTCGCCCGCGCCTGAAACGAAGAGCGGCCAGCCCAACATCCAGGACGTCTTCCTGAACTACGTGCGCCGGGAGAAGCTGACCGTCACGATCCGCATGATGGACGGCAGCGAGCTCGAAGGACGCATAAAGAACTTCGATCGGTTCGCGCTCGTGCTCGATCAGGCCGGCACCGATCACATGATCTTCAAGCACGCGATTGCCGGCATCAAACCGCCCAAGGCGGTCTCCAACTACTTCTCGCACCAGTAGAGCGTGTGAAAGAACCCCACGATAACCGCCGAGACCGCGGAGACCGCAGAGAAAACCTTGGGAGTTCTCGGCGATCTCTGCGTGCTCTGCGGTTGAACGTCGGGTTTCTTCACGGCCTCGATAGCCGGGCGTGACCTCGCCGTTCAGACGCGCCATCGTCATCGTCCTCGACAGCGTCGGTGTCGGCGAGCTGCCGGACGCGGCGTCGTACGGCGATCAGGGCAGCAACACCGTCGGCAACATCGCCAGACGCGTGCCGCTCGAGCTGCCGACGCTGCGCCGTCTCGGATTCGACCGCATCGCGCAGATCGGCCCGGCGACTCCGATCCTCCCTTCGTCCGCCGCGGCTGCGACCGGGCGGATGGCCGAGGCCTCCGCAGGCAAGGACTCGGTGACCGGACACTGGGAGATGATGGGCATCGTGCTCGATCGCCCCTTCCCGACGTTTCCCAACGGGTTCTCCGCCGAGATCGTCGCTGAGTTTGCGCGCCGCACCGGACGCGGCGTGCTCGGCAACAAGGCCGCCTCGGGCACCGAGATCATCGACGAGCTGGGCCCGGAGCACATGCGAACCGGCGCGCTGATCGTGTACACGTCGGCCGACAGCGTGTTTCAGATTGCCGCGCATGAAGAGGTCGTCCCGATCTCCGAGCTGTATCGCGCGTGCGAAATCGCCTACGAGCTCGTCGGCGAAGGGCTCGGCGTGGGGCGGGTCATCGCGCGTCCGTTCGTCGGCATGCCGGGGCAGTTCAAGCGGACGGCCAACCGTCGCGATTTCGCGCTGCCGCCCTCCGGCGAGACGCTCCTCGATCGCGTCAAAGCGGCATCGATTCCGGTCGTCGCCATCGGCAAGATCGAGGACCTGTTCGCCGGACGGGGCATGACGCAGGCCTTTCACACCGCCAGCGACGACGAGGGGATGGACCGTGTCGAAGAGCGGATGCGCGCCGTCGAATGCGGGCTCCTCTTCACGAACCTCGTCGACTTCGACACCCAGTACGGCCATCGCAACGACGTGGAAGGCTACGCGAGGAACCTCGAGCGGTTCGACGCCCGCTTGTCCAGGCTCCTCCCGCAGCTGCGGGACGACGACCTGCTGATCATCACAGCCGACCACGGCAACGATCCGACGACGCCGAGCACCGATCATGCGCGGGAGTACGTGCCGCTCATCGTCACCGGGACGCACGTTCGCGCCGGCGTCGACCTCGGCACGCGCCGGACTTTCGCGGACCTGGGCCAGACGCTGGCGGAGCTGTTCGGTGTCGGTCGCCTGGCCCACGGCACGAGCTTCCTGAAGGAGATCACGTCGCGTACGTCGCCGCGTACGTAGCGCCCGGGGTTGGCCGGACGTCTGCGCTTGAGCCGGGCCGTCGGCGAGGAACGCGAGGCCCGCAGAGTATGATCTGCTTTGTGGTGATTGCAAACCTTGCGTCAAACTGTATGACGACCCTTCGACAACAGCTCGAGGCGCGGGAGCGCGAGACCCTCGCGCCGCAGGCGGCAAAGAGCGTCGACTCCAAGGGGCGCCTGCGCGACGAGCGGGAAGACGACGTGCGGCCGGCATTCCAGCGCGACCGCGACCGCATCATCCACTGCAAGGCGTTCCGCCGGCTGAAGCACAAAACGCAGGTCTTCTTCGCGCCAACCGGCGACCACTACCGCACGCGCCTGACGCACACGCTCGAGGTCTCGCAGATCGCGCGCACGATCGCGAAAGTGCTCCGGCTGCACGAAGAGCTGACCGAAGCCATCGCGCTCGGCCACGATCTGGGGCACACGCCATTCGGCCACGCCGGCGAGCGCGTGATCGACTCGCTGATGCCAGGCGGCTTCAATCACTACGAGCAAAGCCTCCGCATCGTCGACACGCTGGAGAACGACGGGCAGGGACTGAACCTCACCTGGGAAGTCCGCGACGGCATCGCGAAGCACTCGAAAGGAAAGTCGGGCGCGCCGGTCGGGATGCCCAGCACGCTGCGCGCCAGCACGATCGAAGGACAGATCATGCGGGTCGCCGATCTCATCGCCTACGTCAACCACGACATCGACGATGCGACGCGCGCGGGCCTGCTGCATGCGGAGGCTCTGCCCCGCGAGCCGATCCTTGCGCTCGGCTCCTCGTCGTCGGCGCGGATCGGGACGCTCGTCAAGGACGTCGTCACCGAAACGCTCGCGTCCGGGCTCTCGGAGATCCGTATGAGCGACGCTGTCCTGAAGGCGGTTCTCGCTCTCAGGAGCTTTCTGTTCGAGGCCGTCTACGAAAACATCATCGCGACCGCTGAGTTCAGAAAGGCGTCCGGCATTCTCAGCGGCTTGTGGGAAAAGGTGCGGGAGCGTCCCGACGAGTTTCTCGACCGCCGCACGATCGACACCGAAGGCCTCGACGCTGCGACCCGCGATTTCATCGCCGGCATGACCGACCGTTATGCCGTCCGCCTCTACGAACAGCTCTTCATCCCGAAGCCGTGGACAGTGGACTGACCGAGCGCCACGCTTACGGCCGGCGGTAGACGATCACGGGCTTCGCTCTGATCATTGCCGCGCCGCCGAATCCTCCTACGAGGGCACCCACCGGCCCTCCGATGATCCATCCTGCCAAACCCTGGTCGCCGCAACGACACGACGGCTGCACCGCCGCGCCAATTGGGCGCCCGGCGTAGAAGCCGATGACGCTGCCGACGATCGCCGCGGCGATTTTGGCGTCGACCGGCGCGTGTAGCTTCGTGATCTCGACGACGGTTCCACGCGGGACTTGTTCGACGATCTCCTGAAAGCCGGCCACTCTCCGTCCATCGACAAACACGCCGCCGTCGGCCGTGAGGGCCACGCGCCCGCGGACGAAGGTTCGGCCCCTCGCCATGAACTCCTCCGGGTGCATCGACACTGCATCGACCAGGTTGCGCAAAGCCGAGGCACTCGGCACCAGGGATGGATTGAGCATTGCCAGCCCGCTGTCGTCGGCGCGAATGAAGATGCGCGTCTGCGGCGCCGCGCCTTCCGTAGTCACAATCAGCTCGGTGCCGGGTGCGAACCTTCGGACACGGGACCACTCGGTCTCCGCCGGCTGGCCAGGCGGGCCCGTTGAATCGTTCGGTTTCGCGGCCAACCGGGTCGCTTCCCGCGATACCATGCGCGCGAGCGGTTCCGCCTGCGGTGCCGCCGCGGCTGCTGTCGAGGTGAAGCCGGCAACCATGGCAAGCGTTCCAATGATTCTCATCTCCCGTCCTCCACTCCATAGTGCGAGAACGGCAGGCGCAGCGGCTCATGGCGAGCCGATACTTCATGTATTACGACTTCGGCCGCGTGCATCAGGCGCTCCGGATGACCCCTGCGATGGAAGCCGGCATCGCAGATCACGTCTGGTCTATCGAGGAGATCGTCGGTCTCTTAGACAGGAAGTAGATGTTGTGATCGGGATTCTTGTGGTGATCGGGGTTCTTGTTCTCGTCCTGCTGGCGAGATACATGGGGCTCGGCCGCGACTGGTGGCCGCGTGGTCCGTTTTCAAACTGACCTACACTGCCCCCTGGCCCAGCCCACTAGCCCCCAGCCCCTAACCCCTGCTATATTGAAGGATTCATGCTCTCGCTGAATCTGAACAAGATACGCACGGCGCAGGAGCGGTTCGAGCAGGTCTATCCGCCCGAGCAGTTCGGCGTGGAGCAGGACTTCCGCGTCGTCGAACCGATCTTGCTGGCGTTCGACATCTTCAAGGCCAAGCTGCAGTTCCGGCTCGTCGGCCGAGTGCAGACGACGCTCGAGCTGCCGTGCAGCCGATGCCTCGAGCCGTACACGCTACCGGTCGATCAGACATTTGATCTGCGGTACCAGCCGCATGCGCAGAACACCGGCGATGGCGAGCGGGAGATCGAAGAGGACGACCTCACGACCGCGTTCTACGAGAACGACGAGATCGATCTCGGCCAGTTGATGCGGGAGCAGTTCTACCTGGCGCTGCCGATGAAGCCGCTCTGCCGCGACGACTGCAGGGGGTTGTGCCCGATGTGCGGGACGAACCTCAATGGCGGCACATGCGAATGCAAACCTGACTGGCACGATCCGCGACTCGCGGTCTTGAAAAAGCTGAAAGCTGAAAGCTGACAGCTTTCAGCAAAGGAACAACATGCCGAATCCAAAACGCCGACACTCCAAGACGCGGACGGCCAATCGCCGCACGCACGATACGCTCAAGCCCGTCAGCCTCAGCGAGTGCCCGCACTGCCACGAGCCGAAGATGCCCCATCGCGTGTGCGCCAACTGCGGCTACTACCGCGGCCGTCAGGCGCGGGCGGTCGAAGAGGAATAAAGACCTGTCCACGTCGGGTTCGGGGTTCAACGTTCAATGTTCGACGTTCGTTCTCGGTCGGCGTTCGAATCCTGAACGGAACAACCTTGAACCCTGAACCTTGAACCCTGAACCCAGCATGATCTGGATTGCCGTCGACGCAATGGGCGGCGACTATGCCCCGCGCCATGTCGTCGACGGTGCGCTCGCCGCAGCGCGCCACTTCGATCTCGGCGTGGCGCTCGTCGGTCCGTCGCGCGCGCTCCACGCCGAGCTCGAGCGGCACGGGGGCGTGGACGGGAGCCGCATCCGGCTGGTGGACGCGCCCGACGTCGTGACGATGGAAGAGTCGCCGGCGGCGGCGCTGCGGCGCAAGCCGCGCACGTCGATCAAGGTGGCGGCCGAGACCGTCGCTCGCGGCGAGGCGGCCGCGCTGTTCAGCGCCGGCCATACCGGCGCGACCGTCATGGCCGCTCACGGCGCCTTCGGAATGTTGCCGGGCGTCGATCGGCCAGCGCTTGCGGCCACGATTCCGACGCCCCAGCATCATCCGGCCATCCTGCTCGACGTGGGCGCGAGCGTCGAATGCCGGCCGCAGCACCTGCTGCAGTTCGCGGTCATGGGCGGCATGTACGCGCGCGTGGCCTTCGGGATCGAGACGCCCCGAATCGGTCTCCTCTCGATTGGGGAGGAGGCGACGAAGGGCAACGAGCTGACGCGGGAGGCGCACCGGTTGCTGAAGGCGTCGCCGCTGTCGTTCATCGGGAATGTCGAAGCGCGCGACGTGTACAGCGGCCAGGCCGACGTCATCGTCTGTGACGGGTTTACGGGCAACGTCGCGCTGAAGATCAGCGAGGGGCTCGTCGACGTGATCGAGAATCTGCTGAGCGAGGAGCTGTCGAGCACGGTCACGATGCGTGTCGGGTCGCTCCTGACGCGCCGCGCCCTGCGCCGCTTCCGCCGCCGCGTGGACTATTCCGAGTACGGCGGCGCGCCGCTGCTCGGCGTCGCCGGCGTCACGATCGTCGGCCACGGCCGTTCGAGCGCCAAGGCCGTGCGGAACGCCGTCGCCATGGCGTACCGGTTCGCGGCGGAACGCTTCATCGAGCGCGTCGAACGCGAGATCACGGCGGCCGCGGTGCCTCATTCGTGATCGCCTTCATTTTCCCAGGACAAGGCTCGCAGAGGGTCGGGATGGGCAAGGCGCTCGCTGACGCGTTTCCTATCTGCCGCGAGACGTTCGCAGAAGCCGACGCCGCCCTCGGCGAGCCGCTGAGCACGACGATTTTCGAGGGCCCCGAGGATCGCCTCACGTTGACCGAGAACACACAGCCGGCCATCCTCTCGGTCAGCATCGCCGCGTCGCGGCTGCTGGCGTCGCGCGGGCTCACGCCGGCGTTCGTCGCCGGGCACAGCCTTGGCGAGTACTCGGCCAATGTGGCCGCCGGCACGTTCTCCTTTGCCGACGCGTTGCGGCTCGTGCGCCACCGCGGCCGCTACATGCAGGAAGCGGTGCCGGCGGGCGAGGGCGCGATGGCGGCGATTCTCGGCCTCGACGCCGCCGCGGTCGCACGGGCCTGCGCCGACGCCGCCCAGGGCGAGGTCGTGAGCGCGGCGAACCTGAACGGCGCCGGGCAGGTGGTGATTGCAGGAGCGCGCGCCGCCGTGGCGCGGGCGGGCGACCGCGCGAAAGCGCTGGGCGCGAAGCGCGTCGTCGCGCTGGCAGTCAGCGCGCCGTTCCACTGCGCCCTCATGCAACCGGCCGAAGCACGGCTGGCCCCCGAGCTGCGCGCGCTGCATACCGAGACGCCGCGCGTGCCGATCGTGGCCAACGTCGACGCCGGGCTCAAGCGCGAAGCGCGCGCCGCGATCGAGGCGCTCGTGCAGCAGGTGTCGTCGCCGGTTCGGTGGGAGGCGGTCGTGACCCGCCTTGCGTCGGAGGGCGTCACAACGTATGTTGAGGTGGGCCCCGGCACGGTGTTGAGCGGACTGGTGCGCAAGATCCATCGCGACGCCACGGTCGTGAGCTTCGGGAGCCCCAACGATCTCGCCGCGGTCGAACCGCTGATCCATGTTTGAGCTCGCGGGCAAAGTCGCACTCGTGACCGGTGCGTCGCGCGGTATCGGTCGCGCGATCGCGACACGCCTGGCCGAGCAGGGCGCCACGGTCGTCGCCGCCGCGCGCGGGGATCACGCGAAGGCCTGCGCCGCCGCGCTCGCCGCGGCCGGCCATCGCGTCGAAGCGCTGGGGCTGGACGTCACCGACCCGGCGGCGGTTGAAGCGGCGCCGGGCGGCGTCGTATCGCGCCACGGCCGGCTGGACATCCTGGTCAGCAATGCGGGCATCACGCGCGATCAGCTGCTGCTGCGGATGAAGCGCGAGGACTGGGACGCCGTGCTCGCGACGAACCTGACGGCGACCTTCCTGCTGACGCAGGCGGCGATGCGGCCGATGCTCAAGCAGCGCGGCGGGCGGGTCATCGCGATCAGCTCGGTGGTGGGGCAGATGGGCAACGCGGGACAGGTGAACTACGCCGCATCGAAGGCGGGGCTCATCGGATTTGCGAAGGCGCTGGCGCGCGAGGTGGCCTCGCGGTCGATCACCGTCAACGTCGTGGCGCCGGGGATGATCCAGACCGACATGACGCGCGGCATCGCGGAAAAAGCGCAGGTCGACTGGACGACGCAGATTCCGCTGGGCCGTCTCGGCACGCCCGACGAGGTCGCCGCGGCGGTTTGCTACCTTGCGTCAGACGAGGCGTCGTATATTACAGGGCACGTTCTGGCCGTCAACGGCGGGATGTACATGTAGGAGGATTGAATGGCCGTAGCCGACAAAGTGAAGAGCATCATCGTGGAGCAGCTCGGGGTCGACGAGGAGGAGGTGACGCCGGACGCGTCGTTTGTCGATGATCTCGGCGCCGACTCGCTCGACACCGTGGAGCTCGTGATGGCGTTCGAGGAAGAGTTCGGCATCGAAATTCCGGACGAGGACGCCGAGAAGATCACGCGCGTGAAGGAAGCCGTCGAGTACATCGAGGCGCACGCCAAGACCAAGAAGTAGGACGACAGCGGGGCCGGCGCGTGCTCGGCCCGGGAAACCCTGGACATCGCATGACCAAGACTCGGCGAGTGGTCGTCACGGGCATCGGACTCGTGTCGTCGCTCGGCATCGGGACCGACGCGAACTGGGCGGCGCTGTGCGCCGGCTGCAGCGGCGTCGGCACGATCACCAAGTTCGACGCGTCGCAGTTCGCCACGCAGATCGCGGGCGAGGTGAAGGGCTTCGACCCGCTGGCGTTCATCGAGAAGAAGGACATCAAGAAGATGGACGTCTTCATCCAGTACGCCATCGCCGCGTCGCAGTTTGCGATGGACGATGCGAGGCTGGACATCACCGCGGAGCTCGCGCCGCGCGTCGGCGTCTTCATCGCGTCGGGGATCGGCGGGTTCACCACGATCGAGCGCGAGCACAAGGCGCTGCTCGAGGGCGGCCCGCGCAAGATTTCGCCCTTCTTCATCCCGTCTGCCATCATCAACCTCGCGGCGGGGCAGGTGTCGATCCGCTTCGGCGCCAAGGGGCCGAATTCGGCGACCTGCACCGCGTGCTCGGCGTCCGCGCACGCGATCGGCGACGCGTTCGAGATCATCCGCCGCGGCGACGCGGAGGTGATGATCGCCGGCGGATCGGAAGCGGCCATCACGCCGATGGGGATCGGCGGGTTCGGCGCATTGCGGGCGCTGTCGACGCGCAACAGCGCGCCGGAGAAGGCGAGCCGCCCCTTCGACAGGGATCGCGACGGCTTCATCGTCGGCGAGGGCGCCGGCGTGCTGATCCTGGAAGAGTACGAGGGCGCGAAGACGCGCGGCGCGCGCATCTACGCCGAGCTCGTCGGCTACGGCATGTCGGCCGACGCCTATCACATCACCGCCCCCTCCGAAGACGGCGACGGCGCGTTCCGCGTGATGGCCGCGGCGGTCAAGAGCGCCGGCGTCACGCCCGCGGAGGTCGACTACATCAACGCGCACGGCACCTCGACGCCGCAGGGCGATCAGCTGGAGACGCTCGCGATCAAGCGGTGCTTCGGCGATCAGGCGCGGAAGCTGTCGGTGTCGTCGACCAAGTCGATGACCGGGCACCTGCTCGGGGCGGCCGGCGGCCTCGAAGCCGGGATCACCGTGCTCGCGGTCTACCATCAACTCGCCCCGCCGACGATCAATCTCGATCATCCCGACGAGAACTGCGACCTCGACTACGTGCCGCACCGCAGCCGGCCGCTCGCGATCGACTACGCGTTGTCGAACTCGTTCGGCTTCGGCGGCACGAACGCGGCGCTGCTGTTCAAACGATTCGAAGCGTGACAACCCTTGAACGCAAAGCGCGCGAAGCCCGCGAAAATGAGAGACTGGGTTTGCCTTTGCGGCCTTTGCGGGCTCTGTGTTGACCGTCGGAACGTCGTGACACCATGAAAATCGCCGTCTGCATCAAACAGGTCCCCACGCGCGAGTGGCAGCCCCGCCTGAACGACGCCAGGACCTGGATTCGCGATCAGGACGTCAGCTTCGAGATGAACGAGCCGGACGCGTATGCGCTCGAAGAAGCGCTCCGCCTGAAAGAGAAGCACAGCGGTGAGGTCGTCGTCTGTTCGGCCGGGCCGGCGCGCGTGGCGCAGGTGATCCGTGAGGCGCTGGCTCGCGGCGCCGACCGCGCGATCCACGTGGAAGACGAGGGGCTGTCGAGCGCCGATGCGTTCGTGACGAGCGAGGCGCTGGCGAACGCGATGAAGGACGAGCAGTTCGACCTCGTGCTGACCGGCCTGCAGTCCGACGATCAGGGGTTTGCGCAGGTCGGCGTGATCCTCGCCGAGAAGCTCGGCCTGCCGCACGCGACCATCATCATGGAGGTGCAGGCGGAAGGGGGCGCGCTGCGCGTGAAGCGCGAGCTCGAGGGCGGGTGGTTCCAGTGGGTCGTGATGCCGCTGCCGGCCGTGCTCACCATCCAGAGCGGTATCAACCAGCTCCGCTACGCCACGCTGAAGGGCATCATGGCGGCGAAGAAGAAGGAAATCCGCAAGGCAGCGGCTCCGCCGGGCGCCGCCTCGAAGCAGAAGATCGTCAGCCTGTATGCGCCCGAAAAGGGCAAGAAGACGCAGATCATCGGCGGCTCGCCCGCAGAGGCGGCGAAGGAGCTCGTGCGCAGGCTCCGCGAGGAAGCGCGGGTGATCGCGTGATCCTCGTGATCGCCGAGCAGCGTGGCGGCAAACTGAATCGCGCGACGTGGGAAACCATTGCGGCGGCGCAGCAACTCGCCGGCATCACCGGCGCGCCCATCGCGATCCTCGTGCCCGGGGCGCATGCGGCCGGCGCGGCGAGCGATCTCGCTGCGGCGGAGGTGAAGGAAGTGGTCACCGTCGAGAGCCCGGCGTTCGAGCCCTACACGCCCGACGGCTTCGCGGCGGCGCTGCGTGACGCGATCGCACAGCTGGCGCCGGCGCACGTCCTGCTGCCGCACACGTATCAGACGCGCGACTTCGCGCCGAAGCTCGCCGCGCGCATGGACCGCGCGCTTCTCACCGACGTCATCGGCGTCAAGAGCGCGGGCGGCGGAACGGCATTCGTGCGGCCGATGTTTCAAGGCAAGCTGACGGCCGACGTCGTCCCGCTGGGGCCTGCGCCGCATTTCGTGACCTTCCAGATCGGCGCCTACCGCGCCGACCGGGCCGCCAAAGGCGCGTCGCCGGCGGCGGTGCGCGCGCTGAGCGTCGCCGTCGACACCTCGGCGATCCGCGAGAAGCCGGAACCGCCGTTCCAGCAGGCGAAGCAGGCGGTGGACCTCTCGCAGGCGGAGCGCATCGTTTCGGTCGGCCGTGGCATCAAGGAGCAGTCGAACATCGACGTCGCGAAAAAACTCGCCGAGGCGCTCGGCGCGGAACTCGCGGCGTCGCGCCCGATTTGCGACGCCGGCTGGCTGCCGATGGAGCGCCAGGTCGGCAGCTCGGGGCAGACCGTGGCGCCCAAGCTGTATCTGGCGCTCGGCATCTCCGGCGCGATTCAGCATCTGGTCGGCATGAAGGGCTCGAACACCGTCGTCGCCATCAACAAGGACCCCGACGCGCCGATCTTCGAGGTCGCTGACTACGGCATCGTCGGCGACCTGTTCGAGATCGTGCCGGCGATTATCGAGGCAGTGAAGCAGTAAAAAAGCAACCGCAGAGATCGCGGAGCACGCAGAGAAAAGAATGGTTCTCTCTGCGGTCTCCGCATGCTCTGCGGTTGAGCCGTGGACATGCAAACGCTGGCCTTCTGGCTGCTGTTTCTCGGGTTCGCTGGCGCGTTCGCGGCGCAGGTCGCGAAGCGCGTCCAGCTGATCGCCGCGGCGCCCAACACCTTCTCCGTCGACAACCTTCCGTTCCGCATCAACCGCTTCCTCGTCGACGTCGTCTTGCAGCGCCGGACGATCCGCGAGCGGCCGGTCACCGGCCTCATGCACGCGCTCGTCTTCTGGGGCTTCGTCGCGTTCGGCGGCTACACGACTGTCGAGTTCCTGCGCGGCCTTGGCATCGTCGATCTGACGCAGACGATGTGGTTCTACGGATATCGGGTGGCGCTGACGCCGTTCGCGATCGGGGTGCTGATCGGGATTCTGTATTTGCTCGTCCGACGCGTGTTCGTCCGGCCGATTGCGCTCGGCGACCACCTTTCGATCGAGTCGATCGTCATCGCGCTGTTCATAGCGACGCTGATGATCACGTTCCTCCTGACGTTCCGGCTCACGGAAGGAGCGACCGCCGAACGGATCAACTGGTGGGTGCACATGCTGGTGATCCTCGCCTTCATGGCGCTGATCCCGGCCTCGAAGCATTTCCATCTCGTGGTGTCGCCGGTCACCGTGTTCCTGAAGTCGCCGGAGCTCGGGCATCTGCCGAACCTGGATTTCGAGAAGGAGCAGGTCGGCCTCGAGACGGTGAAGGATCTCGGCAGCAAGATGGCGCTCGACGCGTTCACGTGCGTGGAATGCGGCCGCTGCCAGGCGAACTGTCCCGCGTGGGGCGCGGGCAAGGAGCTGAACCCCAAGACGATCATCCTGCAGACGCAGCGCGCGCTGCTCGGCGGCGCGCGCGAGACGAAGCTAGGTGAGGTGTACTCGGAGCAGGTGCTCTGGCAGTGCACCACTTGCGGCGCCTGCGAGAACCAGTGTCCGGTCGGCATCGAGCATCTGCCGATTCTGATCGGCTCGCGCCGGGGCCTCGTGTCGAACGGCGACGCGCCCGCGTATCTCGGCGCGATGTACAACAACCTCGAACGCCGCAGCAATATCTGGGGGCTCGGGTACGACCAGCGGACGAAGTTCGTGCAGTCGGCGGCGCTCGAGACTTTCGATCCGGCGAAGCACGACGTGCTCGTCTGGCTCGGCTGCGCCGGCTCGTTCGATGCCGACTTCCAGAAGTCCCTCCGGTCGCTGTTCGGGATCCTCCGCGCGAAAGACGTGAGGTTCGGTGTCCTGTCGAAGGAGCGCTGCACGGGCGATCCGGCAAAGCGCACAGGCAACGAATACATGTACCAGGAGCTCGCCAACGGCAACATCGAGGATCTGAAGGCGGCTGCACCGAAGACGATCCTCACGTCGTGCCCGCATTGCGTGAAGACGATCGGCGCTGACTACGCGAAGTTCGGCTACCACGTCGAGATCGTCCACTCGTCGGTGTTCGTCGAAGAGTTGTTGCGCGACGGTCGCGGGAAGGCTTCAGCTGAAGGTGGCGCGAAGGCCCGGGCCGGACGTGACGTCGTCACCTTCCACGATCCCTGCTATCTCGGACGCTACGCCGGCAACGTCGACGAGCCGCGCGCGCTGCTCGAGCGCTTCGGCGCCGACATCAAAGAGCCCGACCGCAACCGCGACAACCCGTTCTGCTGCGGCGCCGGCGGCGGCTTGCTCTTCGCCGACAAGGAAGAAGAGCCGGGCAGCCGCATCAGCGACGTCCGCTTCAAGCAGCTCCAGGCGACCGGCGCGAACACGGTGGTCACCGCCTGCCCGTTCTGCTCGATCATGCTCAAAGGCGCGCAGGCCAGCGCGCAGGCCGACACGCAGTTCGTCGACCTCATGACGTTCGTGAAGGACAGACTCTGAGAATTGGTGAATTGGTGAATTGGTGAGTTGGTGATTTCGATTCACAGAATGTCTTTCAGTCGCCAATTCGCCAACTCACGAACTCAACAATTTCAATGAGCACAGTGTCGGACTGGCGAAAGTCGCCCGTGAAGCGCCTGCAGGCCAGGCTGATTGCGTGCGCCGGCTATCCGATCATCGCCGCGCTGGGCTCGACGTTTCGCTGGCGCGCGGAAGGCGCCGAGCATCTTGACGCCGTCGCGCACAGCGGGCGGCAGCCGATCATGGCCTTCTGGCACGGCCGTATTCTTCCCGCCACCGTCTACTTCCGCCGCCGCGGCATCGTCGTCATCACGAGCGAGAACTTCGACGGGGAATGGATCGCCGGCATCATCGAGCGCTTCGGCTACGGGACCGCGCGAGGCTCGACGTCGCGCGGCGCCGTGAAAGCGCTGGTGCAGCTCAAGCGCGACATGGCGGCCGGGAAGCCGGCTGCGTTCACGCTCGACGGCCCGCGCGGGCCGTCGAAGGTCGCGCAAGCCGGTGCGATCTGGCTTGCGAAAGCGACCGGCAATCCGATCGTGCCATTTCACATCGAAGGCGCGCGTCACTGGATGGCGAAGAGCTGGGACCGCACGCAGATTCCGAAGCCGTTTTCGACAGTGGCCATCGCAATCGGCGAGCCGATCGAGATCGCAGCAGACGTGGACGAAGCGGGCATCGAGATCGGGCGGCTGGAGCTCGAACAACGACTCCGGAAGCTGGAGGCACGCGCGATGGAGATGCTCGTCATGCGATCGCGGTCCGCCTGAAGGCGGACACTGCGTAGCCCTCGGTCGATACGACGCACGCCACGGCGTGCACGTAATGTCCGGCTTTGGCCGGAACGTCACCACGCGATCCGGCGACTCTTCTCCAGCCCGATGCCGCGGTTCGCGCCAGTTACGAGGGCCACTCTTGATTCGCTCATCGACTACAATTCCGATCGTGTCGCTGATTTTCCGTCGGCGAACTGCTCGACGTCGCAGCAGATGTTTGACGTGCGGGGATTCCAGACGGCATGTCAGGGCTGGAGCAGCGGCTTGGCGCGTTGAGCGCCGGCCGGTCGAGGTGTGCCATGGTGAAGAGGATGCTCGGCGCGATCGCGTTGTCTGTCGTGGCTGCGGTCGTGTTCGTTCCGGCTGTTGACGCGCAAAAGGCGCCACGGCGACCGCAAGCGAGCCGGCCAGCCGATCCGTGTCGCGGCGCAGGGACGCAGCTCGATCTCACCCTGTGCGCGGCAACCCAGTTCAAGAAGAGCGACACCGCGCTGAATGAGAGCTATCGCAAGCTGCTCGCGGATCTGGACGACGAACACCGGCCGCTGTTGGAGAAGGCACAACGCAACTGGGTTGCGTTTCGCGATGCCGAATGCGAGCTCCAAGGGTCGCACGCGCTCGGCGGCTCGATGTACGGCATGCTCGTCGACGACTGCCGCAGCGGGATGACCGACGCTCGCGTCCGGGATCTCAAGCAGGTGAGGAAAACGCTCGCTGACTTTCTGCGCTGATCAAACCGTCATTTCAACTGGCTGCGGAGAACGGGGACGTTCCGCGGCTCGCCGCCAGACGCATCGACGAGCAGTTGCGCCAGGGGGCGGACGATCGGCAGGCGCAGCAGGAATCCGAACAGCGCCCATCCGAGGTGAATGTGCTCGAGTGCGCGGCCGATCGCTTCGATCCCCGCTGCGGCTTGTGTCCCGTCACCGGGCTCGTATGTGATCCGCTGCAACGCGCCTGAATGATGCGTCTCTGCCGCAACGATCGCGAGATGGCGCGCGCCGCGGCGCTCAAACCATCTCCCCACTTCGCGACACGTGCCGCAGCCCTCCGCGACGAATAGACGCGCGGGCGGATGCTCGGGCCGATGCCACGGGCGGAGCCGCGGCACCCACGCCCGGACGCCGAGTCGATACGCGATCCACGCCCCGCCAAATCGTTGTCGCAGATCCTCGTCCTCGTCCCACCCCGCCAGTCCCGCGGAATAGAGGTGGGCCATGACGCCTGCCGCGGAGACCCAGGCATTTCGAAGGACGATCCCCAGCAGAAACAACAGCACGACGGCGGAGAGTTGCATCGGATTGCGGACGTACGCATACACTCCAGTCGTCACGAGCCGTCGCGGCGGATCGAACGGCACCGGCGTGCCGCCGCCGCGCGCGACAAACTCCTGAACGGCGGTCACTCCGAGGAGGGCGGGGAGCGCGAGGATCTGCGCGAGCAGGCTGGCTTGCCAGCCCGGGCGCGCTACAGGGTTCAACCATCTGCTGCCCGATCCTTCTATGGCGATGGCAGGCAGCACGAACAGCAGCAGCCCGGTGAACGCCAGCACCTGCAGGACGGCGCGCCCGGCGAGACGCTCGTCGCGCGCGGTCCAGCGAGCGAGAAGCTGGCCCGGCAGCAATCCGGCGAGCAGCCCCACCGCCTCGCCAAGAAGCCAGACCGGGCCGAGCCGGACGACCGGCGCCGCGGCGGGCATGAGCACGAGATCGGCGGCCAGCGCCACAGCCATGACAGCCCCCAGCGATAGCGAGGGAAATGCGAGCGCCGGAACTGCTCCCCAGAGCCATACCCACGAGAGATACAGCTCCACCGGCATGCCAAGAAGAAGGCCCCCGCGCGCATCGAATTGCCACCAGCCAAAGTAGGCCGCAGCCAGATTGAGCGCCAATACGACTGGCACGTTCCAGGCGGATGCGAGCACAGCGCTTGCGACGGCGCGAGCAGCAGGCCGTCGCCATACCCAGATCGCACCGGTCAAGATGACGGCGATGTAGAGCGACGCAGCGCGGACGATCAGGTAGCGCTCGTCCGGGATCATGGCGTGGCCACCGAATCGATCAGATACCCTGCGGCAAGCCGCACGGCGTACCGTTGCATCGGCCCGAAGTACCACGCCGGATCGAGACCGCGGCGGTATCGCAGCGTCCAGGTCACCCTCGTCGTGTAACCGTCGATAGGCTCCCACCGCACGATGATCTCGCGCCACGTCAGAAAATGCGTCATGTGGCTGCTGTCGGTAACAGCGCGCCATCTGACAACACCAGGCCGCGCCTCTTCGAGCTCCAGGACCAGATCGCCCGTGCGTGGCTCCATTCCGTTGAGCCGCATTTCGCCTCCGCGGAGCTGAATCACCCAGCGCATCCCCTCGGAATTTCGATCAATCCGCGTCGCCACCGGCCACGGAAATCCGACGCGGAGATAAGGCGGCAGCACCCGATCGAAACGCGGAGGCTCGAACAGGGCGCGTCCCACGGCCTCCGGCGACGCGTGGATGATCCTCGACTCCGCGACCGATTCATCGCGGCTGAACGTCGTGAAGTCGCTCACGCCTTCGAGGCTCATCGGGACGACAGCCAGGATGACGAGACACGAATAGAACGTGGTCGTCGGTTTGCCGTGCCGCCGATGGGCCGCGTCCATCGCGGCAGCAATCATGATGGCGACGACGTAGAACAGCGGCGCCGACATGACGACGCAGAGAACGCCTTCCCCCAGAAACAACAGCGACACGAGCAATCCGACTGTCACGGCCTTGCAGGCCACCCCCGTTGCGGAACGCGGAGAGACGGCGAATACCACCACGATGGCGAGAAGCGCGGGAATCCCGACGAAGAGCGCCGCCGTCTGCTGGAGCCCGTGAGCGACGATCAATCGATACGTGAGCGACGCAACCGCGACGGCGACGATGAGTGCGGCGAGTGCCGTCCGCGCCCGGGTGGCCGCCGCTTCGCCCTCTCCAGGTTCCACGCCTGGCGTGGGACTCGCTTCGTGCGCGAGTGCCGACGCGACCATGAAGGCCGGCGGCCAGACCAACCAGGCGAAGAGCACGACCAGCGCGAGAAGCCGGCTCGGCCACAGAAGTCCGGCGAGCGTGGCGCCGATCGCGATCGCTCTCACCCGCGCGGTCCCTCGAGGAGAGAAGAGCACGTTGAAGATGCCGAAGGCCAGCAAGCCGATCGCGAGCCAGGAGGCCCCGCCTGATGCCCCGAATGAGCTCCAGGACACCCCCGCGCGTGGGCCCACCACTGCCGCACCCACGAGGAGGGCGACGAGCGCCGCTTTCTGAATGCTCCTCGACATGTCGGCTCCTTCTCTGGTTCGATACGTCTTCAGGCTTTCACGCTCGCGCCGGGCGCAGCGAGCAGCCCGGCGTCGCGCAGGATGTTCATCACCCGTCGCCTCATCGGACGCAGCAGCGGCGACGTGGCCAGGCGCCTGACGTCGACGACGAAGTCCACGGCGGCGTCGATCAGCCTCCTCGTGCGGCGCTGGTCCGGTGATGTGTCGTACACGAAATAGAGCAGGATGCCCATGTGGAGCGTCCACAGCAGCGTCGGCGCCGCCTCGCGCACATCGTCGGGCAGCCGCTCTGCGGCAAGCGCTTCCGCGAAGACGTCCACGCTGCGGAGGCGCTGATCGCGCGTCGCAGGGCCGAACCACGACAAGGGGTGCTCGGGTTCGCCGCCATAGCGGAAGAGCGCCCGCAGCAGCCGCCGATCCTCATGCATGATGTCAATCTTCGAGTGCAGCGCCGCGCGCAGCCGGTCCCGAAGCCCTCCGCCTCGGGCGAACGCGTCGTGGGCGCGCGTCGCGTGCTCCTGCTGCACGTAGTCGTAGTAGGCGCCGACGATGGCTTCCTTGCTCTTGAAGTAGTAATAGGCGGCGCCGAGCGACAACCCCGCCCGGCCCGCGATGTCCCGAATCGTCGTCTCCTCGAACCCGTGTTCCCGGAACAGGGCGAGGGCCGTCTCGAGAATCTGCCGCCGGGTTTCCTCGCTGGCGGCGCGCTGGGGCACCGCGCGTGTGGCGGCGTATTTGAACATGTTCAAAGATTACGGCGTCAAGCTGACGCCGTCAAGCTAATTTTTGAACGTGTTCAGAAATCATCGACTTCCCGTTCCATCTACAATCGGCACGACCCGTGTCTCTGATCCTGATTCACACCGAGCGCTTCGCCGAGCATCAGACGCCCCCCGGCCATCCCGAGCGCCCCGAGCGCGCAGACGTCCTGGCGGCGGTCGCCGATCGATGGCGGGCCCGCGGCGTCGAGGTCGTCGCGCCTCGGGAGGCGACGCCGGAGCAGCTTGCGCGCGTCCACGACAGCGGCTACCTCCGCCGGATCTCCGAGACCGCAGGCCGCGCGATAGCGCTCGATCCGGACACCTACACGTCGCCGGAATCGTACGAAATCGCGCTGCTGGCGGCGGGCGCGGCGGTCGACGGGGTCGAGCGCGTGATGAGCGCCGCGCATCGCGCGGCCTTCGCGCTCGTGCGGCCGCCGGGTCATCACGCCGAACGCGATCGCGCCATGGGGTTCTGCCTGCTCAATAACGTCGCCGTGGCCGCGGCGCACGCGCGCGCGATGGGCGCGGGGAAGGTCGCCATCGTCGACTACGATGTCCACCACGGCAACGGCACGCAGCACATCTTCGAAGCAGATCCACACGTCCTCTACATCTCTACGCACCAGTATCCGTACTATCCGGGCACCGGCGCCGCCGGGGAAGTCGGTCGCGAGGCCGGACGCGGGTTCACCGTCAACCTGCCGCTCGAAGTCGGCGCTGTGGACGAGGACTACCGGGCTGCGTTCGCCGATGTCGTGCTGCCCGTCCTCCGCCAGTTCGAGCCGGATCTGATCCTCGTCTCCGCCGGTTTCGACGCCCACGAGCGCGATCCGCTGGGCGGCATGCGTCTCACCACGCCGTCGTTCGCCGCGATGATGCTGGAGCTGCGCGCGGCGGCGGAGGAGTGCTGCCGCGGCCGGATCGTCGCGGCGGTTGAAGGCGGCTACGATCTGCAGGCGCTCGCGGCGTCGCTCGACGCCACCCTCGAGGCGCTGAGCGGGCCGGCGTCAGCCGCGCGGTGGCCGTCGAGCGGCATCGTCTCGATGCGAGGAGCTGCGTCGGTGGCCGCAGTTCGGCCGGTGCTTGCACCGTTCTGGACGCTGAAATAACGCTTTCTCGATGCCGATTGTGGTTTGATGCCCGTAGTCGGAGGAACGCGAAAGGAGCTTCATCATGCGTATTCGTCTCAGTTCATTCACGATTCTCTTGGCGGCAGCGTTGTTGGTGTCAGGCGTGTTCATCGGCCGCGCCGCTCAGGCTCCCTCGCAGGGAAAGGGCGGACAGGAAGAGTTCGGGCCCTACGAGCTGGTGGAGAACTGGCCGCAGCCGTTGCAGGACGGCCCCGATGGCGTGAAGCATGCCGGCTGGACCTGGGGATCGGTCGGCGCCGTGTACGCCGAGACGCCCGACCGCATCTGGATCGCGCAGCGCGGCGAGCTGCCGCTGCCGGAAGGGGCCAAGCCATGGACGCCGTACGGCATGCTCCAACCGCCGCGCACGTCCACGGGGAATACCGACGGGCTGAGCGCCACGTGCGAGCCGGTCGCGAAACGCGGATGGGAGCGGCGCTGGCACCATTCGGTCTTCGTCGTGGATCGGAGCGGCAAGGTCGTTCAGCAGTGGCCGCACCTCGAAAAGATGCTCAGCCAGGATCCGTGCGGGCGCGGACCGCACAAGATCAAGATGAACCCGTACGATCGCGAGAAACACGTCTGGATCATCGACGACCAGCAGCACCTGATCTGGAAGTTCACCTACGACGGCAAGCTCGTGATGACGCTCGGCACCGTCGGCAAGAGGGGACGCGACGCAGGCAAGCTGTTCGACCGGCCGACCGACATCGCCTGGCTGCCCGACGGAACGTTCTTCATCAGCGACGGCTACGGCGGCAAGCGCGTCGCGAAGTTCGACAAGGATGGCAAATTCCTGATGGACTGGGGCGCGGCTCCGAAGGATCCAAACAACCCGGGCCCGAACGAGTGGAACACCGTCCACAGCATTCAGATCAGCAAGGACCGCCGGCTCTTCGTCGTGGATCGCGGACACCGGCGCATCCAGGTCTTCGACGAGAACGGCAAGTTCCTCGACATGTGGACGACCGGCGTCCGGTCGCAGCCGTACGCGCATCTCATCACGACGGACCAGTTTCTCTGGGAGTCCGACGGCGGGACGAACCGGATCGTCAAGTACGATCTGAACGGGAAATACCTGTATGGCTGGGGCGGGCCAGGGGGGCTCCCTGGGCAATTCAACGGCCCGCATTCGATCACGACCGATCAGAACGGCAATCTGTACCTCGCCGAAGTGTTCAACGGCCGCGTGCAGAAGTTCCGGCCGAAGCCAAACGCCGATCGTGCGAAGCTCGTGGGCCAGGAGCTGCGCTATCCGACCAGCTAACACCGGAGATCAGCCGCGAGCAGGCCAACACTGTTTATCGATACTCGCTCGTCGGCCGCAGCGCCCTGGCAGCCGGCGCGCGGGGAGGCGCTACTGCTCCCCGCCGCCGGCAGTTGTCAGCAGGACGTAGCCCGTTGAGCCACGATCACGTCCAGCACGACGCCGTTCTTGCCGGCGGCTTTTGCGGCGTACATCCGCCTGTCTGCCTCGCCTACCATCGCTTCCACACTTTCAGGTGCGCTCAAGAACGCAACGCCGCCGATGCTCGCCGTCACAGGGCACTCGAGCCCGCCAAGCGCCTCTGTCAGCTGCGAGCTGAGCCGCTGCAACATCGCCATCGCATCATCTCGGCCCATTGCAAAAAGGCACACGGCAAACTCGTCTCCACCGAGTCGCGCGCACGCGTCGCCTGTGCGAATGCACGTCCGGATCACCTGGCCGACACGCCGGAGTAGATAGTCGCCACCGAGATGGCCGAGCGTGTCATTGACTTTCTTGAAGTTATCGAGATCGACATAGGCTAGTGTCACCGGCTGCCGCAGCCGTTCGTTGATTGCGATGATGCGAGACGCCTCCTCGTAGAACGCACGTCGATTCGGCAACGCCGTCAGGGGGTCTGTCCGGCTCAACTCGCGCTCGCGAGCGGTCGCAGCCTTCAGCGACGCAACGAGGATGCCGACAGTTGCAAAGGACACGCCCTCGATCAGCAGGTTGGCGAACATGATGTCGGGCTGCGATTCCCGCAGGCCTGCAAGATGATTCGAGCCGAGCAGCGTGATCGCGCACAACCCTGCAGCCACCAGCGCGCCTGACCGGCCGAAGTGCCAGGCTGAAATGGACAGAGGCAGGTAGTACAGCGGAAACACTCGTACTTCCACGCCGGTGGCAAAGTCGACGTAGCCAACGAGCCCGATTCCCAAGACGATGGCCACGGGAACGACTGCGTTCCGGAATCGCTTCGAATCCATCGACCACCCTTGCATGCGCTGGCTCACGCGATCGCCCCGAGCGGCGGCGGCCTTGATTCATGCGCCGACGGCCCCGTGCGTGCTGGTAGCAGCGGCCGACTGATGATGATCGCAGTGTAGCGAATCGGGTGCGGGCCTTCAATTCTGCGCAGGTTCCTTATGTCGTTGCCCACCTCCAGCAAGTGCGTGGCGACGCGATGCCTGTGCGACGGCTGTAATGGGCGGGCCCGGATGTCCGCACGCACCCGATCGAGCAAGCGGGGCGCCGGCAGATTCTGCTGAAGCCGCGCAGCTGATGCTGTCAGTTTCTGCAGCGGCCGCCTCCAGGGCGACTGAACTCCGAAAGTGGCCGCGACGGTCGCGGACGCGCGCACGACCGATGCCAACACGCTAAGATATGTGAACGCCCCTCATGACCGACTACAAGCCCCAGCAACTCGACAAGAAGTGGCAGGCCGACTGGGCGGCCTCGAAGGCATTCGAGGTCGACGTCGATCCGTCGCGGACGAAGTTCTACTCGCTCGAGATGTTCGCGTATCCGTCCGGCCACGCGCATGTGGGCCACCTCCGGAACTACATCATCGGCGACGTGATGGCGCGCACGAAGCGGATGCGCGGCTTCAACGTGCTGCATCCGTTCGGCTGGGACGCCTTCGGGCTGCCCGCCGAGAACGCCGCCATCCAGACCGGCACGCACCCCGAGACCTCCACGCTGAACAACATCGCCCACATGAAGGGGCAGCTGCAGCGGCTGGGGATCAGCTACGCATGGCAGCGCGAGATTGCCACGTGCCTGCCCGAGTACTACAAGTTCAACCAGTGGATTTTCCTGAAGATGTTCGAGCGCGGCCTCGCGTACCGCAAGCGCTCGACCGTCAACTGGTGCCCGAGCTGCAACACCGTGCTGGCCAACGAGCAGGTGATCGACGGCGCCTGCTGGCGCTGCGGCACGACGGTCGTCGCGCGCGATCTCGAGCAGTGGTTCTTCCGCATCACGCAGTACGCCGACGAGCTGCTAGAGGGGCTCGAGTGGCTGTCCGGGTGGCCCGAGAAGGTCGTCGTGATGCAGCGA
>Ga0099827_10000137_pt1 | contig 26391 bp, 22 predicted proteins | sample CZO8metaG_FD_79339 | JGI IMG/M metagenome (GOLD analysis project Ga0099827, IMG submission 79339) | Vadose zone soil microbial communities from the Eel River Critical Zone Observatory, Northern California, USA - CZOApr15con1.8 metaG | ecosystem: Environmental > Terrestrial > Soil > Vadose zone ...
ACGGCTCCCAGGCATCAGACTGATCCGCGGCGTCCACCGCGACCAAGGAAAGAACGAGCTCACGGGCGGTACCGCCGCCTATTTTCACGCTCTACGGCGTCGCGCGCGGCGATATCAGGACTGGTATGGCAAATGCGGACTCGGCTGGTATAAGCGATCAGCAAGAAAGCGGATCGGCGCGCGATAAGTCGCGGAACTGGCGGTTGCGGCCCAGGTTGCTGCTGCTTATTGCCGTTCCGACCTTGGCGGCGGTGGCGCTCGGCGGCGTGAACATCGCGAGTTCGTGGCAGAAGGCGACCGCCGACCAGCGCCCAGAAACGCTGGCAGGGTTGAGCACCAAGGTCACTCAGCTTGCCTTCCAGATCGAAGCCGAGCGGGATGCCATCGTCTGGTACATCGCCGCGGGGTCGGATGGCCGGGCCAGCCAACTCGACCGGCACGCCAATCCAGCGCAGAAGCAAGTGTCCAAGGCCCAGTTGCAGATTGTCCAGCAGCAGTTCACCTATACGGCCGCTTCGGCCAAGGCGGTAGCAACTGGTGTCGCCCGGTTCGGGTCGGGCTACCCGAGCGCCGTCCAGATTGTCGCCCGGGCGGTGACGGTCAAGCTGCGCACCCTGCCGATCCTGCGGCATCTGGCGCTCGCCACCCAGGTGTCGGCGACCACGGTGCTCGCGGATTACGGCAACCTCGTGGACACGCTGCTGGCCTTCGACGATCAGATCCCGCTCAAAAGCATCGACCCGCAGCTGATCTCGACGACCCGGGCAATGGCGACGATCTCACGGTACGAGAACGAGGCCGCGGTGCAGCGCGCCATCGTCATGTACCGGCTCACCGCGGGGACCATGAGCCCGGCCATGCTCACTGAACTCACCACCTCAGTCACGGATCAGAAAGCCGACGCCACGGACTTCCAGAACTTCGCGACGAATAGTCAGGCCGCGATGTTCAGCAACGCACTGGCTGCCTCGCTCGAAAATCGCTTCCAATCCGATGAGCTGACCGTCATCCAGACCGGACAACGGTCAGGCGGCCTGGCGATCGTTCCCCAGGACTGGTACGGAGCAGCGTCTGACGTTATCGCCGCCACCCATAAATACGAGGAGACCCTGGCCCAGTCGGCGGTCGACCGGGCCAGGGCACTGCATAGTCAGGCGATCACGTCCGCTCTCGTTATCGGCGGCATCCTCTTGCTCGTCATCGTGTTCTCGCTGATTCTCGCCATGTTCATCGGACGGTCCATGCCTCCGCCGCGCCCGGTCACTGCCCTGGCGCTGAGTTAATCGAGTTCACCAGGCCGGAGGTGAGGTAGGTCACCCAGTTGATGTCGAGGATCTTGCCTGCCTTGATGACGGTGCGCACTTCGGCTTTGAGCATGCTGGTGGCGCGATCAAAGATCAGTTCGTACGTGCCGTGCGAGCCCGGGAACACTGAGTGGGGCGAGGCCGGGGACGTGAAGGCGATAGCGGCGCCCGTGACGCCGTGGAAGCTAACTGTGTCGCGCGCCTTGACCCCGGGGATGCGGGCTCCGACCTTGAACGCGGCGGCTCGCAGCGCCGGGGACGCGTTGGCGAAACGGAGCAGGTCGGCAACTTGGGTGAAGTCCTCGGCCGGGCCGGGTGGCCCGTTCTCGTAGCGACGGCGGTCGATCACCTTGGCGAGTTTGGCCGGATTTGTGGGCAGCTTGCCGAGCCCAGTTGATCCGATAGACAGTTCGTGTTCGCGGTACCGCAGGTCGGCAGGGAAAAAGTTCCGGTGGGGTCGGCCTGCGGCGAGCCAGTGGGCTCGATCACGAGGTGAAGCGAACCGCTGGCTGATGATGGTGTTCCGAACGCGGCCTGAGCCGTCGGCGGGGATCCAGGTTTGCGTCTGCACGACGCTGAGCACATGGATGTAGCAGTTCTGGTAGAAGCCGAAGCCTTCGTGCGGATTGATCGGCTTGACGCATGACCCGCCAGCAGATCTGGTTTCGAAGTACCAGTACTGACCAGGTCCCGGCGGATGGAACTCAGGCTGGACGGCAGCGACCTTGGCCAGCGTCCGCAGCTCAAACGGTGCGCTGACGTAGGTCCGTTGAGGGTGCCGTAGGTGGCCGGTTGACGGTGAGATAGCCAGCACCAGGCTGGCCGCTACCCCGACCCCGACCGCGGCCGCGGAGGCGGCGATGACCGTCGTCCGGGCGACCGTCCTGCGACGGGCGATCTTGCAGTGGACTGCTTCGATCACGCTGGCATCGGTAGCTGGGTCGGGCACCAGCGTCAGCAGCGCCGCCCGGATGTCGTGCTCGGTCCTGACCATTACAAGCTCCTCTCAACATTGGCTCGATGCCAGCCGTCCTGACTGGGTTCGTGGTTCCACTTGATCCGCAGCGCGGCGAGCGCGCGGGCGGCGTAACCGCGAACGGTGACCGGCGTCACGCCGAGAAGCTGGGCTATCTCCGGGTCGGAGAACCCTTCGAAATAGCGCAGCACTATCACCGCCCGCTGCTGGCGGGGCAGCTTGCGCAGCTCTTCGAGCAGCGCGTCACGATCGGCGAGGCCGGTCGCGTGATCGGGGGTTATCCGCAGGTCGATATCGGAACCATGACCCCCTGGCACTACCCGCCAGAGTCGGCGCCGAGCCGAGATGAACTCATTGACGACCATCTTGCGCACGTAGAACTCCGCGAACTCTTCAAAAGTCACCGCGCCTCCGTTCGGATAGTTCACCTCCTACACGCGGCGAGAACGCGGTTTGTGGTCCGGCTTGCGCGGCGCCTGCCCGTTCCGGCGCTGATCGGCGGCCGGAACGGGCAGGCTGAGTGCTCAGCTACCGGTTACCGCGAACCAGACGTCGGTGCCGGTCGGGCCGGTCACGAAGACGATCGGAGCGATACAAGGCTTGGGGAGGCTGATCCGGGTGCGGATCGTGGAGTCTCCCTTGGGGTTCGCCTTGAAGTCCCCGGTGCTGACATTGACCACCGTGGCCGTGTTCCCGGTGCCGATGCTCTGGCAGCTGACTAGAGCACGAAAGTCAGGGAACGGATTGGTGCCGCGCAGGCTGGCCGGTACCGATGAAACATTGGCGAGTACCAGCCCGCGCACCCGCACTTCGAGCCGGCCATTCCTCCTGAGCTCGCCGGCACCGGACTTGAGCACCCACGGAAGCCCGCCGCCGGCAACGCCGCGAATCGGGTTGGCCGTGCCCACGAACGGGCCGGTCACGGGTGTCATCGTGTCGAATCTCAGCACCGAGGCCGAGCCGTGGCCGTGGTGATGGTGATCGTGGCGCGCGGGGGCCGCTGACGCCGCGACACCTTGCAACGCGACCGCGCCAACCAGGGCCGCCGCACCAGCAGCGCCCAGCATCCAGCCGAACTTTCGCATTGAAATCCCTCCTTGCCTAGCGCGCCAGCAGCGCGCTACTCGCCTACTGGGGTTCCTGCGATCACACGTTCGACTGGCTCTGATGGTTCAGCGTGCCCACGGCCTTGGCCTCTGACCAGGCCAGACGCCGACGGACGCCGGGCCAGCCTCTGGCGACCTCGGTAGAAAGGCGCCGCAATGCGTTCAGCCAAAAGAAAAGGATTTTCCAGGAGTTGCGGCTGGCTGCCCTTGACGGCACTGCGGAGGCGGGTTAGCGTCCAGGGCATCTAATAGGAAACTTTCCTATTAGATCTTTGGATGTCCCTAGCAAAGGAGCCTGCGGATGAGACTACATCGCCCGCTGCTAGCCGTCCTGGCCACCGCGACCGCCACTTTCGCCATCGCAGCGACCGTCACCAGCGCTTCTGCCGCAACCGGAGCAGGCGTCCGGCACCGGGCCCTGCCGCATCAGCTCTTCGCGCCTTACTTCGAGACCTACGACACGAGCGACGGCGGCCTGGCCGCGCTTTCCCAGGAATCCGGAGCCAGGTACCTGTCGCTGGCCTTCCTGCAGACGGCGCAGGCCGGGTCGTGCACCGCGTACTGGGACGGCAATACCGCTACGCCGATCGCCCCGTCCAGCTTCGGCAGCGACATTGCCGCCATCCAGCGCGCGGGCGGGAACGTCATTCCGTCGTTTGGCGGGTTCACGGCCGACACGACCGGTACCGAATTGGCCGACAGCTGTACCGACGTCGACGCGATCGCGGGCGTCTACGAGAGCCTGATCACCACCTACCACGTGAGCCGCATCGACCTGGACATTGAGGCGACGTCGCTGACCAACGCGGCCGGGGTCAACCGGCGCAATGAGGCAATCGCGGAAACCGAGCGCTGGGCCAGGGCACATGGGCGCCGCATCCAGTTTGCCTACACGCTGCCGACCTTCCCGACCGGGCTGACGTCGGATGGGGTGGCCGTCCTGCAGAACGCCATCGCCGACCACGCCCGGATCGACATAGTGAATCTGCTGACATTCGACTACTTCTTCGGCACCCAGCAGGACATGGTGGCCGACACCGAGACCGCCGCGGAAGGCCTGTTCGGCCAGCTGCAGTCGCTGTATCCGTCGTCTTCGGCCCGGCGGCTATGGCACATGATCGGCGTCACCGAGATGCCTGGGATCGACGACTTCGGACCCGACGAGACGCTGAGCGAGGCCGACGCCGGTGCAGTGCTGAACTGGGCTCGGCAGCACCGGATCGGATTCATTTCGTTCTGGGCGCTGCAGCGCGACAACGGCGGCTGCCCGGGGACTAAGGGGGCCGGCAACTGCTCCGGGCTGGACCAGCCGACCTGGTTCTTCAGCCATCTGTTCGAGCGATTTACTCGGTAACGGCAGCCGGCAATGGCCGGTGTGCGGCAATTAGGCACCCGGCATTGCGTGCATTTGGCCGATAGAGGATCGTTGTGGTTGCGAGGCCCCGGCTACCCCCCCGGTCGGGGCCTCCACTTTTCGGCTTTTTGGCCCTCGGCGTGCGTCAGTCTTCTGGCTGCGTCAGTCTTCTGGCTGCCAGGACCAGCAAAAGCCGACGACGGTCTTTTCGACCGACCGCAGGTACCGGTGCACTTCGTACTGGCTGCCTAGCGGCACCTGTTCCCGCTCGACGATGTCCCCGTTCGTGCCATCCCAGACCGCCCACCAGACGTGGGCCGGCAGCATGTCCGGGTGGAACGTCACGCGCATGTCGAAGTTCTCGAGTCGCTTCATGACGGCCCGGCGGAACTCCCGCTCGTGCGGATCAGTCAGATTCCCGGGGAAGCCGTAAGTCGTCAGGTACTCGAGGCTGATCGTCTCGCCGGCCGACAGTTCCCTGGCAAGCGGGATGGTCGTGGCGTAAATGCCATCGGTGATCTGGTAAAGCTCTCGGGTGCCTTCGCCGCAGCCTTGCCCGACCTCCAGCGTCAGGGCGTTGGTGTCATACAGGTAAGGGATCCGATCCAGGCCGTCGGCGATTGCCTCAACGACGCGGAGCGTGCGCGCCCGGGTCAGCCGGCCGTCGGAGCCGACGTCAGCGTGATCGTGCATGGACACCGTCAGGTGGCGGCGCGGGCCAAGCGCCGAGCGCAGCTCCGTCTCGGTCTTGGATGCCACGGCATGCTGGCCGGAAAGGACGGTGACCCGTCCCGAGCCTTCCCACAGCCGCCTGAGCTGGTCGGCGTGCTCATCGGAGATCCCGAACGCGTCGATGAACAGCACAAGAGTCGACCGGCTGAGCAGCGACCCGGACAGCGCCCGGGCCACTGTGTCCTTGAGCTGGCGGGCGATCACGTCCTTATCGCCAGAGGTCCGCGGATGGGTCCACAGGTGCCGGGCCAGTACTTCCGCGACAGCGAGCTGAGTGATCTCACCAGGCCGTGAGCGCACCACGTGCTGCTCCCAGCGCCGGCGGTATCGTCCCTGCTGAACCAGCAACTCGCGCAGGTACCCGGCCGCCGCCCGGCGGCCTGCACTTGCCCGAGCATCGGTCACGAGCGCTAAGTCCCTGCTTGGTGTGCGAACTTACTGCGACATCTACCGAATACCTTACGGCCCAAGGAATAGTTGAGGGGGCGGCCCGCCACTACGGTGGCGGGCCGGACTTTGCGCCTGGCTGGCTTTGGCCGGCAGCTTTGGCGCCCTGCGGTCAGGCGCTTGCGTGGTCGGCGTTCCAGATGGCGTGGCTGACACGCGGCCTCCTTACACTCGAACCGAAGGGATACCAGCGGGCTGCCCGGGGACCCGGTCAACTGGCTCTGAAAGCCGGAATACTGACCGTCGTGCTCAAAGGCAACAAGAAACGACCCTCAGGTCAAGGCCCCAGCGCCAGGCTTGTCAACGGGCTCACATCCCAAAGTGGCACGGCGTCACGGGCAGCCCGCCCCCATCCAACCGCAGCCGCAGCCGCCACCACACGGCAGCAGCCCGCGACCGCCCGCACCGCGGCCCATTTTCACGCAGCGCGACCATCCCACCCGGATGAGAAGGCTTGTCAGGGGTTTCCTGTTGCGGTGCGTGTCCAGTTTCGGTGAGTAGTTCGAAGCGGGCCTTCGGGATGGCGGCAGCATAGGCTCAGCCGTAGTCGGCATCGGCGATGCGGTCGCTCTCGCCCCATAGCACGAGGGCGGGGATTTCCAGTGTGCCGAGGCGTACAGCGAGACCGGGATCGCTCATCGTGGCGCCGGCATAGGTGGCTAGCGCGGCGCGGTTGCCGGCCGCGACAGCCTGGGCGGCTGTCGGCAGCGCGGCCGGGTCGATGCGGAAGGGCTCCGGGTCGTGAAAGGTACGGGCGAATACCTCGTCCATCGGCATCGCGAAGAAGTCGGCAACCGGATGGCCGGGCACGTCTAGCCCTACCGCGTCGATCAGGACGATGCTGCTGACGCGCGGCGAGCGCAGCAGCGCGATCTCGGCTGTGATCCATCCGCCGACCGAGTTGCCGATCACGGTGACGTCCTCAAGGTCCAGATCGGTGATTAGCTGGTCGTAGAGGCCGGCCAGGGCACCGATGGTGGCCAGTCGGTCGGGGCGGGTGGTCCCGCCGAAGCCGGGGTGAGTCGGAACGATCACTCGCACGTTGTGCTCGTCGGCGAACTGCTCGCCGAACGGCAGCACCGACTGCGGTCCGGCCCCGCCGCGCAGCAGCAGGAACGGTTGACCGGAGCCGAACTCGGCGGCGGCGAGTTCGACGGCGCCCGCGTCAGCTGTGGTCACCAGGTAGGTCTGGCTAGTCATGCGCCCTCCAAGGGAGATCTGCGTGCTACCGGAATGGAGTCAGGCGAAATCGGTCGCGGGCTCCGTGGCGTAGGGACGCATGGCCTCGACCATCGCTTCCGCATCGACCGAGCGGCCGTCGGCGATCATGACTTTCAGGTCACGGAAATACTGCACGTACAGGTCGGGCGTGAACGTGTTCAGCAGCACCGTCGGCTCGTCGGTCAGGTTGGCAAAGGTATGCGGGGCGCCAGGCGGAATCATCACCAGCGTGTCGGCCGGCGCCTCGTACGAGTCGGGGCCAACGGTGAAGCGGGCATGGCCCGATACCACGTAGAAGCCCTCGTCGTGATGAGCATGCCGATGCTGTGGCGGGCCCTGAGTGTGCGGAGCGAGCGTGATTTCGGCGATGCCGACGCGATGTTCGGTAGTCGAGCCGTCCTCAAGGATGCGCAGCCGAGTAGAGCCGAGCTGAACGGGCTCGCCGTCGCTCGGACCCACGATCGAAACAGGTACCATCACCCCTCCATTTATGAGAGTAGACTCTCGTAAATCTTACCTGTCCGGACAATGCTGAGCGAAGGCTTCGTGCATGGAGACTGGGCGAGCTGCAGTTGGTTCTGGCGGGCATTCGGGGAACGCCGCGCGAATCAGCCATGCCGAACGCAAGAGCCGGACACGGGCGGCGCTGGTGCAGGCCTGCCGTCAGTTGATCAGCACTGGGGCCGACGTCAGCATGCCGGCTGTTTCCGAGCTAAGCGGTGTGTCCGAGGCGACGGCATATCGCCACTTCCCTGACCTGGTTTCGCTGGTCAACGAGGCGCTTCGCGATTTGTGGCCGACATCGCAGGTTGCGCTGGCACCGATCGCTCACGTCACCGATCCGGTGCAGCGCATCGGCTTCGCCTGCGACTTCCTGCTGCGCCGGGTGCACGCATACCAGGGTTCGGTCCGGGCCGTGATCGCCGCGACCGTGACGCGGCCATCGACGGTACCTACGAGACCGGGACTCCGTTTCGGCCTCATCGACGCGGCGCTCGATCCGGCTCTATCAGCCCACCGTGGGCCTGCGGCGAGCACCCGGATCACCCAACTGAAAATCGACCTGTCGGCCGTTGTCAGCGCCGAGGCGCTGTTTTCGCTCACGGACCTGCGCCAAGTGAGCCTTGATGAGGCGATCGCCAGCCTGTGCCGCACGGCCGAGACCATCACACGCGTTGCTGTGGCTGATCTTGAGCGCTGCTCGCCTGAATAGAGCTGAAGGCCGGCCGGTTGAAGCTGCACGGTCAGGGGCAGGGGGGTAGGACCGTAGCAAGCGACTCATGGGGGCGACAAATGGGGGACGAACTACGCGGAATTCGTGAAGGGTACGCCGAGGTCGGCGATCAGCGGCTGCACTACGTCGAGGCGGGCGATGGGCCTTTGGTCGTGCTGCTGCACGGCTTCCCGGAGTACTGGTATGGCTGGCGACAGCAGATCAGGCCGCTCGCGGAGGCCGGGTTCCGTGTCGTCGCGCCGGACCTGCGTGGCTACAACCTGTCATCGAAGCCAGCCGGCGTCGCGGCCTACGATTCAGGGCTGCTGGCCGACGACGTTCGCGGCCTCATCCGCGAGCGTGGTGCCGAGTCCGCGATGCTCGTCGGGCATGACTGGGGCGGCAGCGTCGCCTGGATAACCGCGATGGCTCACCCGGAAGTGGTGGACCGGCTCGCCATACTCAACGCGGCCCACCCGCGGAAACTGTCGCAGGGGCTGCATCACCCAGGCCAGCTCAAAAAGTCCTGGTATTTCTTCTTTTTCGACCTTCCTGAGCTGCCAGAAGGCGTCGTTCGCGCGGACCACTGGCGGTTCTTCCGGCACTTCCTGCGCGACGCCCGTCCCGACGCATTCACGCCGCAGGACATCGAACGCTACGTGGAAGCGTGGTCGCAGCCAGGCGCGGCAACCGCCATGATCAACTACTACCGGTCCTCGGTAAGGCAGCCACCGAAGCGCGCCGAAGCGCAGATCCGTCCGATCCAGGCGCCAACACTGATCATCTGGGGGCAGAACGACCGCTACCTCGGCCCGGAGCTAGCGGAGCCCGACCACGACGACGTGCCCAACCTTGACCACGTCGAGCGCCTGCCGAACGCTTCACATTGGGTACATCACGACGAACCTGAGCGCGTCACCCAACTGCTCGCCGGTTTCTTCGCCCTCGCCGCACCAGGCCGGAACCACTGATTCCCGGGCTTCGATCGGCACCTGGTCATCACCCGCGGTCGCGCTCATCCAGCGCGCGCAGGGCCTCGGTGAACGGCCGCTCTAGCCACGCGAGGTGGTCCGCCTCACCGTGGTGGTGCGTCGTGAACTGGTCAGACCTCCGGACCGCCGTGTGCCGTACGTACTCGCGGGCACCTTCGACAAGCGTTCGGATATAGCGGATGCCTTCTGGATCGGTCATCGTCCAGTCACCGCCACAGGCGACGTAGACCGGCGAGGAGTGGGCGGCGACCCGGCGACCCCATTCATCGAGGTGGTCATCGATGCCGAACGCCCGGCAGGCTAGCCACGAGTTGCCGTCGATCCGCAGTTCCTCGGCGATTTCGGCCTGCCGTCCGCCGCCTGCTTCGGCCCTCGCGACGACCTCGCCGTTAAGCACGATTTCGAGTGAACGGATTGGGAAGATGCCGCGCACAGTCGCATGGATGCTGATTGTCCCTGGCCCGGATAGCTCGACGGTATCGCCCGGCTCGCGCCCTTCGACCGAGAGCGTCAGCAGCGGCCCGCCGGAAAGGAACGTGCGACCCGAGCGCACCGCCCGGCACCAGGCCTCATAGCTGAACTCTCCGTCCAGCCGGGCGTAGGTGCGGTACAGGCCGACCGGCACGGCACTCGACATCTTGTCGGTGCCGCCGACGAGAGGCAGGCGGTAGCCGCTGTTCAGATACCGGTAGTACTCAGTCATCGCATCGTCGGACTGGGTCAGCATCTCGACGGCATCGGCTCGGCCGGTCGCGACGAGCACGGCCGGCTCGCCGTTCGGATTCGGGAAATGCGCGGCGATGACGGTGCCGCCCTGGGCGTGCGTCCGATCGGCCCAGTCGCTCAATGTCGCGTCTAGCGCGCCGCCGAGTTCGGCCTCGTCGGGACCGTCGCTGCACCACGGCATGACCGGTTCCTTCAGGCCCCACAGGAGCATGTGGCCGAGCGCGTGCTGCCGGTTTTCCTGACCGACGTAGGTCACGTAGCCGCCGCCGTCAATGACGCTGGGCTGACCCGAGAAATCCTCGGTATTCGTGAACAGCGCGCCCCACTGCGACTGCAGCAAATTGACGACACGCAAGTCCTCGCCCCGCTGCTCAAGCTGAGCGCCCGGTGTCGACAGGAAATGCACGTGCGAATCGCCTGACCACCATCCTTCAGAAGCCAGGTCAGCGACGCGCCTGATCTGGAGTGTCAGGTCCCGCTGACCAGGCTCGATCCGCACGGTCTGGCGCAGCGGCTCGTATTCGAACCCACGCGCGACGTCCACGACAACGTCGCCTCGCGGCAGCCATCCCTGGCAGGTGCCGTCGATATAGGCGTAGCTGCGCTGACCCAGCCGGACGTCACCGCCGACGTCGTAATGCCAGCTATCTAGGTTTTGCGCGACGTGATTGTGGTGGCCGTGCGGCTGGTACGGGATTCCGTCGGCCGACCGGAAATGGACCCGGCACGGCACGGGCCGCCCGGTCGCCTCGTCCACGACCTTGACATGCACCCAGTTGCGGCCGTCTTCGGCCAGTTTCAGCGAGACCTGACCGGCGTCCGCCTGGCCGTCACGTTCCACGTCGCCCCAGCGCACCCGGCCGAGTTCATCGTCGCCACGGCGGACCGCGACGGTGGCCGACGGGAGCGCGGCGATCGATGTGTATGCGGACTTTCCCTCGGTCGCTCCCCATCCGGTCCGGTCGTCCTCGCCGGGCAGTGGCTGCGGATAGGTCGCCACACCCCGGTCCACCTCGACATCGAGGACGCCGCCGAGCCCGTCCTTCGCCGCCAGTCGCACCGGGCGCGCCGGCGTGCGCACGAACGGATGCTCATCGAAATCGCTGGTGGTGATGCCGGCGACGACGAACCGCCCGCCGCGCGGAATGAATTCGATCCGTTCGACCGGCAGGTCCGGATGCGGGTTCTCCCAGCACCACAGAAAGTATCCCTTGGGCCATCCCATGACCTGCTCCACCAGGCGGAACCCGGCATGGCCCCACTGTCCCTCGAAACGAGGCAGGTTGCGATCGCTGGTGTCGGTGACGGCGAGGAACGGCAGACGGCCCCACTCCGGTGGCACAACCTGGATTTCGAACCGCTCCCGGATGGGCGCCACCACGACCTCACCGCCGGCCAGGTGAAACGCGTATTCCGCGACGGTCTGCCCGACCCCGTGACCGGCCGGTGCGCCAGGCTCGAGCAGCCGGTGCGCGATGATCACCCGCGGCGCGAGCCGGCCGATCCCGACGGAGGTCGGGGCATCGGGCGCCAGCAAGCATCGTTCCGGCGAAGGCGGCTCTGACCCGATGAGGAACGGCAGGCCCCGCAACTCCACCCGCCCGAGCGGCACATCACCCGCCTCATCACCAAGGACGCTCACACCGGCGTTGCAGGCAGCGGACAGGTCTACTGGTTCGTAGGTCGGCATGCGTCCGATGGTAAGGAAACGGCACGGACAATCCCATTCGATTTCGGCCCGGCACACCCGAATGCCCGCCGGAGGATCAGCTCATCGCCGGCCCTACGCAGGGCAGATCAGGCGGTGATGCTGTCAGATCGAGCTGGATGGCCGGGCCAGGCGTGCTTCGGGCAGGACTGGCTCGAACAGCTCTACCGGGTTGCCGGACGGATCCTCGGCCAGGATCTGCTTGCCGCCCGTCCCGGTAACTATCTGGTTGCGGAAGCTGACGCCCTTGCCGCGCAGCGTCGCGACCGTCGCTTCCAGATCAGCGACCTCGATCGCGAACCGGTTCCAGCCTCCGGGCTGGGGGACCGTTCCGTCGGGCATCGCCTGGCCGCCGCCCGGCCCGCCGCCGGGTGAGGTGAGCACCAGTCGCAGGTCTCCCAGCGACAGCATCGCGAACGCCGGGGCCGGGTGCATCACCTCGGTAAAGCCGAGGCTGTCCCGGTAGAAGGCGATCGCCGCATCGACATCATGGACGATGTACCTGACGCTGACCGTAGCCATCAGCCAACCTCCCAAGGTAACCATGTAGTCGGCCGTCGACTACACCGTAGCTTCGCCGGGCCTGGTCAGAAGTCGGCGACCGGATGAATGTGCGCATTCACCAGGGTAACGGGGTAGTCCAGAAGATGAATGAGCACATTCACCCCCTGGAAACCAGATGAAAACGCGCATTCATCTTTAAGGTTGGGCTGGCCGGGGCCGATTGGCCTCCGGGAATCCGCGTCCAGAGCACGCAAATTTTTGGCATAAAGATTGGTGTGAGCTTTTAACGCCGTGGCGCAGGCGGGTCCGGCGAGCCTGGCCCCAAGGGCCCTCCGGCGCTAGCGCTTCTGACGGGCTTCGGCCGCGGCGTCCAGCAGTTCGGCGACCGTGCGCCGTGGTCGGCTGCCGGCGGTGGTGTCGGGTTCGCCGTGGAAACGGCGACTCAGCTCCAGCTGGACCTGGGCGGCCTGGCCTTGGACGACCCGGCGCAGCAGAGTGTCCTTGTCATCGGGGGTCAGGTTCGCTATCCAGCTGGCCAGCTCGCTTGGGTCCTCGTTCTTCTCGGCCAGGGGCGGGCTCGCCTGGGCCGCGATGGTGAGCAGGTCGTCGTCGAGGCGGAGGAAGTCGGATAGGGCACGCTGTGGCGCGGTGAGGGCGCTCAGGCCGGCCGGGACCGGTGGTTCGAGTTCGTCTTCCTCGTCGTAGTCGAAAGCGTCCTCGTCGCGCTCCCAGGAGCCGTAGGCCGCCAGCCAGGCCAGATAGAGGGGACGCAGATCGCCGGCGGCGAGTTCGGCCCGGACGCCGATGATGGCCGACAGCGAATCCTCGGCGTCATCGTCGGTGTCCCCGCCTTCGTTTTCGCTGGCCAGATCGACAATGATGTGATCTCCGCTGGCCCAGGCAGCCACGTGCGGGTCGATACAGTACTGCTCGGCAACCTCCAGGCTCAGCAGCGAGCGGGGCAGGCGGAACATCAGCTGGTGGGAGCCCCAGTTGGCGAGATACAGGTGGGCATCGTAATAGAGCTCCATCATCTTGCGCGGATCGCCGCGGAAGTCTCCCCAGTGGTACTCGTTGGTGAAGCTGGTGGCCGTGACCCGCGCGCGGGTGGACAGCGCCCGGACCTCGGCCAGCTGCTGTTCATCCAGCGGGTAGTCGATAGCCAGGAACTCGTAGTACTGATACTCGCTCATAATCGCCTTCGGGCACGGGGTCGGCTGGGGTCTTCCTCAGTACCCGTACTCTTTCAGGAAGTTGCAGGCGATGTGCGATGGCCTGGGTCAACGATGTCGTCCGGGGTTGGGAAGAACAGCGGCTACGGGTCAGCGCTGCTGCGGCTTCTTAGGACAGCACAACAGCGTTGACCCTGCGACGTTGCTATTTCAGCGGTGGCGGGTCAGCGCTGTCGCGGGGATCGGGAGGGTTGCAGCGGTAACGGGTCAGCGCTGCTGCGGTCCGGAGGCCCGGCCATGAAACGCAGGCCGGAAACCGAACTCCGGGTTCAGAAATCCTTAGATCACAGCGATTTATCCGTGCGACTGCCGGAAAGTCACCGTGATCTGGGCCCGCGCCGGGCTAGTCCATAAGGAAAACGATCTTGCCGCCGAGGTGACGGTGGAGCAGGGCGTCGATCGCGTCATCGGGCTGTCGCCAGGAGCATTCCAGCGCGATCTGGCCGTCCAGCCGCCCGGCGGCGGCTAGCCGGGCCAGCCGGGCCAGGTCGGTGGCCACGGTCGCGGGCGATCCGAGTTCGGTGCTCAGGTTCAGGGTGTGGATGCTCGCGCCGTGAGCCCGGTCGAACCGGGCGGCCCGGAACGTGACCGCTCCCTCGTCGTCCTCGGTGGCGATGCTCACGACGACGCCTCCGGGCACCAGATGCTCGATTGCCAGCCCGAACACGGTTCCCCCGACTCCCTCCACGACAACGTCGAAGTAACCGTCGAGCCGCTCGACGACCTCGGTGGCCCACGCCGGCGATATCCCATCCGGCCGGCGATCCCGGCGGCAGCCCCGGGAGATCGAGAACCTCGCCCCGGTTCAGCGACGATGCCAGGACCCGCACCAGCGCCTGGTCCAGTGACGGCACCGGATCAGCCAGCTCCGCAAGCCGGACATGAGGGGAGTCTTCGATCGTTATCAGCGCCAGCACGGCCCGACCCTACCCACGCCCCGGGAGCGCCTGCGCATTGACCAGCCTCAGGTCAGCTCGCAACGAGCGGACGCAATGCTTTCTAACTAATCGAAGATCTCTGCTGCCGCCCGCCCGTCCGCAGCGGCGATCCGGGGGCGGCTCTCGGCGGCGGGGTGATCTTTTCTTTATTTTTAACGATTTGCGCCGGTGCCTTCGGCCGTCGCCGCGGGCAGGCCGGTCCAGCGGCCGCTGGACCGGTCGAAGACCGGGCCGGTGAGCTCGCTGAGCCGGTTCTTGGCGACCCGCTGCGAGTCGGTTCTCGGCAGATCGGCGGCGGGCTGCCAGAATCGCGGCACCTTGAACGCGGCGAGCCGCTGCCCGCAGTACGACGCCAGTTCCGGCGGCGACACCCCGCCGGGTCCAGGCACGTACCAGGCCTTGACCTCCTCGCCGCGCAACTCATCGGGAACGCCGGCGACCGCGACGAGCCGCACGCCGGGATGGGTCAGCAATACCTCTTCGACCTGGCCCGCCGCGACGTTCTCGCCGCCGCGCCTGATCATGTCCTTGAGCCGGCCCGCATAGTAGACCCGGCCCGCCGTGTCCATCCAGCCGAGATCACCGGTATGGAACCAGCCATCGCGCAGCACCAGGGCGGTCGCGGCCGGATCGCCGTAGTAGCCGTCCATCATCACCCCGCCGGCCAGCGTGATCTCGCCGGTTTCGCCCGGCGGCACCGGCATCCCGGCGGCGTCGGCGATCCGCGCCTGGCGGTTCCCAACCGGGCGGCCCAGGCAGCCGGTGCCCACCAGCTCGTCGTGATCGGCGTCGGTCACCCGCAGGTCGGCGCCGGTCTCGGTCATCCCGAACGCCTCGTACCAGGACACATTCCAGCGGTCTTCCAGCACAGCGTGCAGGGCGGGCGGGATTGCCGAGCACTGCACGACCCGGACGCGGTGGTCGCGGTCGGCCGGGTCGGGAGGCATCCGCAGCAGCAGCGCCGGCATGGCCCCCAGGCAGTAGAAGTAGGTCACCCGGTGCTCGCGTACTTTTGCCCAGAACGACGAAGGGTGGAATCCGTCCAAGATCACCAGCTGGGCGCCGGACAGGAGGGCGGCGGCCACGTTCCACTGCGGGTCGATGTAACCGAACGGCTGCGCGGTCAGCATCACGTCGTCGGCGCCCAGGTGCGGGAACTCGGTGATCAGACTGCCGCCCAACTCGGTCCAGTAGCCGTGCGGGAGCACGCAGCCCTTCGGCTTGCCGGTCGTGCCTGAGGTGAACTGGATGTTCGAGATACTGGCCGGGTCAGGCGGGCTGAATTCCGGCCGCTGGTCCGCTGCCTGGCCGGCTACCTTCTCGGCGGCCGCCGCGAGTTCGGGAGCGGGCACCACCTGCGGGCGTTCTGGCAGGTCCGCTGAGACCCGCCGCAGCAGCGGCGTGAACTGGCGCCCGGCGACGATCGCCGAAACGGCGCAGACGCGCAGGATATGCCCAGCGTCAACGGTCTGGTACTTGGTGTTGAGCGGGACCATGACCGCGCCGAGCAGGGACAGCGCCAGCCAGGTCAGCGGGAACGCGGGCTCGTTCGCGAGCATGACCGCGACCCGGTCACCCGGCCCGACACCGCGCTCGCGCAGCGCTAGCGCATAGCCTTCGGTGAGCCGGCGGACCTCGGCGAACGTGAAGCTGTCGCCGGGGTCGAAGGTCCAGGCGGTCCGGTCCGGCCAGCGGCCGGCCGCGACGCCGGCCGCCTCGGCGAGGGTGTCAGGGAGGCTGCTGCCTGCCTCAGCGGGCATCGTCTGCTCCAGGCGCGACGGTCAGGACGGCGAAGTCGACCTCGGCCGCCATCGCCTCTTCGAGCGCGCAGTCCGCGCCCCGGTCCAATGCTTCCTTGGCGAGCGCTAGGGCCAGGGCGGGCTGGGACCTGAGCCGGTCCGCGAGTTCCGCCGCGACGTGCTCATGGCTTCCGGCCGCGACGACCCGGTTCACCAGCCCCAGTTCAAGCGCGCGGGCCGCCGGAATGCGTTCGCCGAGCAGGAGCAGTTCCTTCGCCCGCACCGGTCCGACCAGCAGCGGCAGCAACCGCGAGATGCCCCCGGTGACGCTCAGGCCGACCGATACCTCGGGGAACCCGAACTGCGCGTCTTCGGCCGCGACCACCAGATCGCAGCCCAGCGCGAACTCGCAGCCCGCGCCGAGCGCGTAGCCGTGCACGGCGGCGATCACCGGGCCGGGAAACCGCCGGATCGCCCGGGTCACGTCCTGGAGGCCGGCGACCCGGCTCCTGGTCTGCAGCACCGTCTCCTGCGTAATCGGCTCTTTCAGATCATGCCCCGAGCAGAACGCCCGGCCCCGGCCCGCCAGCACGACCACTCTGGCGCCGTCCCGGCCGGCCCGGCCCAGGCTCTCGATCAGACCCTCGGTGAGTTCAGGGACCACCGCGTTGAGCCGGTGCGGCCGGTTCAGGTAGATCCGCGCGACCGATTCTTCGAGTTCGTAGTCGACAGCCACGCCGCCATTGTTCCAGCGCGGCTGGATGTTCGCTGGATCGCCGACCGTCACAGTGCACGACGAGAGCGAACACCCCGCTCACGCCCTGGAGGTCACACAGAACCCACCAGCCACTCACGTCCCGCTGTGCGCCTCAGCTATTTCCTAGCGCTGCACATATCACTGGTTTTCCCGTCCTATCACGGATTTTCGACACGCAAATCTGCCCGAATCGGTACAAAATTTGTCGAGAATCCGTGACAAGTCGTCGCCGTCGATGATAAGTGCCCTGAGGAACGCCCCGGCTGGGCTGGTGGGCGGTTCTTATTGGGGCTGGTCAGCCTTTGATCTCGGCGACCCATTGGCGCTAGTCGGCCAGGCCGGGGTCGACGGGTTCGATGCCGGTGCCCTGGTAGCGGGTGGCATCTACGGATAGGACCACCCGGCCGTCCGGGTAGGCGGCGCTTGGCCTGGCGGCCGCGACGGCATGGGCGATGCGCCAGTCCACGCCCTCACCGATCAGTCGTCCCGCGGGGATCACCGCCGATAGATCGAGCGGTTCGATGTCGACGGGCAGCATACCGACGTGCTCGGCGATCCCGGGGCGTTGCGACTCGGCCGCGCACAAGCACAGCGCCGGCACCGCGAGGACGGCCCGCCCGGCGGCAGCATCGACGATGAACCCCGACAGCGCCGGATACCCCTTGCCCAATGCCAGCAGCGAGCTGTCATCCAGCAGGCAGGCGATCACGCGGCGCTGTCTCGCCGGGCTATCGCCTCGCGCAATCGGGCTGACGCGGTCAGATCCGCCTCCGTTACCTCGACACCGAAGCGCTCGGCCAGCACGGCCCGGGCCCGCAGTTCCCGCTTCGCGAGATCAGCAGCCGTCGGCGCAGCTGCGGCCAACTCCTCGACCACGTCCTTCAGCGTGGAGCCCCGCTCGGCCGCCAGGAGAGCCAGACGTTCCCGCGTCTGCCGCGACACCTTGATACTCGTATCCTCAGCCACCCCAGCACTCTACCAACGGTAGAGCGACGCAGGGCGCACTTCCTATCAGCAGGGACCGGCCTGGTGTTCAGCGGGTTCAAGATTGCTTTCCGGTTCTTCCTGGTCGTCGTACTCGTCGTGGCGGCGCACGGCTTAACCTGCACCCGAACTCGCTGCGCTACCGGCTCCGCCGGATTGCCCGAACTGACCGGACTGAACCCGGCCAACATGAGCGACCGGCTGGAGTTGCTCGCCGCATCGCGGCTCATGCACGACGAGGAACAGCGCAGGCTCCGGACCGCGTCCCCCGCCCGTAGGGGCGAACTAGCCGCAACCACCACATCGACCAACGCGTCCAGCTCGTCAGGCCGGTTCAGCCCGACGGCCACGAACGGCGTCCGGTGGCGCGGTGGCGCGTGCCGGGGACGGCTCGTGGTTGAGAGGAGAAAGTGGGTTTCTGGACCCGGAACTCGGTTTTCGGTCTCGTTCGCGGCCGGGCCGCCGGGGCCCGCAGCAGCGCTGACCCGCAAGCGCTGCAGCACCCCCGAGCCCCGCGACAGCGCTGACCCGCAACTGCTGACCTGGCAACGCCCGCGGGCCGGCGCTGCTGCTCACACCGGGCCAGCCACAGCAGCGCCGGCCCGCAGCCGCAGTAGACGCAACGCCAGCCCCGGCCGCTGGCCGTGCTGCGCAGTGGCGGCTACCTGAATGTGTTCGGCGTCAGTCAGCGGGACGCGCTGGCGCTCTTTTCGCTCGATAACGCGCCTGGCCTCTGCAATCCTGGTCACAAACTGCCGCAAATCTTTCTTCCCAAATATTAGGGAGAAAGATTTGCGGCGGCTGAGTGTCGTGGCAGAGCTAATCGCAGTTGCGGGGGAGTCGCCAGGCGCGGTGGCCGCCGGCGGTGTGTCCGCAGCGTCCGATGTAGGTGCGGGACCAGGTGATTACGTCGCGGTCGGCCAGGTTGTGGTTGAGGGCCAGGGCGATGGAGTGGCCAGAGCCGGGGACCGAGCAGGCGTGCACGCTGGGCGCGCCGGTGTACAGCGGCGTTTCGGCCGTTGCCACCGCCGTGGGCGAGGCGCAGTCGATGTTCTGGGTCGGGGTGATGGGGCCGCAGGCGATCGCGTCGGCGCCGCCCATGATGATCAGGACCGGCACCGTGATGTCGCCGCTGATCCCCGTCGTCTGCGCCTGCAGGCCCTGCGATAGCCCGGTCACCGAGACAACGTCCTTGCTGGCCTCGTCAGCGGCCACCACGGCCGGGTCGCTGTCGGCGGCACCGTAGAAGAGGCTGGCGCGGTCGCCGGGCACGGTCGTGAAGTAACCGGGGTCCAGGCCGCTGCTGGCGAACTTGGGATCATCGATGGCGGGGTAGAACGCGCTGGCAAGCACGGACTCCGGGTTGGCGATGGGGTAGTGGGTCAGGCCGGTGATGATGACCCCGGCGACGTCGTGATAGGTCCCGGCTTCCTCCCAGGTCAGGTACGAGCCGTAGGAATGGCCGACCTCGATGACGCGGCTGAACCGGGTGCCGCCGACCCCGTCGTGCAGCAGGGCCTGGATGACCTGGTGGTTTACGTAGGCGGTCGTGCTGAAGGTCAGCTCGGTGCTCAGCGGATGAGAGCTTTGCCCGGTCCCGATCTCGTCGATGGCGAAGGCCGGGAACCCGGCCGCCGCGACGGTACTGGCGTAGTCGTAGCTGCGGTCGCCAACCGTACCGAATTCCCAGTAGGCGTGACCGTAGGTCGCTCCCGGGACCAGGAACTGGACGGTCGCGCCCCGCGCTAGCTCACGCCGGGTCGCGCACAGCAGTCCCGACACGTGGTAGCTGGCCGGCTGGTCCGCGGCCAGCCCGACTGGGACCGTCTCGGTACGGCAGTTCACCCCGCCCGGCCCCCAGCCGTCCCGGCCAGCGGCCAACGCCGACCCGGCCGTCACCGTCACGACCAGTGCCAGGCCGGTCAGGACCACGCCGATCAGCCCGCATCGTCCTCGGTGCCTCTGCATAGTCATCCTCTCCCTTTAAGTTCGCGTGCTCGGCAGTGCGCGGCAGGTCAGTGCGCGGCAGACCAGTGCGCGGCAGCGCGAACTGCATTGATTCGCGAGCGGATTCCCGCTCTATGACGTGGGCCGGGCCGAGGCCGCGCAAGGCCTCGACGATGGCGCCGACCAGGTTCGGCGGGGCCGAGGCGCCGGCGGTTACCGCGATAGTGCGCACCCCGGTAAGCCAGCCGGCTCGGATGTCGGCGGCGCCGTCGATCAGGTGGGCGTTGGTTCCGTGGCGGCGCGCGATTTCCACCAGAGCCCTTGAGTTGGAGGAGTTGGCCGAGCCCGCGACCAGGACCAGGTCGGCCTCGGCGGCTACGGCGGCGAGCGCGCGCTGCCGGTTCGTAGTCGCGTAGCAGATGTCCTCAGACGGCGGTTCGCGCAGCTGCGGGAACCGGCGCCGCAGGGTGGCCACGACCTCCGTGGTCTCGTCCACGGCCAGCGTGGTCTGGGTCAGGTAGGCCACATTGGCTGGGTCGGGCACGTCCAGGGCGGCGACGTCGGTGCTGTCCTTGATCACGATGGTCGTATCGGGCGCTTCCCCGGCGATGCCGACGGTCTCGTCGCTGCCGGGGTGGCCGATCAGGACGACCGTGCTGCCAAGGTCAGCGAACCGCCGGGCCTCGGCGTGGACCTTCTTCACCAGCGGGCAGGTCGCGTCGATCACCGAGAGCCCTCGGTCGCTGGCCTCCCGGCGGACCGCGGGTGATACTCCGTGAGCCGAGAACACCACGGTCGCGCCGGCGGGTACCTGGTCGAGTTCGCTGACGAATACCGCGCCGCGGCTCTCAAGATCGGCCACCACTGACTTGTTGTGCACGATCTGCCGTCTTACGTATACCTGGCCGTTGTGCTGCGCCAGCGCCTGGTCGACGGCCTTAATGGCGCGCTCGACGCCCGCGCAGAACGAACGCGGGGAGGGCAGCAGGATCGTGCGCTCGCCTGCGACCGCCAGCCAGTCCGCGACCACGCGGCGGGCCTGCGGCTGCCAAGGCTCGGTCGCGGCCACGGCCAGCGCGAGCCCGCCGCCGAGCTCCTCGCTCACTACCATCCGGGGAGACCGGGTTCCGCGCTGGACCGGGGCCTGGTCGGCCAGCGCCTGGTCGGCCAGCGCCTGGTCGGCCAGCACTTGGCCGCGGGCGGCGGGAACGCCTCGGGCGCGCAGCTCTCCGGCCAGCAGGACGCTGGCCGGACATCGCAGCGCGGGCTGGCCAGGCAGCCGCAGTTCGTCGGCAACGGTCACTGGTTCCTGGTCGGCTTCATCAGCCGCGAGCCCGGCGTCAGCCGCGAGCCTGGCGTCGGCACGCTCCCACATCAACTGGACCATCGGGATCGCCTTTCGTCATCGCAGGTCACGACCATTTGCGAGATGTGAGCTGAGTATCGAACCGCCTGACTGCGACCACCATCGGTCAGATGACCTGTTTCTGGGCCACTCTGCTCCGCGGCAGCTTCGCGACGGCCTCGTCAGCCTTTCCAACTGGAACTACGTCACATGACTGAATCGGTTCGATGCGGGGCGGCCTACCGTAATCGGCATGCTCCGCGACTAATGGATGGAGATCGTCATGGTTATGGACTCAGCTGGCGTTCTGACCCGCCCGCTTCCGGTCGGTAGTGCCCCAGTCGGGCGGAATGAAGAGCTGGCTCTGGTCAAGGAGTTCGTGGCGCGAGCGCGAACAGACGGCGAGGCGCTGCTCGTGCTTGGCGACGCCGGCGTCGGCAAGACGCTGCTCCTGGATACGGCCGCGCAGGCGGCGTCAGAAGAGGGCTTGGGAGTTTTGCGCGCTCGCGGGGTCGAGTTCGAGTGCGGGATGGGATTCTCAGGCCTTAGTCAGGCCCTGCTTCCGCTTTTCGGCGAGTTCTCCCGGCTGAGCGCTACCCATCGCGACGCGCTCAACGTTGCGCTTGGTCTGGGCGAGGGCAACTCACCGGACCGGCTAGTGGTGGCGATCGCGACGGTCACCTTGCTGCGGATGGCGAGCGTTGAGCGTCCGCTGCTGCTGATCGTCGATGATCTGCCCTGGCTTGATCGGGCGAGCGCCGAGGTGCTTGGTTTCGCGGCCCGCCGGCTGGCCGGGAGCCGGATCGGCTTCCTCGCTGCCTCGCGCCAGCAAGAGGAGAGCTTCTTCGATCGCGTCGGGTTGCCTGAGCTACTGCTTCAGCCCCTTGAGGCGCAGGCAGCGGGGAGTCTGCTTGATGCGTGGTTCCCGGCACTCGCTTCCAGCGTTCGTGATCGCATCCTCGCCGAGGCGCAGGGCAACCCGCTGGCCTTGCTTGAGCTTCCGGCCGCGCTGAACGAGGCGCAGCGGCTTGGCATTGACGAGTTGCCTGCGGTACTGCCGCTTGGGCGGCGGTTGCGCGGGTTGTTTGCGTCGGGGCTTCAAGCCCTCCCGGCTCAGGCCCGCTTTCTGCTTCTACTAATGGCTTTCGACCATTCGGGCGAGTGCTGCCTCGGGCAAGCCGACGCCGCGGGCACGTGGCTTGACCACTTCGCGATGGCCGAGCAGGCCGGGCTGGTGTACGTCAACGAGACGACGCACCGGCCGGCGTTCCGCCACCCCCTGATCCGGTCGGCGGTCGTCGAGTGCGCGACCGGAGGCGAGCGGCGGCGTGCGCACGCCGAGCTCGCGGAGCTGTGCCCGGATCAGGCTGACTGGCGTGCCTGGCATCTGGCCCAGGCCGCGGTCGGGCCTGACGAGCAGGTCGCCGAATCCCTCGAGCGGGCCGCTTACCGGGTTCTGCGACGAGGTGACGGGGCGGGCGCGGTCGTGGCGCTGACGCAAGCCGCGGAACTCAGTCAGCAGGGAACCGAGCGAGGCCGGCGGCTGGCCGGGGCCGCTTACCTCGACGCCGACGTGACCGGCCAGCTCAGTCAAGCGTCGCAGTTGCTCGCACGGGCCTATCAAGCCGACCCGCACCTCAAGGGGTCGGTTCGGTCAGCGGCGACGACGGCCCTGGTGCTGCTCAACGGCGACGGTGATGTCGACGTGGCTCATCGCCTTCTCGCTAGCGCTATCGAGCGCGGGCAGGGCACCGACGCGGTACTTGCGCAGGCCTTGAGCGTCCTGTCGCTGATCTGCTCGTCGGGCGGCAAGGCTGAACTGTGGAATATGTTCTACGACACCCTTGACCGCCTTGGGACAGCCGGGCCGGCCGAGCTCGACCTGCTCAGCAAGACCTTCACCGACCCGGTGCGAACCGCGGTCCCGGCGCTCGGATCACTTGAGCTGGCGATCAGCGAGCTCACCGCCGAGACCGACGTGACCAGGATCGTCGCGATCGCGACCGCCAGCATCTACGTCGACCGGCTCGCGGGCTGCCGGGACGCCCTGTGGCGGGTTGTCCGCAACGGAAGAAACGGTGGCACGGTCGCGCCGGCCATCCGGGCTCTGCTGATGCTGGGCACCGAGTTTTTCCTGACCGGCCAGTGGGCCAAGGCCGGGCAGGTCATCACCGACGGCATCGAGCTGGCCAAGGCCCGCGGGTGCGAGCTGCTCGCCTGGCCCGGCCGGTATCAGCTGGCCGTACTGGCCGCTGTGCGCGGCGACTACGCCCCGACGCAAGCACTGACCGACGAGATGACCGGGTGGGCGGAACCGCGACGGGCCAGGGCCGTCCGCACCTTTTCCTGGCATGCGCGTGCGCTCGCTGCCCTGGGGATGGGCGACTTCGAGACGGCCTACCAGCAGGCGGCCGCTGTCAGTCCAGCCGGCCAGCTCGCTTCCCATACTCCGTGCGCCATCTGGGCCGCTTTGGATCTCGTCGAGGCCGCGGCTCGTACCGGCCGCAAGACGGAGGCGGCCGCCCACGTCGCCGCGATGCGGGAGGCGAACATCGCCGGACTGTCCCCGCGCGTCGCCTTGCTGGCCGGCGGCTGCGAGGCGATCGCTGCCCCGGACGACAGCGCCCTTCAGCTCTTTGGCCGGGCGCTCGCGATCCCGGGCGCGAATCGCTGGCCGTTCGACCTGGCGCGAGTGCGGCTGCTCTACGGCGAACGCCTGCGGCGGCTGCGGGCCACGAGCGAGTCGCGGGTTCAGCTCGCGGCGGCGCTCGAGACCTTCGATCACCTGGGCGCCCGGCCATGGGCTGAGCGGACCCGCACCGAGCTTCGGGCCGCCGGTCAGGCGGCGCTTGGTGCCGGCGAGGGCGTGTCCGTCGTGCTGACCCCCCAGGAACGACACATCGCGGAACTGGCTGCCGCCGGGTTGACGAACAAGCAGATCGGGGAGCGGCTTTTCCTCTCGCACCGGACCGTGGGCGGTCACCTGCACCAGGTGTTCCCCAAGCTTGGCATTGCCACCAGAGCTGCCTTGCGGGACGCGCTCGCGGCCATCTCCGATGAGTCGCATGGCACCACCGCAGGCCAGCTATTCGCCGCCTAGCCCGGCGCCGTCCTGGCCCAGGCCCCTGATCGTGCTGCCGTCGGCGCGGGGCTGGACAGGGTCTCGCGCATGGAGCAGGGTCGGAGGATGGATTGGCTCCGCGCAGGCCACGATCAGGCGAGCGCCGCGCCGTTAGACCTGATTGGCCGTGAAGCCGAGATCGAGCAGTTGTGGTTGCTCACAAGCCGGATCGCCTCTGGGGCCGGTGACGCGCTCCTGCTGTCGGGCGACCCAGGGGTCGGGAAAACGTCCCTGCTGAACTATGCCGTCGCTCTGGCCGCTGACTCAGGGATAAGACGGCTGCAGGCGACCGGCTCGCAATTCGAGGCGAATATTTCCTATGCCGCGCTCCACCAGCTTCTCCTTCCGTGCCTGGGTGAGGGACCGCTCCTGCCTCCCTTGCTCGCCGGGGCCCTGAATGTGGCGCTTGGCCTGGGCGAAGGTCAGCCGCCAGCGCCGCTTCTGGTTGCCAGCGCGGTCCTGGCGCTCCTTGAGAAGGCGGCCAAAGAACAGCCGCTGCTGCTCATCGTCGATGACCTGCCGTGGCTGGACCGCGCCAGCGCGCTCGTGCTCGGCATGGTGGCTCGGCGTCTCGCCGGCCTGCGGGTGGCCCTGCTCGCGGCGTGCCGCACCGGCGAGCCCAGTTTCTTCGACCAGGGAAACCTGTCCGTCGCGCGGGTGGCGCCGCTGTCGGAGGCGGCGGCGACAGCATTGCTGGCCAGCCGCTTTCCCGTGATGACAGCGCGGGTACGGCGGCGGCTGCTTGACGCGGCCCTCGGGAACCCGCTCGCCCTGCTCGAACTCCCTGTCTCCCTTGGTGACCTGGCCCAGACCGTCGCCGGTACCCTTCCGGCGACGCTGCCGCTCACGCACCGGCTGCAGAACGTCTTCACCGCCCGCGTTCAGGCGCTGCCAACCCCGGTCTTCGAGTTGCTGCTCCTGGCCGCCCTGGACGGCACGGGCGATCTGCGCCTCATCCGGGCGATCGCCGCCGACCGCGGCGGAGAAGGTCTGTCCTCCGCCGAGCGGGCCGGGCTGGTGCGCGCCGACGAGACCACCGCGCAGGTCACGTTCCGCCACCCGCTGATCCGGTCGGCGCTGGTGGAACTGTCCACCAGCGAGCAGCGCCGCCAGGCCCACGCGGAGCTCGCCGCCCGGCTCGCCGACCAGCCAGAACGGCACGCCTGGCACCTGGCAGAAGCTACCGCGGAGCCGGACGAGCGGGTCGCGGCGCTCCTGCAGGAGGTCGCCCACGCCAACCTCCGGCGCGGCGACTCCGTCGGCGCCGTCACCGAATTGCTGCGTGCCGCTGAGCTCAGCCCGTCGGGGAAGGGCCGGAGCGGGCGCCTAGCCGAGGCCGCCTACCTGGGCTCCATCGTCACCGGCGACCTGCGCGACGCTCCTCGCCTGCTTGACCAGGCCCGCCGCGCCTACCCCGGCCCGGGCGGTCCGCTCTCGGCTGCGGTTGCGGGCGCCTTTCACCTGCTGCACGGCGGCGGCGACGTCGATACCGCGCACCGACTGCTGACCACTGCCATCGGCGAGCTTGACGACCCGCGCGACGCCCGCAACAAGGTCCTCGTCGAGGGGCTGTACACGCTGCTGATGATCTGCTTCTTCGGCGGCCGGGCCGACCTGTGGGCACCTCTGGAACACACCCTGGACCACCTCGTCCCGCGCCCGCCCGAGCTCCTGGCCCTCCTGGCCAAGACCTTCGGCGACCCGGCTCGTCTCACGCAGTCCATGCTGGCCCGCGCCGACGCCTCCGTCGCCGGCCTCGACCAGCAGACCAGCCCGGCCCGCATCATCCGCACTGGCATCGCCGTCTCCTATCTTGACCGGCTCTACCTGTGCCACGAGCCCCTCCAGCGCGCCATCCAGCACGGCCGCGAGGGCGGTGCGATCACCTCGGCGATCGAGGCGCTGTTCCTGCTCGCCCAGGACGCCTTCCATACTGGCCGCTGGGACGAGGCGGGGCAGCTGGTCGGCGAAGGGCTCGAGCTGTGCGACACTCACGGCTATGACCTGATGGCCTGGCCTGGACGGCTCACCGCAGCGCTGATCGC
>Ga0099827_10000142_pt1 | contig 26262 bp, 19 predicted proteins | sample CZO8metaG_FD_79339 | JGI IMG/M metagenome (GOLD analysis project Ga0099827, IMG submission 79339) | Vadose zone soil microbial communities from the Eel River Critical Zone Observatory, Northern California, USA - CZOApr15con1.8 metaG | ecosystem: Environmental > Terrestrial > Soil > Vadose zone ...
CGGTGACGGCCTCGCGCGAGCCGCTGCGCGTAACGAACCCGCGCCAATGGCCCTCTGCCGAGTCATAGCCGTGAGCGCTTGGGGTCATCCCCGCGCAAGCGCCGAGCGCGGCAACCATTCCCAGCAGCAACATGGTTCGCATCGTGCTCTTCAAGGCGTTCTCCGGATTTCGAAGTTCGACCAGCTCCTTTCATGAATCGTGCCGAAGCGGGGGCTCGGCGAAAGCTGCGCTCAGCGCGGAGAGGCCCCACCAGTGCCCGCCGGATCCGAGGACGGATCGTCGGATCGACACACAAGTCCGCCGGCATGAGGTGCCTCGTCGGCCTCGGCGCATTCCCTGCGGCAAGGGGAGCTGGTCCAGAACGTGCTTGTAAAGGTCCATGATGGATCGGACGAGCGTCGATGAAGGCGAGGGTGACGACGTCCTCGCGGAACGCGCTCGTCGAGGTAATACAGCGGCGTTCTCAGCGCTTGTCGCCCGGTATCGCGAGCCAGTCTACGTCATCATGCAGAACATGTTTGCGAGTCCGCGCGACGCCGAAGAAGTGACGCAACAGACCTTCCTCCGTCTGCACGGCGCTCTGCCATCGTGGCCAGGAACTCCCCCGTTCGCGACCTCGGTGTACCGAATAGCGATGAAGACGGCGCTCGCCCGGCGGCTCCAGGACCGGCGGTCGCCACCGTGCTCGCTCGAGTCCTTCCTGCCTAGGTTCGACCGCGATGGCCGATTGGTACCGGGTCGGTGGCTCGATCTCGGCACAAGCCCTCTCGAAAAAATCGAGGTCGGAGCGGTGTTGCGCGAAGCGTTCGAGCTCATGGATGACGCAGTCCGCGCGGCGTTCGTCTTGCGCGATGTGCTGGGGCTGCCCACGGACGAAGTAGCTGTCGTTCTGGAGACGCCGTCGAAGGACATTTGTCGGCGTGTCCACCGCGCGCGCCTGATGCTCCGCGGACTCCTGGACCGGCTGGTGTGAGCCATCGAAGTGTGCGCTGACGGCGCCCGACGTCGCTCTTGATCAGCTTGCCAATGAAGCTAGCGCGAGCAGGACCGTGGCCCAGACGAACAGGGCGATATGGGCCCGGTGTCGCCCGGCACCCATCTCCTTTCTATCCTGTCGGACATCTGAGTGGCCCATTTGGGAGCTCTTCGGATTCCCAAGGTCAGCGTACATGCGTCTCGCGTTCGCAAGTTCCGTACCCGCGGCCGGATCGAAGCCTGTCGCGGTCTCGGAATCCGCGAGGCATCGCCGGATCGCAAGACTGAGGTGACGCAATTCCGTCGCGTCGGGACTCCGTGTCCACCGCAAATCATCTCCGTTCGAGCCGACACGAGCAGATCGCTGCGGCGCCCCGCGCAAGCCTCGCTGGCATGGCGCGTGCTGTACCCATCGCCAGAAGCGGTTGGCCGTGATTCAAGGGTTGATCACCAGCAAGGACGTCCTCTGGAATGCCGGAAGCATCGTCCGCAGCTTTGGCCTTCGCCCCTACCTACGATGTCTTCGCGCGCTGCTGTCGAGACGGCAGGCGACGTTTCTCGAGCTCATCTGGGCGCCGTAGGCAGCCAGCTGCGTGTTCCTGTCCGCTACGCCTTGCACGGAGCTGTCGCGCAGGCCTTGTTGCGCTCAGAGCTGCCTGCGCCTGTTTCGGACGAAGGCTGCGAGATCGGCCGGCGCGACCCGGCGTGCAGGACGCGGACGTGCGGTAGCTGGTCCTCGTCGCATAGCCGGTACACCGTCGCCGTGCATACGCCCAGGTGTTCAGCCACCTGGCGGACCGTGAGCAGCGGCGGTTTCCCTCGCCGCTCTGGTAACAACCGGGTAACAAACTCCTTGGAATCGGATGGGAAGAAGGGAGTCGCTTGGGATCCAGCGTCCGCGCTAACCGTGCGATTCGATGATGGTTGGGGAGCTTCGGGGAGGGTTGTGGACTCCCCTTTCGCAGACTCCGAAGCCGAAGGCCACTGGTTCGAATCGAGTAGCGCCCGCCAACATGCCTGAATCACAAGTGTTTGTGGTCACTGCATTCAGTGTCGAACGTGCTGGTGGCAACCGGGTAACAAACGGCCCGAGCTTCCGGGCATCCGAGGCCTCTTTCAGGCCGTGCTGCGCGATGCCACTCGATGTCGGCTGAGCACGGATGGGAGCGTTGCGATGGCCGTGGACCCGTAGCCTTCGGTTCTTGGAGCCGAGGCCACTGGTTGGCATCGGCCGCGCACGGTGACGTCCGCCCGCCGGTGACGTACTTCCGACCGCGTGCTTGCCTGCGTTCTTTCAGCCGCCATCGCTGCCGTCCGCAATTGCTCATCCGCGGTCCTTCCGAGGTTTCGCCCCCAGCAGAGTGCGATACTTCTGCCGTAGCGCCTTCTTGTCGAGCTTGCCGACGCTCGTCTTGTCGAGGCTCTCGACGAAGAGGATGGTTTCGGGCACGGCATGCTCGTCGTTCATCTTTCCCTGGTCCTGCAGCTGCGAGAGCCGCACGACCATGCGCGCCGAGTACAGCCCGACTGCCGCCTGGCGCCGCCCGAAAGCGCCTTGGGGCGTATATTGCGCACATGGGTGAGCGAGGGTTGGGCCCACGGGCAAGCCCTTCGAGAACGAGAAGGCAGGCCCGCCTTGCGAGCCTGGCGCTGACGTTCGCGCTGGCGGCTCCCGTCCATGCGCTCTACGCGCAGAAATCGATCTCGCAGTTCACGCACACGGCCTGGTCCGCGAAAGACGGCATTCCGGGTCCTGTCCGGGCCATGGCCCAGACGCAGGACGGGTATCTGTGGCTCGGGACCGAAGCCGGCCTGTACCGGTTCGACGGCCTTCGCTTCACCCCGTACGAGCCCAGCCGCGCGCATCCCCACGGGCCGGCTGTTCTGTCTCTCCTTGCCGCGCGAGACGGGAGCCTGTGGATGGGATTCGGCTCCGGCGGAATCGCCCTGCTCCGCGACGGCCTGGTCACCCACTTTCCTCCAGGGGAGGGCGTTCCCGCGGGTGGAATCATCTCCATCGTGGAAGACGCGGCCGGCTCGATCTGGGCTGCGGGAGAGTACGGCTTCGTCAGCTTCCAGAACGGCAAGTGGCGCCGCGTCGGAACCGAAATGGGCTATGCAGCCCCGGCAGCGCAATCCCTCTTGGTCGACCAGGCGGGCACGCTCTGGGTCGCGACCGACGGATTGAACTTCGGGTTGAGCAGGGACCCGGTTCGCGTCAACACCATCCTTGCTCTCGCCAAGAACGCGACGCATTTCTCCCCGACCGGCAATGCCGTCGGCATGATCTACAGCATGGCCGAAGCGTCGGATGGTACCGTCTGGATCGCGGACACGACCGGCAAAAAGACGCGACCGATTGACCCACGCGGTGAGGCCTCGCAAGGCATCGCTCTCGATGAAGAGCCACTGGGCCTGACTTTCGGCCGCGACAAGAGCCTATGGATCGGGCTCCTCGACAGCGGCCTGCGCCGTGCGCGCGACATGGGCCGCGACGCCCGGCTCGATCGGTTTGGCGTAAAGGACCAGTTCTCCGGCAGCATCGTGTATGCGGCGCTCAAGGATCGGGAAGGCAACCTCTGGTTCGGGACGTCCGGCGGATTGGATCGCTTTCGCGAGACCAAGGTGACGCCCTTTTCCGAGAGCGAAGGGCTGATCCCGGATCAGCAGATCGCGCTGACCTCCACCCCGGATGGCAGTGTCTGGCTCGTCAGCTATACGCGGGACACGGTCCGCCGTTTTCGAGACGGAAAGTTCGTCGGCTCCACCCTGGCGCCTTACAGCTCGTCCGATTCGAGCCGGATCCTGTCCCTCCACGCAAGTCCACGCGGGCAAGTCTGGCTCGGGGGAAGTTTCAAGCTGGCCAAGGAAGATCACGGGACGTTTTCGTACGTGGACATCCCAGGTGTCGAAAGCGGAGCGATGGTCGAGGCGGTCGCAGAGGACAAGACCGGCGATCTATGGGTGACGATATCGACCGGCAGCGTAGCGGGGCGAATTCTGCGGCGGCGCCGCGGACAGTGGACGGACCTGCGCGCGCAAACGGCTTTCCCCCCGTACCGCAGCCGGGTCCTGCATGCGGACGCTGCCGGGCGCATGTGGCTGGGCTTCGAGAACGGCGAGGTGGTCGTCTTCGATGGCGACGCGTCTCGCCTGTACTCGACGAAGGATGGCCTCGGAAGTGGCAAGGTGCTGGTGATCGCGGACGACCGCGAAGGCCAGGTCTTGATCGGTGGCGAAGGCGGTTTGAGCCGATTTGCTCAAGACCGCTTCGTCACTCTGACGCAGGACAACGGCCTTCCGGGCAACTCCGTCTCGGCTATCGTGGAGGACGACGACGGCAACTTGTGGCTCGCTGGCGCACTCGGGATCGTCCGCGTGAAGCGTCGGGAGTTGGACAAGGCGTTCGCGTCTGCGTCTTATCGGGTCGAGGGCGTGACCTTCGACGCCACGGACGGATTGCGCGGTCTTCCGCGACAACACGGGCCGTTTCCGACCGCCACCCGGGCGCCCGATGGGCGGCTTTGGTTTGCCACCACCGCCGGCGTCGCCGTGATCGACCCGCGCCGATACCCTCGCAACCCGCTGGCGCCGCCGGTCAAGATCGAGAGGATGATCGCGGACGATCGCAATCTGCAGGCGTCGGTCGGCCTGCGCTTGCCGCCAAACACGAAGCGTCTCGAGTTTCAGTACACGGCCCTGAGCCTGACGGCCCCGGAACGCGTCCGCTTCCGGTACAAGCTCGAGGGTTACGACGCCGACTGGCGGGGGCCGGTCAGCGCCCGGAGCGCAAGCTATACGAACCTCCCGCCGCGGGACTACCGGTTTCACGTCATCGCCTGCAACAACGACGGCGTCTGGAACGAGGAGGGCGCGGCGCTCGAGTTCACGATCGTCCCGGCCTTTCACCAGACGCGGGCGTTCTTTGTTCTCTGCGCCGCCGCCGCCGGGTGCCTCGCCTGGGCGGCCTATCGATGGCGCATCCGACAGGTGAAGACCCGGCTGCAACTGCAGTTCCGGGAGCGGCTGGTGGAGCGAACCCGCATCGCCCAGGAGCTGCACGACACCCTGTTGCAGGGCTTCTTGAGCGCGTCGATGCAGCTCCACGTCGTAGCGGACAATGTTCCCGCTGAATCGGCGGACAAGCCGCGCTTGAATCGGGTGCTCGAGCTGATGCGGACCGTCATCGAAGAGGGACGCAACGCCGTCAAAGGGCTGCGTTCCCCCGCAGCGGGCAACGAGGCCGATCTCGAGCAGGCGCTCTCCCGGGTCCGCGAGGAATTGAACGCGAAGGAGGCCATCGACTTCCGCGTCATCGGTCAAGGCCAGGCACGTCCGCTCGACGCCGTCATCCGGGACGAGGTCTACCGGATAGGCCGCGAAGCGGTCGTGAACGCGTTCCAGCACTCGGAGGCGAATCGAATCGAGGTCGAGGTCGAGTTCGCCGCGAAGGGACTCCGGGTCGCGGTCCGCGACGACGGCCGCGGGATCGATCCGCAGCTTCTCCAGTCCGGACGGGACGGACACTGGGGGCTCGCCGGCATGCGGGAGCGCGCGAAGAGGATAGGCGGGCGACTCAAGGTCTGGAGCGGGGCAGATACCGGCACGGAGGTCGAGCTGTCCGTTCCGGCTGGCATCGCTTTTCGGTCACAGGCCCGGCGGCGCTCCTGGCGCTGGCTGGCGCGGCTGTATCCGGGAAGAGTCGACGACGGGAAGTGAGCGAGCCGAGTGGCTGAACAGGATCCGATCCGCGTTCTCTGCGTAGACGACCACCCCTTGCTTCGGGAGGGGATTGCCGCCCTGGTCAAGAGCCAGCGGGACATGAAGCTGGTCGCCCAGGTCGGGAGTGGCCGCGAGGGCTTGCTGAGCTTTCGCGAGCACCGCCCGGACGTGACCCTGATGGATCTGAGGCTTCCCGACATGAGCGGCATCGACGCGATGGTCGCGATCCGCTCGGAGTTCCCCGAGGCGCGCATCATCGTGCTGACGACACTCGAAGGTGACGTCGAGATGCAGCGCGCTCACCAGGCTGGCGCGCGGGGGTACATGTTGAAGAGCATGCCTCCGCAGGATCTGATCGAGGGGATTCGGGAAGTACATGCGGGGAAAAAGCGCATTCCGCCGGAGGTCGGGTCCCAACTCGCGGAGCACATGGGCGACGAAGGCCTGACGGCTCGCGAGGTCGAGGTCCTGCAGCAGATCGCGGGCGGGAACCGGAACCAAGACATCGCGCAACGGCTCTTCATCTCGGAAGAGACCGTCAAGGTTCACGTCAAGCACATCATGGAGAAGCTCGGAGCGCGCGACCGCACTCAAGCCGTCGCGATCGGAATCCGGCGCGGGATCATCCAGCTCTAGGGACGGACTCCGGCCTCGCCGACCTTCGACGGCCCGCCGCGCAATACCACTATCGAGGGATTCGCTCGCCGGCAGGACTTGCTAGGTTGGGTGCGCCCAACGTGCAGCGGCTATTCTCGACGTTTCCGGATGGACGCCCCGGAGCAGGGTTGCTGCTCTTGCGTGGGGCCGTTGGCGGCTGGTTCGTCGTCGTCAGCGGAACTTACCTCGCGCACGCCGCGCAGGGCGGCTGGTGGAGGTTGGCCGTCGGACTGCTTGCCGGCGCGAGCGGCGCCTCGCTGCTGATCGGATTCCTGACGCCACTGGCCGTCCTGGCGGGCCTCGTGCCCATCGGCCTTGCGCTGTCGCGGCCGCCCCTCGGCACCTCCGTCTTCCCCAACGAACTGCTCGCCGCGCTCCTGGCCGTGATGGCGGCGGCTGCGCTCTTCCTCCTCGGTCCTGGCGCGCTCTCACTCGATGCTCGACTGTTCGGGCGCCGCGAGATCAGCATTCCCCCCGACCCTAACCGCGAATCTCCCGAAGACTGAGAGATAACGCGATCGGGGTAGGCCGAGGCACCCAGGACGGGGCAGGGAAAAAACCTGCGATCTGGTGACGCGGTCGAGTCAGCCAACGTCCTAGCCTGGCCACGAACCAAGGAGCACCGGCATGGCGCCACGATCGGAAGGCAGTCCGCAGACACGGTGGGAAGACGACGAGTACGTCCTTTCGCGCGTCCATCGCGACGGGGAGCCCTGCCTTCTGGTGCGCAGTCGTTTCGGCGAACGGCCGGAGACCCTCGCGCGCCTCGAGCGCGTGTACGAGCTGCGGGACGTCCTGGACTCCTCCTGGGCGGCTCGTCCGCTGTCGCTCGTGCGCCACGACGGCAGCGACGCGCTGCTGATCGAGGACCCCGGCGGAGAGATCCTGGCCTCGCTGGTCGGACGTCCCTGGGAGTTGAGAGACTTCCTGCGCGTCGGCATCGGCATCGCCGCCGCGCTCCGCCAGCTTCACAAGCAAGGCATCGTGCACAAGGATGTCAAACCGGCGCACATCCTCGTCGACATCGGCACGGGCAAGGCCTGGCTGACCGGGTTTGGCATCGCCTCGAGGCTCCTGCGGGAGCGAACGGGTCCAGCCATCATCTCGGGCTCGCTCGCTTACATGGCGCCTGAGCAGACCGGCCAGATGAATCGCTCGGTGGACTCGCGCAGCGACCTCTACGCCTTGGGCGTCACATTCTACCGTATGATCACCGGCGAGCTGCCCTTCGCGGCCACCGACGCCGTGGAATGGATCCACTCCCACGTGGCGAGGGCGCCGAAGCCGCCCGGCGAGCGCGTGCAGGGCATTCCCGCCGCGATCGAAGAGATCGTCTTGAAGCTTCTTTCCAAGAGTGCCGACCACCGATACCAGACCGCCGCGGGCGTGGAGGCCGACCTGCGAAGGTGCCTGAGCGAGCTCGAGTCGTCCGGCTGCATCGATCCCTTCGCCCTCGCATCGCAAGACGCCTCTGACCGGCTCTTGATTCAAGAGCGCCTGTACGGCCGCGAGCGCGAGGTCGAGATGCTGCTCGCGGCTTTCGAGGCGTTCGCGGCCAATGGCGCGCCGGAGCTGTTCCTCGTTTCCGGAGCTCCGGGCGTCGGCAAGTCGTCGGTGGTGAACGAGCTTCACAAGTCGTTGACCGTTGCGCGCTGCCTGTTCGCGAGCGGCAAGTTCGACCAGTACAAACGGGACATCCCGTATGCGACCTTCGCGCAGGCCCTGGGGACCGTCGTCCGCACGATCCTGGGCCAGAGCGACGCCGAGCTCCAACGATGGCGCGATTCCCTCGGACTCGCACTCGGACCGCATGGGCAGCTCATTGCGAACCTCGTTCCGGAGATCGAGCTCATCGTCGGCGAGCAGCCTCGCGTGCCGGACCTCCCGCCGACAGAGGCGAAGAACCGATTCGAGATGGTCTTCCGGCGGCTCCTCGGCGCCGTCGCCACGCAGGAGCATCCGCTCGTGCTCTTCCTCGATGACCTGCAATGGCTCGACGCGGCGACCCTCGATCTTCTCGAGCACATCCTCACGCACGCGGAGGTCCGGCATCTGTTCATCGTCGGCGCCTACCGCGACAACGAGGTCGGCGAGGCCCACCCGCTGTCGAAGATGCTCGAGCGCATCAAGGCGGCCGGCGCGAGGGTGAACGAGATGACCCTCGCGCCGCTCGACGTCCACGACGTCGGGCGGCTGCTCGCCGATGCGCTCGCCTGCGACGTCGAGACCGTTGGGCCGCTTTCGCGCCTACTCCAGGAGAAGACCGGCGGCAATCCCTTCTTCACGATCCAATTCGTCGCGACGCTTGCCGACGGAGAGCTCGTCAAGTTCGATCCGACCCATCGCCGCTGGATCTGGGACTTGCCGGGCATTCGCGCGAGGAACTTCACCGACAACATCGCGGATCTCATGGTCGGCCGGCTCGCCCGCCTCTCGCCCACGACGCGTGACGTCTTGAAGGAGCTCGCCTGCCTGGGAAACAGCGCGCCGACGTGGATGCTCGGCGCGGCCCGCTTGCCTGATCTGCGAAGTTCCATGGGATGTCTGGCGATCGCCGAGACGGCGGTCCGTGCAGGGCTCGCGGAGGCGGTATCGACGGGGCTCGTAGTCGATCGAGGCGGCACCCACTCGTTCCTGCACGATCGGATCCAGGAGGCCTCCTACGCGCTCATCCCGGAGGGCGACCGCGCACGCGTTCACCTGAGCATCGGCCGGGCCCTCGTAGCGCGTACGCCCGCCGAGAAACGCGACGAAGCGATCTTCGACATCGTCCACCAGCTCAATCGCGGGGCCGCGCTGCTCGTGTCGCCGGAGGAGCGTCGTGAGGTCGCCGGGCTCAACCTGATCGCGGGCAAGCGCGCCAGGTCGGCGGCCGCCTGGGTCTCGGCGCTCGGCTATTTCAACTCCGGCGCCGCGCTGCTTCCGGCGGATTCCTGGGAGCGCTGCTATGAGCTGGTCTTCGGCATCGAGCTCGCTCGCGCCGAGTGCGAGTACATGAGCGGCGCAACCGAGGCTGCCGAAGATCGGCTCTCGATGCTGTCGCGCCGCGCGCGAGACCGGATCGACCTCGCCAGTGTCGTCTGCGCCCAGACCAATCTCTTTGGGATGACAGAACGCTTCCAGCGCACGGTGGAGACTTGCCTCGACTACATGCGCCAGGTCGGAATCGAATGGTCCCTCCGGGCGACGGACGACGAAGTGCGGCATGAGTACGAACGTCTGTGGAACGAGGTCGGAGATCGACGGATCGAGACGTTCCTGGACCTGCCGCAGATGAGCGATCCCGAGTGCCGAGCGACGATGGATGTGCTGGCCGGCCTTCTCGGCGTTGCCTACGCGGTGAACGCGAATCTACTCGTCCTCGCGGTCCTTCACATGACGCGTCTCAGTCTCGAGCACGGGAACACCGACGCCTCGGCGATCGCTTACTCGTTTCTCGGAGGGACGATCCTGGGACCTCGTTTCGGAAGGCACCAGGAAGGGTTCCGCTTCGGACAGCTCGGCGTCGATCTGGTCGAGAGGTGTGGGCTGGACCGTTTCCGGGCGCGCGTGTGGATGGTCTTCGCCATGAGCGTGATTCCCTGGACACGCCATCTCCGGGCGAGCCGCGAGATCTTCCAGCGCGCCTTCCAGGCGAGCCTCGATGCAGGAGATGTCGGATACGCCACCTACAGCAGGTTCCTTGCGATCACCGCTCGTCTCGGCAGCGGAGATCCCCTCGATGACGTGCAGCGTGAGGCGGAGAGCGCCATCAGCTTCGCCCGGAATGCGCGATGGGTCGGACACATCGAGTACGTCACGACCCTGCTCGCGCTCACCCGGACGTTGCGTGGGCTGACACCAAGGTTCGGATGCTTCGACGACGAAGTGAGCGACGAGAGTAGGTTCGCGGCCGCGCGCCTCGCCCAGAACGAGACCTCAGGTGCAGGGTGGACTCGAGGTCCCTGGTGGTATTGGATTCGCAAGCTGCAAGCGCGCTTTCACGCAGGCGAAACCGCGGATGCTCTCGAAGCCGCTTCCAGAGCGCGCGAGCTTCTGCCGGCCACGCCGAACCACTTCGAGCTGGCCGAGTTCCACTTCTATTCGGCGCTCTCACATGCCGCCGCGCCGACCGGCCTGGAGGTGATCCGCAAGCATCATGAGCAGCTCGCGCGGTGGGCGGAGAATTGCCCCGAAAACTTCGACTGCCGCCTGGCGGCGGTCGCCGCGGAGATCGCGCGGCTCGAAGGCAGGGAGCTCGATGGCGAGCGCCTCTACGAGAAAGCCATTGGTCTCGCAAGAGAGCACGGCTTCGTTCACATCGAGGCGATCGGCAACGAGCTCGCGGCACGGTTTCATCTCGACCGCGGCTACGAGACGATCGCCCACGCGTACCTTCGCGCGGCGCGCCGGTGTTACCTCCGCTGGGGAGCGCTGGGGAAGGTCGCACAGCTCGACGAGCGTCACCCGGGACTCGAGGAGCCGGCGTCTCCGGGACCCCCGGCCACGGTCGAGCAGATGGATCTCGCCACCGTCATCGAGGTGTCGCAGGCGGCGTCCGGCGAGATCCTCCTGGAAAAGTTGATCGAGACGGTGATGGTGCACGCGGTCGAGCGTGCAGGCGCGGAGAGAGGGCTCCTGATCCTCCTGCGAGATGACGAACCGTGGATCGAAGCAGAAGCTACCACCGGCCAGGACGGAGTCACGGTGAGCCTCCGCCATGCGGCCGCGGGCGCCGACGATCTCCCGGAGACGATGCTCCGCTACGTCATCCGCACGCGCGAGAGCCTGATTCTCGACGACGCCTCAGCCGAGAACCTGTTCTCACTGGACTCCTACATCCGTCAGAATCACTGCGGGTCGATCCTCTGTTTGCCTCTGAAGATCGTCAAGCCGGGCGACCGCGCCGGGAAGCGGGCCACGCTGTGTGGCGTGCTCTATCTGGAAAACAATCTCGCCTCTCACGTATTCACCCCGGCGCGAACGGCGATCCTCAAGGTTTTGGCGTCGCAGGCCGCGATCTCGCTGGACAACGCGCACCTGTATGCAGATCTAAAGGCGGCCGAGGAGAAGACACGGCAAGCCGAGCGGCAAGTTCGACGCATCCTCGACAACATTCCCGCGCTGGTCTGGACCGCATCGGCCGACGGCCTGGTCGATTACCTCAGCCAGCGTTGGCTGGACTATACGGGTCGCCCTCTTTACTCTGGCGGGCGCGTGACGGGGAACGGGGAGCTTGGCTGGGGTTGGACGGCGGCGATTCATCCCGATGATCGGGACCGGTTGCGAGCCGAGATACAGAGATCGTTCGCCGACGGCAAGCCTTCTGAGATCGAGGCGCGGCTGCGGCGCGCCGATGGTACGTACCGTTGGTTCCTGGGCAGATGGGTGCCACTGCACGACGGCTCCGGAAAGGTCGTAGGCTGGTTCGGAACCGGCACCGACATCGAGGATCGAAAGCAGGCGGAGCAGTCGTTGCGACGAAGCGAAGCGTACCTGGCCCAGGCCCAACGCCTGAGCCACACCGGCAGCTTCGGGCTGCGCCCTTCGGGCGAAGAGATCGTTTGGTCGAGGGAGACGTTTCGCCTCCTCGGCCTGGACGAATCGAGCAGGCCGAGCCTGGAAACGGTGTTCCAGCACACCCATCCGGAAGATCTTCCTCTCGTCCGACGCGCGGTGGAGCAAGCCACGCAAAGCGGAGCGGGGATGGACTTCGAGCATCGCCTGGTGATGCGCGACGGTTCCATCAAGCACGTCCACGTGATGGCGGACGCAGTTCGAGACGACTCTGGAAGCCTCGAGCTCGTGGGGGCGGTCCAGGACATCACTTCTTCGAAGAAGGCGTTCGAGGAGATCCGGAAGCTACGCGACCAGCTCTACCAGGAAAACGTCGCGCTCCGCGAAGAGGTCGACAAGGCCTCGATGTTCGAGGACATCGTCGGCAGCTCGCCGGCCTTGCAAACCGTGCTTTCGCGAGTGAGCAAGGTCGCTCCCACGGACTCGACGGCATTCATCACCGGAGAAACGGGCACCGGCAAGGAGCTCATCGCCCGCGCGATCCACCGGAGGTCGCCGAGATGTTCGCGGGCATTCGTGGCCGTGAACTGTGCCGTCATTCCCAGGGATCTGATCGCATCCGAGCTGTTCGGCCACGAGAAAGGCGCCTTCACCGGGGCACTGCAGCGCCGGGTGGGGCGATTCGAGCTTGCCGAAGGCGGCACGTTGTTCCTGGACGAGATCGCCGAGATTCCGGCCGATACTCAAGTCGCCCTCTTGCGCGTTCTTCAGGAGCGCCGATTCGAGCGGGTCGGCGGCAGCGAATCCGTGCAGGTCGACGTCCGGGTGATTGCCGCCACCAACAAACAGCCGGAAGCTGCGATGAAGGCCGGCTCCTTCCGAGACGACTTGTTCTACCGCCTGAACGTCTTTCCCATCCAGGTTCCTTCCCTGCGGGAACGTCGCGAAGACATTCCGCTCCTGGTCGAGTACTTCATCGACCGTTTCGCGACCAAGGCCGGGAAACGCTTCAGCAGCATCAACAAGAAGAGCCTCGATCTGCTGCAGTCTTACGACTGGCCCGGAAACATTCGCGAGTTGCAGAACGTGATCGAGCGGTCGGTCATCCTTTGTGACACGCAGGAATTCTCCGTCGACGCCAACTGGCTCGCGTTCGGACCGGTCCCTAAAGAGGCGAAGAGGCGAACGCTCCACGAGCACCTGCACGGCGAGGAGAAACAGGTCATCGAAGCCGCCCTGGCCGAGACAGGCGGCAAAGTCACGGGGCCCTCTGGCGCTGCGGCGAAGCTGGGAATGCCGGCGACGACGCTCTACTCGAAGATCCAGGGCCTGAAGATCGACAAGAGCCGCTTCAAGCGGGGTTGAGACACCTCCCGCCTACGAAGTTCGAGACCATTCCAACGGTTCGTAGGCGGCTTCGGTCCGAGCGCGAGTTCGACGCTGCTGGGACCGGTGTTCGAGCGAAAACGAATGGCATGTCAGTTGCTCCAGGGATCCCCGCAGCTTCTCGAGGTCCACCGAGACGACCGCGGAGGAACCAATGCGGATCCTGGAACGAGCCGAAATGAGCCCGGCGGCCCCAGGGCCACAAATCGTGGCCGAGTCGCCCGCGATGCGTGAGCTCCTCGAGATGGTCGCGCGAGTGGGGCCGAAAGACGTCACCGTCCTGGTGCGAGGCGAGACGGGCACCGGGAAGGAGCTGATCGCATCCATGCTGCACGCTCAGAGCGCCCGCTCTTCGGCGCCGCTGGTCAGGTTCAACTGTGCCGCGATTCCGGATGATCTCGCCGAGGCCGAGTTGTTCGGGCACACCCGCGGCGCGTTCAGCGGCGCGGACAGGACGCGCCCGGGATTCTTCTCGCTCGCGAACGGCGGGACCATCGTGCTCGACGAGGTCGGCGAACTCTCGCCGGCCATCCAGGCGACGCTGCTGCGTGTCCTGCAAGAAGGCGAAATCCAGCAGGTCGGCGCAGGCCGGATGGAGCGCGTGGACGTGCGCGTGATCGCCTGCACCAACCGCGACCTGGCAGCCGAAGCCCGGCGCGCGCGTTTCCGCATGGACTTGTTCTACCGGCTCGCGGTGGTGGAGATCGTCGTGCCCGCGCTGCGCGATCACCGCCAGGACATTCCGGCGATGGCACGAGAATTCGCGCACCGCTATGGGCAACGCTTCGGGAACCCGGATGTCCGGCTCTCTCCGGCCCTCCTCGATGCGCTCGCCGAGGAGGACTGGCCCGGAAACGTCCGCGAGCTCGAGAACACCATCGCGCGAATGGTGGTCGTCTCGGGTTCTCGCGAGATCAGCATCGACGCGCTGGAAGGCAGCCGGCTGTCGGCCGCCCAAGGGGCTGCCGAAGCACCGCGATCCAGGAAGCCTCTGTCGCTCCGCGATCAGCTCGCGGCGTACGAACGGAGGATCATCGCCCGGGCGATGACGGCGGCGATGGGCAACCAATCTCGGGCCGCGCGGCTGCTCGGGCTCAGCCGCACCTCTCTCTTCGAGCGCCTGAGGAAGTACAAGCTCGCGACCGCGGTTGCCGTTCCGGACGTGTGACCGTTTCGCACCGCAGCGGACGTGCAGGCGTCCGCGCAGGCCGCCAGGCCGCCAGGAGCGCGCAATGTGGTGCTGGTACACGGGGCGTGGGCGGACGGCTCGAGCTGGGGCGAGGTGATCTCGCTCCTTCAGGCGGGGGCATGCAAGTCACGGCGGTGCAAAATCCGCTGACCTCCCTCGCCGAATCTGCCGCCGCGACCCGCCGCGCATTGGCGCTGCAGGATGGACCGACCGTCCTGGTCGCCCATTCCTGGGGCGGCACCGTCATCAGCGAAACGGGAGTGGACCCGAAGGTCACGGCGCTCGTCTATGTCGCGGCGCGGGCACCGGATGCGGGCGAGGATTTCGTCGCCCTCTCCGGAAAGTTCCCCACCATGCCGGCGCGGGCAGGCGTCCAGGAACGCGATGGTTTCACCAGGCTTTCCGAGGAGGCCTTTCTGAACTATTTCGCGAACGGCGTCGCGCGCGAAAAGGCAGAGGTTCTCTATGCCGAGCGGGAACCCACCGCCGCCTCGCTGTTCGGCGGGCGAACCACGGTGGCTGCCTGGCGCTCCAAACCTAGCCGGTATGCGGTTTCGAGGCTCGATCAGACGATCTCGTCCGACCTGGAACGATTTCTGGCAGCGCGCATGAAGGCGACGACCGTCGAGCTGGAGGCAGGTCACCTTTCCCTGGTCTCCCACCCACGAGAGATCGCGGATCTCATCCTGGCCGCCGCTGGCAAGCGCAACGACTAGCAGCTCACCAGTGCTCTCCGTGGCGAGGGCGTCGATCGGCGAGGGACGTGCGAGCAGTGCTCGCACGTTCTCGCCGATTTAGATCGTTTCGGTCTCGCGCAGCGTGAGCGGGCTTTGCAGGGCGTACCTCGCGATCTCGTCCTTGCGCAGGAACGCCACTCCGCGCCGGCTCTTTGCGTAGCGGAGGAACTCGTCCCAGACGCGCACCATTTGTGGCGTACCGCTGATGCGGTCGTGTGCACTGACCGACATCATGCGGCGCCGGTGCCCGGCCTCCTCGTAGAGCTGATCGAAGTCCAGCTTGATCTGCTCGAAGAACTTCGCGGGCGAGTAGCTGCGGCCCTCGATCAGCACGATGTCGTTGTTGCGGAGGGTGTAGGGAACGACGACGAAGTCCTTGCCATTGACTTGCTCGATGAACGGCTCCGCGACTGACGTCGTCGATGTGATAGAGGTAACCGAGCTCTTGCAAGAGGGACAAGGTGTTCGGGCCGCGCCGCAGCCAGTTGCAGTTGTAGCCCATCGGCCGTCGACCGGTGGCCGCTTCCACCATGTCCCGTGCCTCGATCAGGAACTGCTTCTCGTCGTTGCGGCTCATTGCGTACTGCGAGCTCCAACGCGGACCGTGACCGGAAGGCTCGTGGCCCCGCGAAACGATCTCCCTGGCGAGCTCGGGATGTCGCCGCGCAGCCTCGCCGATCATGTGGCAAGTGACCTTGACCCCGTGGCGATCCCAGAGAGCGAGCATGCGCGGGATTCCCTCGCGGTACCCGTAGGCGAACCAGGTGTTGGCAGCGGCGTCGGAGGGCACGCCGGCTGAGAAATCTACTCGAGGGAACGGGCTGTCGGTGCCCTTCGACGGCTGCCCTCCCGCCTCGAACTGCATCGAGATCGAGACGACCAGCCGAATGCCCTCGGGCCAGAACGGACCGGCCGGGGGATCCGCCTCCGGCCCATCCTTGGCTCTCGCGGGCGTTCCAGCGGCCAGGGTCGTGGCGCCCGCCAGCGCGGCGGCGCGAACGAGAAGGTCGCGCCGGGTGGGCCCCAGATCCGCATCGTCGATCGAGAACATGGAAGCCTTCTTCATTGCGGAGCTCCTTGATTCCCTGTCAGCGCGCGACCAGTCCGATCTGCTGCAGGAACGTCAGGTTGTCTTCGAGGTGCCAGTTGTCGGTGATCTCGCCGGAACGGACAGCCAGGATATCCGTGGCGATGAAGTCTATCGGCTGGCCCGTTCCGCTCGTCCCGTTGAACACACCTGTGAAGTGACCGATGAAACGCAGGTGAGACACGACGCGGTCGCCGGCCAGAATTTGCTGCGTGACCACGACCTTCAGGTCTGGCACTGCGCCGAGGAACGCCTTGGAGGCGGCCGCGGGTCCTGCCGGTCCCTGTGGACGGCCTTGCCGCCAGCATCGCGGCGCGACGGGCCTTGGGGATGTCGCCGGCGGCGATGAGGGTTTCGGGCCGCACCGACGCGACGGGATCGTTGCCCGCTGATCTCGCCGGCGTCTGGCCGGCGAGCGCGGCGCTGGCCGCTAGAACGCTCAGGAGCTTGGGCATGGACTTCTCTCCGCGGCGAAACCGCCGCCTCTCAGGCTCCTGGTTCCTCATGCCCGAATCATCGCGATTCCGAAGAAGACCACTGCGATGGCCAGGCCATAGATGAAGATGTCGTAGGTGAGCTGGAGCGTTTTCCGCCGGCGGATGAGCATCGTCCGTCCGAAATACAAGTACTCGACCATCGCCTTCTGGAGGGCGGGAGCGTCTGCCAGCAGCTGGTTCATTTTCCCCTCGTAATCGGGCAAGCGGACGTCCTCCTCGTTGCTCATGACCAATAGATTGGCCTCGTACGCCGCGGCGTCGTCGCGCACGAGCCGTCCCACGCTCCCGCGCCCGGCGCGCAGAGACAAGATGGAGAGGATGACGACCGCCAGGTTGACGCAGAGGAGCACCACGGTGGGAACGAGCAGATGTCGGTATTCTTCGATCTTCCGCAGCACCAGTCCGACCATGAAAGAGATCATGATGGCATTCACGTGGATCATGGTGCTCGTGCGCCGGTCCGCGATGGAGAGCAATTTGAGCTGGTTCTTGGTCAGGTCACCGAAGATGCTCTCGACCGCCCGGCCGAGGGTCTTGGCAATCTTTGCTTCGTCTGCTCGATGTTCGGCCGCCTCGTCCAGCTGCTTCCGCAGCCGCTTGCGAAGGCGGACGATGCTTTTCGCGCGCTGTCCGTCGTATTCGAGCTGGGCCCAACGCGTGCGATAGGCGTGCTTCTCGAGGTAGTCGATCCGGCTCTCTGTCCACTCCACGTCGGAGTAGCGCTTCCCGGTCCGACCCATCTCCTCGAGACGCAGGAGCTCGGCTTCCGCGACGTGGCCCTTGTTGGCGAGAGGAACGAGCAATGCATCCTGCAGCACCTCCTGCGCGAGGCCATCGCGCGTAGCGCCGCCGTCGCCGAGCGCGAGGCAGGCAGCGACCGCATCGGTCAGGCTCTCCGGCTGCCCCTGGCGGGCGAGGAAGGCCCGCGCGAGCTCGATGCTCTTCTCGCGTTCGCCGTTTCCTGCCGCGTACCCCGCGTCGTGGAACCAGGCCGAGAGCAGCAGGACCTCGCCTTCAGCGCCGTTCAGCTTGTTGCCCTTTGCGATCTCCTTGCAGGTGTCGACGAGCTCGCGGCTCCGCTTGTACCCGTGATAGAGGAGCGGCGGGTCGGTGTTCGCCTTCTGGAACAGCTCGAAGACATGCTGTCCGGCGAGCCGCACGATGTCCGGATCGTCCTTAGCCATTCGGGACCTGCGACGGGTCCTCGGGAATGCGGAACCACGCCACGTACAACGCCGGGAGGAAGACCAGCGTGAGCGCGGTCGCCACGGCCAGCCCACCCATGATGGCGTAGGCCATGGGTCCCCAGAACACCGTAGGGGCGATGGGGATCATTCCGAGGATGGCCGCGGCCGCGGTCAATAGAATTGGACGGAAACGGTGCGAAGTGGCCTCGATGACCGCACTCCACCTGGAGCGCCCCTGAGCGATCTCGGTTTCGATCTGCCCGATGAGGATGACCGAGTTGCGCACGATCATGCCGACGAGGGCCATGACGCCGAGCAGGGCGACGAAGCCCAGCGGCTTGTGCGCGACGAGGAGCGCCAGGACGACGCCGATCAGGCCGAACGGCGCCACGCTCAAGACCAGGAAGAGACGGCTCACGCTCTGAAGCTGGATCATCAGAATGACCAGCATCAGCAATCCCGCGATCGGCAGCACTGCAGCCACGGACGCTTGCGACTTGGCGCTTTCCTCCACGGTGCCTCCGACCGTGACCTCATAGTCCGGCGGCAGTCCGGCATTGAGCTCGGCGATCTTCGCTTTCAGGGCAGCGATGACGGTAGCCGGCTGCACGCCTTGGATGAGGTCAGCCTGCACGTTGATGGTGGCGAGCCGGTCGCGCCGCCAGATCAGCGGCCAATCGAGTCCATGTTCCACCGTCGCTACTTGCAAGAGCGGCACCGTCTTGCCGTTGGGCAGGGGAATCTCCAGGGTTTTCACTGTCGATCGCGAGAGTCGGTCCTCGGCGCCGGCGCGAGCGTTCGCGTCGACCAGGTAGATGTCATCGCGGATCTGCGTCACCGTGACGCCGGAGACGACGGCGTTGACGGACTGGGCGAGCGCCTGCGAGCTGACGCCGAGCAGTCGCGCCTGGTCCTGATTGACTCGGATGCGCAGCGTGCGGATCGGTTCGATCCAGTCGAAATTGGTCGACTGAGTCCGAAGGTCCGTGGCGATGACGCCTGCAACCCGATAGGCGATGTCGCTCACCTTCCGTGGGTCCGGTCCTCGCACACGATATTGCAGTGGCCAACCGACAGGGGGGCCGAGCTCGAGCGGCGAAATCCGCGACACCACCTCAGGGAAATCGTTGGTGAGTGCCTTTTCGAGGCGTGTTCGCACGCGCTCGCGCGCATCGAGACTCTTGGTCACGACGACGGTCTGGGAGAAAAATTCGTTCGGGAGCTGAACGTTCAGCGGCAGGTAGAACCGCACCGCGCCCTGGCCGACGTACGTCGTCCAGTGGTCGACATCCGAATCGCCCTTCAAGAGCGCCTCGAAGCGGGACGTCGTGCGGTCGCTTGCATAGATCGAGGCGCTTCGCGAGAGGGTCAGGTCGACCAGGAGCTCCGGCCGGTCCGAGGCGGGAAAGAACTGCTGCGGAACGAACCTCAGCGACAGCGCGGACAACACCAACAGCGCGAGCGCGCCGCCGATCGTGATCCAACGCGCGCGCATCGCTCCAACGAGCAGGGACCGGAACCGCCGCAGGACCGCTCCGGGATCGCCGTGCGTCTTGTGTTTCATGTTCGCCGGCAGGATCGCGACGCCGATCAGGGGCGCGAAGATGACCGCGACCACCCACGACACCAACAGCGCGATGGCGACGACGGTGAAGATCGAGAACGTGTATTCCCCGGCCGCACTCTTCGCGAACCCGATCGGCATGAAGCCCACGACCGTGACCAGCGTGCCGGTGAGCATCGGAAAGGCCGTCGACGTATAGGCAAACGTAGCCGCGCGTACCCGGTCCAACCCCTCCTCGAGCTTGGTCACCATCATCTCGACGGTGATCATCGCGTCGTCCACCAACAGACCCAGGGCGATGATGAGCGCCCCGAGCGAGACGCGCTGCAGATCGATCCCTGCGATTTCCATCGCCACGAAAACCGCTGCGAGCACGAGTGGAATCGAGCAGGCGACGACGGCACCCGCGCGCAAACCGAGGCTGAGGAAGCTCACGCCGAGTACGATCGCGATGGCTTCCAGCAACGCCTCCATGAAGTCGTTCACCGCGCTTTCCACCACCCGCGGCTGATCGGCGACCAGCCGCGGCTCGATGCCCACCGGCAGGTTCGCGGTAATCTTCGTCATCGCCGCATCGACGTTGCGCCCCAGGGCGAGGACGTCGCCGCCGGAACGCATGGCAATGCCGAGCTCGATGGCGGGCGTGCCGTTGTAACGAAAGAGCGGCTGCGGCGGATCCGAGTATCCGCGCTTGACGGTCGCTATGTCGCTCAGGCGGAAGATGCGGCCGTCGACCACGAAGTTGACGCGGAGGAGGTCTTCTTCGGAGCGAAAGCGGCCCGTCACCTGGACGAGAATCCTCTCGTCCGCGGTCTGCACCACGCCCGCCGGTGTCACCGCATTCTGCGCCTGCAGAGCGGCGATCAACGCCTGCCGATCGAGCTTCAGGCCCGCGAGCTGGCGCGCCGAGAACTCGACATAGATCTTCTCGTCCTGTGCGCCGAAGACGTCGATCTTCGACACGTCGTGAATCTGCAACAGCTTGGAGCGCACGCCCTCGACGTAGTCGCGCAGCTGCCGCTGCGTGAAGCCGTCGGCGGTGAACGCGTAAAGGATGCCGTAGGTGTCGCCGAACTCGTCGTTGAAGCCGGGTCCGACGACACCGGCCGGGAGGGTGCCGCGAATGTCGCCGATCTTCTTGCGCACCTGGTACCATTTGTCCGGCACATCCCGGCTGCGCGTCGAGCCGAGCAGGTTGACGAACACCGTCGTGATCCCGGCGGTCGTGTAGCTGCGCGTGAAGTCGAGCTCCGGCGTCTCCTGCAACTTCTTCTCGATGCGGTCGGTGACCTGCTTGATCATCTCGTCGACCGTGGCGCCGGGCCACGCCGCCTGCACGACCATCGTCTTGAAGGTGAATGCCGGGTCTTCGTTGCGGCCGAGGCGCTTGTAGGAAAACAACCCGGCCGCGATGATGAGGACCATGAAGAACCAGACGAGCGCGCGGTGGCGCAGTGCCCAGTCCGAGAGATTCAGGGAGTCGCTCACGTGGGTGCTGAAGCGGTGGGAGGGGATAGCTTCACTTGCTGTCCGGGCCGCAGCGCGTGCGTGCCTGCGGTGACGACGATGTCGCCGTTCTTCAGCCCGCCCGAGATGATGACGGACGATGAATCGTAACGTTCCACGTCGACCGGCTGCGCGACGACTGTGTTCGTGGCCGGGTCCACGACCCACACCGCCGGCTTGCCGTCGATCTGAATGAGCGCGGTGCCCGGAATGGTGACGACCGGCCCGGGATTCAGCGTGACGCTGCCGATCACCGTCGAACCGAGCCGTAGGGTGTCCGGTGGATTGTCCAGACCGACTTTGACGACATAGGTTCCCGTCGCCGGATCCGCCTGCGGAGACACTTCACGCACGTGACCCATGGCAGTGATGGTCGGGTCGTCCGCCAGGGCTACGGTGACCGGCGGGTTCTCTGGTGAGTTGCGCATCAAGGTGGCGGGCACGTTGAACACCGCGTCCTTGCCGCCCCGCTGTGCGACCTGTAGGACCATCTGGCCTGCATGAACCACTTCGCCCGGCTCCGCCCCTTTGGCCGTCACGTCACCGGCGACATTCGAATGCAAGTCCGTGTAGCCGACGTTGTCGCGCGCCGCTCGCACGGAAGCCCTGGCTGCGGCAACTCGGGACTCTGCGGCCGCGAATTGCTGTTGAGCGCTCTCGTATTGCGCGCGAGGGACGACGTCCGCCGAGACCAGTGACCGATAGCGCACCTCGTTGCTGCGTGCCTGAACGAGTGTCGCCTGCGCCGACGCCAGCTCGGCGTTGGCGGAGCTCAAGGCATTCTTCGCATCCTGCGATTCGATGCGGGCCACCAGCTGGCCGGGCGAAACGGTGTCGCCGACCGATACGCGGCGCTCGATGAGGCGCCCGCCGACGCGGAAGGCGAGGCTGGTCTGGGTTTGCGCCTGGATCTGCCCGCTGAGCGCAACCGGCTCACCTTTCGAGCCGTAGCGGATGACGATCGTCTGCACCGGGCGAACCAGAGGGGGCGCTGGTGCGTGCCGCCTGCAGCCGGAGAGGACGAGGGCACAAGCCACGAGTCCGGACGACTGCACCGCAAGTCGCGCTGGTGAGATCATGGTAACGAATTCCTTTCTTTCGTTGATTCGACAAGGCTCCGGCCGGAAGCGAGGCGAAGCTGCGCTCGCGCGTTGGCGAGCTCGGCGTCTGCCTGGATGCGGTTCACGTCCGCGATGAACGCGTCCCGTTGCGCCTGCAGCAGGTCGAGCTGGGTGACGTTTCCCACCGCATACCGGGTGTGCGCTTGTGCGGCGGCCTCGAAAGCGGCTTGGCGTCCCGCCCGTGCCGCGCGGCTCCTGGCGATCCCGGCCGCCACCGTATTCCACTGTTGGTGGATGGCGTCGCCCGAAGAAAGCGAGGTACGCAGCTCGCGGGCGCGTTCCGCGTCGGCGCGCGCGTCTTGCCTGCGGATGTCGGCGAAGGTGGTGAGATCGAGCGACCAGGTCAGCGTCACTCCGGCCTGGTAGCTCCAGTCGTGCCCGGCGAAGCCGGGAGCTTTGGAACCGCCCTCCGCGAAGTACGCCGCGATCGACGGCGCCAGCGTGAACCGTTGCGCGGCCGCGAGCTGATCCGCGCTTTGCCTCGCGCGCGCGGCAGCGGCCACGGCAGGAACGGCCGGAAGCTCCTTTTCAAATTCCGACAGCGGCTCTTCGGGGCGGAGATCTGGATCGAGCTCGGCGGAGCTCGACAGGTCCGGGATCACGCCCGAGGCGGAGCGCAGCGCACGGCTGGCCACGGCAACCTGCAGCTCCGCGGAAGCGACCTGCTGAATACGCTGCTCGACCTCGGCGCGCGCCCGGTCGACCTCCAGAACGGCTGCGTTACCCGCGCGGTAGTGTTCTTGCGCCAAGCGCCAGGCTTCGCGCGATACCTGGAGCGCCTCGTTCGAGGCGCCGACCAGGGCCACGCTTGCGACGAGCTGGTAATAGGACTGCGCAACGGCGGACTCGACCTCCAGCCGCGTCGCATCGAGCCGGCGGGCCGCCCCCTCGGTCGCCGTCCTTGCCGCCGCGATGCGCTGGAAGTTGGGAAGGTCCACCAGCGGCACGGTCGCGGTCGCGACGCCCGTCCACTGGTTCTCGGGCAGGAGCACGATCGTCCGGTCCGGGCCACCGAGGGTGGCGAGATTGATCTCGGCGCCGTACTGGTTCCGGGCGTACCTGCCGTTCAGGGAAATGCCGGGCAGCACGCGGCCGAGCGCGGCGTCGGCTTCGGCGCCGCTCTCGCGGAGGTTCGCGCCTGCTTCGAGGGCGGCCGGGTTCCGCTCGCGCGCTGCCGCAGCGAACACATGGATCTGTTGCAGTCCGCTCGACGCCTGAGGGGCCAGGGTGAGCACCAGAGCGAGTGCCGCGAGGCAGTGGCGGATTGTGGATCGATTGGACATGCCCGCATCCCAGCGCTGCAGCGGACATGCCAGCAGTGATCGCAGGGAACAGAGAGAGACCCTGACGGAATCCCGAGACCCCGTTCGTGATCCAGGCGGCCCTGTCGGGGATTCGAGTGGCTGGGAGAGGGAAGTGGCACGGCACGCGGATTGCTGAAGTGCGAGGCGAGACTCCCAAAGGAGATAGACGAATGGGAACCATCACCATGAAGGACGGCACGGCGATCTACTTCAAGGACTGGGGGAAGGGTCACCCGGTGGTGTTCTCGCATGGGTGGCCCCTGAACGCCGACGCCTGGGAAGACCAGATGGTATTCCTCGCATCTCACGGCTATCGATGCGTCGCGCACGATCGTATCCGTTCTTCGAGTCGGCGTTCCTCGGCGGCGCCTCGGTGCGCTCGCCGCTCGACGTGACCGGCGCCGCGATGGGCAACCCATTGCGAGGGTACGACCTGAACCGGTTCGCCGGGGACGCATCCGTCGTCGGGAATGCCGAGCTGAACGTCGGGCTGGGAAAGTTCGTCACCGTCCTTCCCCTTCGATACGGTCTGGTGGCGCTGGCGGACGTCGGACGGGTCTTCGTCGCTGGTCAGAGCTCGTCGCGGTGGCACACCGGATACGGCGGCGGCGTCTGGATGGGAGTCTTCGCCTCCGGCGCCTTCGTCCAGTTCGTCTCCTCGGTCAAGGCCACTGTGGTGCATTCCGACGAAGGCATGTCCTTCTACCTCTTCTCCGGGTTCGGCCTGTGACCGGAACGGCTCTTTTTCACGGTCGCCATCGTGCCGCAATGAAGCGCGCGCTTGCGGTAATGATGGGGGTATCCGCCGCGACGGCCGCGCGCGGGGAGGCGGCCGCGCCCGTCCCACCGTCTGCTGCCTGGGTGACGATCTCCACCGAGGAGCTACGCGCCCGATTCGACACCATCTGGGCGGTGAGCGACGTCCACGGGAGACTGCGAGAGCTCGACCAGCTCCTCTTGGCCGCGAATCTCGTCACACACGATGGCGCCGGGAACGTCATCTGGAACGCGGCGCAACGAAGACAGCTCTTCGTCGCGGTAGGCGATTACATCGACGGTGGCCGTGACGGCGTCGGCGTAGTCCTCCGGCTCGATCACCTGAGCGCGCAGGCCGCCGCGGCGGGCAGCCGCGTGATCGCGCTGCTCGGCAATCACGACGCTGCGTTCCTCGCGGATCCACGGAGCGCAGACCATCGCCTGCTCTCGAGCGCGCATCGCATGGCCGCGGAATTGGAGCTTTCCTCTCGTCCCACTGCCGAGCAGCTCTCGGACAGCGAATTCGGGCGCTTCCTGCGTACGCTACCCGTTGCGGCATTCATCGGCTCGTGGATGTTCGCGCATGCGGGTTATCTCGATGCAGCGGACGATCGTGCCGCGCTCCAAGCGTACTTCGCCGGGCTCGCTTCGAGTTGGCCCCAGGCGGGCAGCGAGCGCTACCGCGCGCTCCTGGAACCAAGGTCGATCGTCTCGTACCACGATTGGTGGAAAGGCCGCAGCCGGCGCTCGCGGATGAGGGTCCGCCTCGCCGCGCTCGGCCTCGATGGTCTCGTTTTCGGCCACGACCCCGACGCCCTCGGTTTCCGTGGTGCGATTGCGATGGACCGTGACGGATGGTTCATCAAGCTCGACACCGGCCTGAAGGCAGGCCGGTCGCGGGGGATGCTGCTCCGGTGCGATGTCGCGCGGCTGGTGCACGGGTCGAGGCTTGCCATGATCGGCGACGGCAGAGCCAACTGCGACGCGTTGACCCCGGACGGCAGGCTTCGAGAGGTGCCCAGATGAGAGGTGATCGATCTGGAGCGCGCTCGAAGCAAGGACGGTGATGCAAGGAAGTCTGGTCCGGAACGTGCTTGTGCAGGTCTACGATGGATTGGACGAGCGTCGATGGAGATGGGTGCGACGACGTCCTCGCCGAACGCGCTCGTCGAGGCGATGTAGCGGCGTTCTCGACGCTTGTCGGCCGGTATCGCGAGCCCGCCTACGTCATTGTGCAGAACATGTTTGCCAGTCCCCGCGACGCCGCAGAGGTGACGCAGCAGGTCTTCCTCCGTCTGCACGATGCTCTGCCCTCGTGGCCAGGATCTCCCGCATTCGCGACGTACCTGTACGGAATTGCGATGAAGACGGCGCTCGTCCGGCGCCTCCAGGACCGGCGCTCGCGGCCGTGCTCGCTCGAGTCGTTCCTGCCCAGGTTCGACCCTGATGGCCGGCTGGTGTCCAGTCGGTGGCTGGATCCTGGCGCAAGCACTCTCGAACAAATCGAGACAGGCGCCGTGTTGCGCGAAGCGTTCGAGTTCATGGATGACGCAGTCCGGGCGGCGTTCGTCTTGCGGGACGTGCTGGAGTTGCCCACCGATGAAGTTGCCGCCGTTCTCGAGACGTCATCGAAGGACATTTGTCGCCGTGTCCACCGCGCGCGCCTGATGCTCCGTGGACTCCTGGATCGGCTGGCGTGAGCCACCGACGTGCGGGTTAGCCGGCACCGGCGTCGCTCTTGGTCAACTTGCCAGTGACGCTACCACGAGCAGGGCCGTGGCCCAGACGAGCAGGGCGATATCGGCTCGGTTGCGCCCGGCACCCATCGCCTGTCCATCCTTTCCGAGATCACCAGCAGGGACGTTGTCTGGAGCGCCGGAAACATCATCCGCAGCTATGGCCTCCGCCCCTACTTGCGATGTCTTCGCGCGCTGCTGTCCAGACGGCAGACGACTTTTCTCGAGCGCATCTGGGCGCGGTAGACACAGCGAACGAGTCGAGGAGACGTCGCACCGTCAAGAAGGGCAGAAGGAAGGCGCCGCAGGTGGTGTCCCGTCAAGCCGACAAAGCCGGGGTC